>CAJHXN010000113.1_pt1 | contig 46735 bp, 42 predicted proteins | sample 9198401 | NCBI WGS metagenome assembly CAJHXN01 (sample SAMEA7708334, study PRJEB35096) | sediment metagenome | biome: marine neritic benthic zone biome [ENVO:01000025]; feature: sediment [ENVO:00002007]; material: shallow marine sediment [ENVO:03000034] sea grass bed [ENVO_01000059] ... | reverse complement strand
TTGACTGCACGGCAGCTCAAGCGGTCGTTTTGAAGCGTGCACTCGTATAGGTAGAGATCCACGGCGTACTTCTCGTAAGGATGGTTGACGAACGAGATAAGCTGGCCGACGTTCACGCTGACGCCAAGACGCTCCATCACCTCGCGCGCAAGCGCCGCTTCATCGGTCTCACCTTCCTCGACGCGGCCGCCAGGAAAGTCCCAAAGCAGCGGGAGCACCGCGGTCTCACGCCGCTGGGTAATCAGGTAGCGCCCGCCACGCTCGACGAGGGCAGCCACGACGCGAATGGTTCTTCGCTCCAACGACACCGCGCGGGATATAGCACCCCGCCGCAACGGCTCACATCGGGTAGCTGTGAACGACTTGCTGCGCGGGACGCTGAATGTTGAGGACCGGGCTCGTGATCAGGTCGCGGCCTGCCGCGATGAAGAAGAGCGACTCCCCGACCGTAGGCAGCCCCTCAGAAGCACTGATCGCTCCGTTGTCGTGAAATTTCAGCCCTCCCGAGACCGTGCTTCGGAGCGCAAGATGACCTGCAAGCCACTCGCCACTGCGGCGATCCTTAACACCCACGCACACGTTCCTGCGAACATGGTATTCGCTGTTGCGGGTTACGAAGATACGATGAATTCGGCGTTCCTTGCCCAAATAGCCCATCTCAAACCTCCCTTGGGCGTTACCATTAGGGTTCAGAGTCACCTTACATGTGGGATAAAGTAGGTCCAAAAAACTGGCGTAGGCCCCTGCTTCTGCGTCCGGACAATTTCACGCCACCCTCGAGGACCCCCTGGGGCGGCACCAGAATCGCCGCGGATTTGAAGAGTCAGTTCGGGTTGAGCGCCGAAGCAGTGGTAGGCGAGGCGTGGGAGCTCTCGGTCGAACCCGACTTCCCGAGCCGGCTGGTCGAGGGGCCGACGCTCGATGAAGTCCTGCGTGCAGATCCATCCGCTCTGCTTGGTGCTGAGGCCGCGCTTGGGTCGACGGCGCTGCTCGTCAAGTTGCTCGACGCCGACGACGATCTCTCGGTGCAGATCCATCCCGAAGACTCGGACCCGGAACTGGCGGCAGACGAGGGTGGAAAGCCAGAAGCCTGGTACATCATCGACGCAAAGCCGGGCTCTGGTCTCTATCTTGGATTTGCAGAGGGCGTGTCGCGCGACGACGTTCAAGAAGCGATCAACACGCAAGATGACGTCAGTGCCTTGATGCGGTTCGTCCCCGTTTCCGTCGGTGACGTGTTTGTCGTCGAGCCCGGCATTCCGCATGCGGTCGGACGAGGGGTCATGCTCCTCGAGCCACAACGCGTGTCTCCTGAAAAGCGTGGAATCACCTACCGCTATTGGGATTGGAATCGCCGCTACGATGCCGATGGAAATCCAGATCCCCTGGGGAGCCCAAGAACACTTCATTTGGAGCGCGCCCTCGACGTCACCCGATGGCAAGGCTTACGCGAAGATGCGCTTCTCGATAGCATTCGCCATCGTGCAGGCCCCGCCAAGATCGATGCAAGGGCCGACCTGACGCCTTTGATCTCGGATCGGGGCCCGGTTCGATCGTCCATTTTCCGAGTGAGCCAGCTAAGCGGCACCGGACGAGCTACCTTGCCTCCGTGCGATAACCTGCGTTCGCTGACCGTGCTTGCGGGGCGCGTCGTGATCGACGGCGACGAGACCGTCGAGATCCCGCGAGGTCAAACCGCTGCCCTGCCCGCATGTTTGGGTGCGCTGCCGGTGGCTCTTGAGCGTGGCCACGCCATTGTTTGTCACTTGGCTTGACGGCTGGGTGTGTGCGAAGACATGGCCGCGCTCCCCGTGGTCGATTCACTTGCCGAACCGTACGCCTCCATCGTCATCCCCGTGTACAACGAGGAGGCGATCCTTCACTCCGCGATTGTGGACCTGATCGATCGGCTTAGCGACTTTGGAAAGTCGTACGAGATCGTCATCGCCGAGAACGGGTCAACGGACCAGACCATAGACGTCATGAGGGAGCTCGACGCACGCTTCCCTCAAGTGCGGTCCCGACGCACCGCCGAACCGAACTACGGAAAGGCCCTCCGCGACGGCATACTCGATGCGAGGGGCGAGATCGTCATCTGCGAAGAGATCGACCTCTGCGATATCGATTTCTTCAAGCGAGCGCTCGACTTGCTTGAAACGGAACCGGTCGACCTGGTCGTCGGGTCAAAGGCCATGAAGGGCGCAAGCGACGAACGGCCCCTGTTTCGTCGACTTGGAACTGTCATCATCAACGGCCTCTTGCGCTTGACACTTGGCTTCGAAGGAACCGACACCCACGGACTGAAGGCGTTCCGCCGGCAGAGCCTACAGCCGATCGCAGAGGCCTGCCTCGTCGACCGGGACTTGTTCGCCTCCGAGCTCGTGATTCGGGCTCAGCGTGCAGGGCTCGACGTGCGTGAGATCCCCGTGCGGGTCCTCGAAAAACGCCCCCCGACGGTGGGGCTGGTACGGCGCGTACCGAGCGTCCTCAAGAACCTCGCTAAGCTGTTCATGGCGATTCGGATGAGAAAGTGAAGCGCAAGCTCGCATCGATATCGGTCGATTTGGATGAGGTGGGTTGTTACGCGGCCATCCATGGCGTCGAGATCCCGGAAGGCCCGGCACTTCACGCGGTCTACGACAGGTGCGTCCCTCGATTGGTCGAGCTCTTCGATGCGGAGTCGGTCCTCGCTACCTTCTTTGCGATCGGCTCCGACCTTGCCCATAGGCCCAATCGAGACATCATCGCGTCCCTTCATGCAACGGGCCACGAAATCGCAAACCACTCGTTTCATCACCACTATGATCTCAGTCGTCGATCCGCCGAAGAGATGCGTCGCGACATCGAGCTCGGCGCGTCGACCATCCAAGACGTGTGTGGCACTCGCCCGGTCGGCTTCCGGGCGCCGGGCTACACGATCAACGACACGATGTTTGATGTGCTCGAAGCATTGGGGGTCGAGTACGACTCGAGCGTTTTTCCGTGTCCGAGCTACTACGCAGCAAAAGCTTCGGCGCTCGGTTTGATGGCGCTCCGAGGCACGACAAGCCGGAGCATCGTCGACACCCCAAGGGTGTTGCAGTCCCCGAAGCAACCTTATCGCGTCGGTCGCCCGTATTGGCGCAAGGGGCAGGGCCTCCTCGAGCTTCCAATCGGCGTCACCCGCTGGGGCCTTCCCTACATCGGCACATCACTGGTTTTGTGGGGCGACCGAGGCGCGAAGGCGCTGACTCGACAGATGCTCGGGCAAGGCCTGATCCACATAGAGCTTCATGGATTCGATGTCGCCGACATCGCGCTTGATCACTTGCAGGCCCTTGCGCCGCACAGACCCGATTTGAAGAGATCGGCAGCCGACAAGGTTTCGGTGATCCGATCTGTGATCGACCTGATTCGACAGGCAGGGTACGAGCTCGTTCCATTGAGGGAGGTCGCCCGTCGATTCAACGAGAAACCCAGCCCGTAGAGACGCGACTCGTCACGGCCTGCACGGCAAGCTCGTCCGCTACTTCGTTCAGCGTGATCCCCTGATGGCCGCGCACGTGGAATAACTTCGTATCCGGGTGGCCGTCGAGCCACTCTTGTATCTCTGCAATGAGCTCCTTGTTGGCCTTGGCCTTCCAACCCTCGGTCAGCACACCCATCGCGTACTTGGAGTCCGTGTAGAGCCGAAGTGGCTTGCCGACCTCATGCGCCAGCTCAAGCGCACGAAGAATGCCCGTCAGCTCGGCGATGTTGTTCGTGGCCTCCCCGATGTATTCACTGAGCTCACGGCGTTGGTCGTCCCAAAGTGCCACGACCCCGACCCCAGCGGGGCCTGGGTTTCCGCTACACGCTCCGTCGGCATAGACCAGGAGCTCGTCTTTCTCAGGCGTCTCCGGTGCATGCACGTTGGCGCTCTTCTTCTTGGAGGGTTTCTTCCCCTGTTGGACGGACTCGGCCTCGCCACAGAACGAGTCGGGCTCGATCTGGATGGGACCTTCGGTCGGACTCAAGTTGGAGACACTGGCAAAGTACGCGCGCCCATCATTGGGTTTGTAGCGAATCTCGACGCGACCTCCGTTCGAGGTAAGCTCTCCCTCGCCATCGCAGCGAGCAAACACCTCGGCGTTTCGAAGCCGCATTCGGCGCCATGGCATGGGGCACGCGTTAGCACGGGCGCTTGCTAGGTGAAAAGAACTTCCTACCCTCCCCCCGTGTCGCGATCGACCAAGATGGCAGCGGTAGCGGCGATTGCCACCGTGGCGTTGCTCTATGCGATCATCGATCACGGCCGAACTTTGCGCGCCGAGCAGGCTCTTCGCGAGCTCCCCAAAACCGCATGCGCCGTCCTTCGAATCGACGCCGTGGCGCTCGCGGACAGTCCATCGGCCCGCGCGCTTTTCGACTGGCTCGTCCCCGCAGAACACCTCAGTGAGATCGAGGCCCGATGCGGGCTTGCCCCACTTGACGCGCTCCGGGAAGCGACCGTGTGGGTGGGCGGACCCGAAGGCGAGCCCTTCCAGTCTGTTGGGCTCTTGCTCCGTGGACGCACGGTCGACGCCGAAACCATCGCCGAATGCTACCGAACCCTGGTCGAGGCACGCGGCAGCACGATTGACCGGGTCGGAACTCCAACCAGACCCCTGCTCAGAAGTCGTGATGGCCGGAGCGCGTTGGCACAGGTAGACGGCCACACAGTCGTCACCGGGTCTCCCAACACCGTAGCCGAGTTCATGGCTGTCGGGCATGGGACGGGTCCCCGCTTGGCCGAAGCGATCGAGTTTCGCGACATTTGGTCGCGCGTAGCGGTTGATGCAGCGATCGCCGGTGCGTTTGTGGCCCCACCCCGTTGGCAGGCCGCGTTTGAACGGCTTGGCGCCATCGAAGACCACGGTTCGGCCCTTGCTGGCGTGCGGACCTTCGGGCTGACCAACCGCGCCAAGATCCCGACGGCACTCACGATGATACTCGAGGTAGTCGACGCGGATACCGCGCAACGCGATGCGGCGCTGATCAAGGCTTGGACGGAGGCGCCACCCGAAACGGTCGAACCCTACCTGGTCGATGTGGCACAATCGGCGCAAATCGAGGTCGAAGGGCCCTTGATCACCATCACGCTTGACGTGTCGGGTCTTCCGAAGCGTCTTTAGCGACGCCATCCCCGCCAACGAAAAATCCGGAGCTCCGGTACTGCGCATCGACGCGCTGAATTAGGATCTTCGTGACTGCCGCCGCCGGGATGGCGAGCAAGACGCCGGTGAACCCAAGGAGCTCTCCGCCGACCAGCAACGCGAACATGACCGCAATCGCCGATATCCCGACGGTGTCGCCCATGATCTTCGGTGTGATCACGAACCCCTCAAGACCCTGGATCGTGAAGTGGATACCGACGACCCAGAGCACCTGCGTCCAGCCCTGCCAGTCAAGCGCGGTCATCAGCAACGCGGCGCCCAGCGCGGTGAGGCTGCCGACGTACGGAATGAACGACAGAAGGCCCGCCATGATACCGATCGGAAGCGCTAGCGGGACGCCGACCAAACCGTAGCCGACGCTGTAAAGGACCGAGAGGATCGCCATGACCGTGAACTGGCCTCTGAAGAACTGTCCAAGCACAGTGTCGATGTCGCGAAAGAACGAGTAGGTTTCCGGTCGATGGCGGGGCGGTACCAGGTCCGCAATCCTCGCCACGATATTGTCGAAGTCATAGGTGAGATAGAACGCGAATACGGGCACGATCAAGGCAGCGACGATCGCGCCCACGACGGAGGCGGTGCCGCCAAGAAGCCATTTCACCGCGGCCGACACCGGGGTGTAGCTCTTCTCGACAACCTCTTGGAAATCGAGGTGCAGATCCTCGAGTGCGTCTGCGACCGATGTCGGCATCGCCAGCCCGTACTGGGCGAGGAGCGGCTCCCATTCGGTCCAACTCCGTTCGAGCATCGCAGGAAGCCTCTGCATGAAGTTTGCGATCTCCTCGAACACCAACGGAGCGACGACGAAAACAAGAATGGCGGTGACAGCGAAGACACCGACCAGAAGCACCCCGATCCCGATCCCGCGCGCGAGTCGGCTGTGGCGAACGAGCGGCATCTCTTCGACTCTATCGACGATCGGGTCGAGCACGTACGCAATCAGAAACGCGAAAAAGAACGGCGCGAGCACCCCACGCAGCGTGTAGAGCAGCCAGCCTGCCCCAACGGACGCGATCAACCACAGGACCCAGCGGGGCACGGATTCACGGTCGCTCATGTGAGCTTTCTATCATGGGCGTCACGCATGACGTTGGAAGCAATCGTTCGCGATCCTCAGTTGGTGGCGGGCGGGTCGGGTTTCTGCAATGAACCGACTGGTCACCGGGTCGTGATAGCCGCTGGCAAGCTGCAATCCCGGAACGTCACGGCGATAAAACTCGCCGATCCGCAGCATGCAGATCTCCCGGAGGTACTTGCCCACGATCGAAGCCAAGGCGACAGGCAAATGGCGGGCGTCGGCGTCGACTTCGAAACGGACCTCCCCGAGCCCCTCGAGAGCGTATCTACGCTGGCCCCGGCGTCCTCGAAGGGTCGCGATACGATCGAAGTGGCGGAGGCGGGACGAATAGTCGCGGATCCCGCCGATCATCCCGCAGATGACCAGGAGCGAATCTCCATGGCGTCGGTGCGCCGAAGCGATCAGTTGCTGGAAGAGCTCGAGGTCGACCGCAAGTTTGTTCTGGCCGGCGGCTCGCTCTGCGTTCAACATCCCGGCGCACGCGAGCCGGCTTTGCACGTCGACCAATCTGAGCTTGGTCCTTCCAACGAGTTTGCGGACTATGGACTCGCCAAGCTCAGGGTCTCCGCCGAACGCTGGAAGTCGAATGTCGACGGCCCAACACTGTGCTGCGGTTTGGTCATTCGGGCAGCGGGCTCGCAGCTCGACTCTCGACGGGGGCGAAACGCGATCCAAGAGATCGTCCGCCGAGCGCGGAGGCCCCCGCAGGCCGCTACCGACAAGCGCTAAGGCCACCGACTCGATGAGGGCCATCCGCCCGAAGCCCCCGGTCTGCTTGCTGTCGGTGAGGCCCAAATCGAGGCCCCGGTCGCAGAGCGCAGCCCTTCGGTACGCCGGTGTCTCGAGAACAACGGAAGTGGCCACTAGAGGGCCCAGACGTGGCCCCAAACCGTTCTCGTCGACCCCCACCACGAGCATGTTCGCCGTGTATCACGGACCCCTGACGGAGCGCCACTCAGGCAGGGTTGGACCTGCCTCGAAATCACGGTAATATTATGGTGTTATGGTAGCTGGGACGCGTGCGTCCTCCGACGAGGATGGATCGGTAAAGAACGAGAGCCCGATCGCGCGAGTCATCCGCGAGGCGATCGAAGCCGTCGCCGCGCCCGAAGTTCGCTTGCAGATCATGCATCGTGCGCACCACATGTCGCGCGAGCACGAGATCCCGCAATCGGGTCAGCCGCTCCGAGACTTCATCGACAAGCACCTGCGCGCAGCCACCGCGTTCTACATCGGAAACGAAGCGGCTGAAGCGGTCATGAAGAATCTGGAACCGCTCGTGTCGCTTGCGCAGGAAATCGCGTCGCGACCGCCGCACCGTCGGGCGGGCCACCGCGACCCGACTCAACGTGGCGGAGGTGGGCGACTGCAGTCGGGGGTATCACCCAGAGAAATTCTCAACCCAGAAACCGAGACCGACACGTCGAAGTACCCCACCGTGCAACCGCTGGGATCCGCATTGCCAATGGTCTTCGTAGCAACCAAAAGTCGAAAACGATGCGCCGGCATCAAAGCCTATTTGCAGGAAGCGGCGGCCGTCCAGCAAATCGAAGACGTCGTCGCCTTCTTGGACAACCTCAAAGCGACTTCCTCGCTGAGCCCGCTGGTCGTCATCGACTGCGTCGAAGCTTCCGTGCAGCCGTCGACGATCGCTACCTTGGCCCACGAGTTACCTAAGGGTTCCGGGGTTTTGCTCTGGGGAGCGACCGAGCACCACCGCGAGCTGATCGACGTCGCGACGCGTGACCGCGGATGGCTACAGTGCAACGCCGAGGCCTCCCCCGGAGACGTGGGGGCCTTGATCAGAATGCTCCTCGGCGAATAGCCAGCCAAGCAACTGGGGGTCATTGGCCTGGGCGCGCGCTTGGTGCTCTTCTTTGCTCGCGGAATCGCCGTGCCACGGCCAAAACGGCGCCTGCTCTCGACAGCCAAGAGCCCGCTCGGCCGGACCGCATCCCACACGGACGTGGAAGTGGTCAGCATGTGGATCGCCGTTCCCCGGTTGGTGCAGGACCCAAGTCGCACGAAACACCGCTTGAGGTGACGACTCGTGACGCGCGGCGTACCGAAGGAGTCGTGCCTTGACGTCGTTGGAGCAGAAGAGCCACTTGATACGCGCCTCAGAATCCATCACCAACGTTCGCACCAGATGCCAATTACGCGCTTCGTCGAACGAAAACACAGCATCTCTTCGCACCGCTAGGCCGTAGCGATCGAATCGCATCCAGCCTCCGCTCTGCGTCGCCATTCCTCCAGCGTCGCGCGCGTAGTACAAAAGGTCGGCGTCCCGTCCGGAGCGATGAGTTCGATGCCTGTCGTGTACGCCACCACGGCGACTCGAGAGGTCGCCGACCCGCAGGGGGTATCCACCGGGAAACGCCTCCGCCACGGCTTGCGCGGCGCGTTCTATAGCCGCGATTAGGGTCGCTGTTCCGTAACGTGTGCCTTCCCCCGGGCGCAGGCGTCGATAACCGTCTCCTCGATCGGGCAGTGAGATCGCATGGTGAAGATAGCCCTGATCCGATGTACCGACCGAGATGGTCTGTCCAGCAGGCAGCGGTGTGCTTGCACAGCTACAGATCGCTGTGATCACTACTGCGGTGAGAATCCTAACCATTCTCTGGCATGATAGCGCACGCTTCCACTTGACGTCGCAAACACGCCACGTAAGTTTTGCTAACGGCCGCGAAATGACCCAGCAAATCGAAGGCTTCATGGATCGCCTGAGCGCGCACCTAGACCGCGGGTGGGAGCTCGTCACGCGGGGCGACTTGATCGGCGCCATGGCGTCCGCGGAGCAGACCCTCGAGCTCGACGGGGACTCCCCCGATGCCCACAACCTCATCGGCTATATCCATGCCGCCAACGGAAACCTCGAGATGGCACTCGAACACTACCGGCAGGCGATCGACCTCGACGAGCGCTACCTCGAGGCGATGCTCAACGCGGCCGAGCTCCTAATTCACCCTCTCGGCAGTTTTGGCGAAGCGATCCGAATCCTCGACCAGGCTCTCGAGAGCTGCCAGTCGGCCGATGAGATCGTCGACGCGTCGGTGCTCAAGGTGGACGCCCTGTTGCAGCAAGGCGATCGCGCGGCAGCTGCCGAGCTTTTGTTGGGTCTTCCCGAGGGCCCTTTCGAAAACCAGCAGCTCGACTTTTTGATCGGCCGTGCCCACTTCGAGCTCGATCAGCTCGAGCCAGCTGCCCTCCTTATCGAGCGAGCCGCCAAGCATTCCGCGGCCACACCCGATGTGCTCTACTACCTCGGCTTGTTGCGCGAGCGCCAGGGCCGTACTGCGGAGGCATCGCTTGCATTCTTGAAGACGCGGCATCTCGATGGTCAGCTGCCTCGACCGCCTTGGTCGCCTTCCCCCAGCCGCTTCGAGAAGGTGGTGCAAGACGCGCTCCGAGATCTTCCCGACGAGGTTGCGCGGCGGCTGGAAGGCAATCTGATCATGGTCACGGACCTTCCAGGCGTCGAGGTTGTCGCAGAAGGCATTGACCCGCGCACCCCTCTGCTTCTCGACGAGATGCAGGGCGCGAAGAGCACCAGCGACCAGCGGCGACTCTTCGTGTATCAGCGAAATCTGGAGCGACTGATCCGCCATCCGTTGGAGCTCCAACAAGACGTCCTTGAGGTGCTGCGTCGAGAGCTCGAAGCGCATTTCAGCAAGAGTCAAAGCGCGACCAAGAGCTAGACACCCACGCGAAGCACGTCCGGGTCACCCCCAAGCTCCATCCAAGCGCGAGCCATGTCCGACAGAGCGGGCGCATAGAGCTCGGTGTGCCCGCCGCCAGTCACCGCGGGGAATCGGATCTGTGCGCAGTGGAGCATCACCCGCTGCGCAGTGACCACACTCCCTCCCGGTAGGACAACACGCCGGTCGCCTCCATATGCATGATCGCCAAAGAGCGGGACCCCCGCTTTGGAAGCATGCACGCGGAGCTGATGGGTGCGGCCGGTTGCCGGGATGAGACGCAGCAAGGCGGCGGAGTCGCCTCGAGCCGCGAGCTCACATCGTGTCGACGCTTCGCGCTCCCCCTTGCCTGGCCCCGCAACTCGCAGCCTTCGGTTGCAGGGATCGATCGAAATCGGCCAGTTCCACGTGCAGTCCATGAAGGTCACGTTGCGGGTTGTGATTCCGAGATAGATGCGTGTGTACTCGCCCGCGCGACGGGCTTCGAGCAGATGCCGGTTCGCTCGCGAGGTGAGCGCAAAGGTGACGAGCCCGCTCACCGGTCCATCGAGGCGCGAGGTTGCATGCACGGTTGCTCGACGTGGAAGCTCGGACGCCACCCAACTCACCAAGCAAGGCGTGCTGACGTCCGGCGAAGTGGTGGGAACCCCGGGGGGCTTGACGACGACTAGGAGATCTTCGTCTTGATGGACGATCTCGGGTTGCGCGAGAGGGCGCTCAGCCACTGAGGATCTCGACCGTTCCCGCGTCGCCGTCGATGCGAATCCATGCGCCTTCCTGCAGTGTTCGCGTCGCGTTGGTCACGTTGACCACCGCAGGAACGGCGTACTCTCGAAGGATGATCGCCGCGTGGGAAAGCGGTCCGCCAAGCTCGGTGACGACGCCCGACGCGGCCAAGAACAAAGGCGCCCAACCCGTATCGGCTGCGGCAACGACCAAGATCTCCCCAGGCGCGAGCTCGGCCGCCTGGGACGGTTCTCGAAGAATGCGCGCCCTTCCCTCGGCCACACCTCCACTTGCTGCAAGACCATTCAGTCGACCCGATGTTGTAGTCGACACGGCATCAACGGGCGGAAAACCGACGAAGGTAGTCGGGGGCTCGGGGAGAGCCCGATTGCGCTCGTACTCGAGCCGGCGACGCTGTACGCGAATCGCGACCCGCTCATTTTCATCATGGAGCACGCGCCGAAGCTCAACAACCGAAAGAAAAAACGCGGCATCAGGGCCGGCCTCCGGCTCGCGAGCGCGGATGCGCCTGGAACTTTCGAGCGCGACACGGCGAAACATGCCCAGCACTTCCACGACATGGTCACGCAGGCGCTCTCGCATCCGAGTGAACCGTCGCACCGCACTCAGCAGTCGTCGGATGGCGGGGCGGAGCGCAAGGGGCACACTCGCCTCCACCTTCTCCTCTGCTTTCCGCCTCTTGTTTGCCAGCATCGCCTCACGTTGTCCGAGGTCGAGATCCCCAGCCAGATGCGAACGCAGCGCAGCAAACATGAGCGTCGGGTCCTCGGCCCACCTAGGTTCCGCGATTTCTGCTTCGCGCACTCCTCGGTAGCCAAACTCCTCTACGAAGCGCCGAAGGGCGTCGCGTGTCGGGCCAGCCGGCAGACCGTCGACCGAAAGCCTAGAGAGCTCGTCTTCACGGATTCGCTCAGCGGTCACGGGGTCGCTCTTCGCGAGTTGTGCAATCCGCAAAAGCGCGAAGCCCGGGCGTGCGCTCTCCACGTCTTGTAGACCCGATAGCAGATCTCGGTAGAGACCGGAGCCTTGGTCCGACGCAAACGTGCGAAGGACGCCGACCAACACGAGGACTGCCGTGAGCAGGTTCGCGTAAGCGGTCAGCATGATCGAACCTGTCTCATCGAGAAGGTGCTCTGCGTCGCTGAGCATCCTGTCGAGGCCTGTCGGCTCGAGAAGCCGTGGGTCTACCGAGGCCATTCGAACACTTTCCTCGGCGAAGTATTCCTCGAATTCGGCGATTCTGGTTTGGAGCCGGAAGTTCTCACGCACATAGCGGGTAACAGTCTGCGGCAACCGCAGAACGAAACCGGTTGAGCTGCGATGGGCAACGACCTCATCGAGCTCCGAAGCGTAGCGGCCGCCTCCGAGCTCAACCAGCGTCGAAGGATGGATCCAAGGGATCTGTGACAAGATCGATGTGAACTCGGTCAGGTTGACATAGATACGACCCCTGAAGTCCCCGACGAGCTCGGCGTCACGCGGCACCGTGCAACCAAGCGCACCAAAAGCCCGTCGAAAGCCGAGGTCGCTGAAGTGACTCAACACGGACCAGGTAAGCGGGGTCGCGACTCCGGGAAGCGCTTCTCCGATATTGGCATTGCTCCAAACGAGTTTCCGCCTGTCCCTCGGTTGCTCCCCACGCGAGCTCCGTCGCGTGCGCGCGCGCGGCACGACGATCGGCCGTGCCTGAAGGACGAACACCTGGTGACCGGCGATGGCCCACTCCACGTCCCGACTTCCGCCGAAGTGCTCTTCGATTCGGGTCGCAAGCTCCTGCAGATGAAGAAGCTGTTGCTCGTCGAGCACAGCTCTCTCGCGTTTCGCCGACTCCACTTGCACCTCGCGGACTCCGCCGGATGGGACGAGCACTGTCTGCTGGGCTTTACCTCCAATGACCTGGTCGCGTAGCTGCCCCGTCGCTTTGTCAATGCGATAGGTGTCCGGGGTTACCCGGCCATCTACCACCGATGACCCAAGCCCATAGGAGGCATTGATGACGACTTCACCGGTATCACCGGTAAGCGGATTGCATGTGAACAGCACCCCCGAGACTTCCGCAGGCACCATCGCTTGAATCACGGCACCAAGGGAAACTGGGATATCTTCGCCGATTGCGCGGAGGTAGGAAAACACCCGCGGTTGGAAAAGGCTAGACCAACACGTTTTGATGCCGTCGAGCACATCGTCTTCGCGAATCAAATTGAGAAGGGTTGAATGCATCCCGGCGGCAGACGCTCCCTCCTGGTCTTCGTGTGTCGCCGAGGATCGCACCGCAAAGCCCACGGCGCCTTCGCCCCGCATGGCCAGCAACGCATCGCGGACACTGCGCACCACGTCCTGCGGCAACGTCGCATTACACACCCGTTCACGAATGGTGCGAAGGCGCGCGTCTGTCACATGCGGTGTGCGCAACAGTGCACGCGGCCGGTCTGCAACTTCGAGGACGCTCGTGAAAAACGAATCCGCAACCCAACCAGGCATGGCATACGCGGCGGGCACCGGAAAACCTGCTCGCGCAAGTGCGGCAAGGCTCCGGGTCTTGCCCCCATAGCCGGTGGCCCTTCTCGGGACCACCGACTCGATTCGCTTGAGTACCCGCGGCATGCCGGCAGGTTCTAGCTCACGCCCGCACCACTCGCATGCTGGGCGTATGGACGGCACGACGTCTCAGCGCTATGAAAGCACCGTGGTGGTAAACGACGATCATTTCCATGATCAATGCGGTGTATTCGGGGTTTTCGGTGCCGAAGAAGCGTCGAACTTGACCTATCTTGGGTTGCATTCCTTGCAGCACCGAGGCCAAGAGGCGGCCGGCATCGTATCGAGTAACGGTGAGCAACTGTTCGTCCATCGGGAGATGGGCCTGGTCCAAGACGTCTTCACCGCCGACCGCATCGCCAAGCTCCCAGGGGCGAGCGCGATCGGCCACGTTCGATACACGACCGCAGGCGGTAGCCACATCAAGAATGCACAACCGCTGGCCGTCGATTGCGGGCACGGCTCGATATCGGTGGCTCACAACGGAAACCTCACGAACGGACTAGCCCTCCGCGACCAGCTCGAAAAGGACGGCTCGATCTTCTCATCGGACAGCGACACCGAGGTACTGGTGCACCTCGTCGCCCGCTCGAAAAAGGAGTCCATGGTCGACCGTGTCGCCGATGCACTGCACCAGGTTGAGGGTGCGTACTCGCTCGTGTTTCTCTCGCCGAAGGAGCTAATCGCGGTGCGCGACCCCTACGGCTTTCGTCCGCTGTGCCTCGGCAAGCTCAACGATGCGTACATGGTTGCCTCGGAGCCCCCCGCGTTTACCCTCATTGGGGGCGAGTTCATTCGCGATGTTCAGCCGGGCGAGATGATCGTCGTCGACCAGGCAGGCCTGAGAAGCCTGCGACCATTTCGCACGGATCCCGAGCGCCGCCACATGTGCATTTTCGAGTACGTTTACTTCGCGCGCCCGGACGCAACGTTCAACGGAATCAGCGTCTACGACGCCCGCAAACGAATGGGACATGCCCTCGCTGAGGATCAACCCGCCCCCGCCGATGTGGTCGTGCCAGTCCCCGACAGCGGGGTCGCCGCAGCGATAGGATACGCTCAGGCCTCGGGACTTCCGTTCGAGCTCGGCTTGATTCGGAGTCACTATGTCGGCCGAACATTCATCGAACCGGCCCAGTCGATTCGCCATTTCGGTGTGCGGTTGAAGCTACATCCCGTTCAAGGAATCCTTGAAAACAAGCGGGTCGTGGTCATCGACGACTCGATAGTACGCGGTACGACCAGCCGCAAAATCGTCAAGATGATTCGCGACGCGGGCGCTAGCGACGTGCATTTGCGCATCAGCTCGCCGCCAACGAGCTGGCCTTGCTTCTACGGGATCGACACCCCCACGCGCGAGGAGTTAATCGCGGCACATCACAGTGTCGACGAAGTCGCCGACTACGTCACGGCAGACAGCCTCGGCTACCTCTCACTCGAAGGCCTACGGCGCGCCGTCGGCGGAGAAGGTTTCTGCGACGCCTGCTTCAGCGGTAACTACCCGATCCCGATCACGGATGATTCCACGCCGCGACGCCAACTCCCCCTTGTCGGCGTCTAGTGGGTCACAAACCATTCGACGATGGCCTGATTGACCTCGTCGGGGCGCTCAAGATGGAGAAAGTGCCCGGCCTCGGCGAAGCGAATGGTTTCAAACAGCGCACTGAAGTATCGCTCTTGGCCATCGATCAGCTCGACCCCGATGCAGCCGTCGCGCTCACCATGCAGATAGAGGCTCGGTATGGGGATCGGATCTGTCTTGAGCAAAGCGCGGATCTCGCCGAGGACCTTTGGCGACCGAAGCGAGCGGTAGTAGCCAAGCGGGGCGGGCATGCTCGCTTGAAGACACCGCTTGAGCTCATCAAAATAGTCGTCTCGGGGGCTGAACCCGGGTGACCAGACCCTCCAAAGCCACTCGATGAATGCGAAGTCTCGAGCGCAAATCACCCTCTCTGAAACGAACGGCAGCTGAAAAAGAGCGATGTACGCGCTTCGAAGCAACTGGCGCGGCGAATCGCGTACATTCCTTTCGAGGATGAGTGGGTGCGGTATCGATAGGATTGCCGCGGCACGGAATCGCTCTGGCTCTTGCGACAATGCGCCATGAGCAAGAATGGCGCCCCAATCGTGTCCCACGAGACGAACAGGATCGTCTGGCGATAGCTCTTTGACAAACCTCAGGAGTCGACTCACCAGCGCCGGGAGGTCGAAAGGGCCGTCCAGCGAGGAAGGCGCGAAACCTGGAAGCCATGGCGAAACGACTCGAAACCCCGAACGCCCGAGCGCAGTTGTTAGCGGGTCCCAGGTCCGGGGAATGTCCGGAAACCCGTGTAGGCAAATGACCAGCGGAGCCTCGGCCTGACCGGTCGACAAATACGAGATCCCACTCTGTTTTGAATGACGCTGTACCATGTCACGCAAGCCCCTCCGCGTTTTCAAATTGTAAGTAAGCTCGCGAAAAGTCGAGCAGATGAGTGACACCCAAGGCGTGCGCGGTATACTCGAAGAAACCGACGGGGGCGGTGAAAGGACAGGCTCGGTGCCGCACCCCGAAAACGATTCGGACTCAACGAAAAGCAAGGAGCGACGGCCGAGTCATATTCGGAAGAGCCGCAAGGACAGCACGACGAAGGTCCTGCGCGTTCGGCGACATCCGGACGATCCCATCGACGATGGTAGGGACGAGGGCGCGCAAAAAGAGCTCTGGAAACGTGTCGCCAACGACCCGCCGGCTCTGCCGGACCCGCCGCTACATCGAAGGATCCCTCCTCCCGCCCCTCTCCCTTCTGAGTCCCAGGTCAGCGAACCCCTCCCTGCCACCTGGAGCGATGACAAGCCAAAGCTTCGACGGGTCGAAGAAGCAGTGGGCATCGTCGGCCTTGCCGTCCTGGTGGCCGCGATGCTGGTCGCAATGTGGCTCCGGATGACAGGCGGGTAGCCGGTCAGTAGCAGCACCTATTGCGAGGCAATCTGCTCAACGCGCTTCTCATGGCGTGCCTTCTCCCGGGCCTCTGCGACATCGACATTCTCGAGCTGCTTGTCGCGTAGCTGGATGATCCGTTCTCGCCTGCCTGCGATCTCTTTCATTTGGCCGGCGTGACGCTTTTCCTCTTGCTTGAGCAAGCGATCTTTCCGAGCTGCCTTCGATGCCTCGAGTCTGGCCTGTTGAGCCTCCTTGCGAGCTTCGATCTTGGCTTGCTGAGCCTCCTTGCGAGCTTCGATCTTGGCTTGCTGAGCCTTCTTGCGAGCTTCGGCTTTAGCCTTGGCGTCGTCTTTGACTTCACTGCTTTTCTTGTCGGCTTCTTCCTTTGCCGCTTCGGTCTTCTCCTTGCTGGTCTCGACTTTTTCGTTGGCCTCGCGCTTAACCGCTTCGTGGTCGTCGGCACTTGCCGACCGAGTCGTCGCTGAAACACAAAAGATCAGTGCCAAAGCGATCAATAGCGATGGAACGATTCTCATTCTCTTCCTCCCCTAGTTGTTGGCCCGAAGGAGCCCTTCCCATTCATGGGGACAGTAGTTCCCAAACCCAAAGTATCCAAACGGTCTCAAGAGTCCTGCCACAGCGCAAAGAATGCCGGCAAATCGTTTGATCGGGCGCACTGGCACTGAGACCGGATCAACTCGGACCGATCGGGCGGTGTGCTGAGCGGGCACGGCACGGGCGTGCTCGCGATGGGGCCCCAGTCGCCCTTACGGAAAATTATGGATCCTTACGCGGGCTCCTCCCCATCGCTGTGCTGCCCATCCCGTGCCCGCTCAGCACACCGCCCTATTGAGCCCACTACCGTGGACAAGGGAGTCGCGTCGACTGAACCCTGCGAGACTCACGTGCACGGTCGCTGACGCTGTCACCGTCACAGTCACTGACACCAGCAGTGTCACTGGCACTGGCACTGGCCCTGACACCGACACTGCCACTGACACTGGCACGGGCACGGACACTGGCACTGGCGCTGGCACTGACCCTGGCACTGGCACTGGCACGGACACTGGCACGGACACTGGCATTGGCACTGGCCCTTATACTGTCTATAGAAATAGGTGACCCGGCCCGCCGCGCGGGATGGGCAGCACAGCGTTGGGGAGGAGCCCGCGTACAGATCCATAATTCGCCACAAGGGCGACCGGGGCCCCAACGCGAGCACGCCCGTCCCGTGCGGCGGGCCGAGTCACCGGTTGACGAATCGCTATCCCCTCTTCCGAACTTCGCCCTTCTTCCCAAGCGAATATCCGTTTGGCAGCTTCTTCGTGACTTCGTCCTTCGACTCGGTGATCTTCCAATCTCGTTCGACGAATCCGTCTAGGATCATCATCCGGACGCGGACGCTCTCCTCGGCCAGAAGTGCTTGGACCAACGCATCGGTGGCATCCTGGGCTTGGTCCTGAGCGAAGATCGCGGAGGCGGCGTGGAATCGCGTGGTCTCATTCATGTCGCCCAGAAATCGAGTGACCGCCGCGACGATCCGGGGATCCTTGCGCTCCTCGAGGCTAGCGATGATGTCGATCTTTTTTTGCGGATCGCGCTCGTACTCGATGTCCATCTTCGAGAGGAGCTTGAGTAGCGTCGCCGTGACCTCATCTTCACTTTGGAGCTCTTTGAGGATCTTGAGTGGCCACGCGAGGGTGTCGGTAGTCTCGAGGAAGTCGCGTACCGGCCCGATCGCGGCGTCCCCATTTTTTACAATCCCCTGAAACGCAGCGTTCTTTTCCTCGCCATCTGTGATGCTTGGATCGACCCGGACCGTGAAGCGAGTCAGCAGGGCCCGTAGAGCTTCGTCGGAACCGTCATCGGCCAGCGCCTGGATCGATTCCCAGCGTTCATGCTGCTGAGCACGCTTGTTGGCCACGCGCGCGATGTGCTTTTTGAGCCCACCACCACCGCCTTTGAAGACATCGAACAACCCCATGACGCGACAAGGCCTAGGCCGATCGGACGGTAGGCGCAACGAGATGGGCACCCCGAACCGACAACCCCCGTCTCAGTGGATAACCACCGGCTTCAGACTCACCTGCCCACCCACCGTCTCGACCTTGAAGCGCACCATCCGCGCTCCATGCTTTTTGAGGAGGTGTTCGGCGTTGCCGCGGATCCGATTGACAAACCGGTCTTCGGGAATGTTGGAGACATCTTCTCCGATCGCTTCCTTCGCCGCGATGTAGTCTTGAAAGAGCCGCGAGTAGTACTCGCTTTCAGGCTGTGCGGCGAGTGCTTCGGCGTCGGGATCGTCGGCTTGGGTGGCCTCGGTAGAGGCGCTTGCCGGTAGCTCCTGGCTGCCGGTCGTGATCGCGTCCCAGCCGCCACTGCTGGTCACAGCCCGACCCTCCTCGTCTTCCTCCGCAACCCCCATGAACAAATTGATGAGTTGGTTCACACGGTAAGACAAACCGCCAAGCTCGGCGGTTTCGATTTCGAGGCGGACGTCACCACGCCCGTTGATCACCGCCAAGATGTCGTCCTCCATACTTTCGATGGGCTCCATGATGTTGTTGGCCACGATGAACCCATAGATCACGACCATGATCAGCCCAAGCAGGGTCAGCCAGAGGATCATCGTGGCCACGCCGACCAGCTCGGTGCTCTTGCCGTGATGGGCGAGAATCACATAGCCCGCCTGCACCCCCGATACGTCGGGCAAGGACGCGGTCACGCCCACATAGTCGTCACCCCGCAACGTGGTCTTCCACGGAGCGGTTCGTTTGCCCTTGAGCGCCGCCTTGGTGCCCTTTTCGAGGGGCGTTACGTAGAGCGCTTTCTGCAACGCATCGCGAACGCCGACGGAGGTCGACGTGCTGTAGATCTTGTCGGCCGTGATGAAGAGCAGGTCATGCCCAATCAGCTTGGCTTCACGCTGCGCGAATCCATTTGAAAGGTCGTACCCCATCAGGAGCGCGCCAACGATGCCACCGTCGTCAGTTCGGACCGCCGCGACGGCGACCTGAACGAGCTTGTCCTGATCGAGCCATATCCCGTAGCGGGCGGCTCCGTTCTCGAGAACTTTCCGGACGAAGGGGACGGCTTTGACGAGCGACTGACCGACCATGCGATTCGGATCGGTATCCCGTGCAATGACCCGACCGATCTCGTCGACAACCGCCACGATGTGCGGACGCCCACGACGCCCGCGAGCCGGGTCCTGGAACCATTTCGAAACCGCCTGGGCCGCAGAGAACGCGCGACCCCGTCGCTTTTGTTCGCCGGAGGCCGTGAAGACATGGCGCACCTGACTGCTCGATGCGCGGTCCGAAACCCCTTCCACGAGTCTGGCCCCGTCGGCGCGCCAGGATCGCTCAAACAATTCTGAATCTTCGTCGATCCGCCCTTCGAGAGCCCTCGAAAGTCCGGTTTGAAGCTGGGTTCGCACCACCAGGTACGATCCCAACCCAACGAGCAGCACCACGATGAGGTTGCCCACAATCAACTTCAGGCGCATGCCGCGTCTCTCCTCAGGATGAGCCCCCGTGGCCCAAATCCCCCGTTTATCGGGGGACTTGCACCGACCGAGCCCGGATTATCATCGCGCCGTCGAGGGCGTCAAGCGCGCGGCACGCCAAACCTCAAAGCAGCGCGATATTTGGGATCCAGCCGCCCGTGCTGACGGTGAAATTCCTATAGGGGTCCAGGGTCGTAGAAGTGGCGCAGGAGGCGAGTGGCGGTATCCTTCGCGGACGGCGATGGCGATGGCGTGGAGCATGGTTTGCGACTGCCCGGAGCTGGCGGTCGATGTGGCGCGCGACGCCGAACGAATCGATCTGTCGGTCGAGGCGATCGTTTCGGACGAGCCGGCGAAAATGGCGATCGGGCAGGTGTCAGCGGGCAAGCCCACCGCCCTGGCACTCGAGGGTGAGATCGAGGCTGACCATGGGGTCCAGCTTGCCGAAGCCATGCGGGCCCACGGGGCCTCGGTCCCAGTCGCCATCCTCGGCCCACAACCCCTGGGGCTCCTGCACGACCTTGGTCTGTCCGCGGTCCACGAGACTGGCCCGATGGTCGCGATCGCGGCACTGCTCGGGGTGCCTACCGAGCACCCTTGGGCGGCGACCACGACCGAGCTCCCTGCGGTGGACCGGGTCAGGCTGGGCGATAGCGTAAGCAAGCGTGCAGAAGGCCGATTCGTTCGAATCGACAATGGACTCATCGCGCACCAGGACGACGCGGGTGCCAGCCGCCCGATCGGTACGCCACGAGACGTGGCGACGGCGCTCCGGGCGATGCGGGCCTCCTACGGCGCCTCGAGGCCGAAAGAGCCAGTGGTGCAAGGAGTGGAAGCCGACGTTGTGCTTGAAACGATCTTGGGCCCTCGGCGTGCACTCTCCGACCCCGCAAGCAAAGCGGCACTCCGTCCCTACGACGTGCCGCTGCCCGTGGAAGAGCTCTGCGCAACCCCGTCGAGAGCCGCCTCTGAAGCCTCGCGAATTGGGTTTCCCGTACGGGTCGCCCTCGCGTCGCCCGATTTGCGACTGTGGGATCATCCCGACCTCGCCGCTGAGGTCTTTTCGGCAGCTCAGGCGCGCGACGCGTATCGGCAGATCATGGCGCTTGCGAAAACCCGGGCCGAAGGCCCACGCCTTCTTGGAGTCACGGTGAGCGCGTCAACGATGGCGCGAACCCTGTTGCGCGTGCGGATGGAGCCCCTCTCGACCGGTCCCGTGCTCGCCGAGATCGGTTTCGCCGACCCGCACGGTCGGGCGTCGGGCGACACGACGCAGACCGTTCTGCCGGCCACCGCACGAGCCCTCGAGCGAGTCCTGCTCAGGCTTCGCGGAAGCTCTCTTTTGCTCGAGGGTGGAGCGCAAGAGCGCAAGCAAGCGGTCAGTGCGATCGGCGATGTGCTGATGCGGCTGGCCGCCTTCGTCCATCAGTGGCGCAATGAGATCGACGCCGTGGAGGTCAACCCTTTGGCGATCCTCGTCGGGGGCGATCTCGAAGTCCGTCAAGCGTGCGTCACCGTAGGCGACGCCTTCAGCCGATCCCTCCACGCCAGCTAGCCAGCGTCAGTGTTTCACTCTGCGTCAACCGGTGACCCGGGCCGCGCCGCGAACTATGGGGGCTACACCGGCCATTACCGGTACTGGGGCTGCCGAGATTTGGCACCGGTTAGAATCGTCTTTTATGCCGGGGCTACCGCTGGCTCCGCCCCCATAGTCCGCGGCGCGGCCCGGGTCACCTTTCCTCGAGAACAGTGGCAGTGACTGTGCACGTGAGTCTTGCAGGGTTCAGTCGACGCGACTCCATTGTCCACGGTAGTGGGCTCGATAGGGCTGTGTGGGATGCGGTCATGGGGCGGCGTGGCGAGTGCCAACCCGTCAGGCAGCAACTAGCTCGGGTTGGTCGCGAGCTACGAGGCGAGGCTTGCGTGGGCACTAGCCTCCAAGTGAACCGGCCCACCTATGCAAGCCGAGCCGTCCGACACATGGCCGTGTCCCACACCGCCCGATCGACCCGAGTTGATCCGGTCTCGCACTGACGCTGGCTCTGTCACCGGTCGGAGGATAGGTAGCGGCCGGTGGCGGAGTCTGGGGAGGCGGCGATGTCGGCTGGGGTGCCCGAGGCGATGATTTGGCCGCCCGCGGGGCCCGAACCAGGGCCGAGGTCGAGGATGAAATCTGCGTTTCGTATCACGTCGAGTTGGTGTTCGACGGCGATCACGGTGTGGCCATCCTCTACGAGTTGCTGCAGAACCGACACCAGCTGTTCGACGTCGACGAAGTGCAAGCCGCGTGTGGGCTCATCGAAGATGTAGAGCGTCGGCTTTCGTGCGGGCTGGGCTAGGTCTCGGGCGAGCTTGACGCGCTGCGCTTCGCCGCTGCTCAGCGTCGTCGACCGTCGCCCGAGCTCGAGATAACCGAGGCCTACGCGCACAAGGGCGTCGAGGCGGGACCGGATCGCGGGGACCGCTTCAAAAAGCGTGCGTGCTTCGTCGACAGGCAGGGCCAACACCTCTGCGATGTTGAGACCCCGATAGCGAATCTGAAGGGTCTCGTCGTTGTAGCGGCGGCCCAAGCACACCTCGCACTCGACCTCAGCGTCCGGCAGTAGCTGCATCTCGATGCGCTGGACGCCTTCGCCGTGGCATGCCGCGCAACGCCCTCCTTTTGTGTTGAAGCTGAAGCGACCAGCCCGATACCCGCGCGCCCGGGCTTCGGGAAGGCCCGAAAATAGCTCCCGCAGCGGGGTAAGGACACCCAGATAAGTGGCGGGATTCGAGCGCGCACTCCTCCCGATCGGCGTGGCGTCGACGTATGACACCCGTGCGAGTCCGCGCCCCCCTTCGATCTGGACGCCATGGGGGACCTCCGCCGACAAACCCAATTTCTCGCGAACCGCCGGCAACAACGCGTCAACGACGAGTGTGCTTTTTCCGCTTCCGCTCACCCCGGTCACGCAACACAACGTGCGGAGCGGAAATTCGGCGCGCAGACCCCGAATGTTGTGCAGCTCCTCGACACGAATGCCGACCATTCCGGACGAAGTCGAACGCGGTCGCTCCCGAACAGGAACCCGGCGGCGCCCGGAAAGATAGGCCCCGGTGAGCGAGCCTTGGTCGCCCATGACGACATCGACGTTGCCTTCCGCCACGATCTTCCCACCATGCTCACCGGCGCCAGGTCCCATTTCCACGAGGTGGTCCGCGGCGCGCGTGGTTTGCGGATCGTGTTCCACGACCACGAGGGTGTTTCCGTTGTCCCGAAGCTCGTGGATGGTCGACAGAAGTCGTTCGGCGTCGACGGCATGAAGCCCCGCCGTCGGTTCATCGAGGATGTACAACACCCCGGAAAGATTGGCACCGAGCTGAGTCGCGAGATGGACTCGTTGGGCCTCGCCTGCCGACAGGGAGCTCGCTCCGCGATCGAGACTCAAGTATTCGAGGCCGACACGCTCGAGGAAAGAGGCGCGGTCCGTAATCGACTGCACCAGCGGACGCGCTGCCGGTTCAAGTGGAGCCGGCCAGGTGAGCCGCTGCACCCACTTTTGAAGACGAAGGATATCGAACGCGCTAGCCCGATCGATCGTCAGCTCGGCGATGCGCACTGAGCGGGCATGCGGGTTGAGGCGAGACCCGTCACATGCGGGACACATCTCCATGCGCGCGAACTGCCCGAGCTCTTCATCGAGAAATTCGAGCACCCGTTCCTCGTCTCCACCGTCGGCTAGCTTTCGACGCGCGTATTCCCGGGCACGCCGCTCTAGGCCCGGCAACACCCCCTCGAACCCAGCAGCCCCGTCGAGGACGATACCTCGTTGCTTCTTTGATAGCTGGTCGAAGGAGGCGTCGAGGTCCACACCGGCCTCGGCCACCTTCTCGAGCATCGATCGATGGTACGCAAGCCCCGGTTTCCCCCAGGCGGCGACCGCACCGCGACGCATCGATCGTGTGGGGTCTGGGATCACCAACTCTCCTTTGAACACACGGGTGCGACCCAAGCCATCGCATGTCGGACACGCACCAAGGGGCGTGTTGAATGAGAAGAGCTGCGGGGAGACCCTTGGAATCGACGCGTGTCCATCGAAACACGCATGGCGTTCGGAGTACCGGTGCCGCTGGCCCTCGTGTTCCCGGATCACAACGAATCCGTCCGTCATCTGGTAAGCAAGCTCGACGGCTTCGGCCAGGCGTGAGTCGATCGCGTCTCGAACGGACAACCGGTCGATGACCACGTCCACCGCAACCCCGTCGGGCAGCTTCTGCAGGTCTTCGAGCTCGACCGGCGCATCCTCGATGCGAAGACGAACAAAGCCCTTCGCGCGCAGGTCGGTCAATACGCCGTCTCGGGCCATCTGCCCGGCACGGACGACCGGCGCAAGAACCGAAAACCGAGCACCCTCCCCGAGGCGCAGCGTCTCCTGCACCACTTGAGCGGTCGAATGCGCCGTCAGTCGTTCTCCGCACTCCGGACAATGGACGTCGCCCAGGGTTGCGAACAAGACCCGCAAGTAGTCTGCGATCTCCGTCAGGGTGCCGACGGTGGAGCGGGGGTTGCGGGACGGGGCCCGCTCCCGGACTGCGATCGCAGGGCAGAGCCCCTCGATGACGTCGACGTTCGGACGTGGAAGCTTCATCAAGATTCGCCGTGCATGTCCGCTCAATGACTCGACATATCGGCGTTGCCCCTCCGCGTAGAGTGTGTCGAATACCAGGCTCGACTTGCCGCTTCCGCTCGGTCCGGTGACCACGGTGAGCTGGCCCCGAGGGAGGTTCACGTTCACGTTCTTGAGGTTGTGCTCCCGAGCGCCACGAATGACGATGTCGGCACTCATTCGAGGGTCCCATCCGTCAGGCGTTGCGCCGCGCGGATGGCCGCGATCATCCCGCTTTCGGAGGCTGTCCCCGACGCCGCGGCATCGTAGGCCACCCCGTGATCGACGCTAGTCCGAACGAACGGAAGCCCCCAGGTCACGTTCACCGCCTGACCCCAATCGAGCAGCTTCGATGGGATCGTAGCTTGGTCGTGAAACATCGCGACGACGCCGTGGGCGCGACCGTCGGCCGCATACCGAAACGCCGCCTCTGCCGGAGTCGGGCCACGCAGATCGACATCGCCCGCTGAGAACGGCCGTTCATTGCGGAGGTCGTCGATCGCGGGCGCGATGATCGTTTCCTCTTCGGTCCCGAGGAGGCCGCCCTCTCCGGCGTGTGGGTTCAGTCCGGAGACCTCGATGCAAAGGGGGCGTTCATCGGGGAGCCATCGCATCAGTGCTTCTGCCAGATGATGGGCGGTGCGCGTGATGTGCTCCCTGGTGATCGTCGACGGTACACGCTTGATCGGCCAGTGGGTCGCCACCAGTGCGACTTTGAGCCGCGGCCCGAGGAACATCATCGTGACCCGCTCGACGTGAACCCCAGCACGTCGCGCGAGATGCTCGGTCTGACCGCGAAACGAAACCCCAGAAAGGTATACCGCTTCTTTGCTGACCGGCCCGGTCACCAGTGCGCGCGTGTGCCCAGCGATCGTCGCGTCGCACGCCGCATCAAGAGCGCTGCACTGCACGGCGCCGCCATCAATGGTGGCCGCCCGAGCCTGCACCATCGTCAACGGCCAATCCGCGACATGAACCAACCCCACCTCTCCTCGGGCCAAGGTCGGCGCATCGATGGATTCGATGCGCTTGACCGAGTCCATCCCGAGCGTTCGAAGCGCTTCCTCCATCCAGGCCGCATCGCCGTAGACAACGGCGCGGTCGGTGTCGATGCCCTGAGCCAGCGCCGCCGCCGTCACCACAGGTCCGACCCCTGCCGGATCACCCGTCGAAATCGCGAGCGGTGGAAGCATCACGGTTCCTTCATTTTGTATCCGACGCCTCGCACGGTCTCAAGGTTGCCAACCGAGTGACCAAGCTTCATGCGCAAACGCCGAACGTGGATATCGACCGTTCTACTGCTTCCATAGTAGTCGACCCCCCACACGCGCTCGAGGAGCTGTCTCCGAGAGAAAACGCGCCCGCGGTTTTGGCAAAGAAAGCTGAGCAGCGCGAACTCTTGATGGGTGAGCTGGTGTGGACGGCCATCGATGCTGACTTCGTGCGCCGCCAGGTCGATGTAGAGAGGGCCCATCTTCAGGTGTTCTTGCTGAGCGAACTCGCTATGGTTCCACTCGACCCGACGAATTCGCATGTAGAGCTCCGCGGGGACGTAGGGCATCAAAACGAAGTCGTCGAAACCGTCACCCACGTCGAGACGAGAAAGGGCGCTCAAGGTCACGCCGATGATGACTGGAACCTCTCGAAGTGCATTGGCACCCCGTACGCGAACCAAGGCGGCGCGACCCGCATCGGCCTCATCGCCAGCCTCGATCAGAACGGCCGCCGGCGGTTTTTTTTCCAGCTCGTCCTCATCTAAGCGGTCCCACAGCGTCGCGGTTTGGACGTCGCAGCCGAGCTCATGAAGGCATGCTACCGCGCTTTCCTCGCGCTCTTCGATGCCTTCTCGGCCCACGACCAGGATCCACACCGCGGATTCCTACACTGCGGTTGCTCCACATGCCAGCCGGAAGCGCGACTTCGAGGCCGATCCCCGCTATCATGTCGCCGACGTTTACACGGAACCAAGTGGCAACGAAGCACTGGAAAGTCCTGATCAGCCGACTCGGCACGTCGGACGCGCTGTACGAAGGTATAGTCGACGCGCCCACATGGCCGGCTGCGCTTCACGCGAGCCGAAAGGCAATGGGCGAGGACGCGGGCGTGCCCGACGGAGCGAGCTGCAACGTCAGCCCCGACGGGGTCGTTACCATTCAGGACGCCCGGGACAGGCGTCGCTATCGGCTTTCACCCGCTGCCGCAACGGCCAAGGCGCCACCGGGCACGAAAAGACCGGTGCCGAGTCAACCGGAAGTCAACCCCGCCACCGGTGCACAAGCTCGGCGGGCCGCGTTGACTCACGCGATCCCGGATCGCCGTCCCGAACCCCCACCCCGCGCCGCCCCTGATGTTGGGATCACGAGTGTCCCGAGGCCGAGCGGCCCACCCCCCACCACGATCGAAAACAAGGTAGTCGTCCTCAAAACGCGGGAAGAGAAGCCCACAACCGCAAGCCCAATCCATTTCCGCGAGCGAATGTACGCCGTGCCGGTTCCAATCGAGGCAGGCACGGCCGAGAAACTGGCTACCAAGTTACTCAAGGACGCCCAAGTCGAGCTTCAGGAAGAGCGCGGAGCGAAGTTCATCCGAATTGAATTGTACGATCACGTGTGGCGGTCGGGCCCTGACCGGCCGCCTGTGGTCCGCGTCGAATGGAAAGACTGGAACAAGAGCATCGACATCGAGTTCCCCCTGCAGGACAACACGCGGGAGGAGCCGAAGCTCAGCAGCGTGCCGCCTCCTGCAACCGAACAGCGTCTCTCGGTGGCCTTCGAGGCCTGCCAGGACCTGCTCTTCTTGAAGAACCGAGCCGAAGCGTTGGAGTTTGGGGTGCATCTTCTCGATGAGCTCGTTCCGTCGGAAGCGTCTGCGGCGTTTCTTCTCGACATCAACACGGATGAATTTCGGGTGGTCGCAGCGCGAGGAACGGGAGCGCATGAGCGCAAGGGAAGCGGCTTCCCGTCTTCGGCTGGGCTGCTCGGCGCGGCAAGCGCGCTCCCCGAGCATGCGGTTTTGGTCCTCGCCCACGCACAAAAGGACCCTCGCTTTAGCCCGGACGTGGATGGCATTCCGGGTCTCGACGTTCGTGCACTGCTCTACCGACCGCTGATTCACAAAGGTCGGCTTTTTGGGGTGCTTCAACTCGCAAACGGCGTCAGCCGCGGGATGTTCAGCGAGGCGGATTGTGAAGTGGTCGACTATGTGACGCAGCAGCTCAGCGCATTCGTTGCAAGGGGCGCCACGCCAAGAGCCGCCGGCTAGTCACTCGGGGATTCGGCAAGCAACGCTTTGACGCGCGCCTCGAGCTTGCCGGCGTCTTTCTTGCGAAACCCCTCGTGGACGTGGCGGATCTTACCGTCGCGCCCGATGAAATACGAGGACGGCATGGTCGAAGGCTCGTATCGCGAAGCGATCTGGAGCTTCTTGTCGCGCACCTGCCGAAAGGTCACGGGGGTGCCCTTCAGGAAGTTGTTCATCTTCTTGTCGCTGTTGTCGATGTTGACTCCGACGATGACGAGCCCTTTTCGCGCGTACTTCTTGTGAAGCGCCTCGAGCACCGGCATCTCTTGCTTGCAGGGGCCGCACCACGACGCCCAAAAATCGATCAGCACGACCTTGCCCTCGAGCTTGCTGAGGTCGACCGACTTGCCCTCTTGGTCCGGGAGGCTGATCGGTGGAGGCGTGTCACCGGGCGCGAGGGCATGCGCAGTGGCGGTCGCGAACAGGATGACGACCAATCCGAGGCCGAACGTTTTACTGACCGATCTCTTCATTGATGTACTCGGCTAATTCTTCCGGCGGGAAAACAAAGCGCCGGTCGTTCACATAGATCGAAGGAGTGGAATCGACACCGACCTTCTTGCCCTCGGCACGATCGGCGTCGATTTTCTTCTCCACCTCTTTTGACTTCATGTCGCCCCGAAACCGCTCGATGTCGAGCCCCAGGTCCTTGGCGTAGTTCTCGAAGTTGGCTGTCTCGAGCCTGGCCTGGTTTTTGAAAATCAGGTCGTGCATCTCCCAGAACTTCCCTTGCCGATCGGCCGCGATCGCTGCCTTGGCGGCCTCGCGCGCTTTCGGATGGCCAGGGAGCGGGTACTGCTTGAAGACGAGCTTCACCTTGCCGTTCGAGCCGTCGACGATCTTTTTCAAATACGGAGCCGCCATGCGGCAATGCGGACACTGGAAATCGCTGAACTCGTAAATCGTGACCGGCGCCATTGGGGAGCCCCGAAGCGGGCAGCCCTTGTGTGTCAGCGTCACCTTGGTGTCATCGTCGTACCGAACCCGATAGATTTCGCGAATTTCGTCGCGTGAGTAACCGTCGTCGACCAGCCGGGCGACGTAACGAGCTCCAGGCACGCACCTCTTACACTTGCGGTTCTCGGCAACACATCGAGCCACGCTCACCGGATCACCGCATGGCGATAGCAGCTCATTCACCATGTCGAGCCAGATGCCCCGGGAGAAATCATCGAGCCCACTGACATCGACCTGTGGCAAGGTCTTGATCGGCTCTTTTGATTTTGCGGGGGCGATCTTCTCCGCCGACTCCTGTTCCTTGGAGCCGCTATCCGCCACCGAGGAGCGCTCGCAGCCAGAGGCCAAAAGGGCCAAGAAGGTGCACAATGCCAACCAGCGCATGGGAGGGCCGAGCTTAGCAGAGTTTCCCTGCAACGCCGTGACGGACCGAGGAGCCCTAGGACTCGCTGTAGGTGATGAGCTGCGCCCGAACGATATCCTCGTTGATTCCCGTTCGGATGTATTCCTTCAGGCAATCGGCAATAGTCACCATGAGGTCATCCATTCCCTTGTCTTCGATGAGCCTCGATAGGAGGGCCCGAGACTCGCGGCTGTCCTCGTCCCGCAGAAATTTTCGAACCTCTTCAATGGTAATTCCACCTTGGAAATCGATGTAAGCGTTCTCCATGAGGTAACGCGCCAACTCGTTCACATGACCCTCCGTCTCGCCTGATTCGGTCATGTATTAGACACCCGAAAGCCCAGCGAGCAAGCAATAAAGGCCTTCACTCTAGGATAGAGCCGCTTTTCTCGACGCGCGGGTCGTGTAATCGTCCGGGCGATGAAGGCCCGGACCCATCTAAACGCGGATCAGAGCTTGTGCGGCTCGCCTGTCGAGCTTGGCGATGGGCGCGCCTCAGTCGCTCTCGACACCATCGATCAGATGACGGTGGACGATCGAGGACTGGTTCACGGGGGTTTCTTGTTTGGCCTCGCTGACTACGCCGCCATGCTTGCCGTCAACGACCCAAACGTCGTGCTCGCGGGAGCACAAAGCCGGTTTCTCAAGCCGGTGAAGCTTGGCGATCGGTTGCTGGCGCAGGCCCGCACGGTGGCAACCGAGGGACGAAAGCACGAAGTCGCGGTGGAAGTCAGCGTCGGCTCTACCATGGTTTTCGAAGGAACCTTCACGTGTGTTGTGCTCGGGCATCACGTGCTCGAGGGGACGGGAAGCAAATGATGACACAGGACGGCGGCACTATCATCGGACAGACACTCGCGGCGCGCGGGGTGAAGCAGCTCTTCACCCTGTGCGGCGGACACATTTCCCCGATCCTGATCGGAGCGAAAGCAAACGGGATCGACGTGGTCGACGTTCGCGACGAGGTCAGTGCCGTATTCGCTGCGGACGCCGTGGCACGGATGACGGGGATCCCGGGCATCGCTGCCGTGACCGCAGGCCCGGGTGTCACGAACACCGTCACTGCGGTGAAAAACGCGCAGCTCGCCCAGACGCCTCTTGTCATCTTTGGGGGCGCCGCGGCGACCCTTCTCAAGGGACGGGGCGCACTACAGGACATCGATCAGATCTCGCTAATGGAGTCGATCACCAAATGGGCCGTATCGCTCAAGACGGTCAACAGCATCGGTCCAACGGTCGACAAAGCGCTCGAGCTCGCGCAGGACGGCGTACCGGGGCCTGTGTTCATCGAGGTGCCAATCGATCTCCTTTATGCCGAAGACCTCGTTCGGGAGATGTTCATGAAGGAAAGCGGGGTTCAAGACGCCAAGAACCTCGGATCGAAAGCGCTCGAGCTCTACATGCGGGGCCATTTGTACCGCCAGTTCCATCAACCCCACGTGAACATCGTTCCGCCGATCCGGGAGTCACTGCCGCCCAAATCGAGTCTGAGGCCGCCCCACGTCCAAAAGGTCGCGTCTCTGCTCAAAGAAGCTGAACGGCCTGCATTGGTCATCGGAAGCCAGGCGCTCGTCAATTGTCGCGACCCCCACCCGTTGGCCGATGCCGTACGAGGGCTTGGGATACCGACCTGGTTGGGCGGGACCGCGCGTGGATTGCTGGGGAGGCATAGCGAGATCCAGTTTCGCCATAAGCGAAGCGCCGCGCTCAAGGAGGCAGACGTCGTGATCATCGCAGGCTTCCCGTTCGACTTTCGACTCGGCTACGGCCGAAGCATCTCGAGTCGGGCGACCCTCGTGGCCGCAAACCTCAGTGCTAGTGAGATGAGGAAGAATCGCCGCCCCGAAATCCCGGTGCATATGCACGCGGGCGACTTCCTGCGTTCGTTGGCAGACAACGTAGGCCGAAGCCTTGGCCCTTGGCACGACTGGTTCGACACGCTCCGCGCGCGAGAGGCCCAAAGAGACGACGAGATCCGAAGCCAGGGCAAGGCTCCATCCGAGCTCGTCAATCCGATCGAGCTATTTCTCCGGCTGGAGGAAAAGATGGCCGATGACGCGGTGTTGGTGGTCGACGGTGGCGACTTCGTCGGGACCGCAGCCTACATCCTGAAGCCGCGGCAACCGCTCTCCTGGCTCGACCCCGGGGTCTTCGGAACGCTGGGTGTTGGGGGCGGCTTCGCCATCGGGGCCGCCAAGGTGCGTCCGGGCAAAGAGGTCTGGCTGATCTATGGAGATGGCTCGTGCGCCTACAGCCTCGCCGAGATCGACACGTTCGTACGACACGGACTCGCGCCGATTGCAGTCATTGGCACCGATGGGTCCTGGGCACAAATTGCCCGCGAGCAGGTACCGCTGCTTGGGGATGACGTCGGCACCGTGCTCCGACGCACGGACTATCACGAAGCGGCCCAGGGATACGGCGCGGTGGGCCTGCTGCTCGACGACCCCTCGAAGATCGACAGCACGCTCGACCAGGCCAAAGCGCTTTCGGCTTCCGGGAAACCAGTCGTCATCAATGTGCACATCGCAAGCTCGGAGTTTCGGAAGGGCTCGATTTCGATGTAATGGCGACGTGGGTGCAAAAACGCCGGGCGCGACGACGGCTGCAGGACGCGGTGGGCCTTTGGTACCATCCGCAATACAAGGCGGTCGCGCTTGCGGAGAGCGCACGTGTCCCTGGAGTCGAAGTCGCCCGTGGTGAGCGAATTCTCGGCTCGCTTGCGGGAGAGGAGCTGATTCGCCCCAAGCAAGTGCGACCGGCGCCGCTTGCAGACCTCACGAGCCTTGCGCTCGTGCATTCGAACACCTATCTCGAAAGGACTGCAAGACCGGACTACCTCGGGCAGATTTTCGGCCTCGAGCCCGCGCTCATCGACGTCGATCCCATCCTGATCGCACAGCGTCGGCAGGTAGGGGGCACGATCGATGCCGCGCGCTGGGCGAGTTCGATACCTGGCCGCGTGGCGTTCAACATCGGAGGGGGCTTTCACCACGCCGAGCCCGAGCAGGGCAGCGGCTTTTGCGTCTACAATGACATCGCCGTCGCCATCGCCTTGTTGCGCGAAGAGGGCTTCGACGCCGCAATCGCGATCATCGATCTCGATTACCACCAAGGGAACGGCAACATCGTCACCTTCGAGGAGGACGAGACGGTGTTCACCTATTCGATCCACGGCTCGGTTTGGAGCCACGTCGAGGCCGCCGTCGACAAGCAGTTCTTGCTCCCCTCGAACGTCGATGACGCCACCTACCTGGCCAAGCTCGACGAAACACTACCCGCCGCGCTCGACGCTCATCGTCCAGGACTGTTGTTCTACATCGCAGGCAATGATGTGCTCCGGGGGGATCGCCTCGGTGAGTTCGCCATGACGCGAGAAGGGGTCCTCGAGCGAGATCGACGGGTCATCGACCTAGCGCAAGCGCGTGGATGCAGTGTCGTGATAACCCTTGGCGGAGGCTACAGTGAGGAGGCTTGGGTGTCGTCAAAGGACTTCATTCGGTGGCTCCTGACCGATGAGGCTCGGGTCTCAGGCGAACCCGAGGTCAGCTTGTTCGAGCGATATGAAGAGATCGCCCAAGCGCTCGACCCGTACGAGCTTCAGCGTTCGAGTGGCGACTGGCAGCTCACCGAGGCCGACTTGCTCGGGGACTTGGAGGGACCGAGCTACAAATCGACCAGGATTCTCGATTATTATTCGAAACACGGCCTCGAATTCGCGCTCGAGGAATACGGCCTGATGAGCGAGGTACGCGAACGCGGGTTCGTCGAGCCACGGCTCACCGTGGACCCCACGGACCCCGAGCGGCAGCACATCACCCTGCACGCGAAAAAGGACGGCCAAGAGTGGTTGCTTGTCGACCTTGTGCTCCGGCGCATCGGCGTGCCCGCGCCCGAGGGGCTCGAACCTCCTGATGACCTCAGCTTCCTGTCGATCGAATGGATGATGCTCCAGAACCCGACGACGGAGTTTTCACTTCGCCAACCCGAGTGGCCCGGGCAGGATCATCCTGGGCTCGGAGTTGGCGAGGAGCTGATGCACATGTTGTTTCGGGGTGCAAAGCGGCTCGAGCTCGACGGGGTGGTCAACCATCCATCGCGCTATCACATCGCGTTCATCGGTGGCGGGCAGTTCTTCTTCCTCGACCCCGAAATCCAGGGGCGGTTCGAGGCCATCCGCGACGCGCTTGCCTCTCTTGACCTCACTGAAGCCGCGTGGATGATGGAGCGAGGCGAAGTCCGATGGGCCGATGATGGCACCGTGGTCACATGGGAGCCCGAGGACTGTGTCGTTCCGACCAGCGATCGCCTATTCGCCTACCTGGGTTCGCGCGACTACCAAGAGCCCCGCGCCCGAGCCCAGGCGGCCGCCAAAACGCGAGGCATCGTCCTCGATCCTACTCGCAAGTCGTCATAGCCGGCTCGCCGGCGAAGCGCGCAGCGGTCCACTCGAGCATGAGCGGCATATTCATCAGCGTCGAGTCGTTGTGTCCAAAGCCTTCGAAAACTCGATAGTCGACCTGGCTTTCAATGGCGCACAGGTTGGTGTTCAAGATGTCGGTGAGCACCTTGGGAACGACCTCATCGTCCGTGCCCTGGAGCAGCAAGATCGGCACCTCGGTTCGGGCCCGCGCCGGCGAGTTCTGTTCCAAACGCTCCGCCCACGCGGGCAGGTCGCCCGGATTCGTGGCGAAGCCCGCATTCTCGACTTCGCGCGAAACCTCACCCCACTCGCCACCGCATGCTTCTTGATCGATCAGGCCGCGCATCGTGGCGACGGCGTCCTCGGTATAGATGTCGTCGATCGACAGGTCATCGTAAACAGCCTCGAATCCGACGCTCATCTGCCAAATGAACCCGCGCGCGCCTGGAACGACGGGGCCGAAGCCGACGATTCCCACGAGCTCACTCGCAGGCGCAGCCGCGATCACGCCCATGACCTCGAGCTCGGGCGCCCAGTCGGGTGCGATCTCACCTGAGAAGAGAGCCGCATGCCCACCTTGGGATCGGCCCCAGATCACGACTCGGCTCCCTGCCCCGGCCTCGTCGATTTGCCGGGCGGCTTTCACGATATCGAGCTGCCCGCGCCCTTCGCTGGCACCGACGAGATACGGATGGATCCCCGGGGTTCCAAGCCCTTCGTAGTCCGAAGCGACTCCAACATACCCTGCAGCGACGAGCTCAGGAGCGATATCGAAGAAATCGTGAAAACCGCTTCGGTAGAACCGCGATGGTGTGCAGGGGTCGGCGACGCCCTTGGTTCCGTGTCCCCACGTGACGACATCGTAACCGACGGCAGGCGGTGATCCCGTTGGCGCCGCGACCATTCCCGACACGGCAATGGGTGTACCGTCGAGCGCCTCCGACACGTACAACACGCGCCAGACCTTCATGCCGTCGGCGAAGGGCTCCATCTCTTGCGAACGAATCAGCGTTCCCAAGGTCTCGGACGGTAGCGGGTCAGGTGGATCGTAGAACGCCGGATCCAACTCGTTCCCCGAGGGTGAGTCGTCGCAACTCGAAGCGCCGACCGCAGTGATCAGAGTAACCAGAACGAACGCTCGCGTACCATACATCGTGCGGAGCCTTTCCGATCGCGGGCGCACGGTCAAACGGGTCGTTTTAAACAGCGCGGCGCCCTGCCGAAACAGGGCGCCGTGGCTAGAGGGTTCGTAAGCCGAGTTTTGTTCCCGCGCTCGTCGCCGAAACGCGGGGGGCGATCATTCTTCTGGGACCGCTGTCGCCAGCGGCCTCGAGCGACGTTACCCAGAGACTCGGGCGGAACCACCCTCAGCGCCTCCCTATTTCGTCTTGCTTCGGATGGGGTTTGCCGTGCGACCGACGTTACCGCCAGCCCGGTGAGCTCTTACCTCACCCTTTCACCCTTACCACGCGACCTTACGGCGGCGAGGCGGTTTGCTTTCTGTGGCACTTTCCTCGGGGTCGCCCCCACCAGGCGTTACCTGGCATCCTGTCCTGTGAAGCTCGGACTTTCCTCCCGTGTGCAACGCACACCAGCGATCGCTTGAACCTGTCTAACCGACAGAGAGTAAGACCGCCGGGAGGTCCCTGCAACTACATCGACGCGCCGGCCGCGCCACCTGTACCACCGGCGCCTCCAGCGCCTCCAGCGCCTCCGGCACCACCGACGCCTCCGGCACCGCCAGCGCCGCCGACACCACCAGCACCGCCGACACCTCCGGCACCGCCAGCGCCGCCGACACCACCAGCGCCGCCAACACCACCAGCACCACCGACGCCTCCAGCACCGCCAGCGCCGCCGACACCACCGACGCCTCCGGCACCGCCAGCGCCGCCCGTCCCCACGTTGCCGTCAGGCACCCCAGCATCGAACACGATGACCCGCTCGCAGATCTGAGTCTGGCATTCCGCTCGGGCAAGACCGCTGCACGGCACGATGCGGCCATCTTCGCAACTGAACTCTTGGCAGCACGCGAGCAAGTCGCTTGGGTCGGCGCACAAGGCCACCTTCCCGCTTGGGCATACCGTTTCGATCCCGCTGGCGTTCCCGCACCCAACCAGGAGCACGGCGATCCCCGACAGCACGCGTACATACGAGCTCATCATCCCCTTGTGATTCTAGGCCATCAGGGTGAGAGGCTCAAATCCACCCCCAAAACAGCTAAAAAATCGCTCGAGGCCGGAGGCGGCCCAAGGGTCGCCCCTAAGTGGCGGAAGCCGGCGAAGACTCGGGCAACGGCCGGACGACCACATCGACGATGATGTAGAGCAACGCGAGCAGACACGCCACGGTCTCCCACAGGTACTGCTCGTCGTACCAACCGACAAAGAACTGGAGGAGCATGCCGGCCATGACCATGGCGATCAGCGCTACGGTGTAGCGCAACCGCTCGATCGCGAGCGGCGCCATCAAGACGACGAAGCTGTAGTAGTAGCAGGTCAGCTCGAAGAACCCGATGATGAGGATCGTACTGCTCGCCAACACGGCCCAGCCCGCAAGGCGTCGCCCCGCCAGTGCCAGCAGCACGAACATGCCGAGCAGCATCAGGCGGTGAAGCCAACGTCGGTCGTGCTTGGTGTCCTTTCGAAACTGCTTCCAGCGGGCCCACGGGTCTTCGAGACTTGCATCTTTGGTGTGACGACCGACTGTGCTCGGCCGGTAAGAGAGCACGGTCGGAAGTCCCATATGGTTGGTGAGCGGGGTCTCGGCGTGTTTGAAGGTGTTGCTCAGAAATTGTGTGTGCGCGTCTAGCCCGTTGATCGCCACACTCGCCGAGCACAAAACCAGCAACCCGGCCAACCCACCCGCGATGAAACGCTTGTCTTCCGGGCGCAGCCACGGTCCTTCGAGCTTTTTGCGCCGGATGAAACGGTCTATGATGGCAGCGCCCGGTCCACCCGCCAGTGCTGCGGGGAACAATCGCAGCAACGCACTCCACGACAGCGCGACCCCCGAGAGGAGCGGAAAGCCCTTCTTCAGGAGGCACACCGCAGCGACCGCCATGAAGAACCAGGGCACGCGTGCGAAGCTCCCCCCGGTCCAAAAGTATGCCCACGGGTAGCCGGTGCCCCAGACGAGCACGGACAAGGCGCACGCGCGAAGGCCGAACGCCCATAGAATGAGCAGAAACGAACCCGCATAGAGCCCCAAGTCGATCAGCGTGTAGCGCAGGATTCGTTTTCGAAATTTCTTCATGACGCCTTGGTCGACGCGCACGCTGGGGCTCTCGGGGATCTGTTTGCTCCAGCCGATGTTTGTCAGAGCGGCTGCCACCATGTTCGAAATCGGGCTCGCGTTGTATCCGTGGTCCATCAACATGTCGCGCCACCACGACGTGCCCATCACGGTGCGAAAAGACCGGGCGTCCTGTTTGAATGCCTCCCAGCGCTCGGGGGAGAAGTGCTCGGCGCAGGTCTCCGTATAGGCAACGGCGTCCTCTTCGGTGAGGTAGTGGAGCCGATTGTCGTTGAGATCGCGGATCTTTCGCTTGCGCAGGTCGGCGCTTCCGCGGTCTTGGTAGTCGGCAGCAAGAACGCACTGATAGAGCCGCTCGTACTCGTTCTCCTCGAAATACTTCGAGCCGATGTAGTAGTGGAAAGTGTCCCAGTAGTGGACGATTCGAGAGCTGTGGTAGACGCCAAAGTTCACCCACGCCGCCCCGCACGCGAGGATCACGAACACAAGTGCCCCGCGTTCCCACCAAAGCGGTGCCCCCTCGCCCCGTCTTACGAGCCAAAGGCCACGCAGGCCCCACGCCGCAACGAAGGCGCCCAGGGCGTACACTCCCCACTCTGCGAACCATTGGGCATGCTTGGCCTCATGGAATCGGTACCCTGCGATTGCCAACATCACCAGGGCCAGCAAGACCGCCACCCCAAGCGCAGTCTTGCTACGCTCTACGCGGAACAAGGCGACGAAGAACAACAGACCAAGGAATGCAAGGCCGAGCCGATAGCGACGGTCGCGCTTCTGCATGATCCGCTTCCACCACCCACTGGGCGTCGCCTTGACTTCGACGGGTGGAGGCCACTTTGCGGGCTTCTTGCAGAAGATCTGGACCTCGCTGACGCTGAAATACCCATCACCGCCCTGCCCGCGCAGCCGAATGTAGCGACCTTGGCCGGAGAGCGTCTGAACGCTGCGCCGGCGCATGCCTTGGCCAGAAACGGGGTCCGCGGTCCAAAGCGGTGCAAACGTCTCCCCGTCTTCCGATAACTCGACGATGTACTGGTCGTTGTTGTCGCCTTGGAGGTCGATAGCAGTGATCGGCAGCGACTGGCCGAGGTCGTACACTACGTGACTGCCAGGGTCGCCAAACTTCGACGTCAGCTCGCTCTCCCACACGTCCCCCTCGGCGGCGATGATGCCGTTTGTGAGCCGACGGCTAGACTGGACGCCTTTTGCGGTCGCTGGAGACTTGCCAGCTAGTAGATTGCCGGGGGGACACGGCCCTTCCTGCGCCTCGGCGCGCACGGTTGCCGTCAAGCAAAGCAAGAAGATGATGGCGGCTCGCACCACGACGGCGCGCACCGTAGGCAACGGATCGCGTGGTGACAAGTCGGCGTCGCTCATTCAAAGGAGGCGAGGTCGATTCGGTAGATTCGGAACGGCGGAGTGAGCGGGTTCATGAAGATCTGATCGGCGATATCGCTATAGATGCCGTAAAGGTCGCCCTCCGCGGGCCGCACGGTCGACGTCCCGGCCTGCTGCATCGAGGTGACGATGGTGGCGGACTGCCACTCGTCCGAGCTGGTCAGGCGGAAAGTCTCGCCCGAGACCGGGCCGGCTATATACAGGTCTCCGCCCAGGAAACTCATACCATCGGTGGTCGTCGTGATCTCAGGCGTCGTCGTGACGGCTGAGATGTTTTCTGGGTTGGTGCGCTCGATGCGCACAAGCGGGGGCGCCGACGGCGATGGAAGGGTCTTCGATACAAGAACGTATCGATCGTTTTCGGTCACGGCAATTCCATTGCCGCCCAAGGCGCCGCCAGGAGGCGCGAGCAGCGGGTCATCGGCCCAGATTTCGATTGCTTCGCCGTCGACGTTCGCCCGATAAATACGCGGATTGTCCGAGTCGCTCACATAAGCGACACCTTCACTGTCGAGCGCGATGTCATTGCAGCTGGCGTCCGGAGCGGCGTCGGCCAAAGCGAATTCGATCTCCAAGTCACCGGTCGACAGGTCGAATGTCCAGACGCTCCGGCTCATCATTACTGTGTCTTCGACGCACACCCATAGTCGTCGTGCGTTGGGGTCGATCGTGAGGCCGAAGGTGCCCAGGCTCGAGGAAGGGGGTGGCTCGAAGAAAAGCGATTCGGTGCCGTCGGCGTCGACGCGCGTGATGCTCCCTTGGGTCGCGCTACCGACATAGAACGCGCGGTTCACCGGGTCATAGGAGCCGCTTTCGGGCACGAGATCCTGATCGGACAAGATGTATTCATCTTGAAGCGCCGCGGCACCACCAGTCCCTCCGGCACCGCCGGCGCCTGCCAATCCACCGGTCCCGGAGCTGTCGGCGTCGTCGCCGCATCCGCACATGGCTCCGATCAGAATGAACACTGTCAACTCGCCCACGGCTCGTCTTGCTTGATTCATTCCGCGGACGGTAACAGAGCGACGGTCCTCAGATCCAGCCTCCCTTTCGTCAATAAAAAAGGGTGCCGCCGAATGGCGACACCCTCCCCCGTTTGCCCTTGGAGTAGCCGGTTAGGTCACATAGTCCTTTAAGCGATCGACGGCTTGGTAGTCTTGTAAGCGTGCAAGACCCGCGGTCTCGACTTGGCGTACGCGTTCGCGGGTGAGGTTCATGATCTCGCCTACCTCTTCTAGGGTGATTCCCCCTCGGTCGGCGACATCGAGCGCGCATGTTTCGGTCATCTCCCAGATCTCGAGGTCCGGAAAGTTGAGCTTGATCGACCCTCGTACGGGGTGAACGTCGATGTAGAGGTGGTACTTGCATGACACGAACGGGCAAGGACGCTCCATGTCTTTGCACTCCGATCGACTCGTGGGCTTCCAGTAATCGGTCTCCGGGTAGAGCTCCCGACCACGGTTGAGCTCCGCTTTGCTCAAACGTCGAATCGAGATGGTGCGAGCACGGGCCCTCGACCGACGCTTTCGGCGCCCCCGGCGTTCTTCCTGGCCGGGTTCTTGTAGTGCGTCAGCAAGTGACTCGCGCTCTTGGTCCTCGGAGCGCGTCTCTTCATCAGCGACCTCTGTACTAGCTGCGTCCTTCATTGGCATCTCTCCCCCAAACCCTTTTCAGACGGCTGCTCGAGCCATGCGCGCGCGCATCGTGAGGCGCCGCTCGATGACTTCGAGCTGTTGAACGAGCTCTTTGCCGAGCTCGCGAACTTCGTTGAGCGCGTCGCTGACCCCCGGGTCGTCGGCGGCTTCACGTTGTTGGTCGTGCACCGCGTTTTCGATCGCTTGGTACACACGGTGGAGCTGCCTGCTCAGCGCATCGATATCGCCTCGAACGAAGAGGAACTCCTTTTGGATTTCCTCCATCGTGAAGCCCTGATGCATGAGCCGGCGGATGTGATCGATCTGGCGGACGGCGGTCGCCGGGTAGAGGCCCTGCGACCCCCGATGCTTGCCCTTGCGGCCAACACGAACGCTTCGGGGCAACAGCCCAAGCTGCACGTATTTCCGGAAGGTCGCCTCAGTGAGCCGGGACCCGCGCGCGGTGAAGGCATCAACGATTTGCTGGACGCTCATCCCGTTGGCGTGGGTCCGCTCGAGCTCCTCGAGCTCTTCCTCAGACCAGCTCTCCGATTCCCGATCTGTCTTGCCCTGTCCTCTTGGTAGAGTCATTTGAATAACTTATAGCGAATGTATTCCATTCAAAAGAATCATGTCAACGCAAAAATACGAAGATCGATAAAATATTGAAATTACAAAGATTTTTGTCGATAAGGCTGCCCCAGCCGTTCAAGACAGCCGAGAAATACCGATCGGGACTAGTTAGATGAGATCGCAAACAGCCCTCCAATGTCACTGTCACTGGCGCTGACACGGACACCGTCGCTGTCGCTGTCACTGGCGCTGCCGCTGACACTGAGGAAATTGACGACCCCCCCCGAACCCAGTACCTCCTTCAAGCGCATGGATTCTCGTGCATTTCGGCGGTTTCGGCGCAACAAGGGGGCTCTCATAGGCCTCGTCCTGGTCGCGGCCGTCACGGTGCTTGGCGCTGCTGGGCCTTGGCTCGCACCCTACGACCCCGCCGAGCAGTTCACTTCCGCCCTCGTGCTCGACAACGGCCTCCCGGCCGGGCCACGGGAGGCGCCCGGCCATTGGTTGGGGGGCGATGTCCTCGGGCGAGATGAGCTGAGTCGGCTCTTCAACGGCGCGCGGGTGTCGATGTTGGTGGCGTATCTCGCAACCGTGTTGGCACTGGTCATCGGCGTGACTGTCGGGCTCATCTCCGGCTACGTCGGGGGACGCACCGATGGTGTCATGATGCGCTTGGTCGACGTCGTGCTGTCGATGCCCTTCTTACTGCTCGCGATCGTCATGCAGCGGGTTTGGGATTCGCCTGGCATCTGGGCGATTTGCGTCGTGCTTGGCGTGCTTTCGTGGACGACCCTAGCCCGTGTCACCCGCGCCAAGACGATGGAAGCGCGTCAGCTCGATTACGTCCAAGCCGCCCGTGCGCTCGGGCTCCGCCATCTCCGCATCGTGCTCAGACACGTGCTGCCAAACGTCGCGGGTCCGATCATTGCGATCACCACCATTCTCGTCGCCCGTATGATCCTTGCCGAAAGCGCCCTCAGCTTTCTGGGTCTCGGGGTGCCGCCCCCGATCGCGAGCTGGGGCTCGATGCTCAGCGAAGGGGAGCCGTTGGTCATGGCCACACCTCGATTGCTCCTCTATCCCGCCGTGCTGATCAGCGCTGCGGTCTTTGGCTTCAACCTCCTTGGAGAAGGACTCCGTGACGCGTTCGATCCCAAAGACTAGAGCCTCCTGGATCAAGGGCTTCGTGCTCTTCGGCCTCGCTGCGGCGTTGGTCGGCTGGACGGTCTCGCATTTTCCGCAGCCGCCGCAGGCGCCCCGCTATGTGGGCGCAGGTGACGATACCCGTCGCAACGGAGGAACCCTGCGCTTCTCCGAGGCCAGCGACGTGAGCACGCTCGATCCGCACATCGCGTACGACACGGTTTCAAACCTGGCGAATCGCCTCATGTTCGATGGGCTTCTCGACTACGACTACGATGCCAACTTCATCCCCATGATCGCGAAAGAGCTTCCCACGATCTCCAAAGATGGGAAAACGTATCGCTTTCATTTGCGGGACGGCGTGGTCTTTCACAACGGCCGGGAGGTGACCGCCGAAGATATCTCCTGGTCGATGCACCGCCTTCTTTCGAAGGAGCTCGGGTCACCGGGCTATTCACTCTACAAGACCCTGGTCGGCGCGGAGGCGTATCACGATGGCAAGGCCGATCGAATCGAAGGCATCCGCGTGCTCGATCGCTACACGATCGAGTTTGAGCTGACGATCGCCAACCGAACCTTTCTCAATGTGATGGCCATGCCCTTCGCCTACCCCCTCCCCAAGGAGGCAGTCGAAGCCGCCGAAGCGGCCGAAGGCCCGGGGGGTTTTGGAAAGAATCCCGTCGGTACTGGCCCTTACCGGCTGATCCGTTGGGAGCGGGGCGTTCAAATCGAGCTCGAGCGCTTCGACGACTACTGGGACTTCGAGCCCCGCCCCGACCGCGCGGTGTTCATGTACAACGTCTCGAATCACATCGGGAGCGCCCGGCTTCGAAACGGCGACGTCGACATCCACTTTCGGCCCAGCAAAGTCGATAACCTTTTCTTTCAGGAGTCCGAAGCTTGGAAGCCCTACCGCGCTCAGTTCGCCAGCCCATCGATCTTTGCGCTGACGATGAACTGCCGCATGGCGCCGTTCGACAATGTCCACATTCGCCGCGCTGTGTCATTCGCGATCGATCGCGATAAGCTCCGCCAAACCGAACCGACGCGGTACATGCCGGCCGATCAGTTGATTCCCCCAAACCTGCCAGGACACTTCGACGACCTAGAGCACCGCCAGGTCCATGATCTCGAACGGGCCAAGGAAGAAATGCGTCGAGCCGGTTACCCCGACGGCTGGCCCGAGCCGGTCGAGGTTTGGGTCCGCACCGAGAGGGAGTCGCAGATCACCCAAATGTTCCAAGCCGACCTGGCCAAAATCGGCATCGACGTGAAGATCAAATTCGTCTCGTTTGCAACCTACATCAAAGAGACGGGGCGACCCGGTGCCGCACAGGCTTCATTCAGCGGTTGGCATGCGGATTATCCGGACCCGTCTAACTTCACAGACACTCTGTTCTCGACCGACGCGATTCACCCGCAGAACTCGGAAAATCGATCGTTCTATTCGAACCCAGAGCTCGACCGATTGCTCGACGAGGCCCTCGGCGAGCCAGACCCCGAAAAGCGACTGGCGATGTACCGCAAGGCCAGCAATGTCCTCGCGCATGATGCCCCGTGGGCCTATTTGTTCTACCCGATCGACTCGTTCGTCTGGCAGCCCTACGTCAAAGGCTTCCGTGTCCACCCCGTGTGGTCTCAGGAGTACCGGAGCATCTGGCTCGACCTCCCGCGACGGCGCGTGTCGGCGAGGGGGACACGATGATTCTCTTCCTCCTCAAGCGCTTCTTTTGGGGCACGGTGGTGCTCGTGTCGGTCGTCACGCTGGTCTTTGCCTTGATCTTCGTCGCGGGCGACCCGGCCGCCACCGTGCTCGGAGAAAAGGCCACTGCCGAAGCGGTCGAAGACTTCAAAGAAAAGAAGGGTCTCGATCAACCGATCCCAATCCAGTTCTTGAGCTACGTCGGGGTCACGAAGTGCGTGCGCAAGGACTCGCCGAAATACGCCGATGCAGCCGGTAACCGCAAACGCTGCGGCATCTTGCAGGGCGACCTCGGGGAATCGTTTCTGCACCACGAACCAGTGACGGGCGTGATCAAAAACCGGCTTCCGCGAACTCTCTTGCTGGGCGCACTGACGATCTTTTTCGAGCTATTGATCGGGCTTGGTGCCGGCATCCTGGCTGCCATTCGCCGCAACACGTGGACCGATACCTCGATCATGATGGGCACCTTCATCGGCATCAGCTTGCCGACTTACGTCACCGGCCCACTCGCACTCTTCGTGTTCGCATTCCTGCTAGGCTGGTTCCCGGTTGGTGGCTACGGCATCACCACCCGGGATCACGTCTACCACGCAGTCCTGCCCGCGCTGATCCTGGCCATCGCCGGCGCAGCCACCTACGCGCGGCTCATGCGTGGCGAGTTGATCGAGACCCTCCGCTACGACCACGTTCGCACCGCCCGGGCCAAGGGGCTCGGACCTATGGCGGTCACATTCAAGCACGGCATCCGAAATGCGCTCTTACCCATCGTCACGATGGTCGGCTTGAGCCTGCCCTTACTCGTCGGCGGCGCGATCATCACCGAAAAGATCTTCGCCTTCCCTGGCCTTGGGATGCTGACGATAGAAGCCATTCACACTCTCGACGCCCCCGTCATCATGGCCGTCGTGTTGATGTTCGGGGTCGCGGTTCAGGCTGGAAACCTGCTTGCCGACATCGCCGTGGCTGCGCTCGACCCACGCATTCGCCTCAACGATTGAGCTAGGGGCCGAAGGCCGTCTAGGCGATCGTCTAAGACTTCCGCTTCGGTCGCACCGGAAACACCTTGCGGGACCCGTCCTCCCTGGGTTCGAGGACCTGGAGCGCCCCGAGCTGGATCTTTTTTCGGCGGGCGTTGGGGAGCTTGATGATGCAGACGCCGCCGCCAGAGAGGCCTTCGATTTTGCAGAGGCCGAACGTTGGGTGATCCAGCCATTCGCCTCTGGCGGGCATGATGTCGGCGCTCCGTGGCTCGACCGCTGACGCTTCGGCCGCCATCGCCCAGGTGACCGGTCGATCTTCGGCGACTTGAGCAGCTGCCTCGGGCGGCCCTGCGGCCTTCGACCAAAGGTGGAGCCCGGTCGCATCATCATGACCTCGCGAAAGGACGAGGTCATCGAAGCAATCGATCCGGAACTCGAGCGCAAACACGGCGGCATCGACGACGTGGCCGCCGTACGTCACGTCACGGTCGCCCTCGCGAAGCGAAACCGTCGCATGCAAGTGCCAAAACGGCTCTCCGTCGCGTTCCGAGAGGTTCCCCTGCATCGCCAGGAGCTCGCACCGCTCGAACCGGTGGGGCTCTTCGTATTTCTGGTCAGCTTGGCTGTACTCCGTAAGGTCGATCCACTCGAATGCGCCAAGCGCACTGAGCCAGGCCGTTTGAAGGTTGTGCTCATCCACGAGATCGCGAAGGGCCTCTTGCAAAGTGCGACCACGAAACACACGCCCTACGATGTGGCGCGAGGCGCGGGCCTGAACCGAAAAAACCGTCATCCGTCCAACGCCGCACGAGCCAATCGCTCGTCCTTTGCGTCCACGGCATCGACGAACAACTTGAAGTATTCCCCGCCACTCTTGAGTGCGAAGAACAGGCTCAGGTACAGCAACACGAGGCCCGCGCCGGCGAAGTCGAGCTCGGTCTGATAGAAACCAAAGTTGATCAGATACCGCTGGTGAACGATCAGCATCAGGATCGCGACCATCTGCAACGCCGTCTTGTCTTTGCCGGCCCGCTGCGCCGACATCACCAACCCTTCGCTCATCGCGATCGTTCGAAGCGCCGTGATCGCGAGCTCGCGTCCGACCATGATGATCACTGCAACAACCCCGAGAAACGGCAGACGGCCGAGGTACGCCAAGAACACGAGGGTCGCCATCACGAGCAACTTGTCCGCCAGTGGATCGAGGAACTTCCCAAGCACGCTGATCTGACCCCACTTCCTGGCCAAGTAGCCATCGATCAAGTCCGTGAGCGCTGTACCGATGTACACCATGGTCGCCCAAAAGTTCGCTCTTGGAGTGCCGTCTGCCAGCAGCCACAGGACCACTGGGATCAGCGCAATGCGAAGCATCGTGAGGAGGTTCGGCAAGTTGATCGCGTCTTCCCGAATCGAGGGCCGTCGCGCGGCGTTCTGGGTCGGCTCGTTCATGTGAGCGAGGTGTAACCCACCTTCCCCCTCGAGTCCCGACCCCCGTCGCGACGGACGCGGACTAGAAATTTTCACTTATGCCAAACGTTGGCCAGATGGTTGCAATGGTTTCTTACAGTCGACACACTTCCCCCACTCCGGAGTCGCATGCTGGAACTCACACGTAGCGTTGCGGAACGCGCGCGATCGGTGGCAGGCGTTACGGCCCAGAACCTGGCCTTTCAGGATGTGATCGCGCTGGCGTTTCATGCGTACGTCTTCCTTCGAGTCGTGATCGCGCCCGACAGCCCGGACGCAATCGTCGCTCGACGGCTCACGCTGGCCCTGTTGGTGGTCACCGCTTGCGCCATGGTCCTCACCCGCGGGGAAGTGATCCGAAACGAGCGCGCCCGTGCCCTCACCTACCGCTTGGGTCTGGTTGTTCCGATGGTGTTTTCGTATTTCGAGATGCGGGTGCTCCTGCCAGCGCTTCAACCAGAGCTGATGGACTACCGTCTCTATGCGATCGACCTGTGGCTCTTGGGGACCACCCCTGCGATTTGGATGGAAGCGTGGAACACCAAGCCCGTCGTGGAATGGCTCTCGTTCTACTACTACGGATACTTCCTCGTGTTGATCGTCATGCTCATCCCTGCGCTCTTCCTCGACAAAGGGCGGCGTCTTCAGGAGCTGATGGCGGGCGCCCTTCTAGTCTGCGCCGCAGGTCACTTCCTTTACACGATCGTTCCGGGCGCGGGGCCCTTCACCACGCTCTCCTTCGACGAGCCGCTCCGTGGTGGTTTTTGGTGGGACCAAGTGCAGGTCACGGTCGCGACCGCCGGCGCACAACTCGATATTTTCCCCTCGCTCCATACGGCGTTCCCGGCGTATTTCACGCTCTACGCGTACGGTCATCGCGACAAGCGACCGTACAACTGGGCTTGGCCCGTCCTTGCATTCGTGGCCTTTAATATCATCGCGGCCACCATGCTCCTTCGATGGCACTGGTTCATCGACGTCGCGGCAGGGCTCCTTCTTGCTGTTGCGGCGCGCAGATTCTCGGTGGTCATCGCAGAACGCGAAAGCCAAAGGGGAGAGCCCTACGATCCCCGCCAACCGGTCTGGGAAAGACTCTAGGCTCCGGATCAACTCGGGTCGATCGGGCGGTGTGCTGAGCGGGCACGGCACGGGCGTGCTCGCGATGGGGCCCCGGTCGCTCTTTCG
>CAJHXN010000536.1_pt1 | contig 47537 bp, 44 predicted proteins | sample 9198401 | NCBI WGS metagenome assembly CAJHXN01 (sample SAMEA7708334, study PRJEB35096) | sediment metagenome | biome: marine neritic benthic zone biome [ENVO:01000025]; feature: sediment [ENVO:00002007]; material: shallow marine sediment [ENVO:03000034] sea grass bed [ENVO_01000059] ... | reverse complement strand
GTTGGCGTGCCATCAGAAGCGCGAAGGACGCCTCTGCCGCTTCGTAGGCAAATCCCTTGGCTTCGAGTTCTTTCACGCGTTCGAGTACGCGGCTTCCGTGGTCCGAGCTCACTTCGAGCCCCATCTCTTCGGCTTTGCTGAGCACGTTGCTCCGTCCTGAAAGCTCGCTGACGACAACGCGCGACTCGTTGCCCACGACCTTAGGGTTTACGTGTTCGTACGACTCGGGATGGCGCCGAATGGCCGCGACATGGACGCCACCTTTGTGCGCGAAAGCGCTGCGGCCGACGTACGCGGCGTGATCGTTGGGATTCAAATTGGCGACTTCTGCGACGAAATGTGACAGGTCGTAGAGCTGCGCCAGGTTGCCCTCCGGAAGACAGTTGAGCCCGAGCTTCAACTCGATGTCCGGGATGATCGCGCAGAGGTTGGCGTTGCCGCAACGCTCCCCGTAGCCATTGATCGTGCCTTGGACGTGACGCGCTCCCGCCCGGACGGCCGCCACCGAGTTCGCAACACCGCACTCGCCGTCGTTGTGCGCGTGGATGCCAAGATGAGCTTCGGGCAGCGCGTCTCTCACTGCCTGGACCGTGCTTTCGACCTCCCAAGGCATCGAGCCGCCGTTGGTGTCACAAAGCACGATTGTGTTTGCGCCGCCCTTGGCAGCCGCCCGCAGTGTCTGGATTGCGTACGCTGCGTCCGACTTGTGCCCGTCGAAGAAATGCTCCGCGTCGTAGATGACCCGGCGGCCCTTGCTGGTCAGGAATGCAACGCTTTCCTCGATCATTCGCAGGTTTTCTTCGAGGCTCGTGCGAAGTACCTCGGTCACGTGCATTTTCCACGTCTTGCCGAAGATCGTGCACACTGGCGTTTGGGCCTCGAGAAGGGTTTGGAGCTGGTTGTCATCCTCGGCTCGGAGCTCTGCCCGGCAAGTTGATCCGAACGCGGAGATCTTCACATTCTTCCATTCGACGTTTCTTGCGCGGCTGAAAAACTCGACGTCTTTTGGGTTCGAGCCGGGCCAACCACCTTCGATGAAAGCGACACCGAGCGCATCGAGGCGTTCGGCGATGCGCAGCTTGTCATCGCAAGACAGACTCATCCCCTCCATCTGCGTTCCGTCACGCAGGGTGGTGTCGTAGATCTCCACGAGGGGCCCAGAGCCGCTATGTCCGTTGTTGCTCATACTTCGTGATTTGATCGTCAAATGAGAGAAGATAACCAAGCTGATCGATGCCGTTCAACAGACAGTGCTTGGAGAACTCATCAATTGGGAACGTGGTCTCGAGGCTGCCTAGACCGGTCACCGATTGAGTCGGCAGGTCGATTGTGATCTTTGCTCCGCGATCCGCTTGAACCCCCCGCAAGAGCTCTTCGTGGACATCCGGCGTGACCTCCACCGGCAGAAGACCGTTTTTCAGCGCGTTGCTCTTGAAGATATCGGCAAAGCCGGTAGAGATGATCGCGCGCAAGCCCCAGCCAACGAGCGCCCAGGGGGCATGTTCGCGAGAGGAGCCGCTTCCGAAGTTGTGACCTGCGATCAAGATCTGCGCGCCCTGAGATTCGGGTTGATTCAGGATGAAGTCTTCCTTCGGTGATCCGTCTTCGTTGTATCGCCAGTCGGAAAACAAGCTGTCACCGAGGCCGTACTTATCAGTCACCTTGAGGAAGCGCGCGGGGATGATCTGGTCGGTGTCGACGTTGTCTACGTTGAGCGGAACAGCGTGGGATGTCAGTGTTGTGAATTTCGCCATCGTTTCGCCTCTCAAGAAAGGAGCAAGCTCCGTGGATCGGTGACCTCTCCTTTGACCGCCGACGCCGCTGCAGTGAGTGGCGATGCGAGGAAAGTCCGCCCACCCTTGCCTTGTCGACCTTCGAAGTTGCGGTTCGAAGTACTGACGGCATACTGCCCAGGCTCGAGATTGTCCCCGTTCATTGCGATGCACATCGAGCAACCTGGCTCACGCCATTCGGCGCCGGCGTCTTTGAAGATCTGGTCAAGCCCCTCGGACTCGGCCTGGGCCTTGATGTCGTGCGAGCCCGGAACGACCAGGGTACGGACGCCATCTGCAACCTTTCGCCCGCTGAGAACACTTGCCGCCATTCTCAGATCTCCTATCCGCGAGTTCGTGCAGGAGCCGATGAAGACGACGTCGACCTTCTTGCCGAGCAGCGGTTTCCCGGGCTCGACGTCCATGTAGAGCATCGCTTTTTCGAACGTGGCCTGCTGCGCGAGCTCACCGAACGAGTCGAGCTTAGGCACTTCTTCACCGATGGCCATCCCCATGCCGGGGTTGGTCCCGTACGTGATCATCGGCTCGAGTTGGTTGGCATCGATTACCACTCGTTTGTCGTACTTCGCATGCTCGTCGGTTCGAAGCGCACGCCAGCGTTCGACTGCAGCGTCCCAATCCGCACCGCGAGGGACTCGGTCGCGTCCCTCGAGGTACTCAAACGTGGTGTCATCTGGGGCGATCATGCCGGCCCGGGCCCCCGCCTCGATGCTCATGTTGCACACGGTCATCCGACCTTCCATGTCGAGGCCGCGGATAGCCGAGCCTGTGTACTCGATGACGTGACCCGTCGCGCCGCCGGTTCCGATCTCCGCACAAAGCGCGAGGATGATGTCCTTTGCGGTGACTCCGCGCGTCAGCTGGCCTTCGACGCAAACTTCCAGTGTCTTTGGTTTGCGCTGGAGCAAACATTGAGTCGCGAGTACGTGCTCGACCTCGCTCGTTCCGATTCCAAAAGCGAGCGCGCCAAAGGCGCCGTGTGTCGAGGTGTGGCTGTCCCCGCAAACGATCGTTTTGCCTGGCTGGGTGAAGCCGCGCTCAGGACCGATCACGTGCACGATGCCGTTGTATTTGCTGCCAAGCGCAAAGAGCTCGATCCCGAACTCCTCGCAATTTTGCTCGAGCATCCGTAGTTGGGCTTTGGCCTGATCGTCGATCACGGCCAGGGCCTTTGGTAGCGTCGGTGTCGAATGGTCCATCGTCGCGACCGTCAGATCGGGACGGCGCACGCCGATCCCACGCTCCCGAAGTCCGGAAAATGCCTGAGGTGAAGTCACCTCGTGGATGAGATGCAAGTCGATGTAGAGGACCGCCGGCCTGTCTGGCTCCTGAACGACGACGTGCGCGTCCCAAACTTTCTCGAATAAGGTTCTTGGTTTCATGATCTGTCAGCTACGCAGCGCTACCAGCTGCTTCGTCGGCTTTGTGTTTGCCCTCTGTGAGCGCGAGGATGCGGTTGATCGCTGCGAGATATGCCTTGGCGCTGGCGACGATGACGTCGGTGTTGGCGCCATGACCGTGAAATACCCTTGCGCGCGAATGTTCGTATTGTGGGTTTACTTTGTCAGTAGCGGCTGCGTTGTCGTGCGGAGCCACGCGGACGCTCACCTCCCCCAGTGCGTCGATCCCCTCGGTGACCGACTGCACGTTGTACTCAAGGAGGGTGCAGGGTACGTGCACGAGCTCCTGGATGGCTTTGTACACCGCATCGACTGGACCGGTACCGACCTCAGCGGCTGTGTGGGTTTTCCCTTCCGGGCCGATCAGCTTGACGGTTGCTGTTGGCATTCCGGTGCCGCACCCGACCTGGAGCGCAGCGAGCTTCCAATACTCGGTTGGCTGATAGAGCTCATCACTAACCAAGGCGACCAAGTCGGCGTCGGTGATGACCTTCTTTTTGTCGGCGAGCTTCTTGAAGCGCGCAAAGGCCTTGTCGAGACCATCTCCCGACACGGCGTAGCCGAGCTCTGCCAAGCGATTCGCGAATGCGTGCCGCCCGGAGTGCTTGCCGAGAACGAGTTGCGTCTTGCCTGCACCCACCGTTTCGGGGCGCATTATCTCGTATGTTTCTTCGTGCTTGAGCATGCCATCCTGGTGGATGCCTGCCTCGTGTGCAAATGCGTTTGCCCCAACCACGGCCTTGTTGGGTTGCACGACCATCCCCGTCACCTTGCTGACGAGACGACTAGCCCGGGTGAGCTGAGTCGTGTCGACCTGAGTTCCAATTCCATAGAGATCACGACGAACGTAGAGCGCCATCACGATCTCCTCGAGTGACGCATTACCCGCTCGCTCGCCGATCCCGTTGACCGCGACTTCGACCTGCCGCGCGCCGTTCATGACCGCGGAGAGACTATTTGCAACCGCCAAACCGAGGTCGTTGTGGCAGTGCACGCTGATCACGGCTTTCTCGATGCCGGGCACATTCTCGCGCAGCATGGCGATTCGCTCACCAAACTCGCCGGGGATCGTATACCCGACCGTGTCAGGAATGTTGAGCGTGGTCGCGCCCGCTTCGATTGCGGCTTGAAGTGCTTCGTATAAGAACTCCATTTCGGTTCTGCCCGCATCCTCCGGGCTGAATTCGACATCCTCGCAGAAGCCTCGTGCGTAGCTGACCATCTCGGTGATCCTGGCGAGCACCTCGGATTTCGTCATCCGAAGTTTGTGATCGCGGTGGATCGGCGACGTCGCAATGAAGGTGTGAATCCGAGCATGCTTTGCGGGGGCGACCGCCTCTGCGGCCCTGTCGATGTCGGACTTGTCTGCTCTCGCAAGACTGCAGATCGTTGGCGGCTCCGGCACTGGCCGCCCCTCGACGCCGGTGACGCCGACCGCTTCTGCGATCGTTTTTACCGCCCGAAGGTCGTCGGGCGAGGCCGCGGCAAAACCAGCCTCGATGATGTCCACGCCAAGTCGCGATAGGGTCTTCGCCACCTCTAGCTTCTCGGTCGACGTCATGGTGGCGCCAGGCGATTGCTCTCCATCTCGGAGGGTCGTGTCGAAGATTCTAACGTGATCGGGTTGCATGGCTCATTCTCCCATGCGCCTGGGGCCAAACGTGTCCCAAAGCGCCATCTAGTCTCCCTGTTTGATTTCTACCGGGTCGACAAAAGGCATCATCGACCGGAGCTTGGCGCCGACATTTTCGATCGGCTGTTCCTGCTCGGCGCGGCGAATCGCATTGAACTTCGGTCGGCCTTTCTGGTTTTCTTCGATCCAGCGCTTTGCGAAGCTACCGTCTTGGATCTCGGCGAGGATTTGCTTCATCGCCTTCTTGCTATCGTCGCCGATGACCCGCGGGCCACTGACATAGTCTCCCCACTCGGCCGTGTTGGACACCGAGTAGCGCATGTAGTTCAAGCCGCCGCGATACATGAGATCCACGATGAGCTTGAGCTCGTGCAGGCACTCGAAGTATGCGAGCTCAGGCTGATACCCGGCTTCGACCAATGTCTCGAACCCTGCCTTCACCAGCTCGGAGCAGCCGCCACAAAGGACCGCCTGCTCGCCAAAGAGGTCGGTTTCGGTTTCTTCTTTGAACGACGTGGTTAGCACTCCGGCCCGTGCGCAGCCGATGCCCGCAGCATACGCCATCGCCAATGCATCCGCCGCGCCCGTGGCGTCTTGATCCACCGCGAGAAGGGCCGGTACGCCGCCGCCCTCCTGGTAGGTCTCGCGCACCCTGTGCCCCGGGCTTTTCGGTGCGACCATGGCGACGTCCACTTCCTTTGGCGGCTCGATCGTGCCGTACCGGATGTTGAAGCCATGCGCGAACATCAGCATATTGCCGGCCTCTAGGTTGGGCGCGATGTGCTCGGTGTAGATCGCCGGCTGCGCCGTATCGGGCGCCAGTATCATGATCACGTCGGCCTCTTGCGCTGCTTCGGCCACCGATTTGACCGTAAGCCCCGCGGCTTGGGCCTTTGCCCTGCTCTTGCTGCCTTCTTTCAAGCCCACGCGGACGTCGACGCCACTCTCCTTCAAGTTGAGCGAGTGCGCGTGGCCTTGGGAGCCGTAGCCGATGATCGCGACCTTTTTGCCCCGAATCAACGAGAGGTCCGCGTCTTTTTCATACCGAATCTGGGTCATTTGGTTCTCAATTCTCCAAAGGGGGTTATGCAGCCGTCGAGCGGGAGGCAGGCACCGTGGGGTGAGCGAGATCGTGTTCTTCGACGCCGCGAGTCATCGCGACCGTCCCCGTCTGAACCATCTCTAAGATGCCGAAGGGTCGTAGAACCGAGACGAGGCCGTCCACCTTGTCCTGGGGGCCAGTGATTTCGATCGTGACTCTTTCGGGCGCCATGTCGATCGCCCGAGCACGAAACACATCGCAGATCTTCAATACATCGTCCCGCTGGTCGCTCGCGCACCTGACTTTGATCAAAGCGAGGACGCGGCTGATCGACTGCTTGTGGGTGATGTCGTCGACCCACAGGACGTTGACCATCTTGTACAGATTCGCTTCGATGCGCTTGGCCTTGTCTTCGTCCGCGTCGCAAACGATCGTCATGCGGGAGACGCCCGGCTCGTGGGTGGCCCCCACGTTGAGCGAATCGATATTGAAGCTTCGGCGTCGGAACAGCGAAGCCACCCGGTTCAGCACGCCTGGCTTGTCTTCTACGAAAACAGCAAAGGTTCTCTTGACGCTTTCTGACATCACTCGTCCTCCCCGGTCTCAAAAATCGGGTTGTGCACATGCTCACCCGCCTTGTCGGGGCGCTGAATCATGTCCTGCAAGTTCGCTCCTGCGGGAACCATCGGATACACCGAGTCTTCTTGCTCCACTCGGAAGTCGATCACCACGGTGCCTTTGGTTTCTTCGGCTTTGCGGACGGCCGCCTCGACTTCGGAGCGCTTCTCGACCCGGATGCCGGTTAGCCCATGTGCGTCGGCGATCTTCACGAAGTCGGGGCTGACTAGGGGCGTCGCGACGTAGCGGCCTCCGAAGAAAAACTCCTGCCACTGGCGCACCATCCCGAGGAAGCCATTGTTGATGATCGCGACGTTCACCTTGATGCCTTCTTGGGCGCAGGTAGAGAGCTCGGCCTGCGTCATTTGAAAGCCACCGTCGCCGCAGATGATCCACACTGAATCTTCGGGCTTGGCGAACTTGGCGCCGATGCCGGCGGGCAACGCAAAGCCCATCGTCCCTAGGCCACCGGATGTGAGCAGCTTCATGGGGTAGTCGTGTTTGTAGTACTGGGCCTCCCACATTTGGTGCTGACCCACGTCTGTCACCACGAGGGCTTTGCCTTCCGTGTGGCGGTAGAGGTCGTGGATCACGTGGGCGGCGTAGAGTTTGCCCGAGTCAGGGAGGTTCTTGATGTCTCGCACCGAAGAATCGCCCTTGATTTCGTCGATGTAGGTCAGCCACTCTTTACGATCGCATTTGTCCACGTGGGGCAGGAGCTCCTGCAGCACGGCTTTTGCGTCGCCGACGATGGGGACGTCGACGCGGACATTCTTGTTGATCTCGGCGGGGTCGAGCTCGATGTGGATCTTCTTTGCGTTTGGAGCATAGGTCTTGAGGTTGCCGGTGACGCGGTCGTCGAACCGCATGCCGACGGCGATGATCAGATCCGAATCCTGGATCGCCTTGTTGACCCAAGTCTCTCCATGCATCCCCATCATGCCGAGGTTGCGCTCATGGCTCGCGGGGAACCCACCCAGGCCGAGCAATGTGCAGGCGACCGGGATGTTCGTCTTGTCGACGAATTCCAACAACGCACCGGTACCCTGCGACTTCATGACACCATGACCCGCAAAAACGATGGGGCGCTTAGCGTTTTGGATGAGCTCCACCGCTTCCTTGAGCTGTTCGGCAAGGGGTGCGTAGTCGGGGCGGTAGCCGGGGAGCACGATCTCGTCGTCGCTCCACTCGAACACGCATTCCTGCTGCTGTGCGTCCTTTGTGATGTCGACGACGACCGGGCCTGGTCGACCTGAGCGTGCGATGTAAAAGGCTTCGCGGATCGTTGGGGCGACCTGTTCGGGTCTGGTCACTAGGTAGTTGTGCTTCGTGACCGGGATGGTACAGCCAGTGATGTCGGTTTCCTGGAAGGCATCGCTTCCGATCAAATGCGACGGCACCTGTCCGGTGATGCAGACGATTGGGATCGAGTCCAGCATCGCGGTGGCGATCCCTGTCACTAGATTGGTGGCCCCAGGGCCAGAAGTTGCAATACACACGCCGACCTGACCCGACGCGCGGGCGTAGCCGTCGGCCATGTGCGAGGCACCTTGTTCGTGCCGCGTGAGGACATGGTGGATCGGGTATTGAATCATCGCATCATAGGCGGGCATGATCGCGCCGCCCGGATATCCGAAGCAGACCTCGACCCCTTCGCGCACGAGCGATTCCCAGATAATGCAGGCTCCGGAAAGCGATTCGCCGATGCGATTCTTGAGCTTGGGATTGGCGGGTGTCACGACGGGCTCCTGGTTCGGGGACTCGCTCCAACTAAACGATTCAGAGCGGCGTTCAAGTGGTGCATTGGATACAAAAAAGGTGCCGAGTCGAGCGACGACCGAGCACCTTGGTTACGGGTAAACGCCAGCGTACCCGGTCGAAACCAGGTCTCTGTAGTTTTGTGTTGTGAGTGCTTGTTCATTGGTCTTGGTCCACGAAAAAAGCCCCCGCATCCAGATGCGGGGGCCAGAGAGTAAGTGCGTTGGTGAGTGGGTGGTCTGGTCCCCGCCTATGACTGCGTAACTAGCAGAAGGCTAATAATCAGGCTGACTACAACGACAATGCCGCTGACAAGGATCGCGCCACGCGCGTCCATCTCGGTATTCATAGTCATGCCCTTCTGGACCATAGACCTGCCATTCTGGGTTGAATACCCCCCCGGGTCAAGGGGACACTCTCCGCTCCCTAACCCACCGAAACCAAACAGCTCCTGCGCAGAAGATCGCAGTGACAAAACATTGAGGTAATCGGGCCGGACAGCAAATCGCGGATCGACCGGGTTGCCGGGGCGCCGGGCTCACTCGAAACCTCGGAAATCAATCGTTGCGATCTTCTGCTCAGAAGAGCTGTAGTTCCGCTGGGTTGGTGGGGTGGAGAGTGTCCCCCTGGAGCTCGAGGGCCATTGCGGTTTGGGGGTGGCAGTAGGGGCCGGCGGCGTTGGCGGGGATGGTTTCGATTGCGATCACCTGTCGGGTGGCCGACGCATAGAGGAGGTCTATCGGATAAGGGACGCCGGTGTTGGTGATGCAGACGGTTGTTTCTATTGGGAAAAGGAGGAGTAGGCCCTGCTGTGCGGTGAGTGGGGGGTAGCTTCGAAGGCCCTCCCGACGCGCTTCTTCGGTTTGGGCAACCTCGATGGCGACTTCGAGGAGAGTATCGCCGCTCGCGTCCAAGACCCGTGCTCTCGTGGGGCCCTGTTCCGCGGCTTCGGCACCACAGGCCACCAAGCACAGGAGCGCAAGCGAAGCCAACGGTCTCATAGCGACCTCAGGAATGCCAGAAGCGCAGCACGCTGGTCTCGATCGAAAGCCTCGACGGCTACTCGACTTTCGCCGGCCTCACCCTCGTGCGCCGCAATGGCTTCTTCGATCGTCGTGGCGCGACCATCGTGCATGTACGGCATCGTGCTGTGGAGGCCCCAAAGTGGTGGAGTTCTGAAATCCCGAAAGCCAGCCGCACCTTCTTCGATCCCAAGCGCGTCCAAAGGCGCGAGGTCGTGCAGCAACAGGTCGGTGTATGCCCGGACCTCGAGGCCATCCGCGGTTTCCAACGAAGGCACGTGGCAACTATCGCACCCTGCGCTCTCGAAAAGCAGCTCACCCATGTCTTCGAGCGCCGTGTCAGTACGCGTCCTTGGGGGCGGCGCGAGCAATGCAATGAACGCTGCGATGTCGTCGACCGCTTCAGCGTCAAGCTCAGGATCGAGCACTTCGTCATCGTCGGTCTGGCCCCCGAAGGCAAACCCGGGGTCGGCCGGGACTGTTATTCCAAGCTCGTTCGTCAGCGCATCGCGCACGAACTCGTCAATTGAGGGGACGTTTGCTTTCCATCCGAAACGTCCGAGGCGCCCGTCGCTCAGCAGATGCGCTCGCCCAGCGATGCCGTCGTTGTTCAGATCATCTGGGTCGGCCAGCGCTTCGATTGTTTCTCTGCGAATGCGTTCGAGCAGTCCTAGTCCGAGCGTCGTCGGCGTTTGTCTCGCTTCAAAAAAATTGGCTTCCGGTGCAGCCTCGGGGCGAACGGCGCTAGTGCTATGTCGGGGTAGACCCGTTCCATCAATCGGCGTCGCAAAAACGCCGTCTATGAAAACACCTTGCCGCATCGCATCGACTCCGGACGGGCCCGCACCTCCGATGACCGGATCAAAGTGACAAGACCGACAGGCATCTCCATTGAAACTGGGCCCCATGCCCTCGGAATAACCGAAGTCGCGGTCGAAAAGGGCACGGCCTCGTTCGAATGAGGCAAGCTGCGCCCCGTCGAGGCCAGGCAGCGGAGCGCCGATTTCTCCCTGTGCCGGGGGCGACGTCCCAGCTGGCAGCAAACCTTCGGTACGTTGCGCAAGCCCTCCAAGCGATTCCAAAAAAGCGATCAAGTCACCGCGCGGTTCGTCCCCGAGTCCCAGATAAGCGTCACGTATCGACTGAGCCTCTCCCCCGTGCCAACGAATCGCTTCGTCGAGTGTCGATGCACGTCCGTCATGGAGATACGGTGCAACCGCTGCGATGCCCCAAAGCGGCTGGGTACGGAACTCTGCGCCGGTTGCTTCCCCCATCGGGATGTCATCGTCGAGTTGTGCTCCCATGTCGTGCAGCAAAAGGTCAGAGTAGAGTGGAATGTCACCTCGGGGACCGGTCAATGACGGGGTATGACACGTCGTACAGCCGATATCTTCAAACGTCTGCTCGCCGCGTTTCGTCTGCTCGGTTGGTGCGTCTGGCTCGGGTGCGGCCAGCAGCATTGCGAACGAAACCAGATCAAACAAGTCATCGGAGGAAATTTCTGGATCCGGCACGCCGTCGTCGTCGAATGTCGGTTCGTCCACGATGACCGATTGAGCAGCGACCACCGCGCCAATGTCTTGTGTTTCGGCCGTGAGGGTTTCCGGTTCGACTGAGCCCATCGAAGGCAGGTTCTCGCGCTCGGTTGGAGACAGTGGATCGGAGCTGATGCCCATGTGATTGAACAGCGGCCCCCGAACGAAAATTTCGATTCTCGCGGTTTGTGCCTTGCGTCCAAAACGACCAACTTCGGTGCCGTCATAGTTCACGCGGCCGCTCACTCCGTCACCGTCTTGATCGTCTGGGTCGGCACGGCTCGAGATCTCGCTCCCGGGAAGCTCTGCGATCAAGCCCGCACCAAAGAATGGGATGGGATTCCGCGTCGCACTGACGTTGGCGACAGAATCGGAGGGGCTTCGCACCGCTTTGAGCGAGAACTGACGCTGCACTCCGTTCTTCCCCCGTGGCACGACAACGTCTTCCACCAATTCGTGCCCGACCAGCAAGAAGTCGCGATAGTGGCCGGCGCTTCCGCCGAAAACCGGCTTCTCATGGCAACCCGCGCAGAACGTCAGGTTGAACTCGGGCCCTAGTCCGGTGGCAGGGGTGAAACGCCGAAGTGCAACCGCTCGCCCCCGCTCGAAAGTCGCGAGCTCCTCCGCTGATGCGGAGGGTAGAGGGCTGCCAAGAGGGCCGAATATCCCTTCCGCCGTTGGCGTTCGGGCTTCGCTATCGCATCCCCCAATCGACGCCATCCCGACCGAGATGACCCATGCTACGAGCGTGACTCTCATACGTGACGCTGTTCAAGAAAGAGAAACAGCTCCAATATAGCTTGCCTCACGACTCAGACAACGAAACTGCGGAGCACCTGTACGATGGAGATTCTTTCGAGCCGTTTCATGCTTCATCCAAGCGATTTAGACCAAAGCATCGACTTCTATCAGAACGTGCTCGGCCTTCATCCGATGAGGGAGTTTGGCCAGGGCGAAGGGCGGGGGGTCGTGTTCTTCCTCGGCGGAGGCTACTTGGAGATCACCGGCGAGGGTGCGGTGCCCCCTACGCCGGCTACCGAGCTGTGGCTGCAAGTGAGGGATGCACAGGCGATCGAAGTGAAGCTGCGAACCTCGGGGGTGCCGATCCTCGAGAGCACTGTCGAAAAGCCATGGGGATTGACCGAGCTCCGCATCATGGACCCTGACGGACTGGTTCTGATCTTCGTCGAAGTGCCGCCAGATCACCCGCTGCGCCGCGACCACCGCTCGATGTGAGCTAGCGCTCTTCGAGATCAACCGCGACCGTTTGTTCGGTCATCTTGCTCGAAATCGGTTCCTTGGCTTGCTCGATGTCGGGACCGTGAGCATCCCACCAACCTTCGGCGTCGGCTCGTGTCCATCGCGCGACGTCGAGTTTGTCGAGTGCGTCGGCGAGCTCCTGGCCAGACGAGGGCCGATCGCCCTGTGACTTTGCCAGGCACTCGAAGATGAGCTCCTCGAGCCTTGCTGGGATCCCGTCCGTGGAGAGCTCGTGAAGCGGGACCGGCTTCGTGTGCAAATGATGCATGCATATCTCGATGATCGTCTTGCCCTTGAACACGTGCTGACCGGACAACAAATAGTAACCCACCGCCCCAAGCGAGTAGATATCGCTTCGTGCGTCGATGCCCTGCGGATCCTGAATCGCTTCGGGGCTCAAGTAGTGTGGTGTGCCCTTGATCGACAGCGTGTTCGTGCGCTCGAGGTCGTCGATCGTGCCGAGGTTCTTGACGAGGCCGAAGTCGAGCACCTTCGTGACGTCCGGCACTCCGCCTTGGCGCGCCAACATGATGTTGCTGGGCTTGATGTCCCGGTGAATGAGGCCCACGTCGTGGGCCTCGTTGAGCGCCAACGCCGCGTCGCGCAGCACGCGAACTACGCGCTCGATGGGCTGCGGGCCTCCCGCTTCGACGACTTGAGTGAGCGTCGCCCCCGTCAAGAGCTCCATCGCATAATAAAAGAGCCCGTCCGGCGTGCGCCCGTAGTCGTAGATCGTGACCGTATTGGGGTGGGTGAGCTTTGCGGTCAGCTGGACCTCGCGACGGAAGCGATCGAGCGCGTCGGGGTCGGCGATTTCGGGCTTTAGGAGCTTGATCGCGGTCGGGCGCTTCAACATTCCGTGAGTCGCCTCGTAGACAACACCCATCGCCCCTTCGCCGAGCTTTCGCTCGAGGTTGTATTGGCCGAGGCTCTGAATGTCGCTCACCTCTTCGCGCAACCGATGAATGACGCGCGATGCCAGGCTTGCGAGGCCGACCGTCAGGGTCCACCACATCGTCGTGATCACCGCCTGGGATGTCGCCACGCGATATTTGGAGAGCGCAGTGCTGTCGAAGCCAAACTGACGCCAGATCCTGAGGTCCACGGTGAGGTAGTGCGAATACATGGCCGCAACGAAGGGGATTCCGATCAAGACTCCGAGAATCGCGGTGCGCCTGGCCGTGCTGGGGACGAAGACGCTTCGCGCAAACAACATCAAGGCCAAGATGAACGCGGTGATCGTGTCGGCGCCGATCTCGGGGCGGATGTTCATTCCCATGCCGATATAGCCAAGGCTCGCGCCAAACAGGCCTGCGTACTCGACGGCCCCAATCGTCATCAGCTTGAGCTCTCCGCGCCGGCAGATGAGCCAAATCCCTAACAGAGGCACGATCGAGAGCGCATGCAGAATGAAGCTCGGGTTCTGGAGCTGTTCCTCGAGGAAGCCAAAGAGGACTCCCATGATCAAGCGAAAGAGGAGGGCTGTGCCCCCTAGGAGCATCCCGATGAGGCCAAAAGCCGCAACACGCTTTTGAAGAAATGCGCGGGCCGCCGGGTCTGAGAAGTAAGTGCTCCTAGTCGACATTTAACGCCTTCGCGTCCTACACCCAATCCAAAGTGTGATCAACGATGGTTAGGTGCGCAGTTTGTAACCGCGTTGAAGGAGGATACTTGCAGCAGCGAGCAACGCCATGAACGAGACCAGGACCACGACGGCGCTTAAGGCAGGAGACACGTCCGCAACGCCAAGGAAGCCGAATCGAAGGCCGTTGACCATGTAGAGCAGCGGGTTGAGGCGACTGATCGCGTTCCACGGCTCGGGCAATAGGTCTATCGAATAGAAGACACCCCCGAGGAATGCCAAAGGCAGCAGCACGAAGTTCGGGAAGATCGCGAGGTGATCGAACTTCTCGGCCCACAGGGCGGAAACGATCCCGAGAAGCGCAAAAGTCGCCGGGACGAAGATCGTGAAAAAGATGGTCCATCCCACGTTGTGCAAGGGGAACCACGTGAAGAAAAGCGCCACGATCAGCACCAAGGTCCCCGTGATCACTGCGCGGCACATCGCCGCCGCCACATATGAAATCAGTATTTCGCTTGCCCCGATCGGCGCGACCAACAGGTCGGTGATCGTCCCGTTGATCTTCGACTGGAACAAACTCGACGATGTGTTCAAGAAAGAATCACGCACCATGGTCATCATGACGAGCCCTGGCACGACGAACTGAATGTAGGGGACCCCCGAAATCTCTTTTAGGCGAGAGCCCAGAGCGACACCGAACACTAAGAAATAGAGGCTCGTGGTGACCAACGGGCTGAGCACGGTCTGCATCCACACCTTCGCAAACCGCCGAATCTCCTTGATGAAGAGCGTCTTGAGGGCGACACGATTCACGCGGCATGTCTCCCATCCGCCCGCCTGATCAACTCGACGAAAATGTCCTCTAGCGCACGCCCGTTGTGCCGTTCGAGGAGGCTTTGACGGCCCTCGACGAGCAGCAACTCGCCTTTGTGGATCACGCCGATTCGGTCAGCGAGCTGCTCGGCTTCTTCGATGTAGTGCGTCGTCAGCACGATGGTGGTCCCCGCGGCACGAAGGTCTTCTACCTCTTGCCAGAGCTCGCGCCGAAGCTCGACATCGACGCCGGCGGTCGGCTCGTCGAGGAAGAGGAGCCTCGGCTGATGGACGAGCGCCTTTGCCACGAGCAGTCGTCGCTTCATGCCCCCCGAGAGCGTTCGTGTGTAGGCGTCTCGCTTCTCGTCGAGGGAGAATGTGCGTAGTAGCCCTTCGGCTCGTTCGGTGTCTGGCTCCACACCCATCAGCCCCATTTGAATCATGAGGCTTTCCATCGGCGTGAAGAACGGGTCGTAGTTGATCTCTTGCGGCACCAACCCGACAAGTCGACGTGTCGTGCGAAAGTCACGAATCGTGTCGAACCCCAACACCTCGATCGTGCCCTCGTTTTGCTTTGAGAGGCCGGTGATACAGTGAATTAGGGTCGACTTGCCCGCGCCGTTCGGCCCAAGAAGGGCAAAGATTTCGCCCTCGTACACTTCCAAGGACAGGTCCTCGAGCGCGGTGAAATCGCCGTAGCGCTTGGTCACGTGGTTGCAGCGGAGGACAGCCGGTTTCATCGCGCGGGACTATAGCGACGTACCCGACGATGGCCAGGCTATCCCGCCGCGTGACGCAAATGAAACGACTTCGGTCGTGTGAGTTGGGCGTAGCCCAAGATCGAAAGACTGCATCCACGTCCCGAGTCCTTGACACCGACCCATGCGAGCTCTGGGTCGAGGTAGTCGCAGCGGTTCATGAACCAAGTCCCGGTCTCGACTCGGTTCCCGATCTCTTTTGCGCGCTCGAGGTCGCCGGTCCAGATCGATGCCGTGAGCCCGTACTGGCTGTCATTCATCAATGCGACCGCTTCGGCGTCATCGGTCACGCTCATTACCCCGATTGCCGGGCCGAAGGTCTCCTCGCTCATGATCGGCATGCCGTGGTCGACATCGACGAGAATGGTCGGCGGCATGTAGGGAAGCCCCCGACTTGCTTCTGGAAAGGCGCTCGCGTCGAGCAGCGACCGTGCGCCCGCCGCGATCGCCTGGTCGATTTGTTTTTGAATGGCCTGGGCATTGCGGATCCGAACTACGGGGCCAAGTGTGGTGGCGGTGTCGCGTGGATCGCCCAAGACGAGATTCGTGGCTTCGGTGACGAACGCCTCGATGAAGGGATGATAGACATCGCGATGCACGTAGATTCGCTCGACGGCACAGCACGATTGGCCTGCATTGTAGAACGCGCCGTCGACTAGGCCCGCGGCTGTCCTAGAGATGTCGGCGTCCTTGCAGACGTATGCCGGGTCTTTGCCTCCAAGCTCGAGCCCAATCCCAATGAATCGGTTTGCAGCCGCTTGCTGGATGGCGCGGCCCCCTTCGACCGATCCCGTAAATGCCACGAAGGCCGTGCGCGGGTCAGTGATCACATCCCGGACACGGTCGTGATCGAGATACAGAACCTGAAGCACGCCCTCGGGAAGGCCTGCCTCGACCGCGGCGTTTGCCATCCGCGCGGCGACCAACGGGGTTTGCTCCGAATGCTTGAGCAAGACCGTGTTGCCCGCCACCAGCGCCGGTGCGAGCGCGTTGACCGACGTGAGCCATGGGTAGTTCCATGGTGCGAGCACGAAAACCACGCCAAGTGGTTCGTGCCGAATGAAGCGCGTGAAGCCGTCTCGGTCGTCAAGCACGATGTCGGCCAACGCGTTGGGGGCTAGGTCGACCATCTTGCGGCCGCGCTCGAGCCAGCCGCGAACCTCGCCGTTTCCGTCGCGAATCGGGCGTCCGATCTGCATGGTGAGCTCGTGGGCTGCGGCATCTGCATCGTCCACAGCGAGCTCGATGAATCGCTCGACGCGCGCTCTTCGTTCGTCGAGGTCGACGCGACGCCAAGTCCCGAACGCCGATTGCGCTCGCTCGAGCGCTCGTTGAAGCTCGCCGCGGCTCGTGAAATCACGTTCGAAAACGACGCTTCCATCTACCGGAGAGATCGTCTGAAAGCGGTCAGCCATGAGCTTAGCGTTTCGCAGTGTCTCCCCGTCGTCAATGCGGGCTTGCATCTTTGCGCTTCGCGGGACACGACAGGCCCATGGTAGTCCCCAAGCTCGAAGGCAAAGTGCTCATCACCGGCTCGAGCGGCTTCATCGGCAGCCGGTTGCTCGAGTCACTGCTGGAATCGGGGAGTGAAGTTGTCGCGATTCGCCGCGCAGCATCACCCGCGGGGAGCCGAGGCCGTTCGGTCACGGCGGACTACGCGAGCATCGCCGAGCTCGAGGCGCTAGTTGCCGCCGAAAAGCCCGACTACTTGCTTCACGTCGCGGGCGTGACCAAGGGTCGGAGCTACGAAGACTTTTGGCGCGGCAACGTGATGCCGACCCGCAATCTTTTGAGCGCCCTTCACCGCGCGGGCTCCAAATTGAAACGCTTCGTCCTGGTCTCATCGCTGGTCGCCTATGGGCCGTCGACTCCATCGCAGCCGCTTCGCGAGTCGGATTCACGGAACCCGATCGAGCACTACGGTAAGAGCAAGCTCGAAGCCGAACAGGCGGTTGAGGGCGAAGCTGCGGACATCCCCTGGACCATCGTGCGTCCCGCCGGTGTTTACGGGCCTGGCGATGTCGATTACTTCAATTTGTTCAAGAGCGCTGCCCTCGGCTGGAACGCGTTTTTCGGGAATCGCCACCGAGAGATGTCTTTGGTCTACGTCGATGATTGTGTGCGCGGCATCCTCCAGGCAGCTCACCATCCGGCAACTGTCGGGAAGGGGTACTTTCTGGCGACCGGACAACCCGTGACCTGGGAAGAGCTCCAGGATCAGATTGTTCGTGCGGTTCAACGAGAGGTTCGTACCGTCGATCTTCCGGAGCTGTTTGTTTCTCTCGCGGCAGTCGGAGGCGAGATCGCGTCACGCTTTGATAAGAAGCCCAGGCTTCTGAACCTGCAGAAGGCAAAAATGGGCGCCCAAGACGCCTGGACATGTACGGCCGAGGCAGCAAAGGCGGACTTCGGCTTTGAAGGCGAGATCGGCCTGGAAGAAGGGGTTCTGCGCACCCACGAGTGGTACGCAGAGAACGGGTGGTACCGGTAGCCGAGGCTCGGCTGCGCGCTCACTCGGCGGCTTCTTGCGACGCGTCCTGCGACTTCGCCGACAGCTTCTTGAGGAGCCGCTGACCGGTGGTGACAATCTCGTCATGTCGGTACCGCGCGCGAGGCTCGGCCCGATCCAGGTGTCGCTCGAGCACTTCGAGCCGCTCGGGGTGCTTCTTTGCTTGGGCGAGCAAAACCTCTGCAATCGCGGTGTCGCCGAGCAGCTGAATCAGTCGTTCCGCGTGCAGCATGGCATAGGCGAAGTCGCGCTTTGGGTCCCAGTTCTTGGTGAACTCCTCGGGCCAGTCGGTTAACGGCTTGTCGCGAAGCCCCTTCATCTTGTCACCGGCCGTCTTGAACACCAGGTGTTGCTGCGCATTGAACGAAAGCGACTGCAGCCCTGCCACGCGTCGTTCAAACGGATCACGGGCGGAAAGGGAGCGCCAGCGCGTTTGCGCCATGCGTCGTACGAACGCCCGCGGGTTCTTGATGATCGCGCCGAGCGTATCCTTCATCGCCATGAGCGCCTGGATCTGGCTCGTGCCTTCGTAGATCGGCATGACGAGGGCATCGCGGAGCAATTTCTCTGGCAAGTACTCGGTCATGTAGCCGTTGCCGCCATGGATCTGTAGCGCCATACGCGCGTGTGTAACGGCGTTTTCCGCCCCCAGGTACTTGAGGATCGGGGTCATGCGTCGGGATTTGCGTTGGTGCGACTTGATGCGCCTTTCGATCTTCTTGCGTTCGAGGTCATCTATCTCGCCGAACTCGAGGACCAGCGCGAGCTTCTGCGCCATTTCTTCATGGAAAGCCGCAGTGACCGCCAATGCCCGGACCCCTTGGATGTCGGTCTTGATGCCTTCGAGGTAGTCGGCGATCATCTCGTGCTGGTCGATCGTCTTGCCCATCGACGAGCGCTCGGAGGCGTACGCGATGGCCGCCCGGTACGCGGACTCCGAAAGCCCCAGGCATTCAAAGCCAACGCCGAGACGAGCATTGTTCATCAGGGTCAACATGTGTTTGAAGCCCTCGCCCCGTTCGCCGACGAGCTCTGCAGGCGCCTTGTCGAATACCAGCCCACAGGTTGCCGACCCATGGTGGCCTAGCTTTTCCTCGACGCGGCTGATCTGCACAATGCGCTTCCGGTTTCCCTCACCGTCGTCTTCGTATGTGGGTACGAGGAACATCGAAAGGCTCTTCAAGCCCGACATCGGATCGTTGGGGTCATCTTGCTCGGTGCGTGCGATGACGAAGTGGTACTTGCCGTGTCCCGAGGTGATGAAGATCTTTTCACCGGTGACATACCAATTGCCGTCCGCGTCTTGCTCACCGACGGACCGCATTGCGGCCATGTCGGATCCAGCATCGGGCTCGGTAATGTCCATGCAGCCCCACGCGTCCCCAGCGGCGATCTCGCGGATCGCCTTTTCCCACCGGGTCTTTAGGATCCGGCCGGTCTTCGGGTCGATGTCCGAGCTGCCTTCGGAGACGGAGAACACCAGGGCTGCCATCGCGATCCCAGCGTGAAAGCCATGGTGGGCCATCACCGAGACATCCGCGCGGGCCATCAGCTCGCTATTGATGAAGTAGAGCATCATCGGTGCGTTCATCCCGCCGAGCTCACGAGGCAATGGCAGACTATGAAGCTCGAGCTCCTTGATCTTGTCGAAGATCTCTCGAAGTCGGTCCGGGAAGACGACCTCGCCGTCGACCAGCTCGACGCCCTTGTCGTCGATTTCCTTTTCGTGCGGCTTGATCTCTTCGGCGACGAACTGGCCGAGCATTTCGGCGATCTCCCGATAGAAGCTCACCGCCTCTTCGGTGTTGTCGTGACCCTCAGCATCAGAGAAATCGTGCTCGGTGATTCGAACCAGCGGCTCCCAATCGATGCCTTTGTCGAAGTAGTATTGAAGGTCGTCGTTGTCTTTGAAGAAGTTCGCCATGGTTACCTCTCGGCGTTCTGGTCGGTGTACAAGCTCGAACGAGCCACCCGGATCAGCTCGCGCACGTGGCGCTCGCGTGTGGTGCCTCGAATCGGATCGTTCGGGAGAATCGTCTGCAGGGTGTCGATGACGGCCGTCCCCGACACGGCCATCGAAATCACTTGGATGGCATACGCCTCGGGATCGACGTCTGGTTGCACCATCCCTTGGTCCTTGGCGCGTTCGAGCTGCTCGCCGAGAAGCTCGATCCAAGGTCGCACAAACTCCTTCAAGAGCGCGCGCATGTGCTCGGGGCGATCGAGGGTTTCCCGAAGCATCAGTCGGGCGCGGTCCGGGTCCTCGATGAAGAACTCGCTGAGCGCTTCCATGGTCGCGTCGAACCGTTCCTCACGGGTTGCCCTCAGCAGGAGAGACGGCAGCACCGCATTCCAGTGCGCCAGCATCTGGCTGATCACGTTCTCCCTGAGCTCGTCCTTCGAGTTGAAATGGTAGAGAAGGCTCGGCTTTCGAATCCCGACAGCATCGGCGATTTCCTGGACCGACGTCCCGTCATATCCGTGCTCGGCAAAGAGCCGGGTCGCGTGCGTCAGGATCTGGCTTCTCACGTCCATCGTCCCTACCAAATGGTCGATAGATACCTACCAAATGGTAGAGAACACGCAAGGCGGTGACCCGTGCCTCTTCTAAGATTTCGAAATTATTGATCTTCCATCGACCATCGATGCGAGCAAGGGTGATCATCGCCTCGTATTGGTTGGTCCGCGTATGGGTGTGACCCCAGTGCCCAACCGTCCCGGTCGCGTTCCATTTGGTCTTGTATCGCAGGGTGCCCGCTCGATCGCTTTGCTCCGGAATGACCTCGAGCAGCTCGACGTCGCGCACCCGGACGCGCGCGCCTCCTTGGTTCTCGAGCCGAAGCCCTTTTCGCATCTCGAGGTAGACGCGTTCCAAGACGTCGCCCGAGAGACTTTGTGCCAAGCGATCGAAGACGACTTCCTCATCTCGGAAGTCGAGCGCCCGATAGACATTATAGAGGAGGGCGTGAATCGTCGGAGCGGCTTCCTCCCCCGATGGCCCACGAACGCTGGATGGGACCGGCATGTCGACCGTCGGCGTGGGCACGAACCAGGCCACCACGGCCAGGGCGACCGCCGCGTGACCGAGCGCCCATGATCGCCGACGCCAGGCCGCGACCCAGACGCCCACTGCGAGGATCAACCCGAGGCTGAAACCGACCGGAACCGAAATGTGCGATTGCGGGGACCGCACCTCCAGCCTGCCAGGCAGGGTGCCTCCCTTGAGGTAGTTCACCCAGCGAAGCTGGCTGTCGTCGGGAGTGAGAAAATAAGGCATCGGCCCGGCCTCGTCGGTCGCCGTGCCCGGTACGCGCATGATGCGTTCGTCAAAGAGGTCCCAGTTGAGACGAACATCCTTGGGCAGGCCGTCCACCGGGTAGACGAAGATCGCGCCTACGATCGCATTGGTGCCGTCGATCGGCTCATCCGGCATCACGACGCGCGTCATTCGTAGTCCGCGCTTCAGGAAGTGAATTCGATCGAGGATCGGCTCGGCCTCCGCTCCGTCGACGGTGACTGGCGCACGTTCTGCCAGAAACTCGGCGATTTGCGCGAGCACGGCGTCCCTTCGTCCGGCTGGGATCGGTTGGTGCGGTTGGACGTCGAGATCGGTGAACCGTGCGAGATCGAGCGGCCGAACGACGAACTCCTTTCGAACCTCGAACGGCTCGACATAAAGAAAGACGTTCATTGGCGAGTCGAACTGCCGTTTCAACGTCTTGCGTTCGAACCGCGAGTAGAAAGGATCCTCCCAATCGAGCTGGAGTTGCTCCGAGGCTGCCAGGTACCGGAAGTCATTGACCGCAATGCCTCGGTGATAGACGACGAAACCGATGTCGGTGATGGCGTAACCCTCCTCGGAAGGCGGGCTTAGGACGAGCGTATTCGTTTGGTCACTCAACGGATATCGCAGCACCACGAACAGCACCTCTTCGGCCTTGGGCGTCGGCAGGGGCTCTCCGCTGACCTCATCGCGCTCCACTCTTTTGCGGCGTTCCGCGCTTTCGATGGTGCCTCGCAATCGCGTGCCGTCCGCCAGGAACGAGAGCTCGGACTCGGGCGGGATCGGCACGGGGAAGTTCTTGGCGCCGGCAGCGGCTCGTCCCAACTCAGGAAACGCTTCGAGCTCCTGGGTTCCAACCTCGAGCTCGACCACGATTGCATCCTCGTCGACGAATGCCTCCATGATGGTGCTTGCCGTCATCGCGCGCGTGACGACAACTGCGTCGGCGAGCGCCACACTTGGAAGCATGACGGCCACAACGAGGGGTAAATGCCGTGTCCTCAGGGGCATGGCTTGACTCCTGCTGCGCACTCGAGGCGATCGACATTGGCCTTCATCACCGACAGGAAGTCGCCGTTGGAGGGGGTTTGTCCCGCTGGGTCGAACACGATCGGTGTGACCCCACGCCTGAGAAGGCCCGCTCCGGTGGCCTCGAGGGGAGGGGCCTCCCACAACATCCACTTCGCGCGAACTTGCTTCAGCATCGCCTCGATCTCGTTCCAATCATCGTCGCTCAGCGCCTGGTCGGGCTCGAGATGCAGGCTCTTGATCGAAAGACCGTACGCGTTCGCAAGGTACGGATAGACGGGATGAGAAGCGAGGATCGGCTGGTTGCCCAAGGCCCGGCCCACCTTTTGGAGCCGCGCGTCGAGGTCGAAGAGATCGCGCTCGAGTGCCTCGAACTTGGCGGAAATGCTGTCCTTCGCATCCGGCATCCGCTCGATCAGGGCATCGCGGACATGGCTCGACTGACAAGCTGCGAGACGCAGATCCAACCACGTGGTGAAGGCGATCTCGGTGTGGGCATGCGCTCCTTCGGGGCCGTGCCGATGCTGGACATTTTGCTCGGTGCGAAGATAGCCATCGCGACATCCGTCCGCCGTGACCACGATTCGCGTCCGGGGAAGAGTCGCGTAACGCGCCCACCTTGCGTAGCCCGCCCCGTTCAACAGGATCAGGGTCGCCTCCTGGTACTCCCGCACCGCGTCAGCCGAGGGCTTCCAAAACGCAGGGTCTATTCCCCGGGGCACGGGAAACACGACCTGCGCACTTGCGGGCGCCATCCGCCCCGCAAAGTAGCTGAGCGGGTAGTTGACCGTGTAGATGGTAGGCGAATCGGCACGCTTCGGGTCCAAGCCTCGGTCGGGGGCGGCTTCTTTCGAGCAACCGAGCGCGATCGCGACAAGCGCCGTCACCATGACGGCGGCTCTCGCTCGCGCACCGCTCCCGATTCGCATCACGAACCCCTCAAGATGAGATTCTGAAGCCATGTTTCTCCGTACTGCGCCATCACGATCCCAAAGACGCCCGCGATCAGCACGCTGGCCCCCACCATGAGTGCGATCTCCGAGCCCATGATCTGGGCAGCCTTCCACCGGCTGCCCCCGAGCCGCGTCATCGTCCGAAGCTCTTCGGCCCGAAGTCTCCAAGAGAGCACCATGACCAGCACAAACATGACTGCGGTCGCCAAACCCACAGTCCACACGATGATCTGTAAGACGCGCTCGAAGCGAAAGATCTGCTTGTTCAACGAGTCCACCACCTGCCGAGGACGCACGAGCTGCCGCGTCGGAGCATCAACGAAGCGGCCGCGCAGCAGAATGCCGGCCTTTTCATCGTGAGGCACCACCAGGGCGGCGCTCACAGGATAGTCCGATGAGTCTCCGTGAAAGTGAAAGCTGTCCACGTTCGATTCGGTGATCTCGTTGTACTGGACGAGCTTCGCGTTGGCCGTGACCGCGCTCTCGCTGCGCTTGAGCACCACGTCTGGCCCGGCCGCAGTCAGGTCTTGGTGACCGTGTCCCAGGCCTTCGGCGACCCAGGCGGTTTTAGCGTCGACGAAGACAGCCTCGTCATCGGGCCCGTGGGTTCGCTCGAGGACCCCCACGATGTGAAGCTTCAGAGGATACACGCCTGCGAGGTCGAACAGCGTGGACGGTGAAGTCAGAAGCGTATCTCCAGGTCCGAGCCCGAGTGCTTCGGCAGCCTCCGCTCCCAAGACGCCATCGCCCATCATCGCAAGACCTCGGCCTTCAGCGATGCGAAGCCCTCGAAACGGGAAATAATCGAGGCTCGTACCCACCAACGGAAAGCCGCGCGCCATCAATCCGGTCCGAATGGGAATCCCCAGCGCAAGCCCCGTAGCGTGGATCGCCTCAACATCGGCTTCGGTGATCGGCTCGGCGCCCTTGAGTTGAAAGTAAAGGGCCTCCACCACCAGATCGAGGCTGCTGCCCTTCTTGCCTAGCAGGAGCGGCGTCGCCTCGGCGCGCGCCAGCAGCGACTGTTGGGTTGCGCGGCTCATCGCGCGCATGACCAAAGGCAGACCGAGGAACACCGAAAGCGACAGCACGAGCAGGAGTGTTTTGGTGCGATGGTGACGAAGGTACCGCCAGGCGAGGTAGAGGCTGTCTTTCATCGGCTCATGCCTCAGCGAGACTCAATGCTTCCACGTCCACGATCTGTGTGAACTGATCGAGGAGCCCATGATCATGGGTGACCATTAGAAGCGTCGTCGAACGTGCCTCGCACTGCTCAAACAAAAGACTGAGCGCCTGCTGCTTCGTTGCGCGATCTAGGTTACCGGTCGGCTCGTCGGCAAGGATCAGCTTCGGCGTCGTGACGAGCGCGCGGGCGATCGCGACGCGCTGCCGTTCGCCTTGGGAAAGCTCACTCGGGCGCCGATCGAGCAGGCCGGCAAGGCCCAAGTCCGAAGCAAGTCCATGCGCGCGCGATCGCACCGAAGCGTCCAGGCGAAGCTCGGGGTGGAGTCGGTATGGATAGAGGATGTTGTCGAGCACATCGAGGTACTCCAACAGCAAGAACTCTTGAAACACGAACCCAATCGTCGTGATGCGAAACGATCGCCGTGCTGCGGGTGATAAACGATCGACCCGCACCCCTGCGGTGCTGACCTCGCCCGACCGCGGCCGCTCGATCGCCGAGATCAAATTCAGGAGCGTGGTCTTTCCCGAGCCGCTCGGCCCAATCGCTGCCGCCCTGGCTCCCGAGGGGACCGTGAGCTCCCGAACATCGAGAGAGAATCCCCCGTGTGCATATTCGAACTGGACATCGCGAAGAGAGATCACAGGTTGGCGAATGTAACCCACCACGGCTCGGACTCAACGTGCGCGCGCTGGTTACTCAAAAGTGGTAGGCCCCTGCCAACGCAGCGCTCACCTCATGCGTGACGATGTCGTCGGTCGGGATGTTCGCATAACCGAGCTCGAGGTCGAGGCTCCAGCGTGGGTTGAAGAAATAGGCCCCCCCAATGACCGCGCCGATGCCGAACGACAGGATGTTTCGTTCCCCTTCCTGCTCCTCGCGCTCCTTCTCGAAGATGCGGATGTTCCACGTGAGAACGAGGCCGATGAAGCCTTCCCACGATCCTTTGCGGAAGAGCCCTCTCAAGATGAAGTCGAACGGGGTGTCGAAACGCTCTTTGTTGAAATAGAACGGCTTTGAAATCGTGAGCGCGAGATGCTGGGGAATCAGCTCCCGGTGGTACGAGATCACGAACCCACCGAGATGCTCGATAGTCCTCAGCGCCTCTCCGGTCGTAGCGGAATCGCGATCGCGAAGGATGTGAAAGGTGTACGCGCCGGCAAGCGTGAAAGCATTGAGGCGCTCTTTTTCCTCGCCCTCTTCGGTCGCTTCGTCCGGCTCGGGTTCCGACGAGCGTTCGGCGGGCTCACCTTCGGCGGCTTCCGCTGCAGATGGACTCGCCACGGAGGACACGAGAAGGCACCCCGCGAACGCGATGCCGCGTGAGCTCATCCTATTTCTTCGGCACTTGCTGCTCATAGATGTCGCCGAATGGCGACCGCCTTATTCACACCCTGCATGGTCGGACGCTTTGTTGGAGGTCTACTCCACAGTACCAACTAGGGTTTTTGGGGTTTGTAGGGGGCGGGCTTGAGCTTGAACTTCTTGTTGAACTCATCGACGGTTTCTTTTTCGACGTCGCTGGTGTCGTAGACGTGGCTGAGGGTGAAGGGGGTATATTCGCTCTTTCGGGTGCGATCGGGATCCGGTTGCTTACCGGGGCTTGGGACGGCCCACGCTTCTTCGGTGATCACCGCCATGCGCTCGATGATCTCGTTCTTTCGGATGTTCCAGACCAGGTTGTCGGTCGCCATCGAGAGCTCGCCATCATACGTCTCCCGAATCCCCTCGAGCTGGTGGTAGCGGGTGCCTTCCTCGTTGAACCAGTGGAACGCTACGGCGAGTCGCGGCTTGAGCTCGCTCATGATCTTACCGAACGCGGGCGCACAGGTGTGGAAGCCGCACGACGCCCGGATCGCAAGCTGGGGCGGTTGGTTGTAGTACTTGACCATGTCTTGCGGCATCGGCATCACTTCGTGAATCACGACGTCGGCGTCCTTGGCGTATTCGAGCATCCACGTATTCGGCATCGTGTCGCCGCCGTAGACGATCTTGTAGCCCTTCCACTCGAGAATGAGGCTGACGGGGCCGTCACCCGTATGAATCGCGGGGAAGGAACGGATCGTGACCCCGTTCTTCCGGTAGACGATCTGGTTTTCCTTCTTGTAGTCGAATTCGTGGACCGTGATGCTTCCGGGAATTGGGCTGATCATCGCAGCGCGGGTCATGTAGTCCCAGTTGTAGGCCTTCAGAAGATTCTCCACCGCGTACTTGGTTCCCATGTCCTCACGAGCGCCACTTGGCCCCCAGACCTCGAGTGGCTTGGTGCGGCCCGCCGTCCAGCCGCCGGCCCAGAGTGGGGCAAGATCACCCCAGTGATCGGTGTGCAGGTGGCTGAGAAAGACCTTCGTCAGAAAGTCGTACGGGATCATATAGGCAGCCACGTTGGCCATCGAGCCGGTGCCGACATCGAACAGGAACTTGTCGCCATTGCCAAGCTCGATCAGGAAGCAGCTTGCTGCCTGACCGTGACGCGCGGCCGGCATGCCCGTGCCGCACGCAGTCATGCGGATCTCGTCCTTCCGCAGCCTCTCGGTGCCCGGATAGTAGACGTAGCGTTCCGGCGCGACGCCCGTCCTCGACTTCACCTCGCCGCCCGCCGCCTGCGCGACCTGAGGCTCGTGGAAGCTCACCCCGATGAAGTAGCCGATCGTCATCGCGGCGAGTGCCAGTGCCAATGCACCCAGCGCAGTTCGTCGTGTTCGCATGAAACCCTCCAGGAGCCCCCGAGCCTCTCACCATCGCTTGTAGCGGTCAAGACACAAGTGTATGGTTCTGGACTACGGTGCCCAAAAGGAAGTCGCTAACCAAGGATGATTGGCTCCGCGCTGCCATGGAGCTGCTCCGAACGCAGGGTATCGGCGGCGTTCGGGTGCTCCGTTTGGCGAAGAAACTGCGCGTGAGCCGCGGGAGCTTCTATTGGCACTTCGAGAATCTGCAGGATTTACATGCTTCAATGCTCGACTGGTGGGACCGGGAGATGACGGACTCGGTGATTGAGTTTGCGAATGCTACTCATGGCGGCGCGCAGAAGCGCCTGATCGCGGTCGGGCAGGACGTCCTCATAGCCGACCGCAACCGATACGACTTGGCGATCCGTTCGTGGGCTCAGGGCGACAAGAAGGCAGCCAACGCGCTGCGACGCGTCATCCGTAAGCGCCTCGCATACATCGCTGGCCTCTTCGAGGAGGCGGGCTTCACTCGACCCGAGGCGCGTGCGCGAGGAGGCCTGTTGGCGGTCTATCTGATGAGCGAGGAAGCGGTCCTCATCGATGAGTCTTTGGAAAACCGCCTTCGTTTGCTAAGGCGTCAGGTGCGTTCGCTGACGAGTTAGGAGAGACCGAATGAACAAACGACAGCCTTTACACATCATACCGATGCTAGTGGCAGCGCTGCTCTCTATGGCGTTGCCTGGCGCGTGCGCGTCGCGGGGGCCCGGGGCTGACGAGCCGTGCTCGAGGTATTCAGTCGGCGATAAAGATTTCAAATTCAAGCCCCAGTTGGCGAACGTGGAGGTGAAGTGGTTCGAAGAGTGGACGTCGCGGTACGGCGAGACCCTGCCCGAGCCGCTCCCGCCTCAGGACAATTGGCAGCACCCGATCCTCTCGAACCGCTATGCGGGGACCATGCACGAGGATAGCTTTGCGAGTGATGTGAGCCATTTCCCAGGGCCGATCCCGGCGAACACGAAGGTCGGTTACTTCCACGTGCTCGAGAAGGGCAAGCATCTCTCCGGGATGGCGCCGTTGTATACATTCCTCGACGACCAGACGGTCGTGACGATCTCGTTTGGGCGGGACGCGGCGACGCTGATCGTAGTCGACATCTCCAGCCCGCCACCCCGGGTTCTCGACTCGGTCAAGATCCCCGGTCGGGGGAACAAGATGCGTCAGGTTGCTGGCACCAAGGGGCGAATCGCGGTCTTTCGCGACACGTCGGGTGGCGCCTATTCGTACTTGGCTAGCAATGGCGACGTCTACGTCCCTGGAGCCAACGACACGATCGTCCGCATCCCGATCCGTAATCGCCGGGTCGTTCGCGAGGACATGAAGTACCTGAACCTGGGCATCGCGGTCGAGAAGGGCACGATCGTCGAAGAGATCCTCGACAAGAAACCGAAGGACAACAAGCTCACCGCGATCATGCCCGACGCAGACGGCCGCGTCTGGTTCACCTCGAAGTATGGCGTAGTCGGCGTGATCGATACATTGGGCGAAAAGACTGAGGATGGGTGTCCCCGGATTTACGCAGTGGCGATTCAACTGTTTGCGGCCGAGGACAAGATCCGACAGCTCTTCGTGCCGCTTCCAGAAGGCGCTGAAGAGTTCTTGGCCGACGCCAAGGAGGCACTAGAGGACCAAGACATCGACAAGTTCCCCGAGATTCGGAAACGCTTTCGCGAGCTCTTCCTCGGCAAGTCCCGCTTTGCCGAACAGATTCAGAACTCGTTCTCCGTCGGTCCGGATGGCGTCTATATCGTCTCGAACATCGCGCTCTACAAGCTTCGCTTCGACGCCGAGACCAAGAAGATCGAGCTCGACCCGACCTGGGCCGGCACGTACGGGCAGGGCGATCTCGTTTACGACAACGACCACAAGATCAAGCCCGGCCACCTCAACGACGGGAGCGGGACGACGCCCACCCTCATCGGTGACCGGTTTGTCGCGATCGTCGATAATGGCCCAGAGCAGGTGCACCTGAATGTGTTTCGTCAGAACGATGGCTCGCTGGTCAGCAAGTTGCCGCTGTTCGAGGCGGGCAAAGGGGCCGTCGAAAACTCGGTCGTGGCCTACAAAGACCACCTCGTCGTCGGCAATACCTATGGCTATGTGGATCCGTTCAAGGAAAACCCCACTGCAGGTGGGATCATGCGGTTCGACTTCGACCATGAGGCAGGAGAGTACAAAGAGGTCGAAGGCTGGCCTGCGACCGGGCACTTCGACTCGAAGACAGCGACTCCGAAACTTTCGACGCCGCGCGGCCTGATCTATGTCTATCAACGCGACGATGAGCCGGTGAAGGGCCATCACGATTGGATGCTGACGGCCCTCGACTTTCGAACCGGGTGGCGCGTCTTCCGCATCAAAGGCTACTTCAACAAAGGCGAATTCGACGACAACGTCACCCGCATCGTGCAGCGTGCGGCCCTTGGCAAGGGCAACTACGACCGCAAGGTGTTCAACAACATCTGGGGCACATTCACCTTCGGGCCCGACAACACCGTCTACCTCGGCGCCTATCGTGGTTTTCTCCGGTTCTGGTCGGACGACGAAATGGCACCGGCGGCTGAAACCGAAACCGATGTTCAGGCGAACTAATTCTTTGGAAGTGGCGCTTGCCATTTCGCAAGTGCCGCAGTCGCAGCGTCAGTGCCAGTGCCGGTGACAGCGCCAGTGTCAGTGTCAGTGCCAACGTCAGTGCCAGTGCCACTGCCGGTGCCAGTGCCAGCGTGATAGAGTCTCCGTATGTCGCGCCTCGACCAAGCATTCCGCCGGTTTGATGAGGCCAACGCTCAGGATCCGAGGAGCGAAATGGTGAAGGGCCACGCATTGCCCAGTGAGCTCGTCTACGGCCAACGGATGTCGGCGCGTCTCGCGGTCTTCGCCCCCGACGCTCCAGAAACCGTGAAGCTGGCCGCGCGCGCGCAGCATATCCGACGCTGGGAAGTGCCTCGCGACACGTATCCGGAGGGAAGGGCGGGGTACCTGAAATGGCGGACCGACCTTTACAAGCGCCACGGGGACATTGCGGGCGCCATCCTCGAGGAGGTCGGCTACGACGACGGAACGATCGAACGCGTGAGAACCCTACTACGCAAACGCGGGCTCAAGACCGACCCCGACGTGCAGCTTCTCGAGGACGTGATCTGCCTGGTCTTTCTCGAGTACTACTTCCACGATTTCGCCAAGCAGCACCCCGAAGAAAAGCTCATCTCGATCGTGCAAAAGACCTGGAAGAAGATGACCATCAAAGGACACGAAGCGGCCATGAAGCTCGACTACGCGCCCGAAGACCTGACGCTCATACAGAAGGCGCTTCAGGAGCCTTCATAGAGCCGGGCGGGATCGAGTACGTGACCGTAGCGTGGGCGACGGGCTCCCTGGTGCCGTCCGAGTAAATCGACACTTCGCCGACGGCGAGGCGCTTGCCGAGCTTGAGCATGTTGGTTTCGGCGATCAGGTCGCCGAGCTTGGGGGCCCGCAGGAAATTGATATTGAGATTGGTGGTGAGCGCGAGGGGCACAGGACCTACCATCGCGAGCACCAAATAGTACATGGCCGTGTCGGCGATGCTCATCAACGCAGGGCCCGAGATCGTATTGCCCGGACGCAAATAGCGCTCGGCCATCCCGACACGGATACGAAGAAAGCCGTCGCGAAGCTCCTCGATCTCGATCGGCATTCGTGCTTGCGGGAAGACCTTCCGCATGAAGGCTAGGATCTCGTCGGCGTTCATCCGTAGCATGAGTGTCGGCCTGCTGTGTGGCTAGAGCTTGAGGGTGCCCTCTTTGAGGTCGGTCCAACGCTCCGGCGTCAGCAATTCGTATCCGGCATCGGTGCGTACATACAGGGCGTCGGGGACCGTCGCCGGGTCGACGCCTTCTTTTCTCAAGTTGGTCTTCTGGATCTTGAGGGTGCCCGTCTTTTCGAGGTCGTTCAGCACGCGCACGAATCGAGGCTGCGCATACGGCGGAAGCTCAGAGACGACGCGCCAAAAGTCGTCTGGATCGAAACCGTTGACCGGGACCACCGCAGCCAGTCCTGCCTGGCCGTCCATGTTCGGTAAGCGCACCCCAACCACTGTGGCTTCCGCGACTTCGTCACTTCTCGTGATCACATCTGCGACTTCGGCGGTCGACACGTTCTCACCCTTCCACCGGAAGGTGTCCCCAATGCGGTCGACGAAGTAGTAGAATCCGTCGGCATCTCGCCTGAGGAGATCGCCGGTCCGGAAGTATCGATCCCCCGGACGGAAAACGCCGGTAACAATCTTCTTTTTGGTCGCGCTCTCGTCGGTGTAGCCCCGATACTCGAGACCGCCGGCGACTTTGGCGATCCGGATCAAGAGCTCGCCAGGCTCGTTGTCTTTACAGGGGATACAGAAGCCGTTCGAGTCACGAAGTTGTTCACCTCGGTCGACGTCGTAGCGGACCAAGCTCAGATAACCCTTGGGCCCGGCAAACGGCACACGGCCTACCGAGCCCTCTCTCCCGCTGACGTTTGCGATGAAGCCAGGTGCTTCAGTCGCACCGTAGAACTCTCGAATTGTTTTGATCCCGAAACGGGATTGAAATCGTGGCCAGATGTCGGGGCGGAGGCCGTTGCCAACCGCAACTCGAACGGGATTTGGCTGCTCGGTTGGACGCGGAGGCGAGTTGACCAGATAGCGACAAAGCTCCCCGATGTAGAGGATGGCCGTTGCGTTGTATCGATGGACGTCATCCCAAAACGCGCTCGCACTGAACGAGCGGCGCAGAGCCATCGGGATGCGGCCGATGATCGTCGCCGCCGCCCCCAACAGTAACCCGTTGGAGTGATACAGAGGGAGTGCACAATAAAGCTTGTCGCCAGGACGAAATTCGTACATCAACGCGCCGAAGCCCGCGCCAGCAAGGATGGCCCGTGAATGAGAAACGCGGCACGGTTTGGGAAGCCCTGTCGTGCCCGACGTGTAGATGTATACGAAGTCGTCCCCTGCGCGCACCGCGGCTGGGGGGTAAGGGGACGATGGTGTGTCGCCGAGCAAGCCGTGCCAGGGGTCTTCGTCGAACACCAAAATACGATCGAGCGCGCGGCAGACTTCTTCGTTTTCACGGAGTCCCGGTTCGAGCGTGTTGCTCACCAGGATCGCGGTCGCTTTGGATACCTCGACTGCATGCGCCAGGGGCCGACCACGCAAATTGTTGTTGATGAGCGCTGCGGTCGCGCCGACCCGTGTGATGCCGAGCACCGACGCAATGTAGAAGGGTGAGTTCTCTGCCAGCAATGCCACCACGCTACCCGGCCGAACACCCGCGGAAGCCAGCACGTGCGCGATACGCGACGTTACCTCGTCGAGCCCCGACCACGTGAGATGCTCCTGGTCCATCTCGAACGCCAAATCATGCGGGGCATCTTGGGCATTTCGGATCACCACATCGAGCAGGGTGCGTATCTGCTTGCGACGCATGCGCATCAACCACGGTGCCGTGCCGCGAAGCGCGCGTGGGCCTGCGCGCAGCTCCTCGATCACTGCAGCTCGCCACGATCGGGACTTCAGACGCTCCAACATTGTCGGGAGCTTACGACCTCCGCGGGTGGATTCGAGCGGTTTTTTGGGGCCGCTGTGCTATGACGCGCTCTGTGTCTACCTGGACCGCGCTAAAGACCCACGCCCGTACGAGCTACAGGTTGGCCGATGAGCAAGACAACAGCTTCAAGGTCGTATTCAAGTACTCGGGCGGCCGCCTCCAGGCGGTGATCGTGTCCCACTACGAGGCCATGGGTCGGGTTTGGGTCGATTTCTCGTCCGCGTGCTGTAGGGTCGACCGCATGGACCCTCGCGAAGCCCTAGAACAAGGCTTCAACCTCGCCGTCGGCGCCCTTTGCTTGGATGGCGACGTGTACGTCGTACGCCACACCGTGCTTCTGGACGAGCTCACCGCCGACGATTTGCAGATCCACATGCACTCCGTCGCTCGCGCGGCCGATCAGATCGAACGGTCGCTCAATCGCCGCGAGCCCGTGCAGGATCCAATGCCCGGCTTGGCCAACGAGCATCCCTGAGATCCGCAGCTTCACCGAAGATTGCCCTGCGGGCGGCGTCCGCATATTCTCCGCGGGGCGGGAGGGCTTATGGAGTTCGCTGTTGAAGTCGCTGGGATCTTCGCCGTTTTCGTGGTGTTGATGTGCGCGTGGGGTGTGCTCGTGCCGAGTCGCATCGTCGCCTTTGCAACGCGATGGGCCAATCACCGCGGCCTTTGGGTGGCTGCGTTGCTTCGTTTGACGTTCGGCATTGCGCTTTGGTTCGCAGCACCCGCGTCGCGTGCTCCACTGTTCCTTCAGGTCCTAGGGATCATCACGATTCTTGCTGGAGCGTCACTGCCCATGATCGGTCTCGATCGCTTCACGAAACTCATCGACTGGGGCATGAAGCGTCCACCGATCGTCGTCCGCTTGTGGTGCTTGTTCGGCATCGCGCTTGGCGGCGCCATTCTTTGGGCGTTGATCCCCGCGGCTACTTGATCAATATCCAACGCCGTCGAATCGATCGCTGTCTCCCCTGAACATGAACCCGACAAATGGCTCGAGCCACCATTGCGTCCGCACGAAGAACTGGCCCTTCCCGCTCATCGAGTACTTCATCCCTACATTGAAATAGATTGGGCCCTTGAGACGAATGCCCACGCCGACCTTGCCCGTGAAGCCGGGGGCGAAGCGGAACCGACCCTCTCCTCGGCAGTAGTACCAGCCACAGTCGATCGCTAGCGGTTCGAAGTTCCAAAGGTTTGCGTCGAATCGACCAGTCACGTAGGGAAGGACCGCATCGATGGTCGGGACCTGCAACCGGATGCCTGGGGAGAAGTGCCATCGGATGAGAGGCTCGTTCCCGATGCTCCCGCCCATTGCTTGGACTTCGGGGATGTTGTCGGTGTGGATCGAGTTACCCATGAGCCCGAGGCCGAAATCGAAGACGATCCAGCCTATATCAAAGCCACCCCAACCAGTGACGCCCACCCCGGGCTTGACGATGTCTCTATCGACGTCGAGAAAAATGGGCACACTCACGTTCACGCCCCCTTGAAAGCGGAGTTGGACGCGCCGTTTTTGGGCGGACGCGGAAGTGGTGACCGTTAGACACAGGCCGGCGATTGCGAGCAGCAAGCCGATCTTCTTGATCCAAGGCTTCAAGACGCCGCACCTTATCTGCAGAGTCGGTCCCTGGCAACGGTCCACCGGCACTGGCACTGACGTTGGCACTGGCACTGGCACTGGCACCTGGCACTGGCACCTGGCACTGGCACTGACACTGACGCTGGCACTGGCACTGGCACTGGCACCGACGCTGGCACTGACACTGACGCTGGCACTGATTCTGACACTGGACTCCCGGCGCCGGTGGGGGTAGACACGGGGCAAGTCCGTGATCCTGATCAAACCCAAATACGGCGTCGGCCAGTTGGTTCATCATAGGCTCTTCGATTACCGGGGCGTTGTCATCGATGTGGACCCTGTCTTTTCGTTGAGCGATGAGTGGTATGACCAGGTCGCGCAGAGCCGCCCTCCCAAAGATGCGCCGTGGTATCGGGTCTTGGTTGGCGGCGCGCTTCACGAGACTTACGTGGCAGAGCGGAATCTCGAACCAGACGTGCTTGGCGCGCCTATCGAGCACCCCCTCTTGAGTGATTTCTTCGACACCTTCGAGAACGGCCACTACGTCCGAAGCCGCGCGCTCAACTAGCCGCGTGGTCACGCTTGCGTGGTGTGGGCGGCGATCCAGGCAGCATAGTCTTGGTAGCCGATCGCGTCGTGTCGTTTTGCGATTCGCCCAGCCAACGCTTTCATCGCTTCGGTGGTCATTGGCGCGCCCGCGCTTGCTTCCTTTGCGATGTCGCGTGCGTCGGTCGAGGCTCCACTTGGCACTTCGTCCGGTTCGTCGCCCACGCCGAGGTACGCGGCAACGACCCGTTCGATGATCTCGATTGCGTTCTCGCGGCTATCTTTGATGTTGCCTTTGCCAGTAAGCACATTGCCTAGGCCGAACACCCCAGGTAGCTCATGCAACTCGCCCGTCTCCCAGTTGTCGAAGTGGTAGAGCTCACCCCGGGTCGGGATGCCTTCGATTGGCCTCGGGATGCTTCCAATCGAGCTGATGATCATGGGGCTCCGCACCTCGAACTCAGTTCCCTCGAGCCCCTTCACGCGGCCATCCACGATTTCGGTTTTCTGAAACCGGATTCCCACCAGGTTGACACCTTCGACGATGAGTCCGGTAGGCCGGCTCAGCGGCTCGAACTTCACGAAGTACTTACGCATCACCCGATCCATGATTTTCACCCGAGCAGCCTTGAGCTTTTCGAGCTGCTTGGGCGTTGGGTTGTCGGCGCTTGCGAGCGGCATGTCCTCCTTGCTGCGTCGGTAGTAGAGGGTGCACCCTTCGACGCCGAGCTCCTCGGGGGCGATCCCATGCATTTCGAGCGTTCTAGGGATCCCCTTGACTTCCATTTCAACGATGTCGACCTCGATCCCGCGCTCACGAAGGGCGCGAGCGTAGAGCTCGAGGTTGATGATCTTGACGACATCAATCGAGGCCAACCCACCACCGACGACGATCGTGCCGTCTGGCACCTCGAAGACCGGTCCATCGTAGTCCGCATCTTCATAGTGGTTGAACCAGTACACGAACTCGTTTTGGTAGACCAGGCCGCGACCCTCGTAGTCGTCGGCGCCTTCGACCGGCAGTCCTCGGTCACGCCATGCGCCATTGGCAAGCACGATCGCGCTGAAGCCGACATCTCGATAGAGCTCTTGCCAAGGAAGGGTGGTTCCGATCTCGGTGCGGGGCACGAAGATCACGTCGTCCCTGCCGAGGTTCTCGTCGATTTTCTGGTATTCCTTGTTGCGGAGTTTCACGTGCCAACGCGGAAGGCCGTCTTCGATCTTTCCGTACGGTCGGTCACCCTGCTCGAAAACCACTGGAACTGCGCCGCGAGCCGCGCAAGCGGCAGCGGCCTCCGACCCAGCGACAGCCCCTCCGATGATCGCGACGACAGGTTTAGGTTCAGCTGCGTCACGCAGCGCCTCGAGCGCATTCATCTCGGGTCCTCTAGCCGGTTTTGCGTTGGCGAACAAATGAAGGCGCCGTAAATGTCAGATGAAGCGTGAGGTTCCGCGTACTCCGGTGCTCTTCAGGTCGTCGCTGAACTGATACTGCGGGTCGAGCAATTCGTTGATTCGGTCCATCACGAGGTCTACCGCACCTTGGAACTTGTCTCGATAGGCGTGCTCGGCCTCGGCGGAGAAAGGCTCGAAGGGCGCGTCAATGTGGAACGCCGACAGGTCCTCGTAGTGAATCGGCTCGCCGACGCGATATACAACCGTGCCCTTCTTGGCGATCGGAACCGAGCCCGGATAGATGAGGTCGCACCCGTTGCAGCCTACGGGCACGATCGTTTTCTTGTGGCGAAGCGCGATCTCCATCATGCCGATGCGACCCCGCGGAAGGCGGATCGACCGGGTGCCCTGCGGAAAGACCAGCAAGTCGAGCCCTAGGTCAAAGGAGCGCTCATTGAGCCTGACAAATTCGCGCGTCATCGCTGCAAACGTATTGTTGATGCCCCGTGCATACGACTCCCGGCTCGGATCAAATGCGACGCCCAAGATGTCGCGCTTCATAGTCAAAAGCTTCCGAGGGATCGATGAAACGTCGATCGAGCTCGCATCTGCATCCGGGTCTGCTTCCGCGTTCACCAGGTGGCGTACGGTGTCGTACTCCGCTTCGGTCGGCCGCCGGTCGAGAGTCAGCATGAAGTCTTTTGTGATGATGTATCCGCGGGACACCGTTGGAATGTTGCTGGTGAGCTCCATGAACATGCCGACATTGGTGGTCTCGTAGTACTTGCCCTTGACCCAGACGGTCATATACCGGCCCTTTTGCCGCCAAAGCTTGTACATCAACGGGAAGTAGTTGAACCGATCCGTGTGGTTCATCGCGAAGATGACGGGCTCTCGTGGAATCCTCTCGATGTTCTCGATTTCGATGTCGATGCCTGGGAGCAGACGGTAGTTGGGCGTGAGCACCGTCCAGCCGAACAGGATCTGCCCAATGGGCCGCGGCATCAGCCGAATTCGCTGCAGGCGAGGAAGATCGAGCATTGGATGTTAGCGTGTGTGCAAAACCGGGTGCATTGTCAATTCGGAACCTCGATTCGCTGCGCCACCATCGTAGCAAGGGCCATGATCGTGACTTGCGGATTCACTCCCACCGCCGTCGGAAAGAGGCTGGCATCGGCTACGTAACAGCCCGGTAGGTCCCAAAGCTCTCCTCGAAGGTTCACCACCGACGAGCGTCGATCGCTCCCCATGCGACAGGTGCCCATCACATGGACGGTGAACAGCTCGATTGTGCTCCGCGACCGTTGTGTTTGCTCGATCCGGCTCAGGTCATCGACGCGTTGCGCGATCGGCATGTTGCTGAAGGGCAATACGACTTGCGTGGCCCCCATTTCGAAATGGAGCGTCGCCAAGTATCGTACACCACGCAAGAAGCGTTCGTGGTCGTAGGTATTGATACTGTACCGGGCGAGTGGTGCATCGAAGCCCCGCGTGACGGTGCCCGCACTTGAGTCCTCTACCAATACGCCGGTCATCGCCATCCGGTTGTATTGCTGCATGAGTTCGAGCGCTTCTTGGCCGAGGACCGGGATCTGGGCGGCCGCAGTCCCCGGGGGCACTGCGTTTTCGGCCATGACGATGCCTTCGTCGAGGAACTCTCGGATCTGCCCGCCCTGGCTCACGCCCTGCCAAGCCCGGATGTCGAAGGGATAGAACGCCACAACCTTCGCGTTTGGATGGCAAAGGAAGTTCTGTCCGAGATGGGGATTTCGGCGCCTCCACCGTTGCCTAAGCAATAAGTACGGAGTTTGCACCGCGCCGCACGAGACCACGACGGCTTTCGAGCGAATTCGGATGTCGATATCGCGCTGGCGTGTGCGGGGGTCTACCGCTTTTCCGATTACCCCGACGCAGCGGCCGCGTTCGATCCAGAGTCTGTCGATCCGTACCTCGGTCAAACACCGTGCCCCGAACGAAAGAGCACGGGGCATGTAACTCAGAAGCGTCGATTGCTTGGCTCCCGTCGGGCAGCCCGTGAGGCATTGGTTCGAGCCCACGCAACGGTCCTGTGCTCTTCGGTTTTGCTCGTACCGCCACCCAAGTCGCTTTGCCCCTTCCTCGAGAAGGCGACTGTCTTCGCCCACGGACACTGGGTGTTGCGGTTTCGCGTGAATTCGCTCCTCCACTCGGTCGAAGAGCGGCGCGAGGGCTTTGGGCCCGAGGTCCGGTTGCCCGGTGCGGGTCTGCCATTGAGCCAGCACACGTTCGGGCGGACGCCAGGCCATTCCTCCGTTGACGAGCGTGCTGCCCCCGACACACCGTCCCTCCGCGTAAGGAATCGGCGGTCGGCCCATGATGATCGTTGCGCCCGCGTCCCGGTAGAGCCTTGGGATCGACTCGGTCAAATACGGATTGAGGCTCGAAGTCGGATGATATCCGCCCTCCTCGACGAACAATACATCGCGTCCGGCCTCCGCGAGCTCTGCGCCAGCTACCGCTCCCCCGGCGCCGGTCCCGACGACGACGACCTCCGCATCGAATGTCTGACCCGCTCGGTAGTCGCGGTGTGCGAGGATGCTCATGGCGGAACGACCGGAAGATGATGGATTTCTTCGTCTGTTCCGGGCTCTTTCCCCTCGACCCATTTTCGGCGGAGCTCGATGCGCTCCCGGATGAAGGGCACCGGGTCGTAGTCGATCGTGCGATGCGCGTAGTCCTGATCGAAATAGGTCGACATGAACAACCCAAGCGGGCCATGCATCAGCAGCCGCACCGGCAGCCACCGACTGTGGGTCACCGCCACCAGATGGCGGCGCGCCTCGTCACGACTCAGCCGGGTGAGGGGACGCAGCCCTCGGAGGCGCCACAGCGGCGCCCAGTTCAGCAGCCGCATCCCCACGAGCAACCCCATGACCGTCGAGCGGGGCATGTACCGAAGACACACGAGTGTGTGATCGATGATATCCGCGACCGTCGTCTCGATACGTGGGCTCGTCGGCAGGATCGCGTCCGCTAAGGTGCGCAACACACGGTGCGTCCGCCGGCTCACCCTATGGGGGATTGCGAGCGTCCAACTATCGGTGGGATGTCGCTCGGGCACCGGACTCGTCACCATGATGCCTTCCAGCTGACTTTTCCACGGGGAGTGCTACAAAAAGCAATACAGGATAGGTATCAAGATAGATACATCCGAAAGTGGCGGTCCCAGGATCGACGACTTAAGTTCCTTTGAAGGAGATCGAGTGGCGAAACGAAGGCCCAGAGGAAGAAGAAAGAAATTCGAACGCAATTTCGAACAGGAAGACAAGCGTGATGACCACATCAAGCTCAATGGCGTGGTGAGTCAGGTCTACGCCGGTGGTCAGTTCGAGGTGACGGCCGACTCGGGGGCTACGGTTCGGGCGCAACTTTGCGGGCGGATGCGAAAGTTCAGGATCCGCGTGATCCTCGGTGACCGGGTTACGGTCGCCCTGTCGCCGTACGATCTCACGCACGGCATGATCGTTTTCCGCGACAAGTAGTCGACGTGTACGAAGGGGCGTTCCGCATCCTCAAGGCACTCGGCGACGGTCAGTCGCTCACCCGAGATGAAGTGGTTCGCGCTGCCGGTGAAAGTGACTCGGTTGTGCGGGACGTGTTTGACCGCTACCCGAAATGGTTCGAGCAGGGTGACGATGGCTTCCGATGCTCGGAGCGCGGGCTAGCCGCGTTGGCCCGAGAGCTGGTGGCTCGTACCGCGAGTGAGCCGGGTGACACATCGTGGCGGCACGCGTACGAAAAACTTGCTGGCAGGCGGAACGACCCGAAACGAGCGCTGGATCAAATCTACGTGACGACCGACACGGCCGTCCGAAGAGCAAAACTCTTGGTGGAGGCTGGGGAGCACCAGCGGGGGCTCATTTTTTTGGGAGATGATGATCTCACCAGCGCGGCGGTCCAGCTTGCTGGCGCCAGGCGTCGGGTGACGGCGGTCGACACCGATCCAGACATACTCTCGATCCTGAAGGATGCCGCCGTAGAACACGGTTGGGAGCTCGAGACGATCGAGCATGACTTGCGCAAGCCCATGCCCAGGAACATGCACGGTCGCTTTGGCACCGTGTTCACCGACCCGCCCTACGCGATCGAAGGTTTCCGGCTCTTCGTCAGCAGGGCGGCTGACCTGCTGAAACCGGACGGACGGCTCTATGTCTGCTTTGGGCACAGTCGACGCGCGCGCGAACGGGGCCTGCAGAAACAGCGGGTTCTTGGCGATGCGGGTTTTCTCGTCGAAGCGGTGTTCGAGGGCTTCAACCGCTACGCGGGCGCAGAGTCGATCGGCTCACAAAGCGCGCTTTGGCGGTGCTGTGTGACCCCCGAGACCAAAGCACTAGTGACAGGCGAAGTCGAAGGAGCGCTCTACACAAGCCGACCACCAAGCACCTAGGCTCGGGCGTCGATGACTTCGTCGCACCACGCGATGAAGTCGTTCGTCACTTCTTCCCTGTTGGTTTCGTTGAGGGTCTCGTGCCGCGCGTCCTCGTACAGCTTGAGCCGCACGTCGAAAATCGCCGCACGCTTGTAGGCGTCGTAGAGGTTGCGCATCCCTTTGCCCTTATCGCCCACCGGGTCTTCAGTTCCGGCGAACAAATAGATCGGCATCCCCTGCGGGACTTTTGCGATGTTGCTTGGGTTGGCGATCCGCCCAAGCGCGTCGATCATGTCGATCCAGGTCTGTGTCGAAGCCGCGAAGCCGAGGAGGGGGTCGGCGACGTAGAGGTCGACTTCGTGATCATCACGCGACAGCCAGTCGGCCTCCGTGCGATTGGGCTTGAATGCCTTGTTGTAGTCCTCGAACGTCAGCTTCTGAAGAACGGGGCTCGGTTTTCGCTTACCCACGCGAAGCCGCTCGATTCTTGCGATGACTTTGGCAACCGCCGCGATTGGCGGAGGCTTCCCATTTGACGCAGAAAGCGCTGCCGCGACCATGTCGTTCGGATGCTCGAACAAAAGCTGCTGGAGCATGAACGAGCCCATCGAGTGCCCGAGGATGATGATCGGTAAGTTAGGGTGGCGCTTGGCGATCTCGCGATTGACACCGTGGGCATCCTCCACGATGCGGTTCCACGAGTCTTCGTCGGCCATGTGTCCCGGGGGCTGGCCCTCTGCGATGCTTTTTCCGTGGCCGCGATGATCATGGGCGTAGGTGTTGTAGCCGGCAGCGGCGAGCGCCTGTGCCAAGCGTGCGTACCGCGAGCCGTACTCCGACATGCCGTGAATCACCTGGACGACCGCTTTTGGATTGTCGATCGTCCATCCGCTGACGTGGAGCGTCGCCCCATCTACCGTATGGAATGTGAAATCCGCCGAGTTCATGTGCGCCCGAGCATAGGGGAATTAGCCTTCGAGACAATCGCTAGTGGAAGTCCAGGAAGCGGGCCCACAGATTGATGCCTTTGTCGCAGTATTCGTGCAGGACACCGACCATAGAAGAGCGTTTGTCCTCGTCGATGAGGGGGTCTGGAAGAAGAGGATCGAGCACGACCTGGCGGATCCCTTCGCGGCCAAGGAGGAAGGCCTCTCGCACGGAGTCGTTCAAAGGAAGCTCTTCCAAGCGGTCGAGACTCACCGTCAGATCCCCGTGGAGACGCGCATACGTTCTCTCGAGGGTCGGACTGTCCCACAACGCGCGCGCGCCTTCTTCGTGCTCGTACTCGAGGTCTTCGAGTCGGAACACGAGGGTGTTCGGCTCGAGCCCAAATGCGTAAAGCTCATCGCGAATGCCTTCGAGACCCGGCTTGAGATTGTTTGGGCGTACGAAAAGGCCAGAGCGCAGTTCCTTAAACCCGAGGAACCGAAGCGCCCGAAGCCGACGACGCAGGGCAGGGCGATCGGTGCGCGAAAGATCGGCGGTCAAGACCGCTAGCCAGGACCCATCCCAATCCCCGATACGGGTTGAAACGGTGCGCCAGCCATGGATCTTGTCATTCACCGCCTGAGCGCTCGGACCGAGGCAGTACTCGCCGCGACCCGGGGAATCCAAAAGCCCTTCGGCTCTCAGTCTCACGATCGCAACTCGGACGCTGTTCTCGGCAATGTCGAATGCAGACGCCGCTTGCACCAGCGAACGTACTGGGAGCGTGCCACGATCGATCGATTCGCCCGCGGATAGGACCTCGAGGACGACCGCCTTTGCGCTGACATGCATTGCCGCATATTACACGAATTCCTGGGAGGCTCTATCCGGCGTAATGGGACGTAGCCGGGTCGGGGGCGTGGGGCTAAGACTGGGCTCGTGGCTCGGCTCAGCGTCAATATCAACAAGGTTGCCACGTTGCGGAATTCCCGCGGCGGCAGTGTGCCGAGCGTTCTCGAGGCGGTGGAGGTCTGTATCGCGGCGGGGGCGCCTGGGATCACGGTGCATCCCCGCGAAGACGAGCGGCACATCCGACCCGGCGACGTGGACGCCATCGCCGAAGTGCTTGGGCCGGTCCGGAGTAAGGTTGAATACAACATCGAAGGAGACCCGCGGCCCGAGCTTGTCGAGATGGTGGAGCGCGTGCAGCCCGACCAGTGCACCTTGGTTCCGGTGCGGCCGGGAGAGGTGACGAGCGAAGCGGGCTGGCCCGCAGATACCCCCCAAGGTCACCTCCGTGACATCATCGCGCGTTTCCAAGAGCTCGGCGTGCGCGTGAGCGTGTTCGTGGATCCGAAACCCGCCCCGATCGGGTGGGCGGCTGAGCTCGGGGCGGATCGGGTAGAGCTCTACACCGAACCTTACGCGCGCGCGTTCGAGCGCGGCGGGCGTGCCCTTGCATCCTGTCTTGAGCGCTATGGCGATGCGTGTCGCACCGCCCGACAGCTTGGACTCGGGGTCAACGCCGGCCATGACCTCGATCTCGAGAATTTACCGACGTTCTTGGGGCTCCCGCACATCGATGAGGTGTCGATCGGGCACGCGCTCATCTCCCGCGCGCTATTCGTCGGTCTCGGCGAGGTGGTGTCTGAGTACCTTCGAATTACATCCCGTTGACAGTTTCGCCGGGTTTTCTAGAGTGTGGCGGCTATGGGCGGCAGATCCCACGACAACCCATTCACCGCGGTTCTAAGCGGGTTGCTCGACCAGCGAAGTCAAGAGGCGCGCGTCACTCCGGTGCCGTCCGACGTTCGACTCGACGGACGCACTTGCCTCGTCACCGGCGCGAACAGCGGCCTCGGCAAAGCCATCGCCATCCGACTCGCAAAGCGTGGAGCGCACGTGATCATGGCGTGCCGGAGCGGGATCCCCGAAGCCGGCGAAGACGTGAAGCGCGAGAGTGGGAGCGACAAAGTCGAGATGATTCACGTCGACTTGAGCGACTTCGCATCGATCGACCACTTTTGTGACGAACTGCGTAACCGAAACGTGACACTCGATGCAGCAGTGTTCAACGCAGGGGTCGTGCCAGTGACCTCTCGCACGAACAAGCATGGCCTCGAGCTCATGTTCGCAGTGAACTTCCTCGCGAAGTTCGTCTTGCTCGATCGGCTGCTTCGCTCGGGGGTCATTCCGAATGCGGTCTACGGCAACAACTCGCGTGCCGATGATCCGCCGCGCGTGATCTTCGTGTCGTCGGAGACGCACCGCTCTTCGATTCCGATCGACTTCGAACGTTTTGGCGAACCGGTCGAATATGGGATGTCCGATGGAGTGAAGTACTACGGCCTTAGCAAGTTACATCTCACCACGTACTTTCAGGAGCTCTCACGTCGGCTCAACGCACGCGCCGATGGCAGTCCGGATGTATGCGTGCATGCTTTGTGTCCGGGGGCGGTCAACTCGAGAATGGCACGCGAGGCGCCTGCTTGGTTGAAGCCGCTTCTCAAGCCGGTCATGGTGTTGTTCTTCAAGAGCCCTGAGGAGGCGTCGATTCCGGTGGACTACCTCGTCGTCTCCGATGAGATGGGCCGCAAGACGGGCGCCTACATGCACATGATGCGGATCAAAGAACCGTCCGAAGCTTCGACGGACCGAGAAAAAGGAACGCTGCTGTGGAGCAAGACCGAAGAGCTCTTGCGGACGCATGGCGTGCTGTAGAGGAGAGCCATGACCGACGACCTCAGCAAAAGAGAACGGGAAATCCTCGACGGTACGGTTTGGAATGAGTTTTGTGACACGCTCAAAATGGCGGGCAACGTGGTCATGGGCCCGAAAACGCCGTCCGACCCGCTCAATCGGATGGAAGGGTTTCGGTATCTGAGCCGCATTACTGGGGCGGCGCTGAAGGCGTTCGTCGAGCACAACGATCCGCTTGCTCCGGTTCTGATGCGAGTCGTCCATGAGACGGCCAAGATGGGCTCCGATCACCCGGACAACTACTATCAAAACGCGTCGATCAGCGGCGAGCACGAGTACCGCATTCGGGGCAACCGCGGCACGGTTCACTACCTCGGCTTCTTCACCCAGATCGGCAACTATGGGCAGAGCCGTGGGATGCCGCCGTCTGGGTACCTCGAGGCGTCAGCGCTCGAAGTCGATGAGGATGGGAGCTTCGAGATCATCGTCAGTACCAAAGAGAAGCCAGGAAACTGGCTGCCAATGAAGAAAGACACGGGAACTCTGATCGTCCGGCAAACGTTTTTGGACCGCGAGACGGAGAAGCTCGCGGACCTCGGAATCGAGCGCATTGGCGGGGACGGGAAGCCGACCGCGTTCGACCCCGTGCGGTGCGCCGACGGGTTGCAGATGTCGGCTGGTCTGGTGGCGGGGGCGGCAATGCTCTTTGCCAACTGGGCGGAGGGATTCAAGGAGCATACGAACCGGCTGCCGCGGTTCGATCAGGAGAAGTCGAACCAAGCGGGCGGGGTTCCTGACATCGCGTACTACCACAGCTATTGGAAGCTCGCGCCAGACGAGGCGCTTGTCATCGAAGCGATGCCTCCCACGTGCGAGCACTGGAACTTCCAACTCAACAACTACTGGATGGAGTCGCTCGACTACCGCTATTACCCGATTCACGTGAACAAGCACACGGCCACCTATCGACCCGATGGGTCCGTTCAAGTTGTCGTTGCCGCGGAGAACAAGGGCTTCGACAACTGGATCGACACGGTTGGCCACACCGAGGGGACGATGTGCTGGCGGTGGGTCCGCGCCGATGACAATCCCGAGCCACAAACGCGAGTGGTCAAACTGTCGGAGCTCTAGGCGAGAGCGGCGATGCCCCCAAAGGTCACGAGTTCGAGTAGTCTGGCGACGCCCTATCGGCCAAGAGCGATCGCAATCGCCAACCGAGTGGGCGGAGCGCTTTCCGGACTCGGTGTCGGTGGCAGGCCGATCACGGTGCAAAAGGTGCTCGCGAGTGCGATTCGAAAGACCGGGCTCACCGATTTCGGGGATCACAAGTTTCTCGAACCTCTCGGGGTCCTGGTCGACTCGATCAATGCGGAGGCGGCGCTCCATCCGGTTGGACGCAGAATTATTCGTGGTCGGCTTCATGGGGTGTTGGTCAACAAGTTGATCGCTCAGGAAACGATCAAGAAGCACCCCGAGATTCTCGACATTCCGGTCAACGCGCCGATCGTCATCGCCGGTCTCGCGCGAACCGGCACAACCATGCTGCATCGCCTCATTGCGCGGGATCCACGCATCCGGTCCCTTGCGTCATGGGAGGCGATCAGCCCGGCCCCCCCGAAACGGACGTCACGCCGCAAGACCGATCGGCGGTTCGCGCAGGCCGCGCTCGCAGCCAAGGGCTTGAAATACATGTCACCTGGTTTCTTCGCGATCCATCCCGCCGAACCAGATGCGCCCGAAGAAGATGTGATCCTTCTCGAGCAATCGTTTCTTACGACGACGCCCGAAGCGATGATGCGGGTGCCGACGTATTCCAAGTGGTTGGAAACGCAGAATCACTTGCCAGCGTACGAGGCACTGAAGCGGATGATGCAGTACCTCCACTGGCAGAGGCCGGGGGTAGGGCGCGACACGCGTTGGGTTCTCAAGACGCCACACCACCAAGAATACTTCGACCCGCTACTCGAGGTGTTTCCCGACGCAACGATAGTGTGCACCCATCGCGACCCGCTCAAGACCAGCCCGTCACTATTCAGCATGCTCACTCACCTGCAGGGTATTTTCAGCGACGACGTTGACCCGCATCAGGTTGCGAGCCACTGGCTTGGCAAGATCAAGCTCATGACGCAGCGAGCGATGGCGACGCGCGACCGTGTTGGGGACGAAGGTTTCATTGATGTGTCGTACTACGATCTCATCCACGATCCGATCGCCGAGGTCGAGCGAGTCTATGCCAGCGCGGGGATGGAGCTCACCTCGGACGCCCGGAAGGCGATGGAGGCCTCTCGCAAGGTCGACACGCAGCACAAATACGGGCGCCACAAGTATGCGCTAGAAGACTTCGGCCTGACGCGGGACGACGTGGAATCGGCTGTCGCCTCGTATCGCACCCGCTTCCAAGTCCCGTACGAATAAGGGTAGTATCCGCGCGATGGATGTGCCGGGCTGGCAGCGTGTGATGTCGCTGGTGGGGCTCGTTGCGATGATCGGGATAGCGTGGCTGTCTTCGCGGCATCGGCGGGCGGTGCCGTGGCGGACTATCGCCTGGGGGGTGGGGCTTCAGTTGCTGTTCGGATTGATCGTTCTTCGAACACGCGCCGGGCTCCTGATCTTCAGTCTTCTCAACGACGGTGTAATTGCGCTTTTGGATTTCACGGCTGCTGGCACCGAGTTCGTATTCGGCGACTATGCATCTGAGAAGTTCACGATCGCGCTCAACGTTCTTCCCACGATCGTGTTCTTTTCTTCGTTGATGACCATCCTTTACTACCTGGGAGTCATGCAGAAGGTCGTCAGCGGTTTCGCTTGGATCATGCGTCGGACGATGCGCACTTCCGGCCCGGAGACCCTGTCTGTCGCGGCCAACTCGTTCGTTGGAATGACTGAATCGCCGCTGATGATCGCCCCGTTCATCGGCGCGATGACGATGTCGGAGCTGATGACCGTCATGACCGGAGGCTTTGCAACCGTCGCTGGCGGTGTCCTCGCGGCGTATGTCGGGATGCTGAAGGACGTCGTGCCGAACATCGCCGGACATCTGATCGCCGCCAGCGTGATGAGCGCACCAGCGGCGCTCGTGATCGCCAAAGTGATGTGGCCCGAAGTCGAGAAACGGGAGGCTTCCGACGAGGCGGCGCCGGTCATTGAGCAAAGCGACGTCAATGTGATCGACGCCGCTGCCCGCGGAGCCTCCGAGGGATTGAAGCTCGCGCTCAATGTTGCTGCGATGTTGTTGGTCTTCATTGCGTTGATCGCGCTTGCCAATGCGGTCCTCGGTCTACCGGTCGATCTGTACAACCACTGGGCAGGCCTCGAAGGTGGTGCCGCTCTCGAACCGCTGACGATCCAAGATATCCTGGGTTGGATCTTTTGGCCTCTCGCGCTTCTCATCGGGGTCCCGGTCGCCGAGTGCACGACGGTGGCGACATTGCTTGGAGAGAAAGTCGTCCTCACCGAGTTCATCGCCTACCTGCACCTCTCTGAGCAGTTGTCCACAGGCGCCGCCAATCTTTCGCCCC
>CAJHXN010000218.1_pt1 | contig 47716 bp, 36 predicted proteins | sample 9198401 | NCBI WGS metagenome assembly CAJHXN01 (sample SAMEA7708334, study PRJEB35096) | sediment metagenome | biome: marine neritic benthic zone biome [ENVO:01000025]; feature: sediment [ENVO:00002007]; material: shallow marine sediment [ENVO:03000034] sea grass bed [ENVO_01000059] ... | reverse complement strand
TTGGCCGATGAGATCAACCGCGCACCACCCAAGACGCAGGCTGCCCTGTTGCAATCGATGGCGGAAGGCCGGGTAACCGCGAGCGGCAACACCTATGCACTCGACCAGCCGTACCTCGTGTTCGCCACCCAGAACCCCATCGAGCAAGAGGGCACGTACCCGCTCCCCGAGGCGCAACTCGACCGCTTTCTCTTTCAGATCGACGTACGCTACCCGAGCGCTCACGAGGAGATCGACATCGTCAAGCGCACGACGGCGCCGATGCCAACGACGATTGCCCCGGTCCTGTCCGCGGAGGAAATCGTGGGCTTTCAGGACCTGGTTCCACGCGTTCCCGTCGCCGACCACGTGGTGCAGCATGCCGTGGAGATCGTGCGTGCATCACGGCCAGAGGACGCCAAAGCGATCGACCTCGTCACGCACAATGTGGCCTTCGGTGCCGGCCCTCGCGCGAGCCAAGGACTGATTCTCGGTGCAAAGGCACGCGCCGTCCTTCACGGCCGCTACGCAGCCGAGCTAGACGACGTTCGGGCGCTCATAGAGCCGATCCTGATGCATCGTCTGGTCATGAACTTCCGTGCCGAGGCCGAGGGAGTCACGACAGTGGATGTCATCGAAGGCATCACGCGAAGCATAGAACCGTGAGCCACGTGCTCGAACCCGAGCTCGCAACGAGGCTTGGCGGGCTTACCCTGAGGGCAAAGCGCACGGTCGATGGGCTTCTCGCGGGCATGCACCGAAGTCCCCACCGTGGCGCGAGTGCGATCTTCAAGGAGCACCGCGAGTACCGGCCCGGGGATGATCCACGGCTGATCGATTGGCGTGCCTACGCGAGATCCGACCGGTATGCGATTAAACACTTCGAGCACGAAACCCAGATGCGCGGCACACTGGCACTCGACGTCTCGGCATCAATGCGCTGGGGCAGCAGTGATACAACCAAGCTCGATCATGCCACGACCTTGATTGCGGCTCTCGCGTATGTGCTGACGAGGCAAGGTGACGCGGTTTCCCTGGTTACTTTCGACGAGACAATTCGCGATCGACTTCCGCCTCGCTCCGGCCCGGCCCACCTGGACTATCTGATGCGCACGCTCGCCGCGCCGACAACCTCGGACTCCAAAACCAGCCTTCACGCCTCGCTGGACAAACTGATCGAGCATGCTGGCCGCATGGGGCTGGTGGTCGTCGCGAGCGATCTTCTCGACCTCCACGCCGATGCGTTGGATCCGGTCCCCCGCCTTCAGGCGCGGGGACATCAAACCGTGGTCCTGCACGTCCTCGACCCGGCCGAGGTGGAGCTCCCCTACGAACAGCCGTTTCGTTTCGAGGGGCTGGAGGGCGAGGCCCCGGTTGAGGTCGACCCCAAAGGCATGCGTCGCCGCTATCGGGAGGCGATCGACGCCTTCATCGAGTCGTGTCGGCGCCGGGTGGTCGCCGCCGGAGGTCGGTATCAACTCGCTCGGACCGATACACCGCCCGAGCACACTCTTTTGCAACTGCTGCGGGCACGGTAGGGGATGGGTTTCGGGCTGCCATGGATGCTCTTGGGGCTCGTCGCAGTGGCGGCTCCGATTCTCGCCCACCTCTTGAGAAGGCAAAAACTCCCTCGCCAGACCCTCCCGACAATCGCGTTCCTCCACAGGATTCACGCGACCCGCGCAGCACGACTGCGGGTCGTCGACATGCTTCTGTTGATGCTTCGGGTGCTGTTGGTGCTGATCTTGGTGCTGGTCGCAGCGCAGCCCTATCGCGTGGTGCAGTCGAGCGTTGCCGACAGCCAGCATGCGCTCGCCATCGTTTTCGATGATTCGCTCTCGATGTCTGCGATCCATGAAGGGTCAACCCTGATCGAGCGCGCCGCTTCACTCGCAAAACGACAACTGCGTGGGGTTCCGCAGGGCTCTGAGGTTTCCGTCGTTCTCGCGGGGAAGCCACCGCGGGTGTGGGTGCGGCGAAGCGCTGAGGTGGATATGGCGAGCAATGCGTTCGAAGACATCGAAGAGCGCTCGATCCGCGCAAACGCCCTATGCGATGCCGTTCGCGTAGCGGTGGAGTTGCTGTTTGAAAGCGAGCTCGCGGAGCGAAGGCTGGTGGTGTTCTCAGACTTCACCCGGGGGGCACACGCAGACCAATGCGAATGGCCCACGCGAGGGGTGAGCATCGGCCTCGAACAGGTGTCGACGCCGAACCCGGACAATCGTTGGATCCAGTCGGTGGAGGTCACGGGCACAGACTCGGAAAAGGGACTTCAGCTCGACGCCATGGTGTCCGGTACCAAGACCACCAAGAAACAACGTGTTCGACTTCGGCAAAAGGGCCAAGAGACCCAAACGAGCCAAGTGGACTGGAGTGGCGAAGAAGGCATGGCGACCTTGACACTTCCGCCAGGGTCGACAGATGCAGTGATTGAAACGCATCTCGACCCCGACGACGTCCTGCCGGCCGACAACGTGAAGGGTGTCCTGCTCGGCTCCGATACGATCCACGTACTTCTGGTCGATGGCGATCCCCATCCCGATCCGCGAAAACGCGAGACGGCCTTCGTCGCCCATGCTCTCGAGGTGGCACCTCAAGCCGGGCGCTCGTTTGCCGTCGAAACGCTCGATGCGCAGGATCTCTCCGAAAGCGCTATCGTCCGGTCCGACGTGGTGGTGCTGGCCAACGCTACACTGGACGCGAAGTGGCTGCCCCTCCTCCAGCGTTTCGTGTCGGGCGGTGGGAGCCTCTGGGTCACTGCAGGCGACAAGATCAACCCGCGCGCCTACGGTAGCGTTCTCCGTGATTTGCTGCCTGGCCGATACACGGCGACCCGGACCAACGACGATCCCTTGTCACTGCGCTCCAAAGACCTTCCCGAGCTCGCCCAAGTGACAGTTCAGGGCCGCGCGCCTATCGACGAGACTTCACTCGATGCCGTGGTGACTACGCGGTTTAGCGACGGCTCACCTGCGATGGTCGAACATCGATATCGAAACGGACGAGTGGCCATGCTTGCCACGACGATCGACGACGCATGGACCGACCTTCCCTATCAGCCCGCATTCGTTCCCTTCGTGCTTCAGACCCTGGGTCGGCTCGCTGGCCGTACCGAGCATGCAGTGGAACCGTTCCAATCGGTATCGCTCCCCGGCTCGACTTCGACGCAACGCATCCAAGTGATCACACCGTCTGGCCGCACGGTGGACCTACCCGAAGCCGATCGTGTGGCCTTTCGAGAAACGAACGAAATCGGCGCCTACCGAGTTCTGGTCAACGGAGTCCATGGCCCCCGCTTTGCATTTGTCGTCAACGCCCCGAGCGGCGAAAGCGACCTCGTACCCGCCGATCTGCCGGCTGTAGCGACCGACCTCGATCATCCCGAAGGAGTCGGTTTGCGTGGGCTCGAAGAGCCGCTCACGCCGTGGCTTCTGACGCTCGCCCTCGCACTCCTGTTCGCCGAGGTATGGCTCCGTCAAGTGCGGCGCAGGTGAACCACCCGTTCGATCCGGTTGAGGTCACGATGTGTGCCAACCGGGGTCCATGCATCGCTTTGCTCGGCCAACCCCAGCGCTGATTCCGCTTGCCCTTGGCCGACTTCGATCAGCATTTGTGCGCCAGGCAGGGTGACTCCGGCGGCGGCAGCGAGCAGCGCTCGCACGACGTCCAAGCCATCCTCGCCGCCATCGAGAGCGAGGCTCGGCTCGTAGTCCCGCACGTCGGGCTCGAGCTCTGCCATTTGTGTACGGCTCACGTAGGGCGGATTGGAAACCACCAAATCGTACTCAGACCCCTCGTCAACCAGGTCTGCCCGCAACAAACGGACTCGATCCTCGAGGCCGAGCTCAGCCGCGTTCGTCAAAGCGACGCGCAAGGCATCGTCCGACACATCGGTCCCGGTCACCTTTGCGAGGGGCCGTTCGGCCGCCAGGGTCAGCGCAATTACTCCGCTTCCGGTTCCCACGTCGAGCACTCGAAACCCCGTGTCCTCGGGGATGCATGAGAGGGCCTGCTCGATGAGAGCCTCGGTGTCCGGCCGTGGGATCAACACCGACGGGTCGACTACAAACCGACGCCCATAGAAGTCTCTGTAGCCAAGAATGTGGGCGACGGGCTCGCGATCCCGGCGACGGCTGACGAGGGCACGAATCGCCGAACGTTCGTCGTCGGCTAATGGTCGATTCAGATCGAGGTAGAGACCCACCCGATCGATCCCAAGCGCCTGCGCCACCAAGAGCTCTGCATCCAGCCTCGCCGTTGCAATTTGTCGCGCGGCAAAATCGCTCGTCGTCCATTCAAGGACTTCCCGGATTGTCCAAGTGCGTGTGGCCACGAGCCGCTAGCGTGTCCGCACGCGCATCTTGTGCTTGGGAAGTGCGCCCGCCCCTGCAAGGACTTGCTTGGCGAGTCGGGTCAGCTCGGGCCGGGTTCCGCGTTGGACGAACGCAGCCACCATGTTTGGATCGACGTCGAGAAGGCGCTCCATCGCCTCTTTCGCGCGCCCGCGCTTCTTGGTCGCCATGTACGTGTAGACCTGGGCCCGCAAGAGCATCCCCGCGACTTGCCCGAACTCCTTATCGTTCGGGTCGTAGGTTTCAATTAGCTTTCTCGCGTCCTCGGCCTTCCCTGTTCGCGCGAAGGCCTCCGCGACAACCGCAGCGTACATCGCCTTGGCCTTGGCCTGCGGCTGCCTGTCGAGTCGGATTTCGTCGGCGAGCTCTCGCGCATCGCGGGAGCGCCCTGTCATCAGATAGAACATCGCAAGGTTGGCCCGCACGTCGTCGTGGACCAGCGCCGGCGCCTTCTTGAGGTCGATGGCTTCGAGGATCCTGATCGCCTCTCCCGGATTCTCCTGAGCCACGAGCTGCGCCTGGGCAATCGCGTTTAGCGCATCTTTGCCACCCGGCGCCTGCCTGGCTCGGAGCTGCTCGAGTGCCGCGGCGCGGCCTTCTTTGTCCGTGGCGCTCTTGAGAATGGCGGCGATGTCGGCCGATTTTCGCGTGAGCCTCCACACCCAAATCAAAAACCCCAACGCGATCGCGGTCAGGACCCCCGCCACGATTAACCCGACGTAGCCGATCGTCGGCATGAGAATCCCGCCGATCACCCAGACGACCACCAGGGCCAACCCAAAGAGCCCGATGATCTTCCAATTCATCGTGGGCTGTTCGAGCTGCCCGAGGGCCTCTCCAGCGTCTCGAGGGGCTGCCGTGATTTGTTTTTTTGGCTTCGCCACCAGCGCGGGCTACCCCGTGTCCCCCCTGCCGGCAAGCGGATCAGCCTGCCGAAGCTCAGCGAAAACTACCCAAAACCGTTGAGAAACCCGGGCTGGTCGCAAAAGAAGCTTTGCCCAGCGTAAGGTACCTCGCATAATGGAAGTGTCCCCGAAATGGTTCGTCGACGTGGAATCCGTCCCACCTACACTTGAGTCTGGCTCATTTTTGTGAATAAATATACGAATGCTGTATTTCGGTGGGGGAAGCAACAAGGATGAGTAGAAATCGACTCGGTGAGCTTCTCGTTCGTGAAAAGCGGATCAGCCTCGAGCAGCTTCGCGAGGCGCAGAAGCAACAGAAGGACGACAACATCAGCTTGGGCTACGCCCTTGCCCGCCTCGGCGCGATTTCCGACCAGGAGATCACCGACTTCCTAAGCGAGCAGTACCGCGTTCAGGCGATCGATCTCTCCGAGTACGAGATCGATAGGGACATCTTGAAGCTGATCAGCCCGCAGGTCTGCGAGCGCCACAAGATCATTCCCGTGTCTCGTGCGGGAAGCTCTTTGATCGTGGCAATGGCCGATCCCTCGAACTTGAACGCGATCGACGACGTGAAGTTCCTGACCGGCTACAACGTTGAACCCGTCGTCTCGTCTGAAAGTGCGATTTTGGCGGCGCTTGAGAAGGCATATGCGCAGCCAGAGATCTCCTACGAAGACATCATGGAGGGCTTCGACGAGTCGGAGATCGAAGTCGCCACCGATGACGATGACGAAGATCTGCTCGATCTCGAGAAAGCCAGCGGTGATGCACCGGTCATCCGGCTCTGTAACGCGATTTTGCTCAACGCGATCAAGCAGGGAGCCTCGGATATTCACGTCGAACCCTACGAGCGGGTTCTCAGGGTTCGCTATCGCGTGGACGGCGTGCTTCACGAGGAGATGACCCCGCCGATCAAGCTCAAAAACGCGATAGCGTCTCGTCTCAAGATCATGTCCTCGCTCGATATTGCGGAGCGACGACTTCCCCAAGACGGCCGTATCAAGCTCAAGCTCGGTAAGGGCCGGGAGATGGACTACCGCGTGTCTTGCGTGCCCACGTTGTGGGGAGAGAAGATCGTCCTCCGTCTCCTCGACAAGTCGAACCTTCAGCTCGACATGACCAAGCTCGGCTTCGAGCAAAAGCCGCTGTCGGATTTCCGGGACGCAATTCATCAGCCGTACGGGATGGTCTTGGTCACCGGACCCACCGGTTCGGGCAAGACGACGTCGCTTTACTCTGCGATGTCGGACCTGAACGACGTCGAAACCAACATCAGCACCGCCGAGGATCCGATCGAGTTCAACTTGATGGGCATCAACCAGGTGCAAATGCATGAAGACATCGGCCTGAATTTCGCGGCCTCGCTTCGCTCGTTCTTGCGTCAGGATCCCGACATCATCATGGTCGGTGAGATTCGAGACTTTGAAACTGCAGAAATTGCGGTCAAGGCTGCGTTGACAGGCCATTTGGTGCTCTCGACCTTGCACACGAACGACGCACCGAGCACCGTCACACGTCTGCTCAACATGGGCGTCGAGCCCTTCCTCGTCACCGCGTCGGTGAATCTGGTTCTCGCCCAGCGTCTGGCCCGAAAGATTTGCCAGGAGTGCAAGGTCCAAGTGCCAACCGACGAGCAGGTGCTTCTCGATGTGGGCTACCCTGAGGCGGAAATCCCGAATGTCGTCGCCTATCGAGGCTCGGGCTGCAAGGTCTGCAACGATACGGGCTACAAGGGGCGAATCGCGCTCTATGAGGTCATGCCCTTCACCGAACGGCTGCGTGAGATCGTGCTCCAGGGCGGTTCCACGGCCGAGGTGAAGGACGAGATGATCCGCGAAGGCGTCTCGACACTCCGCATGGCGGGCCTTCAGAAGGTCATCCAGGGGGTCACCACGATCGACGAGGTCGTCCGCGTGACCGCCGCCGACGCCTAGGCGATAGCGCGGGGGCGGTGGGGCGGGACCCATTGCCCGCCGAAGGCGTCCAGGCGATAGCGTGGGGGCGGGCCGCTGGCGCTTTAGTCCCTACGCATTTGTCAACCATTTATGCCCTCGTGAGAGGGGTTCGGCGATCGTCGCGACCGAGATGGCAGGTCCCGGACTCGCAACGATCACCAATGGTTAGAACGCGAAGCTTCTGAATCTATGACACATCATGACCCTACATTGCTCGTCACTGATTGTCATGCATCGACACGGGTGGTAGATCCGGACTATGCGCATCAGCAACAGTTTCTCCGAAGGCGAGATTCAAGTTCTCGAATTCATCCTGCAAACCCTCTTGCGCGGCGGCACCCCAAGCATGGCGACGCGCAACAAAGACTTCGCATCGGTCTACAGAAAAGTCATGACGATGAAGAAGCGCGTCGAGGAGAAGAAAACTCACGCTAAGGTTTCTTCCTCTGTCGGCACCGTGTCTTCGCCAGACGGCGACGACGAGCTGCATCGCAAGGCCGGCTAGCGGGTTGACTCGTTTGGGTCCGTCACGTAAGCGCGGACCGCTATGCTGACGCAGCCGATCCCGCTGATCCTCAAGGGTGGGAGGGTCCTCGATCCGTCGTCGGGGCTCGACGAAACCGCGGACGTCGTCATTGAAGCTGGGCGCATCACAGCAGTGGGGCCCGATGCCGGCGCCGGGTTTTCGAACACCGAGAACGTGCGCATTGTCAATGTGGATGGGTCGTGGGTGTGCCCTGGATTCGTCGACCTGCATGTCCATCTCCGCGAACCGGGTCAAGAGTACAAGGAGGACATCGCGTCGGGGTTGACGGCTGCCGCCGCCGGTGGCTTCGCTGCGGTCTGTCCAATGCCGAACACACTTCCGGTCAACGACAACCGAGCGATCACCGAAATGATCCGCGCTCGGGCAGAGGAGCACGGCGGTACGCGTCTATTGCCCTTCGGAGCGGTTACAAAGGGGCAAAAAGGGGTTGAGCTCGCCGAAATGGCTGACTTGCGGGAGGCAGGCGCGATTGGAGTCAGCGACGACGGCCTGTGCGTCATGAATGCGGCCGTGATGCGACATGCGATGGAATATGCTCGTACGTTCGATTTGCTCGTGACCCAACACTGCGAAGACCACGATCTGACCGAAGGCGCGCAGATGCACGAGGGCGCGCGGTCGACACAGCTCGGGCTTCGCGGTTGGCCACGGGCCGCCGAGGACATCATCGTCGCGCGGGACTTGATCCTGGCGGAGCTCACGGGCGCCCGCTATCACGTCGCGCACATCTCTAGCCTCGGCGCTGTCCGATTGATTCGAGAAGCCAAATCCCGAGGCCTGCCGGTTTCCGCAGAGGTAACCCCGCACCACCTGCTGTTCACCGACGAGGCACTTCTCAGCTATGACACCTATTGCAAGGTGAACCCCCCGCTCCGTGAGGCGGAAGACCGCGATGCGCTGCTCGAAGCACTGTCCGATGGCACCGTCGATTGCATTGCCACCGACCATGCGCCTCACAGCGATCTCGAGAAGGACCGTGAGTTCGAGACCGCCTCGGTAGGAATCAACGGCCTCGAGACCGCAATCGCTTCGGTCCTCCAGTTGGTGCGGAACGACACCATCAAGCCACTTCGATTCGTCGAGGCACTCTCCACGGCGCCTGCAAGGCTCATTCCGGATTTCGAGGGTGGATCGCTCCGTGAGGGGAAGCGCGCGGACGTCACGGTGATCGATCCCAACCTTCGATGGATTCTCACCGAAGAGGCGCTACGCTCCAAGTCGCACAACACGCCGTGGCTCGGCCGCGAACTGACGGGTCGTCCCACCATGACAGTCGTGGGGGGCAGGGTCGTCTACGAGCTTGAACGATCATGAAAGAAGGACACCTCGTACTTGCAGACGGAACCCGGTTTGGCGGCCTCGTGTTTGGTGCCGCTCGGACCGCGGTTGGCGAAGCCGTGTTCACCACGGGCATGACCGGCTACGAAGAGGTTCTGACCGACCCGTCGTATTGCGGACAAATCGTGACCATGACCGCCCCGCAGATCGGCAACACCGGCATCAATCTCGAGGACGCCGAGGCCAGACGTCCCGCCCTCCGCGGCTTCATCGTCCGTGAGCTCTCGGAGGTCACCAGCAACTGGCGCACGGTTGAATCCCTCGATACATACCTCAAGAAGGAAGGCATCGTCGGGCTGTCCGGGGTCGATACCCGCACGTTGACTCGTCATATCCGCGACGTTGGGGCGCAGATGGGAGCGGTAGGTGCCGAGGATCCAGCAACGCTGCACGACCGAGCCAAAGCGGCGCCGCCCATGACCGGCCAGGATCTCACCGGCGAAGTCACCACAGCAGAGACCTTTGAGTGGACCGAGGGCAGTGGCGTCTGGGGCGAGCCCCGCAAGAACGCCCGACGGTGGCATGTCGTCGCCGTCGATTTCGGCGTGAAGCTCAATATTCTGCGCTGTCTCGTCGACGAAGGATGCAAGGTGACCGTAGTCCCAGCCACTACGACAGCGGACGAGATCCTCGCGCTCGACCCCGATGGCGTCTTTCTGTCGAATGGCCCGGGCGACCCGGCGGCGGTCACGCAAGGGATCGAAACGGTCCGCGGCCTCCTCGGCAAACGGCCCTTGTTTGGAATCTGCCTGGGGCACCAGCTCATGAGCCTCGCCCTCGGAGGCGAAACCTACAAGCTCAAGTTCGGCCATCGCGGGCTCAACCAGCCGGTCAAGGACCTCGAGACCGGGCGCGTCGAAATCACCACCCAAAACCATGGCTTCTGCGTCGACGTCAAGTCACTCAAAGACAGGTGCAGCGTGACCCACCTTCACCTCAACGACGACACCTGCGAGGGGATCGCACACCGCGAGACCGGTGCGTTCAGCGTTCAATATCACCCCGAGGCCGCCGCTGGCCCTCACGACTCGCGTTACTTGTTTCGCCGCTTCACCGATGACATCGCCCGCCAACGAAGCTGACGTTGCCCGCGTGCTGGGGCGCGCGGCGCAGGAATGTGAGTCGAAGCGAGGGATTTGGCTTGGCGCAGGACTGCCCCAGGGCCTCGATGGCTTGGTCGAACGCACGACCGAACCGCGGTCGGCAGATCTCGCGTTTGTCGAGGTGGTGTCTGTGTCGCCAAGCGGCGCGGCTGAGTTCGTCTCAAAGCCGCCCTCCCCCCGCTGTCCGGTGATCGGCCTCAGTCCGTCGGGCGTGGAGGACCTCGGTTCGTTGATTCAAGCGCAAGAGAAAACCAAGACGGTCATCACTAGACTGATCTGCCCCTTCGCCGTCTTCGACTTCGGACCGAATGGTTTGATCGTTCGTGAGATCCGGCAGGGGCTCACCGCGGCGGACCTCCAACAGAAACTGAGTGCGCCGCTTTGGGCCGGACCGGACCTCAAGGAGCTCGGGGCTTAGAGACCCCGTCGTTCCTTACTGAAGTTCTCTCCGCAGGACCGCCCCGGTGTGACTACGCTTTCGCTTGGCTATCGTCTCTGGGGTGCCTTGGGCGACGATACGGCCGCCGCCCGTGCCGCCCTCGGGGCCGAGGTCGATGAGCCAATCGGCAGCGAGCATGACGTCGGGGTGGTGCTCGATGACGATGACGGTGTCGCCTCGGTCTACGAGGCGCTGGAGGACGCCGAGCAGGCGGTCGACATCGTCCCGGTGAAGGCCCGTGGTGGGCTCATCCATGACGTAGAGGGTCGGGCCGGTATTGAGCCCCGCCGCGAGCTCGGAGACGAGCTTGATGCGCTGTGCTTCGCCTCCGCTCAAGGTGTTTGAGGCTTGGCCGAGATGGAGATAGCCGAGCCCCAGGTCCACCAGCAACTTGAGCGGCTCTCGGATGGCCTTCACCGGAGAAAAGACCTCGACCGCTTCGGTCACCTCCAAGTCGAGAAGCTCCCCGGCGTTTAGCGCCTGCCATCTAACCTCCAAAGTCTCCGGGGTGAACCGAAAGCCGTTGCAGGTTTCGCAGGGGACGTCGACGTCGGGTAGAAACGCCATCTCGACATGAACGGAACCCTGACCCTTGCACTCGGGGCACCGCCCCTCTTCGACGTTGAACGAAAAACGACTCGGTCCATACCCACGGGCACGTGCTTCCGGAGTCCCGGCGAGGAGCTTGCGTACGAGGTTCCAGATCCCGATGTAGGTCGCGGGCACTGAGCGCGGGGTGCGTCCGATTGGGCTCTGATCGACCTCGATGGCCCGATTGAGCCGCTCGAACCCCTCGATGCCCTCGTAGGGACCAGCCGGCACATCGTTGACGAGATCGAGCGCCTCACGTGTCGCTCGAAGGAGTACCTCTCGGATGAGGGAGCTCTTTCCAGACCCGCTCACGCCCGTCACCGCCACGAAGCGCTCCAACGGGAAACGGACATCGAGGTTCTTCAGGTTGTGATGGCTGACTCCCCCAAGCTCCAACCAGGAGACTTCTTTGGTGGAACGTCGTGAATCGGGAACGGTCGGAGGCCGTGCGAGCGCGGCCGCTGTGACCGAGTCCTTCATCTGTGCGAGCGAACCCTGAGAGACGACCCTCCCGCCGTGCTTGCCGCCCCCGGGTCCAATGTCGATCACGTGGTCGGCAGCGCGGATCGTGTCGGCATCGTGCTCGACGACCAACACCGAGTTCCCACGGTCGACCAGCCCCCGCAAGGCCCCAAGCAGCTGTCCCGTGTCCCGTGGATGAAGCCCAATCGTCGGCTCATCCAACACATACAACACACCGGTTAGCCCGCTGCCAAGCTGAGCGGCTAGTCGCACGCGCTGCATTTCGCCGCCGCTCAACGTGTTTGCTGCACGCCCAAGCCCCAGATACCCAAGACCGACCTCCTCGAGAAACGTGAGCCGCCGGATGGCTTCTTGGAGTGGCGCCTTGGCGATCGTGGCCTCGCGTCCGTCGAGTTGGATGGCTCGAAGGGTTTGCATCGCTTCGGACACGCTTTGGTCGAACAGCGCCGTGATGGGCATCTCATCGACCGTGACCCCCCGCGCTAGTGGAGAAAGGCGCGTCTGGTCACAAACATCGCACAAGCGTCGCTCTTCGGCGCGTTTGCGACGCCTACCTCGCCATTTCTTTTTGACGATTTCGCCACGTCCTTCGCATTCGGGGCACTGTCCCTGGCGTGTATTGAACGAGAAAAAACGTGGATCGAGCTCAGGGTAGCCACGCCCACAACTCGGGCAAGCTTGTTTGCTCGAGAGCTGCATCTCTTTGTTTCCGGCGAACACCCATGCTGCGCCGCCCCCGACGTGCAACGCTCGATCGAGGTACTCAACCAGCTCAGCGTGTTTGACCTGCGTCTTGCCGACCACCAACTCGATGTCGTGTTCAACATAGCGATCGACCTTCATGCCCGGCTTCAGCGCCTTGAGCTCTCCGTCGATCCGCGCCTCGGTGAAGCCACCCCGCTGCGCCTTCGCGAGGAGCTCGCGATGAATCCCTTTTCGCCCCCGTACCACCGGCGCCAGGATCGTGACCGTCTTGCCAGCAAACGCCTTTCGAACATCCCGGACGAGCTCGGACACCGGTCGTGCGGCGATCGGCACCTCACAGTCTACGCAGTGCAGCACCCCGATCCGCGCCCAGATGAGCCTCAGATAATGCGACACCTCGGTAACCGTCGCGACCGTCGAGTTGGCACCTGCGCGGGTCAGACGCTGCTCGAGTGACACGCTGGGTGGCACGCCAAGAACCTGGTCTACCGACGGGCGCGGAAGCTGCGGCATGTACTGCCGGGCGTAAGGTGAAAGTGTTTCGAGATAGCGTCGCTGACCCTCCGCGAACAACACGTCGAATGCCAAGGTGCTCTTGCCGCTTCCACTTGGTCCCGTGAGCACGACCAGTTGATCACGGGGGATCTTGACGGTCACGTCCTTGAGATTGTGCTCGCGTGCACCTGCGATCTTTATCTTTTGGTCGAGATTGCTGGCAGTGCTCTCCTTCTTCTTGCGCCGCTTGGACTTCGTCGAGCGCTCGCCACCAATCGCTCGCGCTAGATAGGAGGCGGTCTGTGAACCCTTGCGCATGGCGACCGTTTCAGGGACGCCATGCGCCACGATGCGCCCTCCTTCGGCACCGGCGCCGGGCCCGAGATCGATCACGTGGTCCGCATGGGCCGCAACCTGCATGTCGTGTTCGACCACGATGACCGTGTCGCCCCGCTGTACGAGCCCATCGAGCACCGATAGAAGCGGCTGAATGTCGTTCGCATGAAGCCCGGCGGTAGGCTCGTCGAAGATCAGAAGGGAGCCGGGTGACGCGCGAAGGAGGGCTTCGGCGAGCTTGAGCCGTTGCGCTTCGCCCCCAGAGAGCGTGTTCAACGGTTGACCCAGTCGAAGATACCCGAGGCCCACGTCGAGAAGCGGCCGAAGCGCCCGCTGGATCGCCGCATCTTCGGCGTATCGGTCCGACGCCTCGTGTGCGGTGAGCTGGAGCACCTGGGCGACGTTGAGCCCCATGTACTCGACATCGAGAACCGGCCCGGTGAACCTCATGCCGCCACATTCGGGGCAGGAGAAGACGACGTCGGCGAGGAACTGCATCTCGACCGTCTCTGCCCCGTCGCCTCGACACGCTTCGCAACGCCCCCCTTCGACATTGAACGAGAAGAACCCAGGCTTGTAACCACGCTCCTTGGCGACCGGCTGTGAAGTGAAGCGTTTCCGAAAAATGTCCCAGATCTTGAGATAAGTTGCGGAGTTGCCGCGCGACGTCCGGCCAAGAGGCGCCTGATCGACGCCGACGACACCGCTCAACGATTCGAAACCGGCCAGCGTCGTGTGTTCGAGCGGAGCTTGCTCGGACTTGACGCCGAGCTGCCTTTGAAGCGCGGGTAGCAACGTCTCGAGGACGAGGCTGCTTTTGCCCGAGCCGCTCACGCCGGTGACGCAAGTCATGACCCCGAGCGGAAACGAAGCGTCAACGCCCTGCAAGTTGTGACCCGAGGCGTCTTTCAGCTCGATCCAACCCTTGGGCTGGCGGCGTGCACGCGCGACCGATCCATTGAGCGTGAGAGCGGCCCCGGTTGCGGTCTTGGCTTTTCGGAGGGCAGCAGGCGTTCCATCAAAGACGATCTCGCCACCCCGCTCTCCCGCGCCGGGTCCGAGCTCGACCACGCGATCGGCGCCCAGGATCATCTCTGGGTCGTGCTCGACCACGACAGCGACATTTTCGTCTCTGGCGAGGGCACGCACGACGCCGAGCAATCGTTCCACGTCCCGTGGATGGAGCCCCACCGTGGGCTCATCCAACACGAACATCGCGCCGTTGAGGGTGGCTCCAAGGGCGCTCGTCAGCGCAACCCGTTGGGTTTCCCCACCGGAGAGTGTCCTCGATGTGCGATCGAGCGAAAGATACCCAAGGCCGACATCATGAAGGGCGTGCAACCGCCCAATCGCCTCGCGCCACAACAGGGCCGCCCCTGCATCGCCCGCAAATCGGTTCTCCTGGCGCTCGAGAAACGCCAGTGCGCTCGCGGCGGGAAGCGCGTAGAGGTCGGGTAGGCTGAGGCCGTCGATGCGCCAGGCGAGAGCCTCTGGCTTCAATCGCGTGCCTCCACAGTCTTGGCAGGTTTCATATTTTCGATAGCGCGACAGGAATACTCGAACGTGCATTTTGTAGGCACGCGACTCCATCCAACGGAACCAGCTTCGAATCCCCCACCAGCCCTTTGGGTATCCGAGCTCGTCGCCGTCGAGCAACCACTCGATTTGCGTACGGCTCCACTTGCGGAGGGGGACATCGAGAGGCACCCCGGCCTTCTTGGCTTGTTTGCGAAGCTCCTTGCGCTCCCAGGTCGTGGCCTTGCCCTGCCACGCCCGAATCGCACCATCTTCGACCGATACGCCATAGTCAGGAATCACCCGGTCGAGGTCGATCTCGATCGTGCGCCCAAATCCGCGGCATGTTTCGCAAGCTCCAATGGGGCTGTTGAAGCTGAACAACCCAGGCGTTGCCCGTCTAAAGGAGCGGTCGCAGGCAGGGCAGTGCAAGCCCTCGGAAAAGCCATGCTCGTCGCCGCTAGCCGTCCACACCGTGGCACGGCCGGTCCCGCGCTTCATCGCCATCTCGATCGCCTCGACCAGGCGAGCGTGATCGCGTTCGCGCGCCACCGTACGGTCAGCCACGACATGAAGGGTGCTGCTCCGACCGTTGGTGACGTCGCTTGGCCTGACCTCGTCGAGATCGGCAACCTTCCCTTTGACTCGGACCCGCCGATACCCGTCGCGCAAAAGTGTCTCGCGAACCCCGAGGAAGTGCTCTTTGTCGGCCACGGCGACGGGATAGGTCACCAGGAGCTTCTTCCCCGCCAACGCTCGCATGACCGTCTCGGCAGCGCGCGTGGGCGCATCACGATGCACGATCGCGTCGCAAGTTGGACAATGCAACTCAGCCGCGTGCGCCCAAAGATGCTTCGCGTAGTCGGCGATCTCGGTCATCGTGCCTACGGTCGACCGGCTGGTTCGCACGGGGGCTTGACGATCGACGGCGATCCCGACCGGAACAGGGTCGAGCTCATCCACCGGAGGACGCGAAAGGCGCTCGAGGAACTGCCGCGCATACGCACTGAAGCTTTCGACGTACCGCCGCTGCCCCTCCGCGTAGAGCGTGCGAAACGCCAGCGAAGACTTCCCGGATCCGGAGGGCCCAACGATCGCCAGATAGGTGCCTGGGTCGATATCGAGGTCGATCGAGCGGAGGTTGTGCGTGCGGGCGCCGCGTAACTTAGTGGGCTGCATGGGCGAGACGGCTATCTCTAGGATGACGTCGAGCGATGTCCAGCCGACGACTAGCGGCGACCCCATCGGCGACGAACGACCCAAGTCAACGCAAGGACGAGCACGGTGAAAGACAGGAACGCTGGATTCAACAAGGGCTGCTTGGAAATCAGGCCAGCCGCTTTGCGTGTCGTTGCGGCGAGCTCGGCAAGTGGAGGAACGTCGTTGACCGAGAAGAACACCTGGCCGCCAGTGCGCTTGGCCACCGCTTCGAGCTCGTTCGAGCTGACTTCGAGGTTGGCCAGCTCGTCACCGCTCTCTTCGACCAGAAACACTTCGGCGGCGATGCTCTCCCCGTCGACGATCACTTTCACTTCATACGCACCTGCCTCGGTCGGCCCCTGAAGTGTCGCGCGCAGTTGTCCTTCGGCATCGGTCTGGGCAGCCACTGCCTCTTTGGACTCCTCTTTCGCCGGCTCGATGCGGAGCGAAACACCCTTATTCGCGATCGGTCGATAGCGTTTGTCTTTGAGCAGCCCAGAAACGACCACCGGTGCGCCGATCCCGTAGCGGTCGCGGTCTGTCGAGATCCGTGCGGGCTCGAGCAGAGGGTCTCGCGTCAACCAGCGCACCAGTCGATCCCAAAAGAGCTCGTACTCGTCCGATCCCACGGTCGCGTCGTCGCTCGCGAATCTCCACCTCCAGGACGCATCGCTTGTCATGGCAGCGATACGGCCGCGATCCGCCTCGCCCACGACCAGAATCGGAACGCGCGGGCCGGTCGGAAGACGCGCCCGCGGATGCTGAAGCAACACTTGGGCGCCCTCTTTGACCCCTGCGACCACATTGGCTCCATGCACTGGTGGCAGCGCCTGCCATGTTCGTCTCGTCAGACTCGGGTCCGGTCCAAGCGCAACGATCGGATGTCGTATCAGTTGTCGGTTCGGCTGAGGCCGGTAGCTCCCTTTGACGACGCCCCCACCAGCGGGGAGCTTGACCGGCAACACGTGCTCGATAGCGGTTCCGCCGTACCCCCCAAGCGAAAACGAATGGTCGCCTCCGATCATCAAGAACGAGCCGCCGCGCTTCACATAGTCTCGAATCCGAGGAAGGTACGCTTCCATTTCATAGGGCGCGAAGTCGAAGTTCTGAAAGATGACCACATCGAAACTGCCAAGATGCTCTCGAAACAACTCGTCCGTCGGGAACGGGATCAGCGCGAGCTCGTCGGTTGGCGCCGCCGTCAGATCACTGGGGGCGCGGAGGATGAAGAAAGAAATCAAGTCGATCGAACCGTCCCGCTTGATGAAATCTCTCAGGAAGCGGACGTCCCAGCTCGGACGCCCCGCAACGAGCAGCACCCGAACGCGGTCGCGCCCCACCCGAAGCAACGCGGCTCGTTCGTTGTTTTGAGGCACTTTGTCGTCTGCATGGACCGGGATGACGAGACGGTAGAGCGCTCGGCCGGGACGTTTGGGCGTGACCTCGAACGTTACCGTCCCACTTCCCTCGGCATCGAGAACGGCCCAGTGCTCCTGAATCAAGCGCCTCTCATGCCACAACTGCACGCCGATATCCTTGGGCCGCAGCTGTCCCACCGCTCGCACGTCTGCGCGGATCACTGCGGGCACCCCGACGTAGGCGGTCGAATCGGCGCGGAGTGACACGATGGCTTGGTCGTCGAGCTGGTCATCCCCACCGATCACGACTGCGTGGATGGCCGGAGCAGATGCATCGAGTGGCAGGGAATCGATGCTGAAATCCGGGTCCGCTCCGTCAGTGACCACGACCACCGAGCCAAGCTCCTGCTCGGCGGTTCTGTCGAGGACGGTGCTGAGCCCGCCTCGAATGTTGGTCTCATCGTCAGTAGGATCGTATGTGTCGGCTAGATCATTCCAAATCGCACCGCGCGCTTGTGAACCAAAGCGGTAGACAAGCGGTTCGACGCGATCGTCGTCCTGCCACTTTCGAATCAGTGCTCGGACCGCGTCACTCCGTTCGCCGCCCGAGCCCGAGAGCGTCATGCTTCGCGAATTGTCCACGAGCAACACCATGTCGCCCGCAACCTCTTCGAAGGCAGCCCGAACGAGCGTGATCTGAAGCGCGAGGGCATACACTGCGAGAATGCTCAAAGCGCCGAGGGCACCAAGCATGAGTCGCCGAAACGTATTACTTTCGCCACGAATCGACCGAAGCTCGAGAAGCCAAAGGACCAAGAGCGCGAGGCCGACCACCCACGCCGTCGTCGCCCCGCCCGCTATTCCGAGCTGCCAGTGCCAGTCCTCCATCGGCAAACCTCAGGGTCCCGAGCCTCGTCGCCGCATGATGAACGGAGCATGGACCTGATCGTCTTTGTAGTCCGTACACAGCGCGTAGAGCACTATGTTGATCGCCAACCGAATCGCCTTTTCACGTTGTCCCTCGCCTCCTGGAACGACTGCCTGACTCCACGCACCGAGCTTGTCGCGTTGGAGCGCCCCTCCGAGATCGTGACGGCTGTACACGATTGCTATGCGGTCGCCATACGTGATCCCTTCGAGAAAGTCGGGACCCTCGAGTCGCCCAACCGGTCGATTCAAGAGATAGAACGAGCGATAGATCGTGTGTTCGTTCGGGATCGGCTTGGGTGGGCTAGCCGGAAACGCACGTAGCAACTCCCGCCGCACTGCACGATCGAACCCCTCCCCGCCCCCAGATCCGTCATCGATGAGAATGAACCCCCCGCGGTGCACGTAACGTCGAAGCGCGTCGATCGATTCCTCGCTCAGTGGCGGGAACTCATCGCTTCCCCGCCAATAGACGAACGGGCTTCGGAAAAGTGAGTCATCATCGGCTCGCGCGCGCCCGGGCTCGAGCATCGGCTCGACACTACTCCTCTTGCGGACCTCCCATGCGAGTCGCTCGGTCACTGCCTGACTGCCGTCAGCGCCCTTGCTGATGTCCAACGACACGATCTCGACTTCGGTCGCCTCGCCAAATGCAGAGGCCGTCTCGACCGAAGCCACTGAAAGGCAGGCCAGTACCAAAGCGAAGCAAACGAAACGCACCCCTGACCCCAAGGTCATGGGGGAGCACTACCAATCATGCATGAAAGCGCAAGCCGGGTTGACGCGCGACAGGTTCGCGACGAGAGTTGCGCCGTGTCGAAGGGGTTACTTCGAGCAACCGCGGCCATCGCCCTGATCACGTCAGCCGTCGGCTGCGAGTCCACCGACGAGAAGGCCGAGCGAGCTCCCGCAGCCAAAGCCGCGAACGAGGGAAGTGCGCCGCCCCTTCTCTCTCGAACGCGACCCATGATGGGCACGGTGTTTCAGATTCAAGTGAGCGAGCCGCCCCCAAACGCCGAAGTCGTCATTCGACGCGCGTTTGAAGAGATCGAGCGTCTCGAGGATGTGCTTTCGGAGTGGCGCGACGACAGCGAGATCTCTACGATCAATGCGCTCGCTGGAAGGCGCCAAGTCAAGGTTGGTGACGATGCCTTTCGGGTGATCGACGCCGGCATGGACGTTTCGAGGTGGTCGCGGGGAGCGTTTGACCTCTCGTGGGCTGCGCTCTGGGGTCTATACGACTTCCGTCCGGAGAGCGTGAAGATCCCGAGCGAGTCAGAAATCAAACCGCGCCTGGCTCTGATCGACTACAAGAAGATCAAAGTCAGCAAGCAGTACCGCACCGTATACCTACGCAAGCGGGGGATGGCGATTGGAACCGGGGGCATTGCGAAGGGGTATGCGCTCGACCGGGCGGGCGCGATTCTGCGTGGCGGTGGGGTCGAAAACTACATGATCTTCGGCGGCGGACAGGTCCAGGTGCATGGCGTCCGAGATGGGCGTCCCTGGCGGGTCGGTATCCAGCATCCGCGCGACCCAGATGTGTATTTCGCAGCGCTCGAATCCACGGGCGCGTCGTTCTCCACGTCAGGAGACTACGAACACGCGGTTTTTGATGGCGCTGGGCAACGCTGGCACCACATCATCGACCCCAGCACAGGCCGTCCCGCCGCACAATCGCTGTCGGTCACCGTCATGACGGCGGAGGGAATCTACGCGGACGCCCTAAGCACCGCCGCATTCGTCCTCGGTCCCGAAAAGGCTTTGAAGATGCTGAGTCGCATCGCCTACCCTGCTGAGGGCGTCATCGTTGGGGCGGACTGCAAGGTCTACATGACACCCAAGACAAAGAAACGGATTCGATTCAACGTAGACCTCGTGGACGGGCGACTCCCCGGGTGCAACCTGTAAACACGAAGCGCTCACCCGCGCTCGTCGATCGGAACGAAGGTACGATCCGCATCGCCGATCCAAATCTGGCTGGGCCTGAAAATGCGATTGCCTTCGAGTTGCTCGAGGAGGTGTGCCAGCCACCCTGAGACCCTTGCAACCGCGAAAATCGGCGTGAAGAGGTCGACCGGAATGCCGAGTTTTTGGTAGACGATTCCACTGTAGAAGTCGACGTTCGGGTAGATGCCCTTGCTTCCGACCAAGTCGGTCATCTGCCCTTCGAGCTCGACCGCGAGATCGTAGTCGGGAGTCGAGCCAAACTTTCTGAACAACTGCGTCGCAAGGCCCTGAAGAATGGTCGCTCGTGGGTCCTTGATTTTGTACACGCGATGCCCGAACCCCATGATCTTTTCTTTTCGCGCAAGCCTATCTTCGGCCCATCTGCGAACGGCTTGAGGCGACCGGTCCTCGATGCTTTCGAGCGTTGCAAGAACCTGCTCGTTGGCCCCACCATGGAGCGGCCCAGCCAAGCTCCCGATCGCGGAGGCGACGACGGCATAGGGGTCGGTCAACGTCGATCCGGTGACCCGCGCCGTGAACGTGGAGGCGTTCATCGAGTGCTCGGCATGAAGGATGAGCGCCACATCGAACACCCGCTCGGCCAGTCGCGTGGGAACTTCGCCCTCGAGCATGTAGAGGAAATTTGCAGCGTGGCTGAGCTCGGTGCTCGGTTTGATCGGGTCATCGCCGCGCCGGATACGGTGCCAGGCCGCGACAATCGTTGGAAGCTTCGCGATCAGACGAATCACGCTCAGACGGCGAAACTCGAGGTCTTCGATGTGGTCGCCTTTGTAGAACATGCCCATCGCGGCTACGGCCGCCGTGAGGGCATCCATTGGGTGACCGCTCTCGGGCAGGGTTTTGAGCAAGTCGATGATGCGGAACTTCAGCCCGCGCTCGGCGATCAGCTGACCGCGGAACTCGTCGAGGTGGTGACTCGTTGGGAGCTTCCCGAAGAGGAGCAGGTAGGCGATCTCTTCGTAGGTGCCTTTCTCTGAAAGGACTTCGATCGGGTAACCGCGATATTGGAGCTTCCCCTCGACGCCATCGATGAGGCATATGCTCGTGCGTGCCGCCGGGACACCGGCAAGGCCAGGAATGTACTCGGGCATGTCCACCATGAACTCAACCTTGAAACCAGGATGTCGGCGGCAACCTAGCTGTTAGCCCAAGCGGCGCAAGGCGAGCATCAGTTCTCCTCGAGGGCCCTTCGAAGCACAGTCGGGTCGTCGATCGGTGGTGTGCAGGTTTGGGCTCGACACACGTAGGCTCCGGTCGTGGTCGGCACCTGTCCGAGTAGGCGTTCGGTATTGCGGGCATCGTTCTTTGCGGTGGTGAGCATGCGGTCCAAGACGAAGGTCGCACGCGCAGCCGCCACCAAAGCCCCCACGTTTTTGTGGTGTTCGTCACCCGCGAACAATACGTGGCAAGGACCGTGAATTGATTGATCGACGACGCCAACCAGGTGACTGTACCCAAAGGGATTTGCGATCGCTGCGGCGGCCCGGCGGCTCAGAACCCGCTCCGCGACAACGCGATACGGTCCGCTCTGAAACAACGCGTCGAGACGCAGCAGGGCGCGCAGGATGCTCGAGCTTCCCGAGGGCGCCTCGGTGTCGACGTTGTCTTCACTGCGCAACACGAGGTCGCCGCTCTGCTCCGCGAAGTAGAGAAGTCCCTCCTCCTCCTCCCAGAACTTGGCGAGTGCAGCGTCGGCCAGCTCCCGAGCCCAATCTGCCCACTTACTCTCGAAGGTTGCCTCGTACAGGTCCAGGGCGGCGTTCGAAACTTCGGCGTAGTCCACCAAAAAGCCTCGCCCCTGGCGCGACTCATCCTTCCCAAGCCGAGCGAGCGTTGGCGGGCTCCAGAGCGCTTCTTGGATGAACGCCAACGCGCGGGTTGCCCGTGCGACGAATCGAGGCTCGGCGAAGGCCGCGCCCGCCTCGGCAAAGGTACCTGCCATGAGGCCGTTCCACGAGGTGATAATCTTCTCATCACGAAATGGTTTGGGACGCAGCTCCCTGGCATCAAAGAGTTTTTTGCGAATGCCCTCGAGCCGGTTGGTCAGGGTGTCCTCGGCCATCCCAACCTGCTTGGCAAGGGACGCAACCGACCGGGTCAGATGAAGCACCGTCGTCCCATCCTCGAAATTGCCGGCCTCGTCGACCCCGTAGTAGAGGGCCGCCGTGGAAGCGTCTTCGGAGCCGAGGACCTCGACGAGCTCAGCCGGCGTCCACACGAAAAAGACGCCCTCTCGTCCCTCGCTGTCCGCGTCCTGGGTCGCGTAGAAACCACCCGCATCGGCGCTCATCTCCCGTTCGACATATTCGAGAAGCCTGAGGCAAGTCTCCCGGTAGCGGGCGTCCCCGGTGACCCTCCAGAGATCGACCAAGAGCCGCCCGATCAGCGCATTGTCATACAGCATCTTTTCGAAGTGAGGGATGCGCCAACGTGCATCGGTCGCGTAGCGATGGAATCCGCCCCCGAGTTGATCGTGGATCCCGCCGTCGATCATCGCGTCGACCGACTGTCTCACCCGCGACAACCAAAGCTCGTCCCGAGTTCGGCGATAGGCTCGCAGCATGACATCGAGGCTCATCGTGCTGGGGAACTTGGGCGCATCCCCAAAGCCCCCGTAGCGATCATCGAACCGCATGCCAAGCTTGCGTGCAGCCGCGAGAGCCGCGTCGCGACCGACCTCTCCGCCAACGCTCTCTTGTTCGAGGGAGCGAAGCGCGCCGATGACCTCCTCTGCCATCGAGTCGACCTCATCGGTCTGCTCGTGAAAAGTGCGCGCCACAGATTCGAGCACCTTCGGAAAACCAGGCATCCCATGTCGGTCCTCCGGTGGAAAGTAAGTCCCGCCGTAAAACGGTTTCAAGTCGGGCGTCAGAAACACGGTTAGCGGCCAGCCGCCGCTTCGTCTCGTCATCAGCTGAACCGCGGTCTGGTAGATCTTGTCGAGGTCTGGACGCTCCTCGCGATCGACCTTGATGTTGATGAACGAGTCGTTCATCAGTCGCGCGATATCAGGGTTGTCGAACGATTCGCGTTCCATCACGTGACACCAATGACAGGCGCTGTACCCAACCGACAACAGGATGGGCTTGCTCTCGTTCTTGGCTCGATTGAGAGCTTCGTCGCCCCACGGGTACCAGTCGACCGGATTGTGGGCGTGCTGCCTCAAATAGGGCGAGAGCTCTTTCGCCAGTCGATTCGCCATAACGGGCCTATACGGCCGGTCTCATCGCTCGCCAAGGAGCGCCTCGACCAACCGCCTCGCAAACGCCGGGCGAGTGGAGCCGAGCACGACGTCGGCCGCGGCCTCGAGAGCGGCGGCGCGTTTACGTGCTTCGGCCTTCAGCGCTCCGGCCCGGATGACGATTCGTATCGGCTGGTGATCGGCCTCCGCGTCGGCGTCCGCGTCGAGCGGCGTCGCCCCCGCCTCCGCCAAGCACGATGCCAGGCGGTTTGCGGCACTGCCATCGCCCTCGTCGAACACCATCAACGTCTGCCCGCCAGCGCGAAAGACTTGCGGTGAGGCGACCGGGTTGTGCTCTGAGTCGACCAGGACGTCGAGTACGCGCTTCAACCGCGCTCCACGCCGTGCCCGTCGGCTTCCCAATGGAGAAACCCACCGGAAAGAAAGCCGACCTGCACGCCATCTGCTTGCAGCTTCTCGCTCCACTCTTTGGCCTCTTCACTTCGTCCGTAGAGCACACGAATGCGGCCATCGAAGGGCTGAAGCTCGTCGGTGCGGCCAGCGAGCTCGTGGGCGGGGATGTGAATCGCGGTTGGAATTCGGTAGCGCCCGTACGATGCATCATCGCGGATGTCGACGGGTAGCGCCTTGCCTTGTCCCAACCAGACGGCCAGCTCTTCCGCACGCACCTCGGAAGCCGACCGAGGCATCACGGGTTCGAGCAGCCGAAGCAACCCAGGCTTGTCGAGCACCCCGACGTGATGCTGAACCACCCTGCCTTGGTGAAGCACGAGTAGCATTGGAATCGACTGGGCGCGGAAAGTCTGCGCGATCATCGGATTGCTATCGACGTCGACCTTGACCGCCTTGATTTTGCCGGCGAGCTCTTCGGCGACCTGGGCGACGATCGGTGAGAGCTGCTTGCACGGCTGGCACCAATCCGCGTAGAGGTCCACCAAGACCGGAAGCTCGGACCGGATGACTTCTGCTTCGAACGTAGCGTCTGTGACCGAGTGAACCGTCATTTCAGTATTCTGCACCGCCCTCTCTAGATTCTGTCACGATCGCGACCGCGGCGCTCGTTCCAAGGCGGTTTGCCCCTGCTGCAATCATTCTATCAGCAGTCTCCACGTCGCGGATCCCCCCCGCCGCCTTCACCCCGAAACGGGGGCCGACCTCGCCTCGGAGGAGACGCACATCGGCTTCGGTAGCGCCCGCGATCGAAAACCCAGTGGACGTTTTGACGAACGCGGCGCCGCTTCTCAATATCCACCCCGCACCACGACGCTTTTCATCGTCCGTCAACAGGCAGGTTTCGAGGATTACTTTCACCGCCCGCCCCTCGGCTGCATCGACGACCGTCCGAATGTCCTCGATGAACGCCTGCTCCCGGCCGGATTTGAGATCGCCCACCTGACAGACCATGTCGATCTCCGTGGCCCCCTCCCGGACGGCCTGGCGTGCCTCGGCGGCCTTGGCGATCTGGCTGGCAGCTCCGAGCGGGAATCCCACGGTTGTGACGATTTTCACGCCCGAAGCGCCCAGAAGCTCGCCGCAGCGGCGGACATGGGTCGAGTTGACACATACGGCGCCGAGGTTGTAATGAGCAGCCTCCGCACACAGCCGTTCAAAATCCGGGGGGACTGCATCGGGGCGGAGCAAGGTGTGATCGATCAACGCGGCTAAATCGCAACGCATCAGCTGCGCTTTACTAGCAACAATCCTGGACGAGGACCAATCGCAGCGACGGACAAACCCAAGGGCCCTTTCGACATTCTCGAAACCCTCGGCTAGACTCCGGCGACTGTTTCATAGCTGATGGACGTCACTTGCGAGCGCTGCGGCACTGAGTACGAGTTCGATGAAACGCTCCTTTCGGGACGTGGAACGAGCGTGAAGTGCACCAACTGCGGTCACCTCTTCAAGGTCTATCCGAAGGCGCGGGAAGATGCCGACCGAACGACGAGCACGTGGCGAGTGCTTGGGTCAGACGGGATGGTCGATACGATCGACTCGCTGAGGGAGCTTCAACGGCGGATCGGTTCGGGTGAGCTGACACCCAACGACAAGATCGCCCGAGGCGACGAAGAGTTCAAGAGACTCGGCTCGATTCCGGAGCTCGAGACCTTCTTTCAAGCTGCCGATGCAGAAGACGAAAAGGGAGCTCCTTCTCCGGTACCTCCTGGCCCGACCGCCTCAACTTCCGACTCGAGCGTACCGCCAGGGAGGCGACCCAGGCAGCCGACACTGCTTGGCGTAGTCCCGGTCCCAGGTCCTGTCCCGGCGCCGGTCCCCCCGGTGACAAGAGAAGCCGTCGCTGCATCTAGCGCCCCCCCACCGGAGGTGGGCAACGAGAACGTCACGGTCCCTGTCGACGTCTCCGAGCCCGTGGGCCCTGGTGGCTACGCGACCGACTCGATGCGGCTCCCCGAGTCCGAAAGCGAAAGCGGGACCGCTCCTGCCAATGTCTCCGAGTCCTTGCGACTCCCCGATGTCGGCGACGAATCCTTTCGCGCAAGCGCCCCTGGGAGCGGGTCCCTGTCCCTTCCTGAGTCACCACGGACGTCCTCGAGGCGCGACGTCGAAGACGCGGTGCTCGAAGAGCCTCCTCGCTCGCGAGATCGAAGCGCTCCGCCTGCAGGGTACTACGACGACGACGAAGATCTCCCCGATCTACCGGGTCGCGGGTCGACCGGTCGGTGGCTCGTGCTTCTGGCGCTCGTCGGCGGTGTCGCCTTTGTGGCGCTTCAATGGCCGCGCGTTTCCGATATGCTTGGGTTCGGCTCCTCGGCAAAAGAAGCGGCGGCGGCGATCGAAGACGGGCATTCAGCCCTGGCAGCCGACCACCTCGAAGCCTATGAACGCGCGGTCGCATCCTATGGTCGCGCGCTTGAAGCAGGTCACGATGAAGACATCGACGTCCTGATTGGGCTGGCGCAGGCACACGCGCTCGCGGCGCAGGCCTTGGACGACGGCGCACGACCCGATAGCAAGGGTCTCTCTCGCGAGGCTCACGCCAAGGCGGCGATCAACTACGCAGAGCAAGCGCTGATGATCGACGCCAAAGCATTGCCTTCCAGGCTCGCAGAAGCCGACGCGTTGCGGTTGAGTGGCGATCTCGAACGCGCCCGAGAGGCGCTCGAGAATGCGCGACTCATGCCGTTTAGTCGCACCGCAGAGTTTTCCAGGATCGACGCATTGCTGCAGGCCGCGGAGCGCGAGGGCAAGCTTGACGCCGCGCTCGTGAGCGCCGCACAGGCTGCCGAGCGCGCACCCAACGGAATTCGATACCGACTGTTGCGGGCAAGAGCCGAGCTTGCCTCCGGCGCCACCGACCGCGCGCGCACCGAGATCGAGGCTGTCCTCGCGATCGACCCGAGCCACCCGACCGCCACCGCGCTTCTCGCGGACCTCGAGGGGCTTGCGGTAGTGATCGATGCCGGGACTGCGGTGGACGGTGGAGCCGCGGTGGATGCGGGGGCCGTAGCGGCGGCCGACGCGGGGACGGAAACAGCCGCAGACGCCGGGGCAGCGGCAGAGACCGAGACCGTCGCAGTCGCAGAAGCAGAGACCGAGACCGTCGCAGAAGCTGACACCGAAGCAGAGAAAGTGCCGGCCGGGGAAGAATCTGCCTCGGTCGTCGGCAAGGCAGGGAGTGCCACCGGTGACGGCCCACAAAGAGCGCGGGCCGCCGGCGCGCGCGATGCTCGATCGCGGAAGCGGCCGGTTTTCGACGAGTACGATCGGCTGGCGCAGGCTGCCGGGTCCGACGCCTTTATCGACGGACGGCCACCGCTTCGGGACTTCGGTTGGTATATGCGAGAGGGCGAGGCGGCGCTTGCGGGCCGTGACTACATCAAAGCGCGTGCATTGTTCGAAAGTGCGCTCGAAGCTCGCCCCGGCTCGGGCGATGCGACGGATGCGCTGGGGCGGGTGGCGTTCGCTTCCGAAGACTACGAGCTTTCGCTGCGCTACTTCAGGAGTGCCGCGCAGCGAGGGCATCCCGATGGCTACTACAATCTCGGTCGCGGATACGAACGGCTCGGAAATACGGACAAGGCGATTTCCGCGTACTACACCTATTTGAAAAGACGGCCGTCCGGCGCTCACGTCGCGACAGCCCGCGCTGCGATCAAGAAACTAGACCCGCGTGTAAAGCTCCCCGAAAGCAGCTCGGAAGCCAAGCCGGAAACCAAACCCCAGCAAGACCCCGAGCCGGAGAAGGAGCCGCCGAGACCGGCCGAGCCTGCGCAGGAGTCGGAAGCCGCACCACCATGAGTTCGAAATCACGCCACCTTGCTCTTTCGAGTTTGGTCCTCCTCCTCGTCGTCTTCGGCGGATTCTCCTGCAATCGCTCGGAAAGCGACACCCACGAGGCAGAGGTCCGCGAGCTTCGGATTCTGCAACCCTACGTGGACGGGGCCGAACACGATCCTTTCTCGAGGCCCCATCCCACCCTTCATGACATTCTCGTGCAAGTCTGGCGCGCTTCCGATGACGAGCGCGTCCGCGGCCTGCTGGTCCGCGTGGGTCCGCTGGGTGGGGCGTGGGGGAGTGTCGGAGATCTAAGAGAAGCCCTGGATGATTTTCGTGCCGAGGCGAGGCCGATTCACTGCCACTTCGAAACGGCGGACAACGTCGCTTATCTGCTGCTGTCCTCATCTTGCGATCGCATCACGATGTCGCCGGCCGGTGTACTCGACCTCGTCGGCCCTGCTGCGGTGATGATCTATGCCCGCTCCTTCTTGGAAAAGATCGGTGTACAGGCCGAGATCCTGCACATGGGTCGCTACAAAGGTGCGGGGGACATGTTCATCCGCGATGACATGCCGCCCGAAGCCAAAGAGTCGATGGACGCGATCCTCGACGACCTCTACGGCTCATTGCTCAAGGCGACGTCGAAACGCACCGACGGGGACCTCGCCAAAGCCAAAGCGCTAATCGACGGCGGTCCATATGTGTCTTCGGCAGCAGTCGAGGCGGGGTTGGTCGATTCGGTGGAGTTTCTCCGGGCCGCTCGCGACGAGATCAAAGAAGCTGCAGGCGTCGACAAAGTGCGAAGGATGCGAATGGTGCCGCGCCAAGACAAGCTGACCGTAGGGCAGTTTCTCGATCTGCTCAGCGGCAGCCGCGACGAACCTGCCGCGGGTGGGGAGCGAGTCGCATTGGTGTTCGTCACCGGCAGCATCATCGAGGCGGAGCGGACATCGATGAGTGAAGCCGCGTCGGGGCCATTCATTCGCGAGATGGGGCGTCTTGCAGAGGATGAGAACGTCAAAGCGGTGGTGCTGCGGATCAACTCGCCGGGTGGTTCGGCGCTCGCAAGCGATCGGATGTGGGCAGCGGCGCGCCACGTCGCGGAAGCCAAACCGCTGATCGCGAGCGTTGGCGACATGGCCGCAAGTGGTGGGTACTACATCGCCTCCGCTGCCAACGAGATCCTTGCACACCCTGACAGCATCGTAGGCTCGATTGGGGTGGTCGGAGGCAAGCTCAACGTCGAGGGTCTCGCTGCCGAACTCGGCGTCACTACGTACGTTCTTCAGCGCGGCGAACGTGCCGCCTGGTCCACTCCCGTTCGTGGTCTCACCCCCACAGAGCGCCAAGCGTTTGAAGCCCTTCTTCGAGACACCTACGACCGCTTCATCGACCGAGTGGCCGAAGGCCGCGACATGGAGCGCGAAAAAGTGCTAGCCGCGGCGGAAGGGCGAGTGCTGACTGCGCAGGACGCCCAAGCCCTCGGGTTGATCGATGAAATGGCAGGTCTGAGCGGCGCCCTCGCCAAAGCGCGGGCTGAGGGCGGGCTTGGGGCCGATTCCGAAGTCGAGGTCTGGCCCGCCACCAAGGGCATGCTCGACGCGATCAATGAAATCCTCGGCGAGAACGGCGACGAGGCGGGCTTGCTGACCAAGCTCTGGCTTCGAAAGGAACTGGGCCTCGAGCCGTGGCTACCCGTTTCGACCTGGCGGAACGCCCTCAGCGTCCTTGGGCACGAGCACGTGGCGCTTGTGCCGCCGTTCTTTTTCTCCCTGCGCTAGGGAGTCGGGTCGGGAGGCGGCGGGTTCGTGCAGTACACAAAGCCGTCCTGCCCCGGCAGACACGAGCCGGCGAGCAGCTCGATCTCTTCTTCGGTCAAAGACATTCCAGCCGCCACGGTTGGGCAGGCATCCAGGCATCCGCTGCATAACGTGACGGGCCAGAAGAACGGACCCGACGTCTGCGTGAACCCGCCCATCGTGGTACACAGCTTGAATGACGACGATGACCTGATCGAAGTTCGCGCCGTCCACCGCTTGAGCGACCGCATCCCGGTACTGAATCGGAATCCCTATGGAGATCGTCGCGCCCGTGGTGAACCCGTCATCTTCCGCCACTTCCAGATTCGTCGTGGCCTGGGTTCTGTAAGGGTTCGGCAGGCCTGCCCCGAGGTTCAATCTGACGCCGTCGGGCGTCTGCAGGGTGATCTCGAGGTTGGTCACCTGCACGTTGTTCTGCTCCGCCTGGATTTCGGTCGCCCGACTGATGAGGTAGCTCTCAAAGCGGGGCGTCACGAAGTAGCCCTGGAGAGCGCCACCGGTTGGTGCACCAACGTCCCAAATCCCGAAGGGGCGGCGCAGGTCCGCTTCAGGGTCGACCGTGCAGTCATCCTCGAAGGGGAGCATGCCGCCAATCTGTATGCCGTTGTCCGGGAATCGGTCACAGCTTGCGACCAAAAAGGCCGCCAAAACCACGAAGATGAATCGATGCATAAAGCCCCTCCAAAGGGTGCTTTCATGGTATCGACCCCACCCTCAAGCCGCCAAATTTCCGTACCCTAGCCTTCGCGGAGCGCGCCTTGGACCTCGTCCAGGCCCAAGAGCGCGACCTCGGTTTGGCCCGGAAGACGCGGAATTACGAAGTGAATTTGGCCGCCACGGCGCTTCTTGTCCGACCCGATGAACCCGAGCGCCCGCTCGTTGAGCCTCCGATCGAGGTCGATCGGGAGGCCCAGGCGCCGGAGCAACGCGGTAAGCCTTTCGGTGTCTTCAGGGCGGCCGCCCCTGAGCTTCTGGGCGACCCGCATGGCGGCGACCATCCCAAGCGCCACACCCTCGCCATGACGAAGCCCCCGGTAGCCGCTGGCAGCTTCGAGCCCATGACATACCGTGTGGCCGAGGTTGAGCAACATTCGTTTGCCCGCTTCAAGCTCGTCTTCGTGAACGACCCGCGACTTGAGCGTGACCGACATCCGAACGGCGCGAATCGTCGCGTCCGGATCCCCGTCGAGCAAAGCGTCCGCGTCTCGTTCGAGCATCGCAACCGAATCCTCCGAATCGAGCCAAGCGCTCTTCACCACTTCGGCGAGACCCGATATTCGTTCTTCGGTCGGAAGGGTCGAGAGGGTGTCGACGTCGCAAAGCACGAACTTCGGCTGGTAGAACGTTCCGACGAGGTTCTTGCCTTGCGCACGGTTGAAGCCGGTCTTGCCACCCACCGAGCTATCGACCATCGAAAGGAGCGTCGTCGGGACTTGGCCGAGGGCCACGCCTCGAAGGAGTGTCGAGGCGGCGAACGCCGCGAGGTCGCCGATCACGCCTCCACCGACCCCAACGAGGATCGCACCCCGATCGACCCGCGCCTCGAGGGCGGCGTCCCAGATCTTCTCGACGCTCGCGATATCCTTGCTGGCTTCGTCTCCCGGAAGCCGCACCTCGATCGGAGGCTTTCCGGCGGCCGCGAGGTCCTTGATGGCGTCCTCGGGCCACGGACGGCCCTCGTCGCCATCGCACACCACAACCGCAGTGCCGGTAGCATGCTCGGTCGCGTGTTTCCCGACGTGATGGCGCACCCCACGCCCCACGTCGACGCAATAGGTCCGAAGCCCCAACGGCACCACAATCGGCGCCCGTTCCCGCACGGCAGCGACTTCGGTTGCAATCCGGTCAAGATCGAAAGCCTCGGTGTCGATGACCGCATGCGTCTCAGCATATTCGGGTCGCCTAGCCTCGATGATCCGCTCGAGGTCGGCCCGAGGGTCGACTCCTAGAAGTGGGCGACTCGTGCCAGCCCCAACACGCTCCGCAAGCGTTGTGGGACTCGCGGTCAGTGTAATGACGATCCCGTTGCGCAGGAGCCATTGACGCGTGTCGTGGTCGACGACGGTCCCGCCCCCTAGCGCCACCACTCCCACATCCGCGGACAACTCCCCGAGAGCCCGCCTCTCGAGCGCTCGAAAGCCCCGCTCCCCCTGCTCGGCGAAAATCTCGGGAATGGCCTTTTGAGCGAGCTCCTCGACCCGGGCGTCGAGATCGATCGCACGGGTTCCTAGCTGATCGGCGACTGCACCGGCCACGGTGGACTTACCCGCCCCCATGGGGCCTGAGAGAAAGACACGCACGAAGGGAAGCATACGAGGGGATAGCGGTGGCGGCTACGTGAGCTCACCAGGGCGGCGCGCCAGCGGGCGCGGGATCGGCAGCACAGCGATGGAGAGGCGTACTATTCCGGCAGCGCCAGCGCCCGGTTTACGATTCTCGGCGTGAGGAAGATCAGGAGCTCGTTTCGATCCTCTCGGAAGCGACGACGCTTGAAGAACACGCCGAGGACTGGGATGTCGCCAAAGAACGGCACCTGGTCGACGTTGCGGCCCGTGTTCCGGGTGTAGATGCCGCCAATTACCGCCGTGTCTCCGTCGTCGACGAGGAGTTGCGTAGTCGCCTCTCGCTCGAGGATCGTGGGGTCGCCGTTCGCGCCGGTACGACCGAAATCCGGTTCGTTTCGTGTGATCTTCACATTCATCGCGACGGAGCCGTCAGCGGTGACGTGCGGCGTCACATTGAGCTCGAGCTTTGCCTCCTGGAAGGCCGTGTTGACGCCCTGTGCGCTGACCTGGGAGAACGGAATCAATGTACCCTGTGAGATCGACGCTTCTTCGTTGTCCAGTGTCAGCACCCGGGGCGAGCTGATAATCCGTACAGAGCCTGCCGCCTCCGCGGCGCTCAGACGGACATTCAGGTTCACGGCGCCGCTCAAGCTGCCCATCGTCAAACCAAGGGCACCACCTGCGCCATTACCCGTAACCGCAGGTAGGTTCACGGCGAAGTTCGGGGTGGCGGCGTTCGGATTGAACGGCGAGATGCCATTTGTGGGAGCGTTATCGACCGGCACGCCACCTGCGATGCCGAGATCGGACGGAAAGCGCAAGCCCGTCGGGTTGCCCGTGGCGCTGCTCATCACGGCAGAGCCACCCCACTGAATACCGATGTCTCGCGAATAGGTGCTGCTGGCTTCGACGATGCGCGACTCGATCAACACCTGCGGCGTCTGCGTGTCGAGGGTTCGAACGAGGTCTTCCACATTGTCGAGCTGCCCGACGATGTCGCGCACGATCAGCATATTGGTTCGGTTGTCGACTGACACCGACCCACGCTCCGTCAGGAGCTCATTCACCCGGGGCTGAATCTCTTGTGCGGTGGCGTAGCTGACGGGAATGAGCCTCGTCTCAAGCGGGGCGAGCTGCTCTTGCTGCTTTTGCCGCGCGATGGCCGCCTCGCGCTCTTGTTCGAGTTGTGCGAGTGGTGCAACTCGAATCAGGTTGCCTTGTCGTACCATCCCGAGCGCCTTGGCCTGCAGCACGACGTCAAGGGCTTGATCCCAAGGAACATCACGCATGCGAATCGTGACAGTGCCGCCAACGTTGTCCGCTGTGACGACATTCACGCCACCAACTTCCGAAAGGAGCCGAAGAATGTTGTGGATGTCGGCATCCTTGAAGTCGAGATCGATTCGGCGACCCGAATAGCGCCGCGCGGACTTACCGCCGACCTGCATTGGAAGCTTGCTCAAGAAGCCCGCAACCTCCGGTCCATCGATTTCTGCAGCATAGTCCTTCTCCCGGGCGATTGTCCGCGAAGACGGGCGCTTTTCCGTTTTGGGTGGCGCGAACATCCAAACGATGCGGTTGCCGGAGCGAATCGCCGTACCGGCGGCACCCTCTGACCCGAACACCTCAACCACAGCACGGTCGCCTTTCTGCTTCAGCTCGACCGATCGAAAACTCGCGTCCCGCGGCGCTTCGACGCGGCGCTTGGCGTCGGGCCCGATTCGAGCTCCGATCACCTCGAGCCGCGGCGCCGCTCCATCGCGTGTCGACACGCGGAAGTCTACGTCGCCCTGCACCCCGATCACGACTCGATCACGCCCGCCCTTGTTCTCGAGCCGAACGGAATTGATCCGAGGCTTCGCTGACTTGGCCGGTCGGCCCTTATGGCTCGAGACCGTTTTGCTTTGCCCCCGGCTGAGCCTGATCGAGATCCGGCCGTCGCTTGCGCGCGCATGATAGGTCGCTTTGTCCGTCAAGCTCAGTACGATGCGCGCACCACGCGCGGTCGTACTGGCAACGGTTCGCGCAATGAGCGCGTTGCTTCCGTTCGTTTCGATGCCGCCAGAGGGCAGCGAGGCCTTGTCAACGTCGATGACGATGAGGCGACCACCCTCTTCTGCTCGGACCGCGTATTGCGGATCACTAAAGGCACCCTCGATCGAAACCTGAGCTTCGTGACGCTGCCCGTTGATTTGAACTCGGTCGATTTCGGGTCCGACCGCCTGGGCGATATTCCCCCATGCGAAAGTTGCCCCTACGGCCAAAGCGAGACCCCAATAAATACGCATTCCTGACTCCTCTGCCAGCTCGTTAATCATCGAACGGCGGCAAGGACCGGGGCAAGAAATCGACGGGATTCTTTAAGGCGTCGCGATTGGAGCCGGCTCGCCACCCTCGTGGAGAGGCATCACGCGAGTGAGCGGGGGCTTGTCGGGGGAAGAGGGGTCTTCACGGGTCAGAACGACCGAACCGGGGCGGATCCTATCCACACGCCAGTTCAGTGTGACTGGCATTCCCTCTGCGCCACCGGTCTGAACGACTTCCGGACGGCCGATGTAATCCCCACGCCGTACGACATGTCCCACCGCGGCGGTGTCTGTAAGCATTGCCCGCGGGGTCGCGATCCCCGTCACGATCGCGATCAAATTCATCTCATCGAGGCTGGTGCTCGGCATCAAGACTCGACGTTGTGCCGGAGCGGCGGCTTGAGCCTTGAAGGCTTTCGCATATGAACGGAACGGATCACGATTCCGTACGTCGGCTTCGGTGAAGTCATCGTCGTCAAAGACGTGCGCCTGGGCCTCCGCAGCCGCCGCCGCTTGTTTGGCTGCAACCTCAGCTTCTGAAGGCGGCTTTTGCTCGGTCGCGGCGCCGCCAAGGAAACCCTGAGAGGACCCGCCTTCCTCGTCACTGCAACCCGCAACTCCGACCGTTGCGACCAGTAGAGCAGACAACCAAAACCTGATGAATGAAACCTTCAACGTCATTCCCCTTAGTCCGACGGCCGGCGATACGTCGTCGCGCGCACGTCGACGTTGATGACCACTTCCCCTGACGGCAATTGCCGTGGTTGCGTCATGCGGATGTTCTCCATGCTGATCGCACGGTCCAGTTTGCTGACGTTGTAGAAGAACTTGCCGAGCTGATGATAGCGACCGGTTAGCCCTAGGACGACTGGGATCTTCGAGTACAGCTCCTGGCGTTGCTCGGGGCGTGGCTCAACGAGCCGAATCGTGAGGCCGCTCAGCTCCGCGACCCGGTTGAGGTCTTGAAGGAAACCGGCGATCTCCGAGTCCTCCGGAAGGATTCGACGGTTCTGCCGATCGGAAACCTCCCGGTCAGCGAGCTCCTGCGTGAGCTCGAGGTATTGTTTTTCTCTTCGCTCAGCATCGCGAATCTGGTCTTGAAGCTGCTGCTTCTGTTGCCGCGAACCCTCGAGTTGGTTTGAGATGCTGCCGTGGACCAGGAGGTAATATGCCGCACTTAGAAGCGCCAACACGCCTACCAGCGCAAGTGCCTTGGCCCAAACAGGCAGTCCAACAAAAGTGTCTTCGAGACTCGCCATCAGTACTTCACCCTGCAGGTAATATCGAAGCCTACCGTCTGAAGGCCAGTTTCCGGTTCAACGGACGAGCGTGTGCGCTGCAGCGTCACGTCTTCGTAGATATCGCTCAGGGTCAGCCGTTTCAGAAACTCGGCCACGTCTTCATTGCTGCGTCCCATTCCCTGCATGGTGCACTCGCGCTCGATCTCCTCGAAACGCGTGATCCACAACCGTCTGACATCCCAGGACTCGTTGTAGCCCGCAAGGGGGTTGTCCTGACGCATCTTTTCGAGCTCTTCGGGATTGATCGTCGGCCCGCCCGGCATACTGAGAACCTTCGAAAGCTCCATCACAGCCCGGGTTGGACCTCGCCGCGCCCGCTCGAGCTCTTGAATCACCTGCTCCAGGCGACGGCTCTTCTCGAGGCGTGCCTCGACGTCGGCCAAGCCACTGGTCTTGCCCTGGAGCTCGGTCCGCCTCGCCTCCAGCGTCGCGTTCTCTTCCAAGACCGTCTCGAGCTCCGCGCTTTGGACGAAGTACAAGACGCCCATCACCGCAAGCCAAATGGCGATGGCGCCACCGTATATGGCACCCCAAGTCCCCAAACTGAGGTCGGAAGACGGCATCGGAGACGCCGCCATGCGTCGAGTCCGCTTTTTCCTATCACTCGGCAGCAGATTAATTCGAATCATCAGTGCCGCTCCCGCTCTTTGCGCAATCCCAACCCAATGCAGACCACGGCCTGCGATGCCCGGCCCTGCAATTCCGCAACCGCTCCCTCGTCGACTTCGGCCACACGTGTCGGGTCGAGCACTTCGACAGGCACTTGCGAGCGTGATTCGATGATGTCTAGCAGCGCTTGGATGTTCGCCGTGCCCCCTGACACACAGACACGGGTTAGGTCGCGGTCTCCACTCGTCGCGAGATAGAAGTCGAGCGACCTCTGAATCTCGCCGGCGAGCTGCTCGACCGCTTGGCTGACGATCTCCGGAACCTCGCGCGGCACGATACCGCTACCCTGGCCTCCGCACTTGTACGACTCGGCCTCATCGCGACCGATCCCCAGTTGTCTTTGGATTTCCTCGGTGATCGCATTGCCGCCGTTCGCGATATCGCGGGTGAAGGCGGTTGTCCCGTCGGCAAGGATGTTGACCGTCGTCGTTGCAGCGCCGACATGGACCAGGACGATGGTCTCTTCGGGCTTCGCGACGCCGTAACCCACCTCGTACACGTTCTGCACGGTAAAGGCATCGAGGTCGACAACCATCGGACGAAGTCGAGCTTCCATCGCTAGATTGGTGAGATCGGTGATCTCTTCCTTCTTCGCCGCAACCAGAAGCACGTCCATTTGGCCATGATCGGTGCGCTCATGGAGGACCTCATAGTCGACATGAACCTCATCGAGATCAAAGGGGATATGCTGTTCGGCCTCCCAATTGATCTGTTCTTGAAGCTCACCCGCCGTCATCAACGGCATCGTGATCTTCTTGATGATGACGCTGTGCCCACTTGCGCGCAGAGCCACATTGCGCCGCTTCGAGCGGGCAAAAAGCTTCTCCAGCCCCTCGACGACAGCGCCAGAGTTGATGATGTGCCCGTCGACGATAGTCTCGGCAGGCAATGGGTGGAAGCCGAACCGTGTGATGGTCCTCGCCCCCTTACGCCCCTCTTTGATTTCGCAGACTTTAATCGAGCTCGAACCGATGTCGACGCCGATTAAGTTCTTCCCCTCCGCGGCCATGCAGGTGCATTACTCCTCCTCACCGAACACGCGTACCCGGTCGGCGAGCCTTAGACCTAAAGCTTCGAGAATCTTCCGCTTTGTGTCCATTCGACATCCAAAACCCTTCTCGACGCGATCAATCGTCAACACCGATAGATTCGCGCGACGAGCCAACTCAGCCTTGGACATCATGCGTTCGATGCGGATGTTGCGAACATTGTTGGGCTTGTTGCCGCTCTTCTTGGTCGCCTTGGGCTTCTTCGCCTCTTCGTCATCACGCTGCGAAGATACAGCCTCACTTCCCGTTTCAGGTTTCGGCATCGCTTCGTGTGCCTCGGGTTCGTGAGTCATGACTCGGCTCGTGAAAGGTCGGAAAGGCACCCTGCCAGTCTTCCTCAACGTTATTGCCGAACCACCCTAGGGTCAAGCAACTTTGAAAAATTTAGTACTAAATTAAGTGCTAATTATGCATAACTTATATGAACCTTGGCAGCGGAACGCAGACATCCGCGATCGTCCAGCACTGCTTGTGCTCAACGCGCGAACCTACCGGTTGTCAACGAACGAAGACGTCAGAATTCATGGTCGCAACGCTGAGGATCAATAGCAAAAAATATGACGGCGGAACGCCAGCCACCCGACAACTGGCCCCCACCCCCTCACTCATCAATACTCGGCGAGTCGTGAGGAGCTTAGCTGGGGTGTGGCGCGCGGGCGCCGTGATGTTTTTGGTCCTCCTGCTCAGCGTATCGGCCCTGGCGCAGCGGAAACACACCGTGCAGCAGGGTCAGACGCTGGCCGTCATCGCCAAGCGCTATCGGGTCTCAGTCACCAATCTGGCGGCCGCAAATCGCCTCAAGAAGACCTCCAACCTTCGCGTAGGCCAAGTCCTTCGGGTCCCGCCCAAGGGCGTGGTGTTTGTTTACCCAGGACAAACGCTGATCGGCATCGCAAAACTGAACAAAGTGAACCTGAAGGCCCTGGCGCGGGCCAACGGTCTCAAACCCGATTCCACCCTGCGTATTGGGCAACGACTCGAGCTGCCCGGGTACAGCACGGCAGCCAAGGAGACCAAAGCCCGCAACGCCAAGCTCAGCGGGCTCGTCAGCTTGGAGCGCCCGGCCAGCAAAGAAAGCCTTCGAGTCCGTCTCTTCAGCAAGAACGGCAAGATGGACCCCAAGGCTCGTTCTCGCCTCGCGCGGTTTCTCAGGGATCGGGAAAAGGACAAAGTGAAACGTCCGAGTGTCCGGCTCATGCGGGTGCTTGCCGACTTGGCGGACCACTTCAACGGCCGTACGATCGTCGTGGTGAGCGCGTACCGCTCTCCTGTCGATGGCGAAACCCAATCGAGCAGACATATGACTGGCCAGGCCGTCGACATGCGCATTGAGGGCGTGCCCAACGAAGTGCTGCGCGATTATTGCCTCACCCTGGCCAGGGTGGGAGTCGGCTACTACCCGCGTAGCAGCTTCATACACATCGATGTGCGTCCGCAAGCCGCGTACTGGGTCGATTGGTCGCGTCCAGGAGAGCCACCACTGTACCTGCCCCCCGGAGAGACCCCCGAGCAGTACGACGCTGGCGTCCCTACCGCGGTCTCGCCTCGGTGACACGGCGACGGAAGGAGAGCCCCCTAGCCGTCTTCTTTGGGGAGCTCGATCTTGTGCTCCTTTAGGCGCCGGTAGAACGTGCGCCGCGCCATCCCAAGGGCGCGGGCCGCCTTGGCGCGATTCCAGCCATGTGCGTTCAATGTGGTGAGGATTCGGTCCCGTTCGGCGTCCTTGAAGTCGCGATAGTTGTCCAACACGGGCTTTGGTTCGACGACTCCTTGGCCGACTTCGATCGCAAGCTCCTCGACTTCGATCGTATCGCTGACCGCGAACACCGTGGCGTTCACCAGCAGATGCTCGAGCTCACGCACGTTTCCAGGGAAATCGTGCGCACACAGCCGTTGCAAAGCCTCGCGACTCAGTAACTTCTTTGGCTCCCCGCGCTCATCCGCAATGCGACGTAGGAAGTGCTCGCAAAGCAGAGGGATGTCATCTCGACGGTCACGAAGCGCGGGCAGGTGGAGCTCGACGACTGCGAGCCGATAGTAGAGGTCCTCGCGCATCAAACCCGCTGCGATCAACTCAGAAAGCGACTTCTTGGTAGCGGTGACGAGCCTCACGTCGACCTGCCTTTCCTCCGAAGCGCCCACCGGTCGCACACGCTGCTCTTGCAGGACGCGAAGCAGATCGAGTTGCATCCGGGGTGGCATGTCTGCGATCTCATCCATGAAGAGTGTGCCGCCATCTGCTTGCACGAAGACGCCTTCACGCGTGCGGGTCGCGCCCGTGAACGCCCCTGCAACGTGCCCGAATAGCTCGCTTTCAAGAAGGTCATCGGGGATGGCGCCGCAGTTGATCGAAACGTAAGGCTGAGTGGCACGTGCGCTGTTCTCGTGAATTGCCCGCGCCACGAGCTCCTTCCCCGTTCCACTCTCGCCGGAGATCACGACCGGCACGTCGCTGGTCGCTACGCGATCGAGCACGTCGTAGACGCGCCGCATCCCTTCACTCGTTCCGACCAGGCCCCAACGCTTCCCCGTCGTCCTGGATGCTTGGAGGTGCGCGACTTCCCTTCGGGTTTGCTGTAGCGCTTCCGCTTGACCTTGGATGCGCTGCTCCAGATGTTCGTTGGCCTGACGCAGCGCCTCATTGGCGCGTTCGAGGTCCTGCTTGTGCACCTCGACCTGCTCCAAAAGCCGCGACGTCTCGATGGCGATCGCGGCCTGGTCTGCATATGCCCTGAGAAGCGAGAGGTCTGTTCCCGAGAAGCGGCCACTCATGCTCCGGTGCTCGAGATAGAGCACGCCCCAGATGCGGCCACGCGACCGAATTGGCAGGCATGCAACCGACTTCAACATGAGTTGGTGCACCGACAGATAGTCCTGAACACGGGCATCGTGCGATGCATCCACCGTCACGACCGGATCACCGTCAATGAGCACCGTCTCAGCAATTGAACGACTGAACGCTGCTGTCTGCGGGCCGAGCTGATCCTCAGCATTTCGGATCGCTGCGGTTTCTAGCCCACCATGCTCATCGGTCAGCAAGACCAATCCACGCTCTGCTCCGCTCAGTGCTACCGCCCCGTCGGTGATGAGCGCGAGAAGTTTTGAGAGGTCACGTTCACTCGCCAGTTGGCGCAAATTGGCAAGCAACGTAGAGAGGCTCGACCCGGACGATACACCCGCATTGGACTTCTTTCGTTTCGAAGCCGTGCGGATCGAGTTGCGTCTGAAGTCGCACCAGAAGCCGGCCCGCAGCGGTGGCCCGAGCGAGGTTGCCATGTCGTCCCAGAGCTCGACCGCACGCACAGCCGCGCTTCTTGCCGCCTCTTCGTCGTCGTTCGCCGCATGAAGCACGCTGATGTCGGCAAAGGAGTCCGCCAACAAACGTATCGCGCCCTGATCTTGCGCCTGCTCAGCAACGGACGATGCCTTCGCGAGCGCATCGTCTGAAAGGCGCGCTTGAAGCAGCGCGCGCTCCAAGCCGATCACACCGTCCTCGTCGCTCAGAGAATCGAGGAGGGCGTGGGCCTCCTTGGGTCGACCCAACTCCACGTGCGCGCGCACCGCCAGGAGGGTGGCGCGTGGTCGCAAAGGCGGATCGACGCAAGCCTCCGCCGCCCAACGCACGACCGCGTTCCAATCCCCACGGGACGCGGCAACTCGGGCGCGTACCATCGAGACCGAGGCACTGTCCGTCAGCCCAGCCAACAGACCGAGTGCCGCCTCCTCGTTTCCACAGAAGGCTTGGAGCTCAGCCCGGATCGATCGCAGATCATCGGACCTATCCGGGGCAGGATCTCGATCCCATATCAACTGGAATGCGGCTCCCAACGCCCCCTGCTCGACCCGGCCCCACACGAGGTCTGTTTCGGCCTCGGCTTGCCCAGTCAGGCTCTCTTCGGCACGATCTGACACACTCGCATAGTAGCGGATTGTCAGTCAGTGACGAGGTCGATGATCACAATGCCCCGCTCGGAGTCATCGTCCGCATCGGGGGCTGGCGCCCCTTCGCGAGCCGGCACCGGAAGCTCAAGCTGAGGAAGCCATTCTTTGGCCTGTTCTTCCTCTTCTTCACGCTGTCGGATTTGGTCGATGATGAAGCCCGGGAGCATTGGTATCCTCTTGTTCTTTAACGTTAGGGCAATCGAGAGACACCACCAATATAATAACGCCTTTTCTCATGACAATCGGGTGTGGGAAAATCGGAACCAACGTGTGCTTTCTGCGTCAAAACCCTCGTGATTTGAGCGAATTGACCCCATGAACGACTCTGACGGGGCACCCCCGGACGCAAGGGATCTCCTCCGGAAGTACGACCTGCGCCCCAAGCGCCGCTATTCGCAGAACTTCTTGATCCAGCCAGGGGCTCTCGCACGGATCGCGGACGCCGTGACCGAGCTCGGGACCGAGGTCGTGGAGCTCGGACCGGGGCTCGGGGCGCTGACCCACGCCCTATTGAACCGCGGATGTCGTGTGGCTGCAGTCGAGCTCGACCGCGACATGGTGCATGTATTGAGCCACGAGTACGACCACGCCGAACGGTTGCAGATCATCGAAGCCGATGCGGCCGAGTTCAGCCTCCGCGACCATTCCGCGAACCGGGGTTCCAAATTGGTCGTCACGGGGAATCTTCCCTACCGAGCCACTGGGGCGATCGTGCGTCGGGTGGTCGACGATCGGGACGCGATCGTCGGCGCGGTGTTGATGGTCCAAAAGGAGGTCCGCGACCGCCTGATCGCGAAACCAGGTCACAAGGATTACGGCGCACTCACGGTTTTCGTGCAGGCGGTATTCGCAGTCGAGACCGTCTGCCGCCTTCGGCCTGGCTCGTTCTACCCGGCTCCCAAAGTCGAGAGCGCCGTCGTGCGCCTGCGGCCACGAGAAGTGCCACTCGCCGACGAGAACGATGACTTTCGGGCGGTCGTCAGGGCGGCATTTCAAACAAGAAGAAAGACCCTCCGAAACGCCCTGGGCAACCTGGGTGACCCGGAGCGAGCAGCGCGAGCGCTTCAATCGGCCGGAATCGAGCCTTCACGGCGTGGAGAGACCCTCTCGATTGCCGAGTTTGCACGCCTTGCCGAGCACTGGGGGGCCGCTCGGTGACCGGCCGGCTTGTCGGCCTATCGAAAGGCCATGTATCGTCCGAACTGCATGGCCGAAAACCTGCCCTTACTCGAGCCGTTCACCAAGCAGCACACCTATTGCACGTATTGCCCCAAGATGTGCCGCTTCGCCTGTCCCGTCTCGGTGGCGCAATCGAGTGAGACGACGACGCCGTGGGCGAAGATGACCTCCGCCCATCATGTGAACGACGGAAATCTCGACCTGAGCGAGACCGTCGCCACAAGTTGGTATGGGTGCTCTGGATGTCTCCGTTGTCGGACGCATTGTACCCATCGAAACGAAGTCGCGGCGACCCTCTATGCCGCGCGGGCGGAAACGGTGCAGCGGGGCCAGGCACCAGAACAAGCGGTTGCAGTCCTGCGGGAATACGAACGCCGATCGGCAAACGCCGCCCGGGCAGGATCCCGTCTATTTTCGTCGTCTGCAACGGAACCCGAGCCCGGCGTGAGCTACTTCCCAGGCTGCACGGCCAACGTATTGCGCGCCGACGACGCGGTTGCGGGTTGGCGCGCGACACGGGCGTTGGCTGACGCTCCAGTACGCGTAGTCGCTGACCGATGTTGCGGCCTTCCGTTGCTCGAAGCCGGGGATCCCGAGGGTTTTCGACGCGCTGCAGGCGAGGCTCTCTCGGCGATCTCGGGCACGAGCCTGGCGGTGTTCCTCGATCCGGGGTGCCTCCACGCGCTCAAGTTGGAAACCGTACGTCATGGCCTTGCCCCACCCTCGGACAGGATGATTCACCTGAGCGAGCTTGCGGTGCAACACATCGACAGAATCAAGCCTCTCCCGAAAGCGACCAGCGCGCGCTATCACGATCCTTGTCGACTCGGACGGGGGCTCGGGGTCTACGAGGCGCCGCGTCGGGTCCTTGCGAAAATTCTTGGAACCGAGGTCGAAGAGTTCCATCAACATCGCGACGATGCCGTTTGCAGTGGCGGAGGCGGTCAGCTGCCACGCACCGATCCGGACACGGCCGCCACAATCGCAAAGGACCGGCTCGCCCAACACACTTGGGTCGGGGGTGGAAACATCGTGACCGCGTGCCCGGGCTCGGCGAAACAGTTGAGTCAGAACGGCACCGACCCGGTTCTGTCGTTTGCATCGCTGCTCGAGGAAAGCTGCCGGGGGGCTCGTTGATGCTTCGCAGTGCCTGCGCCTGCGCCGGGTTGATCGTTCTTGTCAGTTGCGCGCCCAAGGGCGTGCAGAGCCCGGTGGAAAGGGCGCCGCCAGCAGAGATCGAACGGGCACGCGCCCTCGTGTCGGCTGGAGATGCGTCGGGTGCGCGCAACGCCTACGAGAGCTTCATCATCTCCCATCCGGGGACCGTGGAAGCCGACCTCGCGCGCCTCGAGCTCGGAATCCTCGAGGCGGCCAACTCCGGTTGTGCACGCGCGACCTCGCATTTCCAACAGGCTCAAGACAGCTCGGACCGCGCGATCGCGATGCGCGCCTCCCTTCGACATGCGGCGTGCCAACTCGATTCGAAGCAGCCAGACCAGGCTCTCGAAACCCTCGAGCCGATCGCGGGAGAGCGTTTCGCCGATGCCGAACAGGACCTGCTGTGGCGAACTGCAGTCGGCGCGTCCGAACAGAGCCTCGATGCCCCGCTTGCGCTCCGGGTGATCGATGAGCTCTTCGAAAAGGGAGGTGCGCCGCTCGACCCTGAGCGCGCGAGCGCGGTCCTCGAGGTGCTCGTCGCAAAGCTCACAGTTGAACAAGCTAGAACCTTGTTTGACGAGCTCCGCCCCGGAGCCACCCCCCAACTCTTGGTCGCTCGTCGAATGCTCGAACACGGCCTCGAAACCCAAGATGCGGATCTCATTGCACGGTCGGCCGAGGTGCTTCGTGAAAGCCCCGCGATCGAAGATCCGGAGGTGCGGATGTTGGTGGCTCGGGGCGACGAGTTCCTCCACGGCAACCCGTACGTCATCGGCGCGCTTTTGCCGCTGAGCGGACGCGGGCGCGAGGTGGGACGTCAGCTGCTCGAGGGAATGCAGCTCGCCGCCCTTCACGAGGGGGGCCCGGAGTTGATCGTGGAGGATACAGCCGGCGATCCCTCTCGGACGGCCGAGGCCATCGAGTCGCTGATCGGCGACCGAAGGGTTGTGGCGGTGTTGGGGCCGGTCGGGACGCGTGCGATCGCTGCGGCCGCAGAAACGACAGCCCGTGCCCAGGTGCCGATGCTCACGTTCTCGGTCGCCGAGGCCACGACCGAAGCGGGCGATCAAGTCTTTCGCTTGCTCTACAGCCCACGAGACGAGGTTCGGGCACTGGTCGGAGAAGCAAGTGCGCGCGGGGCCTCCCGGTATGTGATCCTCTACCCAGACCATGGCTACGGCCGAACGCTTCGGAGGATCTTCGATGAAGAGGTCGCAGCGACCGGAGGCGTTTCTTGCGAGGGCGTTGCGTATCCGCCCGGGACTCGGTCATTCGTCGACTATGTGAAAACCTTGCTCGAGGGCGGTTGTGACGTCGTCTTGCTCGCAGATGTGGCCGATCAAGTCGCCTCGATCGCCCCGACCTTTGCCGCGGAAGGCGCTTGGAGCGCCCGAGAGGTGCGTTTCCTACTCCCGAGCCCGAGTTGGTCATCGAAGTTGTTGGCGCGCGCAGCTCGCTACCTTCAAGGGGCACTCGTCGTCGTGCCTTTCTATGATGACTCGGAAGCCCCGACGAACGTGCAGTTTCGAGAAGCATACGAGGAACGCTATGGACGCCGGCCACAGACTTTCGCGGCCTACGGCTACGACGCCTACCGAATGATCTCCGCGACGCTTCGTCAGGGATACCAAACCCGCGAAGCCCTCTCCCAAGCGCTTCGGTTCGACACGGGGGTTACCCCGGTAACGTCGATGGATGCGTTCTCCCCCGATCGGACTCCAGCCCGTACGCCTCGACTCTATGAAGTCCGCGGCACCGTTCTCGAGCTCAGAGAATAGGCTGCGGATTTTAAGGCAAAACCGCCCAAACGGTTGCCGCGACGGCGAGGATTGCGAGGATCCCAGCCAACAGTGAGAGGTGGCGGTTCGAGCGTCGAGGCAGAGGGGCAAGGCTGCACATTGGATCGTTCGTCGAGTCGGCCATTGGTGGCAGCGGCGCGACGTCTGTCGGATCAGGAGCACTCGTGAGGGCCTCAGCGACCCTATCCTGTGGGCTTCGCGCCCATCTTTCGACATCGGCGTCTAGTCCAAGTGCGCGGAGAGCCGCCTCGGCAAGCTCGACCACGGTGCCGAATCGCTCAGCCTTGTCTTTGATGAGCCCCTTCTTGACGACGGCATCAAACGCCCATGGATAGAGTTGATTTGATGCGCTGACGGGCGGCGGATCCTCGGTGACGATCTTCATCAGGATCTGACCGATGTCGTCACCCCCAAACGCCACCTGCCCAGTGGCAAGCTCGTGCAGGATCGCCGCCACTGCGAACACGTCCGTGCGCTGGTCCACATCGAGCTTTCCCATCGCTTGCTCCGGGGACATGTAGTACGGAGAACCAAGCGTCATGCCCAACGCGGTGAGCTTTGGGCCGGAGGCGACCTGAAGCTTCACGGAGCCGAAATCAAGAATGCGCACCTCGTCGCCGTCTTCCCCCTCACACAAGAAGATGTTGTCCGGCTTGAGATCGCGGTGCACGACTCCATCGGCATGGGCATAGTGCAATCCTAGGGCGAGCTGGCAGAGAATCCGGACCACCCTGGCGGGCTCTAGAGCTCCTTCCCGTTTGAGCACCAGGCCGAGCTCCTCGCCTTCGAGGTATTCCATCGTCATGAAGCACGCGCCGTCCCCAGTCTCACCAAAGTCCAGCACCTCGACGATTCGCTCGTGGTGCAGCGACCTTGCGGTCTCGTACTCCCTTCGAAAGCGCTCCACCGCGACCTCGTCTTTGGCGACCTCCGGGTGCAGGACCTTGAGCGCGACCTCGTCATCGGTGTCCGGACTACGTGCCCGGTATACCCGCGCCATCGCACCCTCACCGACGAGGTCCTCGACGACGTACCCGCCGACTCGCTGACCGGTTTGGGCCGCCTCACTCCGCACGCTTCGGGAGCTCCTTCGCGCTCATGAGCCGCTGGACGACCGCCTGGTCGTAGTCCACCAGTTGCTCGGCCTCCAGCTGCGTGACCACCTCCACGAGCTTCTCGAAACGCTTCTTCTGGCTGAGTCGGTCGCGGATCTCGTCTTCGACATCTTCGAGCGTTCGAACCTCGCCGGGCTGAATCTCCGTCAGCACGATCGCGTGCCACCCGTAGGACGTTTGAACCGGTTCCTTAACTGGCCCTGGAGATTTGGCTTCGAACAAGCTGTCTTTATAAGGTTTTTCGATGTCAGCCTTGATGGTGATTGCGGGAAGCTCTTCGACGACAACCGGCACGTCGAGGTGGTCGGCTCCTCCTCCGGTCGCGTACCGGTCAAAGACTTCCCTCGGATCATCGGCTCGTCGCGCCTCAGCCAAAATCGCGGTTGCAAGCTCCCGGGCCTCTTTGGTGTCCGCTTTGACCAACACGTGCCAAGACCCCCGGCGCTCGAGAACCTGAAACTGATCCCGACTCTGTTCGAACTCCTTGCGCACCTGCCCTGCCGGGATGGCTTCGGGCATGTTTTCCAGCTCGAGCTCGTGGAGCAACGCCCGAACCATCGTTCGGTCGACCTTGCGCCTGCCCTCGGGATCCTCGGGTAGTCCCGCCTTGTGCGCCGCTTGCAGCAGCAACTCCTCATCGACGAGGGCGTCGAGTGCAGTCTCCGCGTTGACCCCGTCGAGCGTCATTCGTTCCCGCACGTCGGCGGCCCCGATCACGCTCCCGCCGACTGTCGCAACAACCTCCGTGACCGCACCGCTTTGCACCTGTGGAGAACGTGGTTCGTTCGTGACCGGTTCACACCCAATCGCAGAGCTGCAACCGACACATGCACAGATTACGATGAAGTCGCGCCGCATCGCGCACCGGCCTCGGGCCTAGCTGTTTTCCTGGCGGCTCCGAAGCCGTGCTTGCACTGGCAGCGCTTCGACGCGGAACATCGTCCACACCGATTGCCCTTCCTCGCGGCTACGAAGCTCATCGATCTTCATGACCGCATCCGGGGCGCCATCTTCGGCGATCTTGTCGACCGCCATGAGAGAGCCCAGTCGAACCCCCAGGTCTTCGCTCCCAAGTTGATCGACCAACGCTGCAATCGCTTCGGCGCTACCCGTACCATATCGGCCGAGCATGTACGCCGCCTTGCGTGCGATTTTCGGGTCAGCACTGCCAACCTTCCCTATCCAACACGCAACCGCGGTATTGCATTCTTTGGCGAGCGCCATCAACGGCTTGTGCTCGGCGAACTTCTCGCGATAGCCCCCGGCCGCCGACGGCGCCTCGCTAGCAATCGCAGCATCGAACTTTGCAGCGTCTGCTTCATTCGCAAGAAGCGCGTAGTTCTGGGCCGCGATCAAGCGGACCTCTGGGTTGGCCTTTTTGTCATTGAGTTGCTCGAGGATGAACGGCATGAGCTCCGCGTCATAGGTGTGCGCCATCGCCGCGAGCAGCTGG
>CAJHXN010000197.1_pt1 | contig 49475 bp, 42 predicted proteins | sample 9198401 | NCBI WGS metagenome assembly CAJHXN01 (sample SAMEA7708334, study PRJEB35096) | sediment metagenome | biome: marine neritic benthic zone biome [ENVO:01000025]; feature: sediment [ENVO:00002007]; material: shallow marine sediment [ENVO:03000034] sea grass bed [ENVO_01000059] ... | reverse complement strand
GAGAGCGAGGTTCTGCTCCGAGAACGCACTCAAAAGATCGTCGAGCACCTCGAGAAAAAAATCCTGGAGCTCTCGGAGTCCAACAAGCGCCTCGAAGACGTCGCGCGCCTTCGACGAGAGTTTCTCCAAAACGTGAGCCATGAGCTCGCCACGCCGATGACCCCCGTCGTCGGGTATCTCCGGCTGCTTCTCAACGAGGAGCTCGGGCCGCTCACCGACCTTCAGCGCAAGTGCTTGGGGTCGATCGAGACATCGACACAACGCCTTCGTTCGGTGGTCGACACGCTGCTCGACGTCAGCTCACTTGAAACCGGCCGGATGCACTACTACACGCGCGCGTACGACTTCGGTGAGGTCGCCTCGACCGCGCTTGCTCAGATGCGCGCCAAATTCGAAGAACGCGACGTGACCCTGGTCGAACGGATCCCGGACGAGCCGCTTTCCGCACAAGGCGATCCCGACAAGCTTCTGCGGGCCATGGTTCACGTGCTCGACAATGCATCCAAGTTCACCCCGATCGGAGGCGAGGTGGCGGTCGAGGTGCGGCCCGACGGCGGGGGGCACTTGTTGTTTGATGTCGCGGATAGCGGGCCTGGCGTGCGGCCGGAGCACATCGCGCGCATCATGGAACCCTTCTATCAAGTCGATGGGTCGGTTACCCGAGAGCAGGGCGGAGTTGGACTTGGGCTTGCGTTCGCAAGACGGGTGACCGAAGCCCTGGGCGGGGGCGTCGAGATTTCGAGCCCGCCGGCCGGGGCTGTCGCGGAGCGCCAGCTCTCGGGTACCCTCGTCGAGCTTCGCGTCAGCCGCGTGCCGGATCGACCCGAGACGGTGTCGTGATCTATCTCGACCACCACGCCGCCGCACCAACGCCTGAGCGGGTTCAGCGCGCGATGGCAGACGCTTCGAGCGTTGGCTGGGCCAACCCCTCGAGCACGCACCGCGCAGGGCAGGCCTCACGCCAACTGCTTGAAGAAGCACGCGAGCTCATCGGTCGATCGATCGGAGCGGCGCCAGCCGATGTCGTCCTCACGGGCGGGGGAACCGAGGCCTGCAACCTCGGAGTTCGAGGCTTGGCCACGGGATGCAAAAAGATCATCACGACGGCGGTCGAGCATCCCTCGGTAGGGGAAAGCGTCCGCCACCTCGAACGTGACGGCCGCGAGGTGTTGGTGATGCCCGTTCTTCGGGGCACACCTCCGACTCCAGACGAGCTCGCTCCCCATCTGAGCCATGACTCCCTCATCGCCATCCAATGGGTGAACCACGAGACGGGCACGATCTTTCCGGTCCATGACTATGGGAAACTTTGCCGCGAGCGCGGCGCTCGGTTGTTCGTCGACGCCACCCAGGCGCTTGGTAAGGTACCGATCGATGTCTCCGGTCTCGAGGCCGATGCGGTCGCCTTCGCCGCACAGAAGATCGGCGGGCCGGCAGGCGCGGGAGCCTGCTGGGTACGCAGGGGGATCCAAATCGACACGGTGCTCGCCGGCGGCCCTCAGGAGCGCGGCCGACGTCCGGGCACTCTCGACACATTGAGCATGGTCGGCTTTGGCGCGGCGGCATCCCTCACCGCGCATCGCATCGGGCAACAGACAACCATCGCAGCCCTCCGGGACCGCTTGGAGGCGGAGCTGCTCGCCCTTGGGGCCATCCGCAATGCCCGGGAGCCGCGGGTCGGGACCGTCACCAATGTGAGCTTTCCCGAATGGGAAGGGGCGATCCTGGTCGCCGCCCTCGACGTCGAAGGCATTTGCGTCTCGACCGGGGCAGCCTGCTCGTCCGGTGTGCAGGCGCCCTCCGCCGTCATCCTCGCGATGTATCCGAATGAGCAGTGGCGGGCTGGCTCGGCCGTTCGAATCAGTTTAGGAATCGAGACGACAGACCTCGATATCAAACGAGCAATACTGGCTTTTCGAGAAGTCTTATCCCGGGCGCCGGCCCAAAACCTCAAGCAGATTTGAAGTCTACGGAAGTAGACATGTAGTGATTTATGGTTTCAGCCTCTAAATATCTGGTTTTACGGAGTAAATGGATGCATGTTTTCTGCAGACAAGCGCTTCTACTAAGTGTAACAGACCACTGCTCTTTTGCTCAGTAGTGCCGCGATGACCAAGCCGACCCGAATCCTGGTGGCGATGAGCGGAGGGGTGGACTCCTCGGTGGCCGCAGCCTTGTTGCGGGAGGCGGGGCATGATCTGATCGGGGTCACCCTCCACCTGTGGGACGCCGAGGAAGGGCACCAGGTGGGCCGATGCTGCGCGCCCGAAGATCGCGACGATGCACGCCGCACCTGCGAGCACATCGGGGTTCCGCACTACGTCCTCGACGAACGAGAGGCGTTTCAAAAGCACGTCGTCGATCCGTTCATTGCGGAATATGTCGCGGGGCGAACACCGATTCCCTGCGTGAGCTGCAACCGCACCGTGAAGCTGACGCACTTGGCGGATGTCGCCGTACGCCTTGGGGCAAGCCACATCGCCACCGGCCACTACGCACGCCTCGAGCGCGCCTCGGATGGACGCCTACGGCTCCTCCGCGGCCGCGACGCAGACAAAGATCAGAGCTACTTCCTGTTTGGGCTGCCCCAGTCGACCCTTGAGCGCCTCGTCTTTCCACTCGGCGAGCTCACGAAACCCGAGGTTCGGGGAGCCGGTCGTCGACTTGGTCTGCCCAACGCCGACAAACCCGATTCCCAGGAGCTCTGCTTTGTGCCGGATGGGCGTGTTGGAGATTTCATCGACCGGCAGGGGCAGCGAAATACGTCAGGCAGGATCATCGACACCGACGGCACCGTCCTCGGGCACCATCAGGGGGTCGCCAATTTCACCCGTGGGCAGCGGCGGGGGCTTGGTCTCGGAGGCGGAGGCGCTCGCTATGTGCTTCGCGTCATGGGGGCGACCGATGATGTGGTCGTCGGGCCGGAGGCAGAGCTTTATGACAGGCAGCTCGTCGCCAAGGACGCGCATTGGATCTCGAGCAGGCCCGCCGATACGTTCGAGGGCGAGATCCGGATCCGCTACCGTCACCGCGGTGCCGCCGGAGATATCACGCCGACTGAGGACGGTTTCGAGGTTCGTTTCGCGGAGCCACAGCGCGCGATTACACCCGGACAGGCCGCGGTGGTATACCAAGGAGACGAGGTGATCGGTGGCGGTTTCATCGCGTGAGCTCGGCGTGTGGAGCTTGGGGGTTGTGGCTGCGCTGCTCCTTGCAAGCTGCGCTACCGGTCCAGGCGAAGGCAGTGCCGTCGGCCAGGTCTGGGCTCCGGGATGCGGCTTCGATGGCGAGCTGTTCTCGCTCGACCCGAACTTCTTCGGAATGGAGCCGAGCAGATCGGTCGAGATCATCGACATGAGAATGCAGCGAGGTGGCGACCTCCAGAACTTGAGCGACGGCGTTTCGTTTTTCATCGCCGACCCGGAGGTGTTGAAAACCGAAATGCTTGGGGTCGACATCGAGCTGGTTCTTCTCGATTCCCCGGTCGAAATGACGCTCTATCTCAACAGGACCTGTCCGCTCCTTTCGGAGATCCCTGTCGTGTACCGCTCGGTGTCGGGCACCATTCGTTTCGATGAGCTTTATGTTCCCTGGCTGGAAAACGACAACCGGATGACCACCGCGGAGTTCACCGATGTCGAGTTCGTCGACACCGCCGACCCCGAGATCCGGCGTGCGGTCATGAGCGGGGACATCAGCTTCTTGGTCCAACGGGGCTCGCCGCCTCAGAACTTCGCGGACTGATGCCTCGAGCCCGCCGAGTCGCGGGGCGGGTCCGTGCCGTGGGCCGGGGCGGCGACGCGGTCGTTGAAACCAGCGAAGGAGTCGTGCTGATGCCGGGCGGGCTGCCTGGTGAGGACATCGAGCTCGAGCCGACAAGACCAAAGCGCGGCGCTGCCAGAGGCAAGCTCGCAAGGATCGTAGCCGAGGCGCAAGGGCGACGGGAGCCCCCTTGCGCCGATGCACATCGATGCGGCGGGTGCCCGCTGATGATCGCCGACATGGCCCTTCAGCGACGCATCAAGGAGGGCTTCCTTCACGAAGCCTGTGAGGGGCTTCCTGGGGCGAGCGACACGGAGCTCATCTGGATCGCGGCTCCTGAAGAGCTCGGCTACCGGCGAAGAGCACGACTCGCATGGCACGGACAAGCCTTTGGCTACCGTCAGCGACATTCGAGACGAGTCGTCGACATCGCGTCATGCATCGTCTTGGCAAAGCCGCTCCAGCGCGCCTGGGATGCCACGCGCGAGCATCTGCAAACACCGATCAGGGGTCGTGGAGAGATTCAGCTCTCGCTGTCCGATGACGCGATGGTCGTGGTCGAGCTTCGGACGCGGGACGAGCAAAGTCCTGCGCTTTTCGAGGCTTGCAACCGGCTCTGTCGAATCGAGGGGATCGGTGGCGTCAGCCTTCAAACTGGCAACATCGGCACCCCCGCCGTGTGGGGGGAGGCCAGCGCGGCGGCCCGGGCGCACGACCAAAGTCTCTTGTGGGGTCCCGCCGGTTCGTTTTCACAGGCCAATGATCGGATCAATCAGCAGCTCGTACAACACGTGGTCGCCCTAGCGGAACCCACGAGTATGCGCGTCCTCGAGCTCCATTGTGGCATCGGGAATTTCACCGTGGCACTCGCGGAAGCCGCCCAGACCCTGGTTGCTGTCGAGCAAGACCCAGCCGTAGTCGAAGCGTGTCGAGCGAACTTGGCTGCGCGCGGGCTCAAGGCGCGTGTCGTCGAAGGGGATGCAAGTCAGCCACCCAAAGGGCGTTACGACGTGGTCGTTCTCGATCCACCGCGACAGGGCGCCAGGGCGTTGTTCGAAAACGCCGAACTTTGGCGCGGCACCCGGCGCATCGTCTATGTCTCCTGTGACACCGCAACGCTCGGCCGCGACCTTCGCCTAGCTTGCGACCGCGATTATCGAATTGACCAGATGATCGCGCTCGACATGTTTCCCCAAACCGCTCATCTCGAAAGCCTGGTCCGACTCGTTCCTCGCTAGCCGTCACGCTGCGTTGCTCGAGGCGGGCGGGGGCGCTAGCGTTTCGCTGATATGCGCTGCCCCTATTGCGGAACACTGGACAACCGCGTGATCGATTCGCGCCTTTCGCAAGCAGGAGAGGTCACCCGTCGGCGGCGCGAATGCGAGAGCTGCGGCCGTCGCTACACGACGTACGAACGGGTGGAGCACATGACTCCACTGATCATCAAAAACGACGGGCGCCGCCAGCCATACGACCGAAACAAGCTTCTTGCCGGGCTTCGGCGTGCATGCGTCAAGCGGCCCGTTTCCGCAGAGGCCCTCGAGCGCCTCCTCAGCCAAGTCGAGCGATGGATGGCCGACACCGGCGAACAGGAGGTCTCGTCGGCTGACCTAGGGCAGCGCGTGCTTCACGACCTACGAGAGCTCGACCAGGTGGCCTACGTTCGGTTCGCCAGCGTGTATCGCGATTTCCAGGACGTAGGTGAGTTTCTCGACGAGCTCACGAAGCTGAAAGATTGAGATGGCGTCGGACGACGAACGCGGTTTCATGCAGTTGGCGCTCGAAGAGGCAACACGCGGCCGCCCGAGCCCAAACCCGCGGGTCGGCGCGGTGGTCGTCGACGAGGGCAAAGTCATCGCGCTGGGGTACCACGCGGAGGCGGGACAACGGCATGCCGAAGTCGCGGCGATTCGAAACGCTGGGCGGTCGGTGGCTGGTGCCACCCTCTACGTCACTCTCGAGCCTTGTGATCATCACGGTCGGACGGGGCCTTGCACCGAAGCGATCATCGACGCCAGCATCGCGCGTGTCGTGATAGGCTGCCTCGATCCTGCTCCACGCGGCTCTGCCGGAATCGAGCGGCTCGAGCGAGCGGGCATCCAAGTGGAGCTCGGGCTACTCGAGGACCAAGCGAAGGCGCTCGTCGCGGACTTTGCCAAACACGTCAATACCGGGCTGCCGTTCGTGACGCTGAAGGCGGCCGTCACCCTGGATGGCAAAATCGCCAGTCGAACGGGCGAGTCGAAATGGATCACGGGGGAGGCTGCGCGCTCTGAAACCCATCGCATGCGCTCCGACGCCGACGCAATCCTAGTCGGCATCGGTACGGTCCTCGCGGACGACCCTTCTCTAACGGTCCGCCACGTCGAAGGGGTCGACCCGGTTCGCGTCGTGTTGGACGCCGACCTGCGGACCCCCCCGGATGCCGCCATCCTCGACCCCAAGCGTCAATCGACGGCCCCGACCTGGATCTTTCACGCCGACGACACCGATCCGCATCGCAAGGACGCGCTCTTACGACCCGAGGTTGACTTGATCCCTGTCCCCCGCCATGCGCGCGGGGTGGATCTCAGCCTCGTTTTGAAATCGCTCGGCGCGCGCGACATCGTCCGCTTGATGGTGGAAGGGGGGGCGCACATCCATGGTTCCTTCCTCGAGGCGGGCTTTGCCGATCGGGCCGCGATATTCGTCGCGCCGCGGATTATGGGAGACGTACAAGCCGTTCCCTTTGCCGCCGGTGTCGTGGTCGATTCGGTCGATGGGGCCGCGCGCCTTTTGCGCACTGAAATCCGTGCGCTCGGCACCGACTGGTTGGTGACAGGCGACTTCGAGAGGACGGCGTAGATGTTCACAGGGCTGGTGGAGCAAATCGGTACGATCGATCATCTGGAGCGCAGAGATGACGGGCTGGCATTGCGAATCTCGTGCGCCTTGCATCCCTACGAGCTCGGAGAATCGATCGCGGTCGACGGTGCTTGTTTGACCGTCAAGGCATTTGAGGATGGGTTCTTCGAAGCGGACGCCTCACTCGAGACGCTCGACAAGACCAATCTTGGTGACCGCGAAGAGGGCGACCGGGTGCATCTCGAACGCGCGCTTTCGCTTGGCGATCGCTTGGGTGGTCATCTCGTGACAGGTCACATCGATGGCGTCGGCACGCTCCTCAAAAAGGCGCCCTCGGGTGACTACCTCCGCACAACGTTCGAAGCCCCCACACGGCTCACACCATTCCTTGCACCCAAAGGCTCGGTTACCGTGAACGGCGTGAGTCTGACGGTGAACACAGTCACAGGCGATCGGTTTGATGTCATGTTGGTTCCGTACACGCTCAATGAGACGACCTTTGGCGAAATGTCCCGTCGAACGCGCGTCAACCTCGAAGTGGACGTTCTCGCGAAGTACGTCGCGAGCCTCATGGGCAAACCTGGGGTCGACGGCGGGTCCGCCGCCGGGCACTGACGATTTGCAGCAGTCCGCTGGAATCACGGCCGATTTCGCGTCATGGTCTCGGCCATATGGCGAGCGCGATCGAGCGGGTTGTCGCGGCTCTCGATGACATCCGAGAAGGAAAAATGGTCATCGTGGTCGACGACGAAGACCGCGAAAACGAGGGCGACGTGTGCATGGCGGCCGAAAAGGCAGACGCCGACACGATCAACTTCATGGCCCGTTACGCGCGTGGCTTGATCTGCCTGAGCCTCAACGAAGATCGGATCCGCCAGCTCGAACTCCCCATGATGGTGGATGACAATCGCTCTTCGCGCGCCACTGCGTTCACCGTGTCGATCGAAGCACGCCATGGGGTGACCACGGGCATCAGCGCCGCCGATCGAGCCCATACCATCCTGACCGCCGTGGCTGACGACGCCGGCCCAACCGACCTCGTGAGCCCCGGCCACGTCTTCCCCTTGAAGGCAGTGCCCGGCGGCGTTTTGCAACGCACAGGTCACACCGAGGGCTCCGTCGACCTCGCACGCCTTGCTGGCTTGAAACCCGCGGGCGTCATCTGCGAGATCATGAAAGACGACGGCACGATGGCGCGGTATCGTGATCTGGTCCAGTTCTCGAAAGATCACGACCTACGCCTGATTACGATCGCCGACCTGATTCAATATCGCTTGGCCCGAGAGCGCCTGGTGACACGCATTCGGCAAACGCCGATCGAGATGCCGACCGGCCAAACCTGGTCAGCATCGGTGTACCAGGTGCAGGTCGGCAGGGATGAGCAGTTCATGGCGCTGAGCTATGGCGACATCTCGTCAAAACCAACTCTCGTGCGCGTCCATCGTGGCAGTGTGCTTGGGGATGCGTTCCAGGTTCGCATGCGCGATCGCGTCCACATCGCGGACGTTGTTGCCGCCGTCGAGCGCGAAGGCAATGGGGTGATATTGTTCCTGCCGGGACATCCCGATCCCGACACTGATCTCGCGTTCTACCGGAACGAACCGATTCAGCGCCCGCCCGAAGAACCAGGCGTGGTGCTCCGCGAGTATGGGTTTGGCGCGCAGGTGCTCGCCGATCTCGGGCTCGTGCAGCTCCGGGTGCTCACCAATAGGCCCCGTCGACTCCCGAGCCTCGACGCTTATGGCCTCAACGTGGTCGAGCAACTACGGGTATCGCGAGGTGGGGAGCTCGCCCTGGCCGGTCCAGTCCCGAAGACAACGCCATGAGCCGCGATTCAAACAAACCAAACGAGACGATGGATGCACCGAAGGACGCGCGCTTTGCGATCGTCTGGTCCCGCTTCAACCGGAACGTCGTCGGCAAGCTGCTCGACGGGGCGAGGAGCTGTCTCGCGGAGCGCGGCGTTGCCGACGAGGCGGTCTACGTCGTCGAAGTCCCAGGAGCCTGGGAGCTCTCGTACGCGGCCCGCCGGCTCGCTCTGAGCGGTCGGTTCGACGCGATCATCGCACTCGGAGCCGTGATCCGGGGCGGTACGCCTCACTTTGACTACGTGTGTGACGGTGCCGCCCAAGGCCTCCTCAGGGTCATGTTGGACACCGGTCTGCCTATCGCGTTCGGAGTGCTCACGACCGATGACGAGCAGCAAGCGCTCGAGCGGGCAGGGGGTTCGCACGGCAACAAGGGGCGCGACGCTGCATTGACCGCGATTGAGATGGTCCTGTTCGACCGAAAGCTCGAGAGCGATGGGATCCCGGCGCAAAGGTCGTGAGGCGGCGCTCCGCATCCTGTACTTCATGGATGTGGCCGGCGTCAGTGGGACGCATGCGATCAAGGCCTACTGGGGTCACCTCGCCGATCCAAGCTTGGCAGGTGAAGAGACCGAGTTCGCCAACGAAATCGTCAGCAGCTACGCAGAGCACCGAGATGCGGTGAACGAGCTCATTCGCAATTCAAGTCATCACTGGCGTCTTGAGCGAATGCCGATCGTCGACCGAAACGTGCTTCGCGTCGCCATCGTCGAGCTCCGCGACATGAAAGACATTCCAAAGCGCGTCACCCTCAATGAAGCGGTCGAGCTCGCGAAACGGTTCGGGTCCGAAGGAAGTGGGTCCTTTGTGAACGGGGTCCTCGATCGCATTGCAACGGAGCTGGGGAAATCGTGATCGACTAGCGTCGACGCTTGGGCTTGCGCGTTGAGCGCGCTTTAGTCGATCGTTTAGCCTTCTTCGCAGGTCGGCGCTTCCTGGTCGACGCGGCCTTTTTCTTGGGGGCCTTGCGCTTCTTCGGCACGGGCTTGCGTCTGCTCTTCTTGGCGGGTCCACGGCGTTTCGCTGCCTTTCGCTTGGTGGTCTTCTTCGCCCCACGCCGCCTCTTTTGCGGCGAACGCCTCTTCGAAGGGCGCTTCCTCGTGGTGGTCCGCCGCTTCGGTGTGGACTTGCCCCTCCTCTTCTTTGCGGCAGCTTTCTTCTTTGCGGCAGCCTTCTTTTTGGCCGCTGCCTTCTTGCGCTTGAGCGCATCGGCTTTCTTCTTTTGGACCGCCTTCTTGCGCTTGAGCGCATCGGCTTTCTTCTTTTGGGCCGCCTTCTTCTTCGCAGCCGCCTTCTTCTTTTCGAGAGCCGCTTGTTTCTTCTCGGCGGCTTTGCGCTTGGCCTCGGCCCGCGTTTGCTTCAGCTGCTCGGCCTTGCGCTTCGCTTCGGCTTTCTTATGGGCCTGCTCCGCCGCCCTGCGAACCGCTTCGGCTTTGCGCTTGGCCTCGGCTTTCTTCGTGGCGGCCTCCTTTCGCGCCGCCGCTTGTGCACGCGCCAGCTCGCGCAAATCGATCGTCTTGGACTCGACGCGAGGCCTCGTCTTCTTCGGCTTTTGCTCCTCCTCTTCCTCCTCTTCTTCGTCGGAAGGCTCGGGCGAAGGAACGAACGGGCGCCGCGGGGCCGGACGACTCGCCTTGATTCCCGAGAGCGGCAGGTGGCCTGCCTTTTTCGCGGCGCTATACGCCGCCCGCATTGCCCCCGGCTTGGCGAAGTACTTCTTCATCGGGTCGAGGTACTGGGTTCGCCAGATCTGGCGACACGCTGCTCCAAGGCCTTCGGGAATCCCGGAATGGGTCACCTCGACCTTAGTCCCCCCTGCGATAGGCTCAAACGTGATATCCACCCGCGAGTCGTTGGACCCCGGCGGGAAATCCCGCGTGCGCCAGGTCATCGCGATACGACTTCCGGTCACAAGGTAGACATGAGTCGCGTCCACCAAGCCATCGTGCGCTACGACTCGTCCGCCTACCCAAGGGTCCACCGTGGCCCGCGCTCCGGTGAACGCGCTGTGGTGGCGCTCGTCCATCCACGCAGAATAAATACGGTTTGGACTTGCGGGTATCACGGACGAAACAGTGAATTCTTCCGTGGCCATCGCCTGCTACGCTTCTTGACTCGGTCGGGTGTATAAGTCCATGAAAGTCACTTGAAAACCAAAAAAATGGAGGCCTCTCCGCGGGATAAGTACTCGATTTTCACGATTCTGTAACCTCTTAGGGCGGTAGGAGTCCAACGCTCGCCGATCGCCAGGTGCTTCTTGACCCGATCCGCCTGCGTGCTTCGATGCATCGTCCGATGGCCCAGCGCGTTCCCCGGCACCAGTTCTGGATCGACCGCGGCGGGACCTTCACCGACTGTATCCATCGCGACCCAGGCTCGGGCGCCCTTCGGGTCGCCAAAGTCCTTTCCTCGGACGAGGCGCCCTTGGTCGGGATCCGGCAGCTCTTGGCCCTCGGACCCGACGACCCGATCCCTCCGGCCGAGATCCGGATGGGAACGACCTTGGCGACCAATGCGCTTCTCGAGCGAGGGGGCTGTCGGTGCGCGCTGATTGCGGATCGAGGGCTTGGAGACCTCACGCGGATCGGAGACCAAACACGCCCCGATCTGTTCGCGCTCGACATCGAGAAGCCGTCGGTGCTTCCCGATTGGGTAGTCGAAGTCGATGCCCGGATGGACTCCGATGGGCACACCACAAAACCGCTTGACGCGAACGCCCTTCGACGCGCGCTTGAACGCGCGAAGGCCGAAGGGGCCGAGTCGGTGGCGATCGCGTTGATGCACGCCTACCGCAACGGCGACCTCGAAAATCGCGTCGCCGAAATCACCTCGAGCGCTGGCTTCGAACACGTGTCGATGTCTCATCAGGTCTCGAATGAGCTCGGCATTCTAGGGCGGACCGATACGACGACCGCCAACGCCTATCTCACCCCGCTTCTCACTCGATACATGAGCAAGCTCGAGCAGCACCTCGGTTCGGGTTGTTTGAGAATGATGCAGAGCAATGGAGGACTGGTGGACGCGCCGCACTTCATCGGTCGCAACGCGGTGCTTTCAGGACCGGCAGCCGGCGCGGTCGCGACCGGAGCCGTGGCGAGCGAGCTCGGCCTCGGTGACGTGATCGGTTTCGACATGGGGGGCACATCGACCGATGTGTCTCGCTATGGCGGCGAAGTCACTCGCGTGTTCGAAAGCGAAATCGCTGGAGTCCGGATTCGGGCGCCAATGATCGAGCTCCACACCGTGGCCGCCGGGGGCGGATCGATCTGTGCACTCGAGGGTCAACGAATGATGGTGGGCCCGGCGAGCGCCGGCGCAAACCCAGGCCCTCTATGCTACGGGCACCCCGACGCAGAAGATCTCGCCCTCACCGATGTATCCCTTTGCCTTGGGAGGATCGCGCCGGATCGATTCCCATTCACGCTCGAGGATGCGCGTGCACGGGACAGACTGCGTGAAGTCGCCGACGCCCTGACCGCACACGGCATGGGAAAAAGCCCGTTGGAGGTGGCCCGCGGATTTCTACGCATCGCTGTCGAGAACATGGCGGCTGCCATCCAGCGGGTGTCGGTCGGTCGCGGTCACGATGTGCGCACGCATGCCATGGTCGTCTTCGGCGGAGCGGGAGGGCAGTACGCTTGCTTGGTGGCCCGTCGTTTGGGCATTCGAAGGCTCGTGTTCCACCCCTATGCGGGCGCCCTGTCCGCGTTCGGAATGGGCGTCGCGAACTTCGAGTGGCATGCAGAGCGCGATGCAGGTCGCGTTGATCTCGACACCGTCGCCATCGCTGATTGGGAGGACGCCTTTGAAGAGCTCGAGCGCACAGGCCAAAGTGTGCTTGCTCGAGATGCCACCGCCGAGTCTCAATGGACGCTCACCCGACGTGTCGCGCTTCGATATCGAGGCACCGAGACCGCGTTGACGGTTGACCTCGGCGAACCGCTCGAGATGCGCACAGCCTTCGAGGCGAAGCATCGATTGGAGTTCGGGTACACGCGACCAGGACATCTCGTCGAAGTCGCCACACTTCGGGTGCACGTCGAGCTTTCGAGTCCAAACCCCGATTTGCCCCAAGTCGAGCCCGGAAGCGGCAAACCCGTACGCACCACGACGTTGTGGTCTGGTGCCACCATGGTCGAAGCTCCGGTCTACAAACGAGAAGACTTCCCGATCGACATCGAGATCCCAGGGCCCGCGTTGGTACTCGACGAGACCGGCACCGTGGTGATCGAAGAAGGCTTCGTGGGCGTCCGGGACTCCCGCGACTACCTGCTATTGCGAGACATCCGCGCCGAAGACCACGACGAAAAGGCCCAGACGGGTGTCGATCCCGTTCTCCTCGAGGTCTTCAACAATCAGTTCAAATCGATTGCCGAGCAAATGGGGGTAGTGCTTCAGCGCACCGCAATCAGCACGAACATCCGGGATCGCCTGGACTTCTCTTGTGCGGTTTTCGATGCGGACGGTGGCCTCGTCGCCAACGCGCCGCACATCCCGGTTCATCTCGGTGCGATGGGCGAGTCGGTACGTGCGGTGCTTCGTGCACACCCAAAGATGCGTCGGGGCGATGTCTATGTAACGAACGACCCAGCCGCAGGGGGGTCCCATCTGCCGGACATCACGGTCGTGACGCCTGCGCACGACGAAGCGGGGCGTCTTCAATTCGTGGTTGCTTCACGAGGTCACCACGCCGATGTTGGAGGGTTGACCCCGGGGTCGATGCCGCCGTTTTCAAACCATCTCGACGAAGAGGGGGTGATTTTTCGAAGCCTCAAAGTCGTCGAGGATGGGAGACTCGACGAAGCACTTCTAATGGAGGTGCTGACGACCGGCGCGCACCCCGCTCGCAGGCCCGACGAAAACCTGGCCGACCTCCAAGCCCAAATCGCGGCCAATGAAAAGGGCGTCCAACTGCTTGCCGCTCTTCTCGATCAATACGGGTTGCAGGTCGTCGCCGCGTACATGCAACACATCCAAGACAACGCGGCCGATCTGACCGAACATGCCATCGAGGGGCTCGATGATGGAGTCCATGCCTTCGAGGATCGACTGGACGACGGCACACGCATCGCGGTTCGGCTGACGGTGCGCGGGCGCTCGATGGAAATCGACTTCGAGGGGACCGACCCCGCTGTCGACGACAATCTCAATGCGCCCAGAGCCGTGACCGTCGCCGCGGTACTCTACGTATTGCGCGTTCTGGTTGGCAAACCGATCCCGCTCAACAGCGGTTGCCTGCGCCCGGTCACGATTCGAATTCCGGAGGGCTCACTTCTCGCGCCGGAGCCCTGGCGCGCAGTTGCAGCCGGGAATGTGGAGACGTCGCAACGCATCGTGGATGTGCTCTTTGGGGCACTCGGCCTCGCGGCCGCGAGCCAGGGTACGATGAACAATCTCACCTTCGGCGACGATCGCCTCGCATACTACGAGACCCTGGGCGGCGGGGCGGGGGCAACCGCCAATCGCTCGGGTGCCTCGGGCGTGCACACCCACATGACCAACTCGAAGTGCACCGATCCCGAAGTCCTGGAGACCCGTTTTCCGGTTCGTATCCGTCGCTTCGAGCTTCGCGACGGGTCGGGGGGGAAGGGGGTGAACCAGGGCGGCGAGGGGCTCGTTCGTGAGTTGGAGTTCCTGGCCTCGATGCGGGTTTCGGTCATCGCCGAGCGGCGCGTGACGCGGCCCTATGGTATGCGCGGCGGCGGCCCCGGGGCCGCAGGCATGAATTTGTTGAACGGCACAGCGCTTCCCCATCGCGTATCGGTCGAGGTCTCGCCGGGGGACATATTGCGTATCGAAACACCAGGCGGTGGTGGCTGGGGTGAAGCCCAATGAATACCACCGAGCTCAGGCGTCGCCTTCAGCAGATCATCTTTCACAACATCTTGCACCTCGATGACACTCCACATCGCATCGCGTGGGGCGTATTCATCGGCACGATGATCGCATTTACACCGACGTTGGGACTTCAGATCGTTTTTTATCTGCTCGTTGCGACTCTGCTCCGGGCCAACAAGATCTCGGGGATTCCAATCCTCTTCATCAGCAATCCATTCACGGCGGTCCCGCTCTACTACGCCACGTGGAGCGCGGGCGCTACGCTCCTGCATCCCGAAGACGGTGGACGGGTCGTGACCCGCGACACTATCAAAGCGTGGCTCGGAGACACGGGCCACGCGTTGAGGGAGACGGGCCTTGGGCGCCTTCTAGACCTCGACTTTTGGAAGGACGCAGGTCGAGTCTTGCTCAGCACTGGCGACGAGCTTTGGTTGGGAGGCTTTGTGTTTGGGCTAGTCTCCGGCATCCCGCTCTACTTCGCAACGCGATGGGGCATCAACGCCTTCAGGCATCTGCGCGAAGGGCGGCGGCTCTCGCACGGAGCGCCCACCCCTTCAAAAGAGTAACCCCCGACAGACCGAATTTGACCGGTAGGAGCCGACTGTTAGAGTCCGGCGCCGTGTCCCGCCCCCATCGTTCTCGGAAGGCCCTGGTGCTTTGCCTGATCGCGACCGCGGTTCTTGCAGGCGTCGATCTGGGTACCAAGCATTGGGCACTCGAGCGTCTCTCCCAGCCCTCACCCCATGGCTCGGACCCGATCTGCGAGCGCGACGAGCACGGCCACATCCGCCAGCAGCGGTCCCAGCGTCCACCCGTCGTACTTGTCGATCGTTATCTCGAGTTCCGATATGCCGAAAACTGCGGCGCTGCCTTCGGCTTCATGCGCGACATGCCTTCGCTGGTTCGCAAGGGCGTGTTCTACTTCGCGGCGGTTGGCGCAGTCGTGCTGCTCTTGTGGATGTTCGCTACGGGTCGGGGCGGCACGCTCTTCGCGTGGAGTGTCCCCTTCATCGTCGGCGGCGCGATCGGAAATTTTGTCGATCGCGTGCGATTCGGATACGTCGTCGACTTCATTCGTTTCCATTTGAACGACCGATGGGCTTACCCGACGTTCAACGCGGCCGACGCCTGGATTACGATCGGTGTCGTCTTGATTCTGATCGATGGGTTCGTCGACGGAAAGCGCGAACGTGAGCGAACCGCTCAACCAGCCGAGTAGACCCTCGTGGTAGGGTCGCGCTAGATGTTCCCAACTCTCGCGGAGATCTTCGGGGAACCCATCCCCGCGTACTTCACGATGCTCCTGGTCGGCTTTGCGGTGGCCACGGGGCTTTGTGCGTGGCTCGCCAAGCAGGAGGGAATCGACCCGAACACCTTCATCGACCTTGGACTCTTCTCGGTGATCTTTGGGGTGCTTGGCGCCCGCGTGCTGCACGTGTTCGCAGACGGTTACTTCTGGGACTACGTGCATCTGTGCACCGATCCGGCCCAGGTCGCATGGCAGATCACCGAAGGCCAGTGTCGCGAAGCCGAGGGGATTTGGGAGTCCGCTCGAAAGGTTTGCCGGCCGGCGGCGCGCGACTGTTTCGCGTGGGCGGCGTTTTGGCGGGGAGGTCTTGCGTATTACGGTGGCCTGATCGCCGCGTCGGTCTTCGGCGTTTGGTTCGTGAAGCGAGAGGGCGTTCCTTTGCGTCAGGGTGTCGACATTGCGGGCATTGGCATTTGCGTTGGCTTGGTCTTCGGCCGCATCGGTTGCTTCCTCGGCGGCTGCTGTTTTGGCACGCACACCGACGAACCACTTGGCCTACGCTTTCCCGCGTTTTCGCCTGCAAGCGAGTCCCAATGGCGTGCGGGCTTGCTGCCGCACCCAGGGGTCGAGTCGCTCCCGGTGCACCCGACGCAACTCTACGAGGCGGTCGGTTGCGCCCTGATCGCCGGGTACCTGCTGTGGCTCCGGCCGAGAAAGAAGTTCCAAGGCCAAGTGATGCTCGCCTTCCTCGCGCTATACGCAATCCTGAGGTTCGTACTGGAGTTCTGGCGCGCAGACGACCGGGGGGAGATCCTCGGGCTGAGCACGTCGCAGGCACTTGGGGTCGTAGCGCTCGGAGTGGTGGCGGCGCTCTCGGGCCGCTGGGGGCGGCACCGAGTCAGATAGGCGGCGCTGGCGCCGGCACTGGTGCCAAAGTCGAAACCGGATCAACTGGGGTCAATCGGACGGTGCGGGACACGGCCATGGGTCGGACGGCTCGGCTTGCATAGGTGGGCCGGTTCACTTGAGGGCTAGTGCCCACGCAAGCCTCGCCTCGTAGCTCGCGACCAACCCGAGCTGGTTGCTGTCGGACGGGTTGGCACTCGCCACGCCGCCCCATGACCGCATCCCACACCGCCCTATTGAGCCCACTACCGTGGATAGTGGAGTCGCGTCGACTGGACCCTGCAAGACTCGCGCGCACTGGCACTGACGCTGGCCCTGACACTGCCACTGGCGCTGCCACTGACGCTGCACTCCCCCTGTCACCGACCCGCCCCGAGCGGTGCGCCGTCGACTAGGAGGTCGACGATTATGGGGGTGCCGTTGCGGTCGATTGCGACGAGGATTTGGGCGGCGTTGCGCGTGGCGGCGTCTTGGAGACGTTTCTCGAGATCCCGTGCACGTGCTTCGGGAATATAGAATCGGTCGAGGTTTTTGAGCTTGGCGCGGACGACGAAGCTCTGGCAGCGCTCTTTCGCGAACGAACAGGAGGCGGCGCGCAGGATCGGTGCCGCGTCGTCAGGGACCTTCTCGAGACATGCGCAGTCGGCTTCACCGACATTTGCGTCATGGGGCTCGCCCCACTTCTCCTCGATTTGAAAGCGCAGATAGCGCCCGCGCAGGAGATCCCTGGGATCGTAGCCACCGATGTCGAAGTGCCAAGTCTCGCCAGTCCGAATCGCGCGTTCGCCCCGCACGATGCCGACGCCCAGCACCAAGAGTGGGAGCACCAGGGCAAACCAGCGCCATGCTTTACTGCCCATCGGACGCCTCCTCAAATTCATCTTTGAGTTTCGATGAGGTGCGCGCCCAGAGCCAAGCGACCATTAGCGTAAGCAGACCGCCCGTCACCAGGCCAAGGCCGGTGCTCATCAACGTACCAAACACCTCGAAGTAGATGGTCACGATCCGGACGCCTATCGCCGCGGTGAGAATACTGAATGCCCTGCGCTGACCGATCGAGTAGGCCGCAAACGCGAAGAACGCGAGAACCGCAAGTCCGATGAGTCCCCCTACGAGCTCCAGCCTTTGGTGAGTCAGCAAGAGCGGCGGCACCAGGGTCCCGAGGAACACGACCAGGCCCGCGGTGGCGAGCATTGCCCACTTACCAAAGAGTGCCCTTCCAAAAACGATGGGCACTGCCAGGAGTGCGGCCGCGACGCCCGCACCCCACGTGACCAGATGCTCGGGCTCGATCTCTGCATACCAGATGAAGCTCCCGGCGAAAGCAAAGACGATCACGACCGACCAGGCGTTCTCGTGAAAGGTTTGCGACACCTTGTCGCTCGAGCGCCGAAGGGCCCAGCTCAACAAGAAGAGTAAGACCGGGAGCGCCACCCCTAACGCGAGCGCGAGATCGGGGCGGTCGGCGTCCTCGACCCGATCGATCCATTCGACGGCATTGACTACGTACGTTGCGATCAGGCCCGCCGCCCAAAGCACGCCGGCGAAGCGACTTCGGACGAGGAACAAAAGCGGCAAGGTCGCGAGAGACCAGACGCCGAGGGCCACACGAAGGGGCGAACCGAGTTGGTAGACCTGGCCAATGAGCCCGATCGAAGCAAGGACGAACAAATAGTAGACGATCACCAGCGCCTCAGCGCCCCAGCCGCCCCCGCGTCGGAGCAGGCGCTCGATGCCAAACGCCATGGCCGCACCGACAAGCAGGTCGACCCCAAGCTTGACGACCGGTGGAATCGCATCCCAGTTCGCAGCCACGATCGCGACGAGCCCGATCCCGATCGCGAGCGCACCTAGCCCGACGAGGGCGTAAAGGGCCGTCGGGCCCCGGTGGGTCTCCTCAAATTCGCGGATCCGGTTGGACGTATCCTCATCGATGATCCCGGCACGAAGCCACGCCTCCAGTCGCCGGTTCAAGCCCATGAGCCCCTGGTGATCCCGAGCCGCAGTGGCGTGCCCTCGATCTCGGTTTCTTCGACGGTGGCACCCTTCGCGTCGCCCGCTTCGAAGCGTGTCGCTAGGGTTTCGTTGGCGATGCGTTCGGAGTGCTCTTCGATCGCCTGGGCGACTACACCCTCTGCCTTCCAGGTGACCTCGATGCGGGCCTCGTAGGGGAGGTCCATCGACTTTCGGGCGCGTTGGATGCGGTTGATCACCTCGCGCGCCATGCCTTCGCGGCGGAGGTCGTCGTCGATGCGGGTGTCGAGGACCACCACTTGGCCGGCCCCCGAAGCGGCGGCGAAGTCTTCGCGGGCGCTCAGTCGGACCTCGACCTCGTCAGGGGTGAGATCGATTGGGCCGTCGGGAAGGTCGACCCGGATCTTTTGATTGGCTTCCATCTCGGCGTAGAGCGCCGACCCGTCAGCGTCGGCGAGCGCCTTTTTGCATGCGGGCACCTGCTTGCCGAGCTTCGGGCCAAGGACACGGAAGTTCGGCACGAGCTCGAACTCGACGTATTTCTCCGGCTCTTGGGTGAACCCAAGCGATCGCACGTTGAGCTCTTCGCGAATCGCATCCGAAAACCGGTCGATCGCCGCGCGCTCGCCATCGTCGGCCACCACCACGATCGCTTCGGACAAGGGCTGGCGAACTTTGAGCTTGTTTTCGTTTCGCACCCGTTGTCCAAGATTGACCACATTGCGGACTTGCTCGACCGTGCGGCGGAGGTCGTCGTCGACCCGTGCATCATCGGGCTCAGGAAAGGAAGCCAGATGCACCGATTCGGGCGCGGAAGGATCGTGCTTGCAGACCAAGTTCTGAAAAAGGGTCTCGGTCATGAAGGGCGTGAATGGTGCGGCTAGCTTCGTCAGGTCCACGAGCGCCTCGTAGAGCGTGCTGAACGCGGCCCGTTTGTCTACCGAATCGTCTGCCGCCCAAAAACGCGCGCGGCTTCGTCGCACATACCAATTCGACAACCCGTCGACGAACGAAAGAAGGTGCCGAACGGCCATGTGGCTCTTGTAGTCATCGAGCTCACGCCGAACCGCCCCGACGGTGGCGTCAAGCTCCGCAAGCATCCAGCGGTCCATATCCGAACGTTCCGTGAGCGGCGGTCGCTCGTCATTTGGCGACCAGGCGTCGATATTCGCGTAGGTGACGAAGAAGCTGTAAACGTTCCAAATCTTTAGCAGGAACTCGCGCACCGCGTCGGTTGCAGCCGCGTCAAAGAAGCGGGTGTTCTGCCCAGGCACCGTTCCCGCATAGAGCGCCCAACGGACCGCATCGGCACCCACCTGATTCATGAGCACCAAGGGGTCGGTGTAGTTCTTGTCGCGCTTGCTGAGCTTCTTTCCCTTCTCGTCCGTGATGATCCCCATCACCACACAGTTCTTGAAGGGGTGGGGCACCGCCTGCTTCGGGAACATCAGGGTGCTGATCGTCATCAACGAATAGAACCACCCGCGGGTCTGGTCGACCGCTTCGGTGATGAAGTCGGCCGGGAACGCTCGCTGAAACCCTTCTTTGCCTTGGTGCGGATAGCCCCATTGCGCAAACGGCATACATCCCGAATCGAACCAACAATCGATCACCTCGGGCACCCGTCGATAGACGCCCGGCTCCCCGTCCTTGACCCAGGTTACTTCGTCGACCCAGGGCTTGTGCACCATCAAATGGTCCTGAAGTGAAGGGTCTTTCTCTTTGGCCTTTTCGAAATGGGCAAACGCGTCGGGATTGCGCTTGAGGATCTCCGCCACTGAGCCCACCGATTCGACCGCGCCTGTCTCGTCATTGACCCAAATCGGAAGTGGCGTCCCCCAAAAACGCTCCCGCGAGAGCGCCCAATCGACATTGCCTTCGAGGAACTGCCCCATGCGCCCGCTCTTGATGTGCTCGGGCTCCCAGTGGATGGCGCGGTTGTTCTCTTTGACGTGTTCGATCTCTTGGGTGGTGCGGATGAACCAAGAGCGTCGGGCGTACTGAATGAGAGGGTCGTCCATCGCGCGCCAGCAAAACGGGTAGTCGTGCCGGTAGACCTCCTCTTTGAAGAGCAAGCCGCGCGACCGGAGGTTTCGAATGATGTCTCGGTCGGCCTCTTTGCAGAACCGCCCCGCGAAATCGGTGACGCTGGCCGGGAAGGTCCCGTCGGGATCGACCAGCTGCAAAAAGCCCAATCCCTTGTCTTTGCAGACACGGAAGTCGTCCTCGCCAAAGGCGGGGGCCAAATGCACCAAACCCGTGCCGCTCTCGAGCGACACGAAATCGGCATCGACGACCTCCCAGGCGGGGCCACCTTCGGGCTCGGCATATCGAAAAGGCGGTTCGTACCGCATCCCGACGAGCTCGGAACCCTTTCGTTTTGAAACGACACGGCCTTGTTCGCCAAGGACCCTTTCGACGAGCGCCTCGGCAACGATGAGGCGCTCGCCGTCGACTTCGACCGTCACATAGACGGTCTTGGGATCGACCGCGAGCGCGATATTGGAGGGAAGGGTCCAAGGAGTGGTCGTCCAAGCGAGGAATGCGGTCTTGTCTTCGTCGATGACCGGAAAGCGAATCATCACCGACGGGTCGTCGATGGCCTTGTAGCCCTGGCCGACCTCCCCCGCGGAAAGGGCTGTGCCCCCCTGCGGCCACCACCAGACCACTTTGTAGCCCTGATACAGAAGACCCTTGTTGAACATCTCTGAGAGCGCCCACCACACACTCTGCACATACGACTTGTGGAAGGTCACGTACGCCGCATCGAAGTCGAGCCAGAACCCGATACGGCGGGTCATCTCTCGCCACTCGTCGATGTACTTGAACACCGAGTCGATGCACTGGCGACTGAAGGCCTCGACCCCGTACGCTTGAATCGCGTCGCGCCCACTGATCCCGAGCGCCTTCTCGACTTCGACCTCGACGGGAAGCCCGTGGGTGTCCCAGCCTGCGCGGCGGGGCACGTGGTAGCCGCTCATCGTACGGTAGCGAAGAAACACATCCTTCATGACGCGGGTCATGACGTGACCGGGGTGGGGCATCCCGTTTGCAGTCGGAGGCCCCTCGTAGAAGATGAACGGGGGCTTTTCGGCGCCGCCCTCGAGGGTCTTTTCGAAAATCCGCGCGTCTTCCCAAAACGCGAGGTGGGTCGCGTCGAGCTCGGGGAACGAAACCTGGGGAGACACGGGCTCGAACATGGCCCCGCGGCATACCACGCCAAGCTGCGATTTCCACCAGCACCGCTGGTTTGAGGAGCCGAGGGGCAGCTGTTACACCCCGGCCATGGCTGAGCTGATCGACGGCAAGGCGCTTGCCAAAGAGGTGCGCGCCGAGGTGAAAACCCGAGCAGAGGCGTTTGCAGCCAAGCACGGCAGGGCCCCTGGGCTTCATGTGGTGTTGGTGGGCGACGACCCCGCTTCAGAGGTCTATGTCCGCAACAAAGAACGCGCCGCTGCCAAAGCTGGGATCGCCGGCAAAGTCCATCGACTCCCGGCAGAAACCACCGAAGCAGACCTGCTAGCGCTTGTCGCGGAGCTCAACGCCGCGGCGGACATCGATGGCATCCTCGTGCAGCTTCCCTTGCCGGACCATCTGGACGACCAGACGATCGTCGACGCGATCGATCCCGGTAAAGATGTCGACGGCCTGCACCCGTTCAACGCGGGGCTGCTGTTCGTCGGTCGAAAGGGCCTTCGACCTTGCACCCCAAGCGGCTGCATGCGGATGCTCGAGCACATCGGCTGCAACCCCAAGGGCAAACGCGCCCTGGTGCTCGGACGAAGCACCCTCGTCGGCAAACCGATCGCCCTGATGCTGCTCGAGAAGCACGCCACGGTCACCATCGCTCACTCACGAACCGAGGACCTTCCCGTCCGCGTTCGGGAGGCCGACATCGTGGTTGCCGCCGTCGGCCGCCCGGAACTCATTCAAGGGGATTGGATCAAGGAAGGGGCAGTCGTCATCGACGTCGGGATCAACCGCTCGAAAGACGGCTCCCTCGTCGGAGATGTCGACTTCGAAAGAGCGTGGGCGCACGCCTCGTACATCACCCCTGTGCCCGGTGGCGTGGGCCCGATGACCATCGCCATGCTGCTGAGCAACACGGTCGACGCAGCCGAGGCGAGAACCGGGCGTACCTAACCAGGAATCGGCAAGGTGCTCGTCAGGCGACTGGGAACCACTTGACCAGGCGTGAAAAGGCGCCCCACTTGTCGGCGAAGTGCGCCCGGCCGTTCCGAACCGCCTTGGCCTCGGCGTGCCAACACCGGGAGAGCACTTCGTGGACTTGCTCGCGAGGATAGGCTTGGTTCGCGCGGGCGCGCAGCTCCTTGGGCAGCTGCCAGGCGCGAAGGCCGGCAAGGTCTGCCATGGCGCCAGCCTGTAGGTAGAACCCGAGCGTGCTCTCGTCGCGCCGGAGCCCGGGCGTGATGTGCATCGCAATCCCGTTCATCATCTCGAGCGCCTCACCTCGATCGAGGCCAGAACGCTCCGCGACGGCCTCTGCCGATTGTCCACTGCGACGGGTGAAGCATTGCCCGGGTTCGATGTGCTCGAGCCCCAGGTCGTGAAGCAGAGACCCCGCATGAAAGAGCTCCGGGTCGAGCCTCGAGTCGTCGAGCTTGGCGAGCGCCGCACCAAAGACCCAGGTGCGGTACCCGTGGTTGACCACCGCAAGTGACTGGAGGTCTCGGGCCTCTTCCTCCGCGTGGCGAGCCAGCTGGGAGTCGGGGTGGGTCGGCCAGAGGTCATCAGCGCCAAAGGAGTGCCTTGGCCGCGCACGGATCGCGAAGCGCAGCCTGTCCAAGGAGAAATGCCCGAACGTCCTGACGAGGGCAGGGGCCAGCGCGAGGCGCTCTTTCGCGGTCAGCACGCCGCCGGTCTCGGTCAGCCAATCCCAGGTCCCAAGAGGCGGTCTCGCGGATGCAACTGCGCCATCCATAGAATGGCTCCTACGTGAGTTTGTCGATGATTCGGTCGAGCTCGGCGAGGCTTGCGTAGTGGATCCGGATCTGGCCTCGCTCTTTGCTGCTCTCGTGGATTGTAGCGGTCGAGCCGAGGGCCCGCGAGAGGCGCTGTTCGAGGTCGCGAACATTGGGGCTCTTGACGGCCTTGGCTTTTGGTGCGCCGTTGCCCTTGCGGGCGTGACGCTCGGCTTCGCGGACGCTCCACCCTTTTGACACCGCGGTCCGTGCGAGCCGTTTCATCGTGCTCACATTCGAGGCCGACAGCAACGCACGTGCGTGACCTTCGCTGAGCTCACCATCCTCCACCAGATCCATGACGTCTTTCGGTAGCTTCAAAAGGCGGAGGGCATTGGCCACGGTCGACCGTTCTTTACCGACCCTGGTCGCGATTACTTCTTGGGTGTAGCCGTAGTCGTCCACCAACCGCTGAAACGCGCGCGCGGTTTCCATCGGGTTCAGGTCTTCGCGTTGAAGGTTTTCGACGAGGGCTGCTTCAAAGGCCGCTTCGTCGTCGAGATTGTGGACGAAGATTGGGACGTTCTTGAGCCCGGCCTGTTGCGCCGCTCGCCAGCGCCGCTCGCCTGCGATGATCTCGAAACCGCCTGCCGAGCGCTTGCGTACCAAGATCGGCTCGAGGACGCCATGCTCGCGAATCGAGGCGGCAAGCTCTGCAAGCGCCTCGGCGTCGATCCGGGTGCGCGGTTGCAGGCGGCCCGGATGCAGGTCTTCGATCGCGGCGGTGTTCTTTGCTACGCGTTCCGAGGCGGGCGGCACTGCCGGAAGCAAGCCATCCAACCCACGCCCCAACCGTCTTCGGGCCACTATGCCGCTACCTCCAGATCATCGAGCAGCTCTCGCGCGAGGTTCAAATACGTGTACGAACCCCGCGAGGACGCATCATACAGGATGACCGGCTTTCCGTGGGAGGGGGCTTCGGCAAGCCTTACGTTTCGCGGAATAATCGTGTCGTAGACGCGGAAGTGACGGCGCACCTCGTCAGCCACTTCGTTGGCTAGGTTGTTCCGCGAATCGAACATGGTCAGCAACACGCCGTGGATCTCGAGGTCTTCATTGACCGAGGCCCGCACGCGTTCGATCGTGCCCACGAGCTGCGAGAGCCCTTCGAGCGCGTAGTACTCACACTGGAGCGGCACGATCACCAAATCCGCGGCAGTCAACGCGTTGATCGTCAGCATTCCAAGCGAGGGGGGGCAGTCGACGACGATGAAGTCATAGTCGTCGCGGACCGCGTCTAGAGCATCGCGGAGCCTGGTGGCGCTGTCGTCTGCCTCGAGCAGGTCGCGTTCGATGCCGACCAAGTCCTGCGTCGCCGCGATGATGTGCAAGTACGGCATCTCGGTTTCGTAGATGACATCGGCCGTCGGCACCTCGTCGAGGAGGAGCTCGTACGAGCCTTCCATCTGTTCATCGCCCGGATCGCAACCCACCCCGGTCGAGGCATTGCCCTGCGGGTCGAGGTCGACCAGAAGGACCCGCTGCTCGGCCACCGCAAGGCTCGCCCCGAGGTTGACCGCTGTCGTCGTTTTCCCGACGCCGCCCTTTTGATTGGCGATCGCAACCACCCGACTCATGGATTGCGTCTACCAGTGCCCTCCGTTGGTTTCAATCTCGCCCGCTTTTTTTGCCATCTCGATCTTGGTGAGTAGGGTGTGCTGCAGTGTAGGATAACGTAGTCATCCGCCCTACCAACGCGGGTAGGCGGACTGACGAAAAAGGGGGGGGCATGCGTCCCAAAGGACCGAAGAACTATTTCTCATTGGCCGAATTCGAGCGCGAAGAGCTCCGACGACATCACAAGGCCGGCTGGTCCCTCGACGATCTCTACTCCGAAGCGACCTTCGAACCAGGAGAAGACGACTCGCTCAAGCGCGACGAGCCCGAAGAGCTCGATTTCGATTTCGACTGACTCCGCTCGACGCGGGGATTCAGTCCAGAGGGCCGCCACCGGGCTGAAGCATATGGGTTTCGTGGCCCCAGTCTGCTTCGTGTTGATCCGGACCGATGATGCCTTCAGCCATCGCCCACAGCAGGCCGAAACACAACGCAAGCGTCGCGAAGGCGAGGCCGACGAGCTTGGGGCCGCTCCAAAAGGTGTCTTGCTGGGCGGCGCGCTCAGCCATGCCTTCACTCATCGGGACGTTGTTGTAGGGCTTTGTCATTGGGGCGGCTAGATAGTGCCAACGCAGCGATGGGTCAATCCAGCCTCTGAAACGCGACAAAGCCGGGATTTTCTGGACAATTTGCGGTCAGGTCTTAGAACCCTACTCTGACGGTGAGGTACTCGTTTGTCCGCTATCGAGCTCATGACCCCTCGCATGCTCCTAGACATGCGACGTTCCTGCCAGTTGGCAGCGGACTGCCTCACGGCCGTCGGCGAGATGATCGGACCCGGCGTTTCAACCGAGGCGATCAACGATTTCGTGCACAACTATATCGTCACGCGCGACGCCTATCCGTCGCCCCTCGACTACAAAGGCTTCCCGAAGAGCGTGTGCACGAGCGTCAATGACTGCGTCTGTCACGGCATCCCAGGGCCTTATGTCCTAGAGGACGGCGACATCATCAACGTCGACGTCACCACGTATCTTCCGACGGAGCACGGCTACCACGGCGACACGAGCGTGACGTTTTACGTCGGCCAGCCAAGCGATGAAGCGATCCATGTCGTCGAAACGGCGCGGCGCTGCCTCGAGCTTGGGATCGCTGAAGTAAAGCACGGCAAGCGCATTGGCGATATCGGCGGCGCGATTCAAGAGTACGCGGAGAGCAGGGGATGCTCGGTGGTCCGCGACTACGTCGGGCACGGGGTAGGTCGTGAGTTCCACATGCCGCCGCAGATCCCGCACTTCGGAAAGCGCGGCAAAGACAAACGAATGAAGGCCGGCATGGTGTTCACCATCGAGCCGATGATCAATGTCGGTGGCTACCAAACCGAGCTGATGGACGACGAGTGGACAGTGCTTACCCTGGACCGCTCTCTGTCCGCGCAGTTCGAGCACACGGTGTTGGTCACGCGCGATGGGGCCGAGGTGCTCACCGCACGACGGCAAGTGGTCCAACACAGCGAGGACAAGCCATGGTCGGAGGTCGGCCCGCTTTCGTCCCCCGCTGCCTGGAGTGCGAAGCAAGAAAAGACCGGCTGAGCCGGCCCGCACGAGTCAGCGCGGTTCGACCGACACGTAGAGATCGCCGTCTTCCTCGCGACACCGCAGGCGGTGCAGGGCGAGTCCTTCGCATGGGCCTTCGACGCAATAACCGTCGCTCAGTCGATAGGTGGCGCCGTGCGTCCCGCAAACCAAATGCACTCCGTCTTCGCTCAAGAGGTCGCCCGTTCCACCATCGAGCGGAACCGGGAGGTGCCGGCAGAGATTTCGGTAGGCCCGCACCTTCCCGGTGTTGTCGCGAAGGACCAGGGCCATGATCGGCAGCCCGCTGTCGTCGTGACCGAGGTGCGCGCTCCGGATCACGCCGGTCGTCAGCTGGTCGACAGCACATACGAAAACCTCCGCCACGCTAGCTCTCTCCTGGTTCGGCCCAGGTGGCACGTGCGGGCACCGAGACCAGATCTCGGCCCGGAAGCCACACCCCGGTCAACCAGCCCCCGTAGACACAGCCGGTGTCGAGGCCAAATGCATGCGGATGACGTTGAAGGCCGCGGATAGCGTCATGCCCGAACAGCACGAGACGCGGTCCGGGCCAAAACGATGCCCACGGTTGACCCTCCTCGTAGTACCGAGAAGTGGTTCCGTCCTCGAGGATGCTGCGCATATTCATCAGGTCGTCGGGCTCCTGGTCTTCGAGGGGTAGGTCTGGGAGGAGCCCAGCATGGACCACGAGCGCGTCGTGCTCCGGAAGCTCGAGCCACAACGGTTGAGCCGCAAGCCACGTCCAATCCTCTTCGTCGAGCTGGTCCACGACCCGCTGGTGGGCGTCCCGGAGCTCGGGGGGCGGCTCTCCGCGTTGCTTGGCGTCCCACCAGCGAAGACAATGCTGGTCGTGGTTGCCGCGGACCGCCCGCGCTTTGAGCTCACGCGCAAGCCGAATAACCCCTCGTGAATCCGGACCCTTGGCGACCAAATCTCCGACAAAGACCAGCTGATCGGTCTCTTCCCATCCCGACTCGCGCAGGAGGTCCTCGAGCTCCTCTCGGCAACCGTGAACGTCGCCCACGACCAGAGTGCGGGTGGTCATGACCATGATCTTGGTGCCCTGGCTCTCAGAAACCAAGTTCGTGGGGCCCTCCTTGCGCGTTGACACCGCTCGCAAACCGGCGATAGAGGCCTGTGCATGATCCAGGAAGGCCGTAAGGCGCCCGCGTTCAGCCTCGAGTCCTCCGATGGAGGGAAGGTTGGACTCAAAGATCTCGCCGGGAAGTATGCCATCGTCTACTTCTACCCCCGAGACAACACGCCGGGCTGCACCACCGAAGCCAACGACTTCAACAAAGCGCTCAGAAAAATCAAAGCCCGTGACGCCGTGGTGATCGGCGTCAGCAAAGACTCGATCGCCTCGCATTGTAAGTTCGCTGACAAATACAAGCTGAAGTTCCCGCTCCTGAGCGACCCAGACGGCAAGATGCTGCAGAAGTACGACGCTTGGGGTGAGAAGAACATGTACGGCAAAAAGTCGATGGGAATCATTCGATCGACGGTGCTGATCGGCCCTGACGGCAAGGTGATCAAGCACTTCCCGAAGGTGAAGGTGAATGGCCACGTCGATGAGGTACTCGAAGCCCTCGACGAAGCCCGGAGCGATTGACACTTGGGAGTCCTGGAGCGCATGGTTTGACTGCGATGAACGAGCCCAGCCCCATGCCGGCCCAAGATGCGCCGCAGGCTCTGGACCCCAATTTCCGGATCGCCCTGCCCAACTTCGAAGGGCCGCTCGATCTGCTGCTGCACCTGATCCGCAAGCACGAGCTCGACATCCTCGATCTCCCGATCGCCTTCATCACCGATAAGTACCTGGAATACCTCGGATTGATGAAGCAGCTAAACCTCGACATCGTCTCGGAATACCTCGTGATGGCGGCCACGTTGGCGCACATCAAGAGCAAGATGCTTCTGCCACGACCCCCCGATGATCAGGACGACGAAGACCTCGACGAGGAGGATCCTAGAGCGGAGTTGATCCGGCGTTTGCTCGAGTATCAAAAGTACAAACGGGTCGCTGAAGATCTGGGGGCGCGCGCGATCGCCGGGCGTGATGTGTTTTCCCGCGGCTCGCCCAATCCGAACTCAGACGCCACGCCCCCGCTTGCCAAGTTCAGCGTTTTCAAGCTCATCGACGCGCTCAAAGATGTCGCCCAACGCATCAGAGACGACTTGTCACTCGAAGTAGACGCCGAGCGAATGACGATCCAGGAGCGCATCGGAGAGCTGGTCGAGTTCCTGCGCGAGCGGCGTCGCTGTCGTTTCGATGAGCTCTTTGAGGGGGTCACCACGTCGTACGAGCTCGTAGTCACCTTTCTCGCGCTCCTCGAGATGGCCAAGATACGCCTCGCAAGCATCTACCAGACCGACCACGAAGAACCGATCTATCTCGAGTACACATTGCTCGACGAGGGGGGCCAGCCTTTGGTGCCCGAGGATGTCGCGCGAACCCTTTCCGGACATGAAGCGCCGGACGTCAAAGAACCGCAAGACAAGCCCCAAGAGTCCGTGGTCGTGCCGGCGGGTTCGTCCCAAGACTACGGATGGAATGAAGACGAGCTGAAGTCATGACTCAACCCCAACGACCTACCAAAACAGCACGCGCCGACAACGGTGCCCCCGGACCGCTGTCGCAGACCTCTTCCGTGTTGAAGAACGTCCTCGAAAGTCTGATTTTCGTCTCCGACAAGCCCGTCTCCGCCAAACGCCTCGCCCGGAGCGCGCATGCCACCATCGCGGAAGTGCAGCCTCTGTTGGACGAGTTGGTCGCCGAGTACCAGGGCCGCGGGGTCCGCCTTTATTTCGTTGCAGGGGGCTACCAGTTCCGTTCGGCCGCCGACAGCTCCGAGTTCGTGAAAACCTTCGTCGCACCGAGGCCCATGCGCCTGACCCGCGCACAGCTCGAGACACTGGCGATCGTCGCCTACCGCCAGCCGATCACCCGACCTGAAGTCGACAACGTGCGCGGGGTCGACTCCGGCTCAGCCCTACGAATGCTTGCCGAGCGGAGTCTCATCAAGATTCTGGGTCGAAAAGACGAGCCCGGTCGGCCGCTCGTGTACGGCACCACCGCCCGCTTCTTGGAGTTCTTTGGGCTGAGCGCCCTCCAAGACCTGCCCACCCTTCAAGAGTTCAGCGACCTGACCGAAGAGCACAAGGCACTATTCGAGCTGAAGACCGGCGAGTCGGTCGACCTCGCCTCTGCTGAGATCGCCGCAGCCGAAGCCCTCGAAACCGCCGAACGCGAGCTTCGTGAACAAGAAGACGCAGCCCGCCTGGCCGCCGAACAAGAAGCGAATGCAGACGAAGACGATGACCTCGACGGCGACCCGGACGAAGACAAAGAGGAAGAAGGGTGACCTTCCAAGAGCTCATTCTCGCGCTCGAGCATTTCTGGGCCGAGCACGGTTGCCTGATCGTCCAGCCCTACAATTCCGAGGTCGGCGCGGGGACGTTCAATCCGCACACCTTCCTTCGCGCGATTGGACCTGAGCCCTGGAAGGTCGCGTACGTCGAACCAAGCCGTCGGCCCACAGATGGGCGGTACGGCGAGAACCCAAACCGGCTTCAGCAGTTCCATCAGTATCAGGTGATCCTCAAGCCTTCGCCGATCGACATTCAAGACCTCTACCTCGAGTCCCTTCATACACTTGGAACCGATCCCAATCGCCACGACATTCGGTTCATCGAGGACGATTGGGAGTCACCGACGCTTGGCGCGTGGGGGCTTGGGTGGCAGGTGTGGCTTGACGGTCTCGAGATCAGCCAGTTCACCTATTTTCAGCAGTGTGGAGGTATCGATTGCAAGCCTGTCAGCGGCGAGCTGACCTATGGCCTCGAGCGCATCGCGATGTACCTCCAAGATGTCGACGACGTGTACGCGCTCGAGTGGTCGCCCGGAGTTCGATACGGCGAGATCTACAAGCGCGCCGAATGGGAGTGGAGCACCTACAACTTCGAGCAGGCCGATGTCGACCTCCAGAACCGACTTTTCGAAGAGTACGAAAAGCAGGTCGGCGTGCTGCTCGGACTTGCCGAAAAGAAAGGGAAGGGGGGCACCCTACAATTCAATCGTGAGCCCCTCGAGCGACTCGTGCTGCCCGCCTATGACGCCGTCATCAAGTGCAGCCACTACTTCAATGTGCTCGACGCGCGAGGCGCGATCAGCGTGACCGAGCGCCAGCGGTACATTGGCAGGGTCCGGCTCCTCGCCCGTGCCGTCGCCGAGTCGTGGTATGCCCAACGCGAGACGCTCGGCTTCCCGCTGCTTCACAGAACGGCTGCCGCCCAATAGGCGCGCCCGATTGCGCAGATGGATCCGGTCTGGTAGCAACCGCACGCGATGTCCGCCGAGTTTTTGCTGGAGATTGGCACCGAAGAGCTGCCCTCGTCCTTCGTGACACAAGGCCTGCGTTCGCTCGGGACGAGTGCCAAGGAACTCATTCAGCAGGCACGACTCGGCTCCGACGGCCTCGAGATCACCGCGATGGGCACGCCTCGACGGTTGGCTCTTCGTGTGCGCGGCTTGTCGGCAACCCAGCCGGACCGACAGGAAATTGTCGTCGGCCCACCGTGGAACGCCGCGTTCGATCAAAACGGAGAGCCCCAAAAGGCGGCTACCGGATTCGCCAAAAAACACGGCGTCGAGGTCGGCGCCTTGCGCAAGCAAGTCACTGAAAAGGGCGACTACGTCAGCGTAGAAGTCTACGAGCCCGGCAGGCCGGCCGATGTAGTTCTTCGCGATATTCTCCCCTCGCTTTGCGCGCAGATCACATTCCCGAAATCCATGCGTTGGGGCAGCGGGGACATCGCCTTTGGTCGACCGATTCATTGGATCGTCTCGTTGCTCGGAAGTGAGGTCATCGAGTTTGAGTTTGCCGGGGTGACCTCGGGGCGGACAACTCGGGGCCACCGGTTTCTTGCCCCGCAAACCTTCGAGCTCAAGGACGCCACGGGCTATGTCGACGCGCTTGCGGCTGCGCATGTCCTGGTCGAGATTGATGTCCGCAAACAAAGCATGCTTGACGCGCTAGGCCGCTCGGCGGAGTCGCTCGGAGGCATTCTCGAGCCGGACGCTTTTCTCGCGGACGAGTGCGTATCACTGGTCGAAGAGCCATTTGTGGTGCCGGGCGGTTTCGACGACGTGTTCCTCGCGCTACCAGACGAAGTCGTCATCGCGGTCATGCGCGACCACCAACGTTACTTCGCCGTCCGAGCTGCCAAGGGAGGCGAGCTGATGCCGGCCTACCTCAATGTGGTCAATACGGCACAAGACCCGCAGACCATCGCCACCGGCAACGACCGCGTCCTTCGCGCTCGGTTAGCGGACGCGCGCTTCTTCGTGGAAGAGGATCAAAAGGCCCCTCTGTTGGACAAGCTCAAGAAGCTCGAGTCGGTCGTCTTTCAATCGAAGCTCGGCACGATGGGAGCGAAAGTTCGGCGGATCGAAAGCATCGCCAGGGCCCTTAGCGGTCAGGTGGGCGCGGACCCGAACGCGGCAGCACAGGCCGCGCGCCTTTGCAAGGCCGATCTCGAAACCCTGATCGTCTATGAGTTCCCCGAGCTCCAAGGAGAGATGGGCCGTTGGTATGCGCTCCGCGAGGGGGTCGACTCGGCCATTGCGGACGCGATTCGTGATCACTATCGCCCGCAAGGGGCCGACGATGTCGTTCCTGATCAACTGATCGGCGCAGTCGTTGCGGTGGCCGACCGTATCGACACACTCGTCGGCTGCTTTGGAATCGGCCTCGTACCGAGCGGCTCTGCGGATCCGTTTGCGCTTCGCCGGGCCGCTCTCGGGATCGTCCGAATCGCACTCGAAGGTCCAATCGACGTCGACTTACGCACTATCATCGACCAGGCGTATGCCCAATACGAGGGCGACGCCAACCTGACCCCCGCCGACGAGACCCGCACGGCGCTCGATGAATTCTTCCGGGGGCGCATTCGCGTGCTCGCCAGGGATCACTACGAAGGAGACGTTGTCGACGCGTGCATTGGCGCTTGGGATGGCGGCTCGATTCGGGACCTTCGCACACGGATGGACGCGGTCGCTGAAGTCCGGGCCGCACCGGAGTTCGAGGCGCTTGCCATCGCATTCAAGCGCGCCTTCAACATCACCAAAGAGAGCGCCCGCGGCGAGGTGGACCCGAGCCTGCTAGAGCCGGGCCCGGAAAGCGAGCTGGCGGACCGGTTCACCACCGTGCGCGACAAGATTCAAGACGCCACGACGAAACGCCGCTACGCGGATGCTCTCAAGTTGGTGGCCAAGGAGCTCGGCGCCCCCATCGATCGCTTCTTCGATGAGGTTTTCGTGATGGTGGACGACGTCAACGTGCGCGAAAACCGTCTACGTTTGCTCGGCGAAATCGCCGATACCGTGAACGGGATTGCGCACTTCCACCAGCTTGCGACAAAGTTGGAGCGTCGTGACCCCGCTGTACCCGCTTGACGCCTCGCTCGATCCTGACCTGAGGCTCCGGCTCTTGGGCACCAAAGCGTCCGGCCTTCACGAAATGACGGCCCTTGGAATTCCGGTCCCGCCCGGGTTTACCCTCACGACGGAGATCGGTGCGGTCTATCGCCGCGAAGACGCCTGGCCCGATGGCCTTCGTGCGGCGGTCGACGCAGCGCTGAACGCCGTCGAAGAGCAACTGCAGCGTGGTTTCGGCGACGTGGGCACGCCCCTGCTCGTGTCGGTTCGTTCCGGGGCACCGGTCTCGATGCCGGGCATGATGGACACACTGCTCAATGTTGGTCTCAACGACGAAACTCTGCAGGGTCTCGCCAAGGTGCATGGGGATGAGCGCTTCGCGCTCGATGCCTATCGCCGGCTTTTGCAGATGTACGGGACGGTCGTTCGTGGCATTGGCGCCGATCGGTTTCAGCATCTGCTGGGGGATCTCAAAATCGATCTCGGCCAGCCGCGCATGCTCGATTCGGAGCTTCCGGTCAGCGCGTTGCAAGAGCTCGTGGGTTCGTACCAGTCGGTCATCGACGAGAGTGGGAGCCCTTTCCCGCAAGACGTGAAGAGGCAACTCTGGGACGCCATCGCGTCGGTTTTCGAATCATGGGACAACGCGAGGGCCCTTCGGTATCGCCGGATGCAGGGAATCGACGAGGACCTCGGCACCGCATGCACCGTGCAGGCGATGGTGTTCGGCAACACGGGACCTCGCAGTGGCTCGGGTGTGGCCTTCACCCGAAACCCCTCAAATGGCGATCAGGAGCTCTATGGTGAGTTTCTACCGAACGCGCAGGGGGAGGACGTCGTCGCGGGGATCCGCACTCCGGTTGCACTCACCGCGAGCGCCTCGCCGCCTGGAAGAGAGGGCGACAGCCTGGAGCAATCGGTGCCCGAAGCCTTCGAGGCGATCTCGGGCTACTGCGCGGCGCTCGAGAAGCATTTTGGCGACATGCAAGACATCGAGTTCACCGTCGAAGACGGTCGGCCTTACCTGTTGCAAACTCGAACCGCCAAGCGCACCGCGCGAGCTGCGGTCCGGGTCGCCGTCGACATGGTCCGCGAGGGAGTCCTCAGCAAAGCCGAAGCGTTGCTCCGCGTCGATGCACGATCGCTTGAGCAGCTACTCCAGGCGAGGCTCCCTCAAGCATCGGAGCTTTCGGCACGGGGGATCGAACCGCTTGCCATCGGTCTACCGGCGAGCCCTGGCGCCGCATCGGGCCGCATCGTCTTCGATGCCGACGACGCGGTCCGATGGGTCGCCGAGGGTCAAGACGTCATATTGGTCCGCCAAGAGACCAGCGCCGACGACATTCACGGGATGAAGGTCGCCAACGGGGTCGTGACCGCAGCGGGTGGAATGACATCGCATGCTGCCGTCGTAGCGCGCGGTTTGGGAAAATGCTGCGTCGTCGGATGCGGGGGGCTCGAGATCAATCCGCGAGACCACACCGTCAGCCTCGACGGGGCCAACGAAACGGCTGAACCGCTTCGCGAGGGCGACTTTCTGACTCTCGACGGGTCGACGGGCAAGGTCTACACGGGGGCGCTCGACGTCATGGCCTCGGCCACGGTCGAGGAGCTCGAGGAGCTCATGACGTGGGCGGACCGGGTACGGCGGATGCGTGTATATGCCGAAGCCGACACACCCCATGCCGCCCGCGCCGCGCTGAGTTACGGGGCCGAGGGGGTCGGCCTGTGCCGAACCGAGCATATGTTCTTCGCACAGGATCGTTTGTTCGCGATGCGCTGTGCATTGCTCGCCGTCAACAACGAGCAACGAACGCGATGGCTCACTGAGCTCGAACGAGCACAGCGAGATGACTTTGTGGAGTTCTTCCAAGCGATGGACGGGAGGCCCGTGACGATCCGTCTTCTCGACCGAGCGCTCGAAGAGTTCATGCCGCAAAAGGAAAGCGAGATCGACGCGGTCGCCGAGGAGCTCGACCTCGAACCGGAAGAGGTGCGGAAGGCCGCCGTCCGCAACGGCGAATCCAATCCAGCGTTCGGTCATCGTGGTGTCCGCTCAGGGCTCACGGTGCCTGGCCTCTACGACATGCAGCTTCGCGCGATGTTGTTCGCCGCGCGCGACTGTGTCGAGCAGGGCACTGCGGTCGAGCTCGAAGTGCTCGTTCCAATGGTCGCGTTCGCTTCAGAGGTGGAGGCGGTCTGTCAGATCCTGCACGGCGTTGAGAAGCAGGTCTTCAGTGAACCGCAGCACCTCTTCACCTGCCGCATCGGCACCATGATCGAGCTTCCCCGTGCCTGCCTCGCAGCCGAGGAGATCGCGCGGTCGACCGAGATCTTTTCGTTTGGTGGCAATGACCTCACCCAAGCCGCGCTCGGGATCAGCCGAGACGACGCCAGTCGGTTTCTCCCGAAGTATCTCGATGAGCTTGGATTGCTCGGCGATGACCCGTTCACCCACCTCGACGCCCGGGTGGCCGAGCTGATTCGAATCGCCCTCGAACGCGCCAAAGCGATCCGCCCAAATCTCGTTGCCGGCCTATGCGGCGACCAAGGGGGCTACCCGGGCTCGATCGACATCTGCGAGGACCTCGGCCTTGATTTCGTCTCCTGCCCCCTCCAGCAGCTCCCCGGCGCACGCCTCGCAGCCGCCCAGGCGCGACTGCGCAGGTTGGGCGGCCGAACGCAGCCTTTTTCCGCTTGCTGACCGCCCGTCGCCGTGTTCCAATAGATATTGGAAGATTGTGGTGACACTGTATGCCCGATAGCGCCAGAAGTATCGATGGCGATTCGGAGATCGGCGGTCGACGGTCCGGTGTTTCGCGAACACCGGACTCGCTGATCGGCACCGTCATCGACCATCGCTACCGGGTCGAAGCACTGCTCGGCGAGGGCGGGATGGGGTTGGTGTATCGAGTCACCCACACGCAACTCGGCAAAACTCTTGCGATCAAGGTGCTCCGAAGTGCGAACACCCGAGACGAGGAAGTGCTCGCTCGGTTCCGGCGCGAAGCACAGAGCGCATCCAACATCGGCAACGAGCACATCGTTGACGTGATGGATTTCGGGACGCTCCCAGACGGCGCGACCTATTTCGTGATGGAGCGTCTCGAGGGCCTGGACCTGATCGATACGATCGACACCGTCCAGCGACTCCCGGAGGGTCGCGCCATACATATCGCTCGCCAGATCTGCGATGCCCTCGGCGCAGCGCATGACGCGGGCATCGTCCATCGCGACTTGAAGCCGGAGAACGTGTTCCTGATCAGCCGCGGCGGTGACCAGGACTTCGTCAAAGTGCTCGACTTCGGAATCGCCAAGGTCGCCAATCGCCCACACCGACTCACGAGGGACGGCGAGGTACTCGGGACGCCCCACTACATGTCTCCCGAGCAATGCGCAGGGGGCGACATCGACCATCGGACCGACATCTATGCGCTTGGGGTGCTCCTCTACGAGATGGTGACCGGCCACGTCCCGCACGACGCCGACACGATGATGGGCATCCTCACCAAGCACATGTACGACGACCCGCTATCCCCAAGAGTCCGCGTCTCGACGCTGTCCGAGGAGCTCGAGCGCATTGTGATGCGATGCCTCGAAAAGAAGGCCCCACAGCGCTACCAGACGATGCACGAGATTGAAACCGATTTGGCGCAGCTGGAAGTCGGGCACATGCCGGCGGGCTCCGATGCGGTCACGCTCAGGCTCCAAGCCGGTCCGAAGCGCAAGAAAAGACGCAAGGCTGCGCTCTTCCTGGTCGGGCTCGTCGCGTTGTCGATAGTCGGGCTCGCCTGGGTTCGGGGTGCGTTTGATTCCGCCGACGAGCCCCTCGAAGCGGTGAGCCCAACTCCGACGCGCGATGCACCGGCGCCCGAGTACCAAGAGCCCCCCGAGGTCGACGAGACCACCGCCATGAATGGCGTCCCCGCAGCGACTCCTCCGCGACCCAAGCGGGAAGGCGCCAAGCGCAAGCCACGCCCCAAGCTCCAGCCCTCCCGAACTCGCCGACCAGATGACGGACCCATCCTCGATCCCTGGAAATAGCAGGCTCGCTGCGAGTTGCCCGGTATAGGCCGAACGGCTAGGGTGGCGCCTCATGGGGTCGCAATTCGGCCCACAGGGCCGCGCAAGCCGCTTTTCCCTGGGGTTCTTGCTTATTTCCGGGCTGATGTGGGCCGGCTGCATCAACAAGGAGGGAGAGCCGCTTCCGCCCGGGCTCATGACGTTCCCCATCGCGATCGAGCTATCGCTCCCGCCCGCCGACGGCGAGCCACCGGGGTATGTCTTCGTGGCCAACTCGAACTTCGCGCTGCAGTTCGGCACCGGGACGGTTCAATCGTATGACCTCGAAGTCGTGAACGACGCGATCGACGGCACGGGGCAGTTCGTCGGAGAAGGCTGCCAAGGCGCCGGCTTTCTCGACATTTGCCTTCGGCGCGACGCCACCACTGGAGTCCTCAACACCTGCATCCCTCCCGGGACGGAGACGGAGGACTGCAACTGCGACCCGGTTACCGATGAAGGGTGCACCGCCTGCGACTGCGACCCGGACGACTCGGGCTGCGACCCGGTGCCCGCCGACCGTTGCTCGGTGATCCCAGAGCAGCTCCGGCTTCGGGACCGCGGCGCGCTCCTCAAGACCATCCTGGCACCCGGGCTCTTGCTGAGCGAGGCCCAGATCGGCTCCTTTGCGGACGGTCTCGCCCTCTCGACCAACGGCGAACGGATGTACATCCCGGTCCGAAGCGATGCCAACGTGACCTTCATCGATGTCGACCCCGAGAGTGGTCGGCTCGATTGCGGCAGTGGTTTCGTTCCGGAGCAATCGTGCACACAATTCTATCGAACGAGCAGCGCCGAACAGGTCAACCCGAACAATCCGATCGAGATGCCCCCGGATCCGGTCGATGTGTTCGCCGGGAGTCTCTCCCGAGACTTCGCGCCCGTGGGTCGCGAGAACGACCCCGCCTTCGAAGGCGACTACATCTTGGTGGCGCACCGCGAAGGCAAGGCGAGCCTGCTTTTCGATCAGGAACGCGGTGGCGTCATGCGCCCACGCATCGCCGCAAACCTCGATGAGCTCGCGCCCGAGCAAGTGACGATCACCTATCAGCCCGACGCCAAGAAGGCTTGGATTTCGAGCGGGTTGAGCAACCGAGTGATCCGCGTTGGTGTGGCGATCGACGGGGATCCGACGCAGAGCAGCCTCTTCAATGCGGGCACCCTCTTCGTCACCGGCCTAGACAACGGCGACGTGATACGCGACATCCTGTTCGATCCGAGACCAGGCGTTAACCTCGCATACATGGTCTCTCGCTCCCCTGAGTCGCTCGTCGTGGCTCGTTCGGAGTCGGCCGGTGAGCAGCTCAATGTGGTCGACCAGATCTCGGTTTGTCGTGGCCCATCGCGCTTGAAGCTCGTCGAGCTCCCCGCCCGTGGCGGCACCGTGCTCACCGCCTTCGTAAGCTGTTTCCAACAGCGAATGGTACAGATCATCGACGCCGACCTTCTTCAGTCGATCACGGTGCTCACGAACATCAGCGGTTCTTTCGAATTCGTGGTCGACGTCCCGAGGGAGCGCATCTACATCGCCGACTTCAGCACATCGGTCTTGCGAGTCGCCGATCTCGGTCCGGTCTTCGACTGCCTGGATATACCGAGCACCGGGGCAGGCGGTGGTGGTGGTGCCGGCGGTATGGGGGGTATGGCCGGGATGGGCGGATCCGCAGGCGCCGGTGGCGAAGGTGGGGCCGGTGGCGAGGCTTCCGAGGAGTGCTCGCCCGTGCTGGTCGGTCTCGTGGGCTTGCCCCAGCCCGTGTCGGAGCAGCCTCGATGATCCGTTGGATAAGCGGGTGCCTCTGTGCGCTTTTGATCTCCTCCTGCAATCGCGGCGGGACGCAAGTCGTGTTGCCCGCGCTCGACCGCTCCGCGAAGATTCAAATCTTCTGCGCAGATCTGGAAGAGATCAATGCCGTTGAGTTCGACGTTCTTTCGCTTCTGCCCCTCGAGGCATGCGAGCTCGAATCGACCGAGCTGGCGACGGGCTTCACACCGTTTCGGTTGGGCGCGGTCACCCAGATTCAATCCGGCGAAGTGGCGGCGATCAACTTCACCGAACCGGGAGTCTTCGACACGAATGACGCGGTTCCGGGTTTCACCTCGTTTCGGGTCGGGGAGCAGCCAACTGGCATTCGGATCTCCCCTCGGGATCCCAAGTTCACCTATGTGAGCAGTTTCAGCTCGAAGACGGTCCAGGCGTACCCCACCGCGAGGATCTTGACCGGTGACGATGACCCTGACTTGCCGAGTGAAGATCAGGTTGATCTGCAAGCGGGCCCTGCCGATCTTGCCCTCTACGAGCTCGTGGGGGATGCGACGACCACGCTCGACGACCAGGGCTCTGTCACTGCCGTCAATCCTGGAGAGATCTTCTACCGCTTTCTCTATGCTCCCATCCCGGACCTCGGAGTCGTTGCACAGATCGAAGTGGTCGACTTCGAAACGGGCGAGCTCGGCGACCCGACATTCCTCGAGCTTGAAACCGCCTCCTGCGAGACCACCGACTCGGTGACACCGCCTGCGTCGACCCCGGCAGACTACCACCGTATCTGCCCGGACACCGGCGACGACGCACGGTTCGTCAAAACGGTCCGGACGACCACACCCTGCGCCGACGGTCCCGGGGAGGGACCTAGACCTATTGCGGTCAGCGTCGACCTCGGCGACGCTGGCAACTTGGGCGACGATGTCCTTCTCGTCGCGGATGCCAATCAGCCGATCATCCACCGGGTACGGCTCGAGAATGCCGACGGCGCCACCACGGCCCTCGAGCCGATCGTGACCGACACCCCGGTCACCGCCCTCGCCGTCACGCCCCGTGTGCCCGAATCGTTTGGGAACCAAGGCAACCAACCCGCCACGCAGCGGTACTTGTACGCGATCAGCGCCACCGACGGCAGTGTGTTGGCGGTCGACTACACACCGGACTCGCCGGACTTTGGAGCAGTGCTTCCAGTCCTCGCCGGTATCTCGGCGCGCGCCAACGAGGAGAATGTCGAATCCCGCAATCGCGTGCGAACGCTCTTCACCAATGCACGTGCGATCGAGGTCGTCGCACCCGAGTACCGATTGACAACCGACGGGGCCGGCGATTCGTTCGTCCCAAACGCGGACCTGTGCGACCCAGCGGATAGCGACGAGTTCTCCGTGGCGCAAAATGAGTCCAACATGCGAGGGGTCTTCCTTGCCGTCAGTTTGGCCAGCGGCTCGGTCGTGTTCCTCGATGTCTACGACCTGAACGCCCCGTGTCGCGGCGGCGCTTGCAACACCGTCACCGACCCCGATGCATTCGCGAGTATTCGTCGCCATCGAAGGCGATTTGGGCTCACGCCCTCGACCTTCATCGAAATCCAAGGGACGCCGGCGTTGGCATTCAATGCGGCGCAGGGCACCCTAGACCCGGACACCGGGGCCGCTCGAAACTCGGATGGCCCCGGCCTCGAGATCATCTCTTGCCCCGAGTCGATGTTTGGCGTGTTTGGCGGCATCGAGAACAACAGAGTAGAGAGGCCGCTGATCTGCACTTCGTCGCAGGTCTGGAGCAACGCACCGTCGCAGCGATGGGACGCGGTTTGGGAAGGCCTGATCCCCGCATCCGAGGGCGGCCTCGGCTCCTTTTCAAACGAATCGTTCGACGGCGAGGCCGGGAACTGGTTTCTCGCGGGGGACGTGCCGTTCTGCGAGATCGGCGTCCTCGGGCCGACCGAGCTCCCGGGCGCCGATCCTCCGATCCCGGGCCTGGTCAACACGTCGTATGGCGGCGACCGTTTGCTCATCACCGGCGAGCTGCCCCCCAATCGCCGGGACGACACAGACTGCCAGGAGTTCGAGGATGTCCCAGACGAAATCGACGATTTCCCGGTCTGGTTTCCAATCGTGCGCGCATTCAACGACCAGCTCGAAATCGGGGAATCGCCCGATCCCAATCGCTACACCCTCGATGAAGTCGCCTTCTGCTTCAACCAGTTCACCGAGTACCAGGTACACACGCGCGAGGCGTATACCGTAGTCGGCACTTGGTCCCGCTTCATTCATCGCGTCGTCTCGGACGAACTGACCGGTGAATGCGTGCTTGATGATGCGCGGCCGATCGAGGCGCCAGGGGGGGTTCTCGATGTCGACACGGTTCTGAGCGGCCGCGCATTTCCGGGCGTCCAGTTCATCAATCCGCTCGTGAGCTTCGAGATCGAGCCTTTTCCGGAGGGGATTGTGCCCGCAGACTCCACCCTCGCGGTCCTGACGTTCAGCATTCTCAATGGATTCGGGGTGTTGTCCTTCGACACCAGCTCCGCGACGCTTTCGCTGCCATCTTCGATGCTGTTCTCAGAGCCCTTCGAGCTGCTCTACTTCGTGGATCTGCAGCGCGGTGTTCGGGAGATCATGTTCGATCCCCTTTCCACCGTGCAGACTTTTCAGTAGACCTGGGACATGGGTCTCGGGGGGAGGGCGCGAAAGAAGGACCACACTCCGGTCATGCAGCAATTCCTGCGGGCCAAGGGGCAGCACCCTGACGCGATCGTCTTCTTTCGGCTCGGCGACTTCTACGAGATGTTCTACGACGATGCGGTTCATGCCGCGGGAATCCTCGACATTGCGCTGACCTCTCGGGGCACCGGCCCGGACGGGAACAAAATCCCCATGGCAGGCGTGCCCCATCACGCCGCCCCTGGGTACCTCGCCGCGCTATTGCGCCACGGAGAGAAAGTCGCGATCTGCGAACAAATGGCCGAACCGGCAACCGTGAAAGGGGTCGTCCCACGTGAAGTCGTGCGGGTCGTCACCCCGGGGCTTTGCCTCGAGCCCGACGCCCTCGATGCCAAGGCCGAGAACTTCTTGGTGGCCGTGACCCCGGATGGAGGCGTCGCTGCCCTCGAGGTCTCCACCGGAGCGCTTCGCGCATGCGTCGTAGAGGCCGGCCCCCAGCTCATCGGTGAGCTGGTGCGATTGGATCCTGCGGAGGTCCTCGTGGAGGGTGGGGATGCGAGGCTCGAAACGCTTTGCCGGGACAGTCTTCCGCATGCCGCCATCCGCGGCGTCGAGGCCGCCGACAACCTTCATGCCCTGCACGAGCTCTTGCCCGAATCCGAGGCCGACGCACTTCGCGCCGAAGGGCCGGCCTCCCGAGCCGCTTGCCTGGCACTGGCGTACGCCCGCATGCACCAGCTGCATTTTCAAATTCACCGCGCGACCCTTTACGCCCCCGGCGAGCGGCTGGTGCTCGACGACGCAGCGGTGCGCAACCTGGAGCTGGTTCGGACACTCGACGGCGAACGCCGAGGTTCGCTTTTGGACCTCGTGGATGAAACCAAGACGCCAATGGGTGCGCGGACGCTGCGCGCTCGACTGCTCGAACCACTCACCGACGTCGACCGAATTCGCCGCCGACACGATGCGGTCGAAATATTCGCGTCGGACCCGCGCTTTCGGGACGAAGTGCGTGGGACTCTGAGTGGTATCGGCGACCTCGAACGGCTTGCGGTCCGCACCGCGATGGGTCTGTCTACGCCGCGTGATCTCGGCGTCATTCGAAACGCGCTCCACGCCGCGTCGGTGCTGGACACACAGCTGGCAAGCCGGCCGGAAACCCCACTCGATGATGTGCTCGCCGCACTTCGGCCCGAGGACCTGTGCGCAGACGTGCACACGCTCCTCGATCAGGCACTCGTGCGGGAGCCACCGACGGTCGATCGGCAGGGCGGGATTTTCGCGGACGGACACATCGAGGAGCTCGACCGACTGCGGGAGCTCTCGACGACCAGCAAAGACGTCGTCCTCGATCTCGAACGCCGGGAGCGCATACGCACGGGCATCACATCGCTCAAAATCAAATTCACCAAGGTCTTTGGATACTACATCGAGATCACCAAATCCAAGCTCGAGGCGGTGCCGGACGACTACGTGCGCAAACAGACTGTGGCCAACGGCGAGCGGTTCATTACCGCCGAGCTTGCGGAGCTCCAAGATCGGATTCTTCACGCCGACGAACGGGCACGTGCGCTCGAAAGCACCGCGTTCACCGAGCTCCGACAGTCAATTGGCGAACAGGCGCCGCGGCTTCACCGACTGGCGCGAGTGCTCGCTGCCATCGACAGCAGCGCCGCGCTTGGGGAGGTCGCGCATGTGCGGGGATACGTTCGGCCGTTGGTGGACGGCAGTTGCATCCTTTCACTTGAAGACAGCCGCCATCCGACCGTCGAATGCTACGCGGCTCAAGATGGCTTCGTGCCCAATACGATCGAGCTCGACCCGGACGCGACCCGGTTCATGCTGCTCACAGGGCCGAACATGTCCGGCAAATCGACGGCGATGCGGCAGGCGGCCCTGGCGGTCATCATGGCCCAGGCGGGAGGGTTCGTGGCGGCCAAGCGCGCCCGAATCGGGATCGTCGATCGCGTCTATACCCGCGTCGGAGCGAGCGACCATCTCGCGCGGGGCCAAAGCACGTTCATGGTCGAGATGATGGAAGCGTCGGCGATCCTTCGGGGAGCGACCGAGCGTTCGTTCGTGATTTTGGATGAAATCGGACGCGGGACGAGCACCTACGACGGCCTTGCGATCGCATGGGCGGTCGCCGAGCATCTTCATGACGTCGTCCGATGTCGTGCGATCTTCGCGACGCACTATCATGAGCTTTGCGAGCTCGCAGATCGCGCTTCGAATGCCGCCAACTACAACGTCGCGGCAAAAGAGCATGATGACAGTATGATCTTCCTCCATCGCGTGGTCCCGGGCGGCTCGAACCGAAGTTATGGCTTGGCAGTTGCTAGGCTTGCTGGAGTCCCACCCGTCGTCTTGGCGCGCGCAAAAACGAAGCTTCAGGAGCTCGAAGCGCTGCACGAATCCACCGACCCGTCATCCGTATCACAGTTTGGTCTGTTCGAGGCCGGCCCACCATTGCACTCCGAGGTGGAGGCGACCCTCCACGCGCTCGACGTCGAACGGATGACTCCAGTGGATGCGCTCGTCACGCTCGCACGCCTTCGCGATCTTGCGCAGTGCGACGAAGACTGACGATTCCTGCAGGCCAGCCGTATACGACGGTAGGGGCGACTGATACCATCGAGGCATGGACGAACGGCTCCATCGGATCACCACTGCACTCGAAGAGGCCGACCGTCAACTCGTCGAGGCGCTCAACGCCCGTGCAAAAGCGATCGAGGAGTACAACGCGTTGCGCCGCGAATCAGGAGATGAGCCGCTCCGGCTTCCAAAGAAGGCAGCCGTGATTGCAGCGGCACGCGAGCTGGCCGACGAGTTCCCCGCGACGAGCATCGAACCGGTGTTTCGCGAAGTGCTCTCCGCGTGCACCGGACTCATCGCACCCGACGTCATTGCGTACTTTGGCTCCCCGGGCGGCCCAGCACACGCTGCAGCGCGAGAGTACTTCGGGCACGCACCAGGCTTCCGACCCACCGAGTCGGTTCGGGAGGCGCTTGAAGCGGTCCTGCACGGGCACGCGACGTTCGCGGTTGTACCACTTGAGACTTCGACCGAAGGCGCGATCACCGCAACCTTGACCGGCCTTGTCGCGACCGATGCCAAGTTGTGCGCCGAGCGCAGCGCGCCGATGCGATATCAACTTCTCTCCCAGTCGGGAGATCCTGCGCACGTGATCAAGATCTACGGCGCTGCCCCCGCGATGGCCGCATGTGAGCGCCAGCTGCGCTCTCGTTACCCGGACGCGATCTTTGTCGACGTTCAATCGGGCGAGGCCGCTGCGCACTTCGCATTGGCCGACGACCAAGCCGCAGCAGTGGGCACCAGCCTGTTGCGCGAGCTTCACGAGCTCAACCTGATCGACGACCGCATCGAAGACGACTCGGGCGTGCGAACGCGGTTCGGAATCGTCGGGAACCGCCTGCCGTCACGCACGGGGCAGGACCGTACCGTCCTCGCGATGGCCCCTGGGGACGAACCTGGCGCGCTTCACCGGGCGCTCCAGCCGCTGGCCGACCGCAAGATCAATCTCACCCGAATTGAATCGAGGCCATCGACTGCCACGGAGTGGCGACACGTCTTCTTTCTCGAGCTCGACGGGCATATCACCGACCGCGACATCCTGACCGCCGTCGAAGAGCTGCGCCGCATCGCACGTTATGCCAAGGTTATCGGCAGCTATCCACGACCTAGGCGATAGCGTGGGGGTGGTGGGGTGGGACCAATTGCCCGCCGAAGGCGATCCGGGCGATAGCGTGGGGATAGTGGAGTGGGACCAATTGCCCGCCGAAGGCGATCCGGGCGATAGTTGTGTGATCGGTCCCTATGAGTAGCCTTGTTGCACCGCATATTTTGGCGTTGACTGCGTACGAGCCCGGTACATCGGAAGATGCGCTCAGGCGCGAGCTTGGGATTGAGAAGATCATCAAGCTTGCCTCCAACGAGAGTCCGTATGGGCCGTCGCTCAAGGTCTTGGACGCCCTGCATAGCGCCGAGATTCCACTCAATCGGTATCCGGATTCAACGGGGCACGATCTCCGCGAGGCGCTAGGGACGCACCATTCGATCCCCGCAAATGAGATTGCCCTCGGCAATGGCTCGAACGAACTGATCGACTTGTTGTGTCGAGTGTGCGCGAGCCGGGACGAGCATGTCGTATTTGGGCACCCGTCGTTTCCGTGTTATCGGATCGGCTCGATCGCCCAAGAGCTCACGTATAGCGCGGTGTCGCTTCGCGACGACCTCCATTGGAACGTGGATGACCTGCTGAGCGCGGTCACACCAAAGACCAAACTGCTTTTCGTTTCGAATCCGAACAATCCGACCGGAAGCTATATCGCGGGCGCGGAGCTCGAACGGCTCTTGACTTCGATCCCCGAAGAGGTTCTCGTCGTGATCGACGAAGCGTATGTCGAGTATGTCGATGCTGCCGATTTCCGAGCGGCGACCGAGCTTCGGGGCACACGCGAGCGGCTCGCCATCGTTCGGACCTTCTCGAAAGCCTATGGCCTTGCCGCGCTTCGGGTCGGCTACATCATCGGTACACCTGAGCTCGTCGGTGCGCTCAACCGATTGCGTGCACCTTTCAATGTCGGCACGATCGGGCAACAGGCGGCGCGACTTGCGCTCAGCGACCAGGCGCATCTCTTTGCGACTGTCGAGGCGTGCCTTCGGGACCGCCCCAAGCTCCGCGACGCCCTCGGCAAACGCGGCTTCGAAGTCGCGCCGAGCCAGGCCAACTTCCTTCTCGTGAAAATGCCGAAGGCGGGAAGGGCGGTCTACGAAGCACTCCTTCACGAGGGGGTCATCGTCCGGGCGATGCATTCGCCGCTCGAGTCTTGGATTCGGGTCACGGTCGGGCGTCCGGACGAAAACGCGAGCTTTCTCAAAGCCCTCGACCGCGTGCTGGAGGAGTCGCGTGCCTAGTACCGGCAAGCGGTATCGCGTGCGACCCTCCGGACCTCTGAAAGGAACGGTGCGCGTCCCGGGCGACAAATCGATCGGACACCGGAGTCTGATTTTCGGCGCGCTCGGCCGGGGCACCTCGCGGATCACGGGGCTCTCCGAGGGCCTCGACAACCGAGCAACCGCCGATGCGTTTGCCGCCATGGGTGTTTCGATCGCCAACCACTCGGGGTCCACCGAAGTTCAGGGTGTCGGGCTTCGCGGACTGCGCATGCCCACCACCGTTCTCGATTGTGGGAACTCGGGCACCACCATGCGTCTTCTCTCTGGTCTGCTCAGTGCTCAACGTTTTGGAACCCGTCTTGTTGGAGACGAATCGCTGACACGCCGGCCAATGGGTCGGATCATCGAGCCCCTCCGGGCCCGCGGCGCCCACATCGCAGGCACCCAAGGCGCAAAGCCCGACGAGCTCTACCCGCCGATCTCGATCGCCCCACTGGTTGAGGGGGAGTCCCTGCACGGGATCGAATACGCCATGCCAGTCGCAAGCGCGCAGATCAAAAGCGCACTACTGTTGAGCGGGCTCTATGCCAACGGGGTGACCGCTCTTGCGGAACCCGTGCTTTCGCGCGATCACACCGAGCGCATGATGCTCTCCCTCGGCGTCCCACTGCAAACGGCGGGCCCATCGGTCGTCCTCGACCCGACACTGGAGTGGGCGGGCGGCTGGGACCCGTTTGAATGGCACGTACCCGGCGACCCTTCGAGCGCTGCGTTTCCGATCGTCGCTGCCGCGATGGTTGCGGGCAGCCGGGTGAGCGTCGAAGACGTCGGCGTCAATCCGACCCGTACTGGCATCTTCGACTGGCTGCGACTCATCGGGGCAGACGTCGCCCACCGGCCAAGTGGCCATGGCGCGGGCGACGAACCGATGGCCGAGATCACGATTGCACACGGTCCGATCCGAGGCGCCGTAGCCGGCGGCGAGTTGATCGTTCGCATGATCGATGAGATCCCCGCGGTATGCGCGCTAGCGGCGGTCGCCAACGGGGTCACCGAGATCCGCGATGCGGCCGAGCTTCGCGTCAAGGAAAGCGACCGAATAGCCGCGATGGCGAAGGTGCTTGGTGCGTTCGGAGTTCCATGTGACGAGCTGCCTGACGGCTTGATCATCACCGGCGGCAAGTCCCTCCGCGCGGCGCGGATCCAAAGCGGGGGCGACCACCGGGTCGCGATGGCCGGCGCCCTGTTGGGCCTGGTGGCCGACGGGGAATCGATCATCGAAGGTGCCGGTGCGGTCGACACGAGCTTTCCCGGGTTCGTCTCGCTCATGCGTTCCCTCGGCGCACACATCGAGGAGGAGGTTTCGTGAAGCGCGCACGTCCCGTCATCGCCATCGACGGACCCGCCGGTGTCGGCAAGAGCACCACCGCCCGCGTCCTTGCACAACGCCTCGGCTACGTCCTGGTAGACACGGGGGCTCTGTATCGCGGGGTCGCGCTCGCTGCTCGCGATCGGGGGATCTCGTGGGACGAAGAGGAAGCCATCGTCGCGTTGAGTCGTGAGGCCCAACTGGCGTTCGCGCCCGAGGCCGACGGGACTCCCAGACTCACGATCGACGGGTTGGATCGCGCCGACGAAATCCGCGCGCCTGAAATCTCCACAGGCGCGAGCCGGGTCAGCGCATATCCCGGTGTGCGGCGGGCGCTCCTAGGGATTCAACGCTCGCTCGGTCGCGACGGGGGCGTGGTGCTCGAAGGCCGAGACATTGGAACGGTGGTCTTCCCCGACGCAGAGGTGAAGCTCTTTTTGACGGCGTCGGCCGAGGAGCGGGCCCGGCGACGGGCACTCGACCTCCAAGACCGCGGAATGACTGCGGATCAGAACGAAATCCTCGAACAGATTCGCTCACGCGACAAAGCGGACTCGACGCGCCCAATCGCACCGCTGAGACCTGCCGAAGACGCCGTCATCCTCGATAGCACCAGCCTCGACCTCGACACGGTCATCGAGCACGTCCTCGAGTTGGTTCGCGCCTACGATTCTTCGGGGTCTTCTTCGGGCGCGACCGATCCGTCCGTCGGTTGACACCCCCAAAACCGCCTGCTACCCACGGAATCCCTGATTTCCGGGGGTATTCCAATGTACGGCAGGATTCAGCCGGGCGCTGGCAGTAGCTCCGGAAGCAGCGATTTATACATGACCGAAACCACCGAAACCCAAGAACCCAACCCCGAGAGCTTCGCTGCTCTTTTCGAAGCCTCGGCCACACGAACAGACCAACTGCGCGACGGCGATATCGTCGCCGGAACGATTCTCAAAGTCGGCAAGGACACCGTCGTCGTCGACATCGGATACAAATCCGAGGGCGTCATTTCGCTTCACGAGTTCATCAACGCCGAGGGCAACGTTTCGGCGACCGCAGGCGACCATGTCGACGTCTTGATCGAGTCCAAGGAGAACGAGGATGGCCTCGTCATGCTCTCCAAGGAAAAGGCGGACAAGCTCAAGGTGTGGGACGAGATCAGCGCCGCATGCGAGCGCGATGAGCTCATCGAGGGCACGATCACCCAGCGCGTCAAGGGCGGCTTGGCCGTCACGATTAGAGGCGGTGTCAAGGCCTTCCTGCCCGGCTCCCAGGTCGACCTCCGACCGGTTCGCAACCTCGATCGGCTCCTCGGTCAGACCTTCGAGTTCAAGGTCATCAAGTTCAACAAGAAGCGGGGCAACATCGTGCTTTCCCGTCGCGTGCTCCTCGAGAAGGAGCGCGACCGCCTCAAGGAAGCAACCCTCGAGAACCTCCAAGAGGATCAGGTCGTCACAGGCACGATCAAGAACATCACCGAGTACGGTGCGTTCGTGGATCTGGGCGGCATCGACGGCTTGCTTCACATCACCGACATGAGCTGGGGCCGGGTCAATCACCCGTCCGAGGTCTTCGAGGTGGGCGACGAGGTCACGGTCAAGGTCCTGAAGTACAACGCCGATACCGAACGGGTGTCGCTCGGCCTCAAACAGACCATGGAAGACCCGTGGAATGTCGCGACCGACGTCTACGTC
>CAJHXN010000089.1_pt1 | contig 53312 bp, 48 predicted proteins | sample 9198401 | NCBI WGS metagenome assembly CAJHXN01 (sample SAMEA7708334, study PRJEB35096) | sediment metagenome | biome: marine neritic benthic zone biome [ENVO:01000025]; feature: sediment [ENVO:00002007]; material: shallow marine sediment [ENVO:03000034] sea grass bed [ENVO_01000059] ... | reverse complement strand
TCGGGGTCTCCGAGATCCCGGTAGTTTCCGTTTCCGCTCAAGTGCTCGCCACGAGCACCGATCGACCATTGATCCGCGACGTCGAAGATCAGCGCGAGGCTGCCACCGTACTGGAAGATCGTCACACCGCTTCCGCCGCCGTTGCCGTCGACTTGCCAGTCCCCGTTGAGAAGGAGGGTGAACCAGTCGATGTTGATACTGAGGACCAGGTCAAAGAACGACTCCCAGTCCTTGTTCCCATTGGCTCCGTTGGGGGCGTGGTTGCCGCCAATGAAGATCCCGACTTCGCGATCGCCTTCCCGTAGCCCGCGCCGCCGAACGCTCCGGTGACCATCCGGGGTGATGCCGAACTGCCAACCGATCGCCGGGACCTGGTTGTCGTCGATCGGCGTACCGCCCAAGACGCCACCGTTGGTGAGCATGAAGGTGAAACCTACCATCTCGGTGAGCTCGGTGCCGAGGCGGACGCCCAAGTGGTTGAATGGCTGCCGCAGGAAATAAAGCGCGCCGCGGGTGTAGTTGGCGTTCTGCCACTCATCCACGACCTCCGCGCCGAAAACCGTGTCGAAGAAGCCGAAGTCGATCGAGACCTTTTCGTGCGGCATCCAGGCCGCGTACCCCTGCTTGACGGGAAAGGCCGGCGTCAATGCCGGCGCCCCGGTGCCCCAGCGGAGGTCCATTCGAAGGGCGAACTTCTCGCCTGTGTACATCACGTCGCCCCCGACGAAGTTGAGCCCGAAACCCATGTAATTCGTGTACGGGTAGGTTGAACGTTCGACCGGGTCGGGAACTAGATCGTTGTACGATCCCGACACGCGGTAGCCGTTGAAGTTGTAGAAGGCACTGGCCATGAGCTGCCAGGTGAATCCGTCGAGGAATGGATGGGCCTCGTCGCCTGCTTCGCCCGCGTACTCCGCGTCGATGTCGTCAGCGGCCACCTTGGGTGGGGGTATGTCCTCGATCGCCTCTTTCGGAGGCTCGGGAGCCGGTTCAACCGTCTCCACCTCGACGGTCTCGACCTCCTTTTCCATGTCGTCTGCCGCTCTCTTAGGCGCTTCCGGTTGCGCCAGGGCCATCGCGGGGAATGCCAAACTGCACATCACCGCGAGGGAAACAAACTTACTCATCACAACCTCCACTCCAGCGTGTTCCCACGCACCAAACCTTGTTAAAAGGGCTCTCGCCACTGTTGATGTCGATAAAGAGGGTAGAGAAGAGGGGCAAAAACGGACCGGGGGGCCGTTCCACCCCTCTCCTCGAACTGATTAGCGGTTCTCCGCAGGGACCATGGCGCCGGCGGCCTCTCGTGCTGCCGCACCCGCTGGGATGTCCACGTGAACACCTGCCAGCTCCTCGTTGTAGGCTTCGACGCCGCACTCGGCGATGTCGAGGCCTTCGAGCTCATGCGCCTCGGAGACGCGAACACCGCCCGGGACGAGGAACTTGAGCGCGAGCCAGACGATGCCTCCCACGACGAAGGCAAAGCCGACGCCGGCGAGGGCGCCATAGGTCTGGATCCAGAGTTGGGAGGCGCCGCCACCCACGAAGAGCCCGACAGGCTCGGTGAGCTCCGCTGCGTTCCCGTAGCCAAAGAGGCCGACTGCCATCGTGCCGAAAATTCCGCAGATGCCGTGCACCGTGATCGCACCAACCGGATCGTCGATCCTGACTTTGTCGAGGAGCAGCACGCCTTCGACGCAAAGAACGCCCGCGATCAGGCCGACGACGATCGCCCAGCCCCCAGTGATGTTGTAGCAACCCGCGGTGATGCCCACGAGACCCGCAAGCGCGCCATTGAGAGCCATCGACAAATCGAGAAGCCCGCTACGCATTCGGATCCATGCCAGCGCCGCGAGGAACCCAGCCGAGGCCGCGATGTTGGTGACCAGGACAATTCGGCCGACTTCGGCGTCGAGCGCGAGCTCGGAGCCGCCATTGAAACCAAACCACCCGAGCCAGAGGATCAATACCCCAAGCGCCGCAAGTGGGAAATTGTGTGCTGGCATGGCGCGGGCCGAGCCGTCCGGCAGGTATCGGCCGAGACGGGGGCCGATGATGAGGGCGCCGGCGAGAGCCATACCCCCACCGACTCCGTGGACGACAGTGCTCCCAGCAAAATCCATGAACCCGGCTTCAGACAGCCATCCGCCGCCCCAGACCCAGTGACCGACCACCGGGTAGATCATCATCGTGGCGAGCGCGGTAAAGACGAAAAAGGTGATCAGCCGGGCGCGCTCCGCGATTGCGCCGGACACGATCGTGCAGGCAGTCGCGGCGAAGACCAGTTGGAAGAAGAGAAATACGTAGGGCGGTAGACCTGAATCCGCCCCGCCGTTGTCTGGGAAGAAGCTCGCAAGCCCCACGAATGCATTGCCTTCTCCAAACATCACCCCGTAGCCCACGAGGAAGAAGATGAGGGACGAAACGGCAACGACGCCAAAGTTCTTCATCAGAACCATGACCGCGTTCTTGCGGCGGCAGAACCCGCTCTCGACGAGGGCAAAGCCAGCGTGCATGAAGAAAACGAGTGCGGCGCTGACGAGAACCCACAATGCATTCGTGTACATGGTCAGTTCTTCTGTGGACGCCGTGAGTGCTGCAAGTTGGTCTTCCATGGTCTTTTACCTCTTCGAGGGGATCTATGGCGTCTCTTGATTTCCGGTTTGTTTCCTCGAGACATCGGTTTGGGAAAAACGGCGGGTGCAAGTGAGCAGTTGCGCTGTATTCGGCGGCGACCCATGCTCGCCATGTGCGTGATTTCCCGCATTTGGCCTACGGAACGCCTCGTAAGCTGCCTAAGCCAGAGAGCCTCCCGGGACGTGTGGTCGTGCTCGATGTCGCTTTTGCTGCGAATGCAGGTGGTGCGAGCTACGAGAAGACCACCCTTCCGTTCATCGAGGGGCTAGGGTCTCGGCTTGCGATGTGGGTCGATCACCATGATCACGAGAAGCACTCCGACTACGCCGGCGACCCGCGATTCGTGCTTCGAACGAAGGCGCAACACGGCGCCTGCCCCGAAATGGTCACCCCGGAGCGCGTGGAAGCCGCTGGGCCCATCGACACGATCTGCTGTCATCTCGACTTCGACGGACTCTGCTCGGCAGCGAAATGGATTCGCCGTGGGATCGAGCCATATGAGGGTGCGGACGACGACGCCCGTGCGATCGACACGCGACTAGGCCAACCAAGCGAGAGAGCACGCATGCTGGATCGCGCGCTCCGAGCGCGGCCACGGGACGAAGGGCTTCGCGGTTTGATGGTGCGATATCTTGCACAGGGCGCCGACGACGCAGTCATGTATCGGGAGTTCCAGGCTGCTGCCCACGGGCTTGAAGCGATGGAACGCGAGGCCAAACGGCTTTCGGGAAGGTACTTCGTCCGTGGCGGGCTCGCGATCTGTGACGCGACCCGCCGCAGCGGCCCCTACGACAAGACCGCTCTACTCTTGATCGGTCAGGAGTTGGCATCGATTTCCCTCGTGCACGATGAGACGACCGTAACGGTGGCTGCGAGGTTCGATAGCGGGATCGACCTGGTGGGTGCGCTCGGTCTCAGCGGCGGGATGCCAACTCGCGTAAGCGTCGCCGCCAAGCGTCTCGACGAGGTGATCGAAGCTCTCGGCGACCTCTCCAAAAACGGTTGACGAATGAGGCACATCGGGTCGCGTGGAGGTTGAGGACCGCGTCCGCTAGAATAGAAGAGGATGGCGCTCACTCTTTCCTATATCGAAGGCTTGCCCAAGACCGACCTCCACGTTCACTTGGATGGGTCGCTGCGTCTTTCCACGATGCTCGAGCTTGCCGATGAGCAGGGTGTTGAGCTCCCGGCCGACACGCCTGAGGGCCTGGCCAGGGCCTTGCACTGCGGGGAGAACACCGGATCGCTCGTCGAGTACCTCAAGGCCTTTGACACCACGCTCAGGGTTTTGCAGGACGCCGATGCGTTGTACCGCGTTGCCTACGAGCTGTCCGAGGACGCCGCTGTCGAAAACGTCCGTTACATGGAGGTGCGGTACTCACCGATGCTTCACACACGCGGCGGCCTCCGGCTCACGACGGTGGTCGAAGCGGTGCTTGCGGGCCTGTGGGACGCACAAAAGGACCATGGCACAATTGCCAACGTCATCCTTTGCGGTATTCGCAACATTTCGCCGGAGTCTTCGTTCGAGATGGCGCAGCTTGCGGTAGCGTACAAGAACCGCGGCGTAGTTGCGTTCGATCTGGCTGGTGCCGAGTACGACAATCCCGCGAAACACCACCTAAAAGCGTTCACGCTCGTGAGAGACAACAATATCGCCGTCACGATTCATGCCGGCGAAGCGTACGGGCCTACATCGATACATCAGGCGATCCACGTTTGCGGTGCGCACCGTATCGGCCATGGTTGTCGCCTCCGAGAAGACGGGGATCTGCTTCACTATGTGAACGACCACCGAATCGCACTCGAGTGTTGTCCATCGTCCAATGTGCAAACAGGTGCGGTCAAAAACCTGCGTGCTCATCCGCTCAAGCTTTATCACGACCTCGGGCTACGGGTCACGATCAACACCGACAACCGGCTCATCACCAACACCACCGTGTCACGTGAGCTTTGGCTCTGTCACACCCATATGCGGCTTGATCAGGATGACATCCACCGGATGATCATCAACGGCTTCAAAGCCGCGTTTCTGCCGTTTCACCAGAAGCAGACGCTGGTTCGTGCGGTTTCTCAGGAGCTCTCCAACGCAGCACAGGCTTTCGAGCAGCGCGAGTCTCATCCAGACGACGCAAGCGCGTGATTTCGGGCGCCGCCTTCACGCGCTCGGGCTCACTTGACGCTTCGTCGCTGATCGACCGCATGACTTCGACGAATTCATCGAGTGTCTGCATATTCTCAGTTTCAGTGGGCTCGATCAGCATGGCGCCCCTCACGACCAAGGGGAAATAGACCGTGGGCGGGTGAAAGCCGTAGTCCATCAGCCGCTTTGCGACGTCCATGGTGGTGACCCCTGTCTGCTTGATGTGTCGGTCGCTGATCACCACCTCGTGCATGCAGTTCGTATCGAAGGGGACATGCCAGGTCTCGCCGAGCCGCGCCCGCAAGTAGTTGGCGTTCAAGACTGCCAGCTCGGTGGCGCGTCGCAGACCCTCTGCGCCCATCTCGCGGAGATATGTATACGCACGCACCATCATGCCAAAGTTCCCTTGGAATGAACGCAACCTGCCGATCGATGCCGGCCGACCGGTTTGATCGAGAACGAACCGCCCGTCGCGTTGCTCGACGACCGGCACGGGCGCATACGGATCGAGAACGGCTTTGTAGCCGACGGGGCCGCAACCGGGGCCGCCGCCACCATGCGGGGTCGTGAACGTTTTGTGGAGGTTGAACTGCATCACGTCGATGCCAAGTTCGCCTGGCCGAGTCTTACCCATCAACGCGTTCAGGTTGGCGCCATCTCCGTAGACCAGCCCGCCCTTGGCGTGGATGAGCTCTGCAATTGCATGCATGTGCGTTTCGAAGAGCCCAACGGTATTGGGATTGGTCACCATGACGGCTGCCACATCGTCGTCGACGAGGGGCGCAAGCGCGCCAGGGCTCACGATCCCGTCCTCGCCAACCGGAAAGGGAACAGCCCGAAGGCCGTTGAGCGCGCATGATGCGGGGTTGGTCCCGTGAGCCGTATCTGGCACCAGCACCTTTTTAGGGTCTCGACCCTGGGCGCGATGATGGGCGCGGATCATCATCAAGCCGGTGAGCTCTCCCTGCGCGCCTGCCGCGGGATGAAGCGAAACGCGATCCATGCCGCACACCTCGGCGAGACCCTGTTCGAGGCGCCACATGAGCTCGAGCGCTCCCTGCACCAAATCGTCCGGCATATACGGATGAAGGTCCGTGAACCCCTGCAGACGCGCCGCCCATTCGTTGACCTTGGGGTTGTATTTCATCGTGCACGACCCGAGCGGATACATTCCAGTGTCGATCGCGAAGTTTTGTTGGCTGAGTCGTACGTAGTGCCTGACGGCCTCCGGCTCCGAAACCTCAGGCAACATCGGCGGGACCTTTCTGGCCATGGACCCCAGTGTGGCCTTCGGGTCGACAGTTGGGAGGTCGTCGGTCGCAAGCGACGCTGCGGTGCGGTCCGGTGAGCCTTGCTCGAAGATCAACGGTGACTGAAACGAGAGACCTGACGTAGCCGAACGGGGCATGATGCGCTTACCGTGAAGCTAGTGGATTCGCGACCGCTCGCAAGCGATCATTCCGGGCTCTGGAGGGCTTTGCCGAGCACGTCGATGACATCGGGGTCCGTTTCTAGGCCGTTGAGGTAGGGCAACTCGCTGCAGGGAGCCTCGACATGGCCGCGGACGCGTTTGATCGCCCGGTATTGAACAGTCTCCCGTAGGACGCGCCTTTTCCCCGCAACCGCAAGCCCCCGTACCTCGGAGTCTTCGGGAAGCTCGGCCGGGAGGCTTTCGAGCGCCGGATGTTCCTTTTCAGCGAACAGTACACGCAAGACACGATTGATCACGAGTTGGAGAATGGGAACCTGCAGCTCCTCCGTGAGCGCATTGGCGAGTTCGAGCGTCTCGCTGACAGGCATGTACTCGGGGAGCGTCACGACGACCGCCCCGGCCTGCTTGGGATCTCGAAAAAACTCTACCGCGCGGGCTGCGTCGCGCCGCAAGATCCCGGGAGGGGCCACGCTCTTGATCACGAAAGGGACCCGAAGCATGTCTAGCGCATGACCGGTCGCGGGGGCGTCGACGATCACGAGATCGTAGTCGGGCTCGCCCTTCGGTGGCGAAGCGTGATAGAAGGCCTTGCCGAGCATCGACCATGCTTCGAGCCCGGGCGTCCCCTTGAGAAAGGCCCGAACCAAACGACTACCAAACACCGCGTTGAAGACCGCGCGTACCTTGAGGATCATCAACCCGTATTCCTCGAGGGCGGCGTCTGGGGTCATGTTCACAGCGTCCAAGTTCTCGCGGAGCGTGACGATCTGCGGGCCGATCGGATCGGTGCCGAGCAGCTGACTAACCCGCTCCTTGCAGTTGACCATCGCGAGCAGGACCTTTTTTTCTCGACGGCTCGCCTCGAGCGCAAGCGCAGTCGCGACGGTGGTCTTGCCGACGCCGCCCTTGCCGACCACGAACAGGAAGCGACGGTCGAGGAGATCCATCAGCGCCGTCTTTAGCGGCGTGCCGGAATCGCGGCAAACGGACGCCGTTCTTGTCGAATTTACCGCCTGCTCGGAGGCTGACGCTCGTGACACTGCATGCTAGCGTCCGAATCACGAGCATGAGTAGAAATGGTGCACGACAGTCCGGCAACTCTACCCTATGGGGGCTGATTCTATTCGGCACCCTCGCACTTTTTGGTGCCACTCTCTACGCGGTGTTCGTCGTGGCGCCTGTCGAAATGCAAATGGGCATCGTCCAAAAGATCTTCTATTTCCACGTGCCAAGCGCCTATGCGATGTACCTCGGATTCGGCGTGTCTGCGCTCGGTAGCTTGGTCTACCTGATCAAGCGAGACCCCAAATGGGACGCGCTTGGGGTCGCCGGCGCCGAGGTCGGTAGTTTGTTCTGTCTCATCGTGTTGCTCACGGGCCCCCTTTGGGCACGCAAAGCTTGGGGTGTCTGGTGGACCTGGGACCCCCGGCTCACAACGACGCTTCTTGCCGGCATGATCTTCGCCGCCTATCTGGCCCTTCGCTCCATGGGGAATGCCGGCGAGGTCGAGAAACGATTCGCCGCCGGATTGGCGATCTTTGGTTTGGTCGACCTCCCGCTGATTCATTACAGCGTGCAACGTTGGAGAGGGGTGCACCCGACGGTCATCACCGGCAAGGGCGGCGGCCTCGAGTCGGAGATGTATTGGGCGCTCGGTCTGAGCTTCCTCGCTTTTACCGGGTTGGCCATCCTCCTGATTTGGGCACGAGCTTCGATCGAAAGACACCGGGACGAAACCGCGCGCTTGCGCTTTGAGGTGATGCACAGATGAAGGGAAAGACATGCGGGCTCTGATTGTCACGTTCGTATTGGTCACCGCGACGCTCATCGCACCTGGCTTGCTCGCCCAGGACGAAGCCGCTGACCCGGGATCCAAGACCGAGCAAGCCATTGAGGATCCGGCTGACGAACGAGCCGCGCAATTCGTGGGGGTGCGCGGTCCTGACGCCGAGCAAGTTCCCGGTGGGGCATTGTTGCTTGCTGCGTACGCAGTGGTGTGGGCGCTCTTGTTCTTGTTCCTCCTTAGGATGCGAGGGCTCCAGAGACAGACGGCGGACGAGCTTCAAAGGCTGAGCGCCGAGATCAGGGCGCCCGGTGGCCGGTAATGCCGTCGATCGCGCACCTCATCTACATCCCGGGCATCTTGTTGGTCGGCTTTGCGCTTGGGTTTCGACTCGGAGCGAGGGCGGTTCGCGCCGAGCTCGAGCGTCGCGACCAAGAGCGGCGACGTTAGCTGCAGCACTCATCATCTTGGCGAGCGCGCGTGTTGGCGCGGAGCCCGACCCCCTTCCGAGCTTCGTTGGTAGCGGTGTGTCTCAAGATGCGCTCCTCGAGATCCTCGCCAGCTCACGGTCTCGTCAATTCAAACCAATGGGACGCACTTCGGTGTTCTTTCGAATGCGCACCGAGTCTGGCACCACCGCAGGCTACAAAGTCAAGAGCCTCGACCTCGAGCACGGGTACCAATCGGAGATCGCAGCCTATCGCCTGAGCCGGCTGCTTGCACTGGACAACGTTCCGCCAGCGATCTTTAGGAGAGCCACTCGACAGGAGATCAGGGTCCGCTTCCACGAAGACAAGCTCGACCGCTGGGGCTCGGTGCAGCGTGCGATTTCGTGGGAAGAGGATGGAACGGTGGTTGGGGCTGCTTCTTATTGGACCAAGCGCGCGCGCAAAGGTTTGGAGAAACAAAGGCGCACGTGGCAAGCATGGCTTCGTCTGAATGGGGCGATTCCGCCGGGCAAGATGAAGCTCGCGCAAGACTTGTCTACCATGACGCTCTTTGACTTCCTTGTGGGTAACTGGGACAGGTACAGCGGCGGGAACCTTTTGATGGATCGGGAGCGAACTCGCGCCTTGTTGGTGGACAATGACCGTGCCTTCTCGCGCATGAACGAGCCCCTTTACAAAAGATTACTCGAGGACTTCACGCGCACTGAGCGGTTCTCCAAGAGGTTGGTCGACCAGCTGGTCCTCCTCAATCGAGACGCGATCCGGCAAGAGCTTGCGCGGGACCCAGGTCACAGCTTGGAGTCGCCGCTGACGGATTCGCAGATCAGCGCGGTTTTGGACCGGCGTGCCACGATTCTCTCCCACATCGCTGCGCTGGTCGAAGAGCATGGCGAAGACCAAGTGCTCTTCTTCCCATGAGTTGGTCACCGTGGTAGGGGTCTCTCGTGGCGAAGCCCGATGTGATCAGTGCGAAAGAAATGGGACATGCGCTAGGTCTCCTCGTTCACGACCTCCGCAATCCTGCTGCGACGATTAGCGCCAACGTCGACTTCTTGCAGGAAGTGGGGTTGGCGGACACCGATGCAGTCGAAGCTCTTCAAGACGTAAGGCTGGCGGTAGGTGAGCTTCGTCGGGGGCTTGATCTCCTAGCCTGGATCAGCCGTTGGTTCACCGGCGGTATCCCCCTCGAGGCCGCGAACGGCGATGTTGGGGTTTTTATTCGTCGCCTCGAGCGAGAGGAAACACCAGTCCCGGTGACCGTAGAAATCGACGACAGCGGCCAGCTGTACGCACAAGGAGCGCAGGTGGCGGTCGAGGTTGTCGACCTGTTGCTTCACAATACGCGCGCAAACGCACCGGGCACCACTGCAACGGTTCGCGTCTATGAAGGGGTCCGCTGGGTTGTCATCGAGGTCCAAGACTCCGGAGAAGCCATCGCCCCGGAGCTCCGTGCCCAAGCCTTCGCGCTAGAAGGGCAAAAGGATCTCAAGGGCCGGCTCGATGGGCGCTACGGCCGCTTCCTGGGTCTGTTCGCCGCCACAGTCGTGCTCGACGGAGTTGGTGGGACAATCGAAGCAGACGGTGAAAAGGGTGCCGCGATTTTTAGGATTCGTCTTCGTCAGGCTCGCCCGACACGGCCACCGACTTGAGCGGCGCGCGGAGCTCTTCGAGGCGTTGCCGAATGCGCCCTTCGAGCCCAGCGTCGTGTGGCCGATAGTAACGACGCCCGACAAGGCGATCGGGCAGATAGGTCTCACCAGGGCTGTGGCCACCTTCATCGTGAGGGTAGCGGTAACCTTCCCCATAACCCCACGATTCCATGGCCTTGGTTGGCGCATTCCGGAGCCTCAGCGGCACGGGTAGGGCGCCAAGCTCTCGAACATCGACCTGCGCCGCCTTCCATGCCTTGTAGGAGGCGTTGCTCTTGGGTGCGCTGGCTAGATAAATGCAGCACTGAGCCATCGCAAAAATACCTTCCGGCATTCCGAGTCTTCGAAACGCAGCGTCGGCGCTCACGGCAAGCTCGAGTGCCCGCGGGTCGGCGTTGCCAATGTCCTCACTCGAGAAGATCAGCATTCGCCGAAGGACGAACAATGGATCTTCGCCGGCCTCCAGCATCCGCATCATCCAATAGATCGCTGCATCCGGATCGCTCCCTCGCATCGATTTGATGAACGCGCTGATCACGTTGTAGTGCTCTTCGCCGGATTTATCGTAGAGTAGGGTCTGCGTCGCCAGGGCTTCTTGGACGATCGGCACCGTCACCCGATCGACCCCCGCCGACTGCGCGTAGTCGCTTGCAAGCTCTAGTGCAGAAAGAGCACGCCGCGCATCGCCACGCGCGTTTTCGGCAATGGCGATGATCGCGTCGTCGTCAACTTGGTGGGGGACGTGCCCAATGCCGTGCTCGTCATCTTGAAGCGCGCGCTCCACCACGGTTCGGAGATGATCGGTTTCGAGTGGTTTTAGATCGAATACGCGCGCACGTGACAACAAGGCCGAGTTGACCGCGAAGGACGGATTCTCGGTGGTCGCCCCGATCAGTGTGACAGTGCCATTCTCCACATGGGGCAGGAGGGCGTCCTGCTGAGCTTTGTTGAATCGATGGATCTCGTCGACGAAGAGGATCGTTTTCTTCGCGTAGTAGCTCTTTTGCTCCTTGGCCGCGGCGATGATCTTCCGAAGCTCGGGCACCCCTCCAAGCACTGCGCTGAAGGGGACGAAGATCGAATTCGTCTCGTTCGCGATCACGTGCGCGAGCGACGTCTTGCCGGTACCGGGCGGCCCCCACAGGACCATCGAGGGTATGCGATCGGACCGAATTGCCCGAGCGAGGATATGCCCGTCTCCGAGCAAATGCTCTTGGCCGACGACATCTTCCAGTCGATTGGGCCGCATCCGGTCCGCAAGCGGTGAGCTCGATTCGGCTTGGCGCTCAAAGAGGTCCACGCGAGTACTTATAGCTCACCGAAGGATTCGAAGTCTCTTCGGCCCTTCACCCTCGGGGGCGGTTTCGCCGCCTCCGCGTTCGTAGTGCTCACGGGCGACGCGCTCCGCCAGAGCGTCCGCAATGCCTGCAAACGCTTGAGCGGGGGCGGACGAGGGTGCCGCTTGCACGATGGGCGTGCCCTGGTCTCCCCACTCGCGAACCTGCGGGTCGATCGGCACTTGCCCGAACAAGGGCGCCTCTGCGAAGTCTGCGATGCGTTGACCGCCGCCGCGTCCGAAAAGCTCATGGGTGACACCCGCGCTATCGACAAAGTGGCTCATGTTCTCGACGACACCCAGGATGGGGACATTGAGCTTCCGACACATCGATACCGACTTGTAGACGTCCTGAAGCGCTACTTCTTGAGGGGTCGTGACGATGATCGCCCCCGTAACGCGTAGACGCTGCGCCAGGGTGAGCGCCACGTCTCCGGTGCCGGGTGGGAGGTCGAGGACCAAGTAGTCCAGGCCCCCCCAGTCGACGTCGTTGACGAACTGCTGAAGCGCGCCATGAAGCATCGGGCCACGCCAAACCACAGCCTGCTTGGGGTCTTCGAGCAGGAATCCAATGCTCATGAGCTTGATGCCGAACCTCTGGAGCGGTTCTATTCGCTTGCCGTCTTTCGATGTGGGATGCCCTTCGATGCCAAGCATCGTCGGGAGCGAAGGGCCATAGATGTCTGCGTCGAGGAGACCCACCCTCGAACCTAACCGCCGAAGGGCAAGCGCCAGGTTGGTGGCGACCGTGCTCTTGCCGACGCCGCCCTTACCGCTCATCACCAAGATGACGTTCCGCACGTCGGGAATCGGGTCTGTGCTCGTCGTCTCGCGTGTTGGCACATCGACCGTGAGCTCGAGCTCGACGAATCCAACGCCAAGCGGCTCGAGGGCTTCATTCACACGCTTTCGAATCGCCGTTTGAACTTCTTCGGACGGAGAGCTCACCTTGATCTTCGCCCACACACGCCCGTTCTCGATCCCGGCATCGAGAAGCGTTCCCAACTCGCCAAGTGGCTTTCTAAAAATTGGATCTTCGACTTGACGAAGAGCATTGGTAACTACCTCAAGGGTGGGCGACCCCATGAAAACCTCCGAGTCCTGGAAACCAAAATCTACTAGGGCGGCGGTTTCGCCCCGTCAAGGTGGACAAACTTCGGGTAGCCCACTTCGCCGGTTATCCTGCCGGGGTGTCGATTTGGGACAAGCGGTGGGCCACCCCGCTCGCGATCTTTGCGGTCTTTGCGACGATCTACTGTCTCACCTCGGGTCAGCGTCTGTTCTCGCCGTCTCCCAACAACCACTACGTGCATCTAGCGCAAGCGTGGCTCGACGGGAATCTAGATCTGGGGCCGAGTCCACCTGGGACCAACGATTGGGCCTGCTTCGACCGTGACGAACGGGCCGCCTGTCCTCACAGTGGCCCTTCCTTGGAAGGCGACGACAGTGGGCGCTATCGCTGGTACGTCTCGTTTCCACCGCTGCCTGCGATCTTGTTGTCGCCGCTCGTCGCGGTCTACGGACTTGCGACTTGGGATCGTTTGTTTTGGGCCTTGTTCGCCGGGCTGACTCCCGCGTTCTTGTTCCTGGTGCTGCGCTTCGTTCGCGAGTCTGGTCGAAGTGGGCGTACCATGCGCGAGGATCTTCTGGTTACGGTGCTGTTCGCGGTTGGCTCGGTTTACTTTTTCGTGGCCGTGCAAGGCAGTGTCTGGTTCGCTGCGCATGTCGTCGCGACTGCGGCGACATGCCTCTATCTGTTGTTCTCGTTTGATGCTCGGCGGCCGGCCCTCGCTGGTTTGATGCTAGGCCTCGCGTTCCTCAGCAGACCTGCAACCCTTCTGCTCGCGCCGTTCTTCGTGCTCGAAGCGATGCAGAAGTCTCGGCGTCCAGATCGAGAGCGTTTCACGCCTGTCATGTCGTCTCGCGTGCTCGCGCGCTTCGCGCTTCCGCTCGCGATGCTGGTTGGGCTCGCGATGTGGCACAATTTCGCCCGCTTCTACGACCCATTCGAGTTCGGTCATCGGTTTCTCCAGATCCGCTGGCGATCCCGAATCGAAACGTGGGGCCTGTTCGACCTCCACTATCTCAAGCGCAACTTGGTCGTTTTCTTCGCGTCGTTGCCGTGGCTCTACGCATCGAGCCCCTTCGTTCGGATCACCAGGCATGGCCTTGCCTTGTGGTTCACCACACCGAACCTGTTGTGGGTCCTTTGGCCAAAGCATATCGACGCGACCACCGTCGCTCTGTGGGCCGCCGTGATCCCCACCGCCCTTTGCACGTTGCTCTATCAGAACACGGGCTGGGTTCAGTTCGGCTACCGCTTCTCGCTCGACTACCTGCCACTCATCTTCGTCCTCATCGCCCTCGGCAAGCGACGTTTTGGGACAGCATTTTTGGCTTGCGCGGTATTCGCGATTCTGGTCAACACCTTCGGCGCCGTTACCTTCGACCGCTACCTGCACTTCTACGACACGGACGCAACCCAGAAGGTCATTTTCAAACCTGATTAGACGGCCTTCGGCCTCGGTTGGTCCCCCTCAACGCCCCCACGCTATCGCCTAGTCGGTTTCGGCATCGATGAGCGCCCGCGCAAGCACGCTGGCGGGACCATCCGGGTGCAGCACCCGTTCGAGACCGGCGTGGCCGGCAGCTTCACGGAGCGCCTTCAATTCGTCGAGCGCGGCATCCCGCTGGCCCCTTCCCGCCAGAATGTGCGCCCTCACGAGTCGATGCGAGGCTTCGAGCGACGGGTTGTCCGAGGTGTCTTGACCACGGAGCTTGGCTTGGGCCCCTTCTGACTCACCTCGCACTGCCAACAGGAGTGCCTCCATCGCGACCAACCAAACCTCGATCGTTGGCTCTGCCGGTCGCGGAATGTTGCCGATCGCGTCCCATGCGGCGTCGAGCTCATCGAACTGGAGCTGACACGTGGCAAGTGCCTGATTTCTCAGAACCGATTGGGCCGGCGCCAGGCGTTGCTCGTCGATGCTCAATAACCCTGCACGCGCCTCCTCCCAAAGGGATGCCTGAGTCAATGGGCCCGTAGCCATCAGAACGAGAGCGGCGTGCCGATCGGTATCGCTCTTTCTCACGCCATCGAGGAGCCGCCCAAGCGCTCGCAGTGCCGACGGCCGCGCATCCTCCTCGGCCAGTCGCTGGCACAGGACGGATAGGCCGCGCACATGTCGCATTCGGCGAGCCGAGCTCAGCAGGAGGACGAACCCCCCCAACGCGCCGATCCCTCCTGCAATCCTATCGGCTTGGTCTGTCGTAAGCGCGGTCACCCGCAAAAGAAGACCCGCCGTGGCCCCGATGAGGAGGACGGTGAGCGCAGATCCGGCAAAAGACACCAAGACCGTGCTGATCGACAACAGACCAAACGGCACCCCCCAGGCGAGCGCCCGTACCACCGGCGCCAACAACCCCACCACAAGCGCTGCGATCAAGGTTGTCGTCATCGTTCAGGGCGACGTTGCGGAGCGATAGGCGTAATAGTGCTTGAGTACTCGGCGGACGTAACGCTGTGTCTCCTGGTAGGGCGGGATCCCTTCGTACTTCTCCACCGCTGCTTCTCCCGCGTTGTAGGCGGCGACTGTCAGGATCAGGTCACCCTTGAAGCGGTTCGCCAGAATACGCAGGTAGCGGGCGCCTCCTAGAACGTTCTGTCGAACGTCAAATGGGTCAGAAACGCCCATGGAGCGCGCGGTCTTGGGCATCAGTTGCATGAGGCCCATCGCCCCCGCGCGGCTGACCACCGTGGGATTGAAGTTGCTTTCCACACGCATGACCGCACGGATGAACGACTGCGGGAGTTGGTAGGTTTGCGCAGCCTCGGTGATCAGGGTGTTGTACCGGGTGTAGCGATCGGGATCTTTAGAGCTCCTCTTTGTGGGCTTTGGTGTCCTCGCTGACGCCCTCTTGGCGTTGTTTTTGGCTCTAGACTTCTTGCTAGCCCGGACGACGACCTGGCAGCGGCCGCCCCGCTCTCGGACGTTTGTATAGTGCTGAGTCCCGTCGGCTCGCTTGCACCGGTAAATGTCGGCGCTCGCAGACGCGGTGAGACCAAGCACGAAGCTGGCTACGATTACCGCGAATGTCATGGGAAACCGCACTGCTACGGAGTGTATCTCCGGCTTCGAAGACGCGCCAAAACCAGCCTCCCGCCCTTGCACCCCGCTGTCTTCAGCTCATCATTGGCCCCTATATGTCGACCCCGACCTTTTTTGAGGGCCCAGAGAAGAAGCTCGAGCTGGTCGTCACGCCGGACTCGGCATCGCTGCGGTCCCTCGGAGAAGACGTTTGGCGTGAGGTCGTTCGGGCTGCGCAGGCGGAGATTCTCTCCGTGATTCGCAACGACCATTGTGACGCCTACCTCTTGTCCGAATCGAGCTTGTTCGTTTTCGATGACTACTGCGTGATGATCACGTGTGGCCTCACAACTTTGGTCGATTCGGTCGAGCGATTGCTCGAAAGCATCTCTGCGGATTCCGTCGGATTTCTCGTCTACGAAAGAAAGAATGAACATTTTCCGGAACGCCAGCCTACGACATTCCTCGAGGACGCCAGACGCCTCAACGCCATGCTTCCGGGTCGTGCACTTCGCTTTGGCGATGAGCACGGCCATTACGTACAAGTGTTCCACACGACGCGTGCGTTCGTTCCCGAAACCAATGACCCGACTCTCGAAATCCTGATGCACGGCATCGACGAACACGTTGCAGAACAGTTCACGACAGCAAAGGTTTCAGAGGATCGCTCGTTGGCGGTGGGGCTCGGCATCGACAGCGTGCTTCCTGGGTTCGACACATCCGAACATGTCTTCAACCCTGCCGGTTATTCCCTCAACGCCCTCCGCGGAGAGGAATACTATACGCTTCATGTCACCCCCGAGAAGATGGGGAGCTACGCGAGCTTTGAAACAAACCACGATTTCGGCATGGATTTGACCGGGTTTGTTGGGGTCATCGTCGAGCTCTTCAGGCCGAGGGCCTTCGATGTGGTGACGTTCTTGCCGCAAGGGGAGCCCAAACTAAAGCTCTCGGGCTACCAGTTAGGGGACCACGTGGTCCGAAACATTGCGGGCTATCGCGTGACCTACCGGCAGTACTATATTCCACCGAGCAGTCCTCGCGCCCCTTACGAGCTGCCCCTTTAGCTCCAACGTACAACACCTCCTGTTCCCCTGATAGACTGACCCGCTCATGCGAACCGAATGCGAGTATCTGGTGCTGGGTAGCGGGGTGGCTGGCCTGAGCTTCGCGCTCGAGGCGGCCCTCGATGGCAAGGTGACGATGGTCACCAAACGGAGTCGGAACGACTCCGCGACCAATTGGGCGCAGGGCGGAATTGCGGCTGTCCTCGATCCCACCGACTCGTTCGAGGCACACGTCGAAGACACCCTCACCACGGGGGGTGGCCTCTCGCGCCGGGAGGTCGTCGAGTTGGTGGTTCAGGATGGTCCAAGTCGGATCCGGGAGCTCATGGAGCTCGGAGCTGAGTTCAGTCGCGATGAAGAGAGCAAGTTGCTCGATCTGACGCGCGAAGGTGGGCATAGCGCGCGCCGCGTCGTTCATGCGGGAGACATCACGGGCGAAGAGGTGCAGCGCGTGCTCGTTGAAGCGGCAGCTGCCGCACCCAATATCGAGATCCACGAAGACCACATGGCGATCGACCTCGTTCAAACCAAGGCGCCCGATGGTTCATCGCGGGTCGTTGGTGCTTACGTCCTTGACGAGACGACCGGCGAGGTCAAGACCTTCCTTGCCAAGCAAACCGTCCTCGCGACCGGGGGGGCAGGGAAAGTCTATCTCTATACTTCAAATCCCGACGTCGCGACCGGGGATGGCGTGGCCATGGCGTACCGTGCCGGCGCCGAGCTCGCGAATATGGAATTCTTTCAGTTTCATCCGACCTGTCTCTACCACCCCGAGGCCAAGAGCTTCTTGATCAGTGAGGCGCTTCGCGGGGAGGGAGGCATCCTTCGCGCTGGCGACGGCACTGCGTTCATGGTTGCTCATCATGAGATGAAAGACCTGGCACCCCGCGATGTCGTGGCCCGCGCCATCGACTACGAGATGAAGCGCACGGGCGAAGAGTGCGTCTATCTCGACATGACGCACCAGCCCGCGTCCTATTTGGTCGAGCGGTTTCCGAACATTCACGCCCGATGCCTTCAATATGGTGTCGACATGACTCGTGCGCCGATCCCTGTCGTCCCCGCGGCGCACTACATGTGCGGCGGGGTTGTGGTCGACGACTGGGGCCACACAACGCTTCGAGGCCTTTGGGCCGTGGGGGAGGTGACCTGTACGGGCCTTCATGGCGCAAACCGACTCGCATCGAACTCGTTGCTCGAAGGGCTCGTCTACGGTCATCGCACGGCCCTCGCAGCACGCGAGAAGTCCTCCGAGCTCACTGCGGCGTTCGAGGCGGTCCCGGACTGGGATGTAGGCCAAGCCGTACCAAGCGACGAAGCGGTCGTCGTCACCCAAAACTGGGACGAGCTTCGGCGTTTCATGTGGAACTATGTAGGCATCGTACGCACCGATCGGCGATTGCGAAGGGCGGCCCGCCGTATTGCGATGCTTCAAGAAGAGATTCGAGAGTACTACTGGGCCCACCTGGTAAATCGCGACATGTTGGAGCTTCGCAACATCGCTGATGTCGCAGAGCTGATCATCCGTTGCGCAGAGGCTCGCAAGGAGAGTCGTGGGTTACATTACAATCTCGACTATCCGCATGCCGGCGAAGAGTGGCGCGGCGACACACGGGTCGTAAAAGGTACGCCTCCTCGCATCACGCACGAGTAGGCCCTCACCCCTCCGGACTGCTACGCTGAAGAAGCGCACTTGTCGGGCGTGCTTACTTGTGGGGATAGATGCGTTTTCTTCTTATCGTGGCAATTTTAGCCGCATCCTTAGTTCCGCCGAGCAGTGTTCATGCACAGGGCTCAGCTTCGCGCGAGGCGCAAATCACGAGGGCGAAAAAGGAGTTTGCTGCAGGCACCAGCGCCTATCAGAACGGAGACTTCGAGGCCGCGCTCGGTCACTTCCGCCAAGCATACGAGCTCACGAAAAGCCCCGATCTGCTTTACAACATCGCGACGGTGTCGGATCGAATGCGTCATGATGGCGAGGCTCTCGCCGCATATGAGGGATACATCAAGGCAAGGCCGAACTCACCGGATCGGGAGCATGTCGAAGGCCGTATCGAGTCACTGCGCGCCGCAATTCGCGCTCAGCAGCAGGCCGAGATCGACGCTGAGATGGAAGCCGAGCGGGCCGCCATTGAGGCAGCGGCGCAGATCAAAGCGGAAAGACCGCTCACACGGTACGTCGGGCCAGGCCCGGGTCCGTGGATCACGATCGGGGCCGGCAGTGCATCGATGGTGACGGGCGCGATCATGGTTGGGCTTGGTCAGCGCGATAAAAACAACGTGTCGAGTGCGCCTGAGGGTTCTAGCTTCGGCGACTTCGAAGAGATGGCGGATCGCGGACCGCGACGGACGAAAATCGGCGTCGCACTTTTGGGCGTTGGAGCGGCGGGAGTTCTTGGGGGCGTCATTTGGCAGCTCACAGGGGGTCACGAGGAAGCGATGCCCGAAGTCAGCATCGGACCCACCGGTGTCTCGGTCAGGGGGAAGTTCTGATGAAGCACTTCGTCATTTTGTCGGTTGGGCTCATCCTGCTGGGCGGGTGTAATCTCGCCATTCCCAACGGGCTCTTTGGTTGTGGGCAGCCGGCGGACTGCCCCTCTGGATACTTCTGTTGGAGCAGTGATAGTCGGTGCTACGACTCTCAAGAACCTGCCTGCGATCCGAAGACATGTGAGCAAGTGATCGCCGAGTTTGGCTCCCTTGGAATCTCCATCGAGTGTGGCTCGCTTCCCGATGGCTGCGAAGGCTCGATCGAATGTGGCAACTGTCCAGGCGGGACTCAATGCGGCGCCAACGGTCAAAACTTCATGTGCGGGTGTGAGGAGCTCACCTGCTCCACCGTTGGGACGGGGGCCGAGTGTGGCCCGATACAGCCGCGGTGCGGTGGGCCGTCGCCAGCGATCGACTGCGGTCAGTGTTTTGGCCAACAAGTCTGCGAAGGCAACAAGTGTATCTGCCCGGCGGGGGTCAACTGCGATGAGGGTTGTGGTGTTTGCCCCGAGGGCAAGGTTTGCGTCGATGGCGCGTGCTGCGCTCCGACCTTTCCATGCGCTCAGCATGAGTGCTCACCGCCCGAAGGCTTCGACGATGGTTGCGGCGGCAGAACCCAATGCCCTCCCTGCACGGCCGACGAGCAATGTGTGCTCTCGAACGACCTGACCTACGAATGCCTTGGGGACTGCACCTGTGAGGCTCAGGGCATTGAATGCGGAAGCGCTGTCATTTGCGAACGGCCGACCCTCTGCGGAACTTGTCAGGACAATGGCTTCGAAGACGGCTTCCGATGCAGCGGCGGCCAGTGCATATGCGAAGACGTATTCGAATACAACGACACGTTCGACAACATCTCACTCGTTTGCGGCCCGGGGACCGGCAACAACTGCATGCAGGACGCATGGAGTCTCGAGTTTCCAGCGACGCTACATAGCGAAGATGACATTGACTACTATGCGCTCGAAGTTCTCGATTCGAGCACCCCGCTGGTCGCCGAGATCTTCGACGGTGCGGGCGAATACGAGTTGCACTTGGCGTATATCTGCCCCGACGGCCGTCTTGGGATCGAAGACTGTAGCGAGTCGATCGAGGATTTCGAAGGACTAGAGTTTTGCAAGACCCAGAACAATTTTGTTGCGCTCGAGCGCAGCTGCGCCTCGGGCCCTGCCTTCCCGATGGGCACGGTATTGGTCTCGGTGCGTTCCAAGCAATTCGCAGGCGTCTGCGATCACTACGGGTTGCGGATCTTTGCGACTTACGGTTCGATAGGAGAAGTCGAGCCGCCCCCATTCTAAGGTCCGTTTGACTAGCGGCGCCCTGACGGATAAAGCCCTCGCCAGCTATGAGCCGATACCTGTTTACTTCCGAGTCGGTGACCGAAGGCCATCCCGACAAAATCTGTGATAAGATCAGCGACTCGCTTCTCGATGCCTACATTGGCCAGGACACGCGGTCGCGGGTTGCCGTCGAGACGATGGTCAAGACCGGCTTCGTGGTCGTTGGAGGCGAGGTCACCTCGAAGGCCACGATCGATATCGCGGCCATCGTTCGAGACGCGATCACCGGAATCGGATACACCGACTCTTCGATGGGGTTTGACGCCGCGACGTGTGGTGTTCTGACGGCGGTCGAACGGCAGTCGCCGGACATCGCGCAGGGGGTGGATAGGGCCAAAGGCCAGGAACAGGGCGCCGGAGACCAAGGCCTGATGTTCGGCTACGCCGTCGATGAGACGCGCCAGCTCATGCCGATGCCGATCGACCTCTCCCACAAGCTCGCACGCCGATTGGCCCAAGTCCGCAAGCGCGGGGTCCTTCCCTGGCTTCGTCCCGATGGAAAGACCCAGGTCACCGTCGACTACCAAGACGGCCGGCCAGTCCGTTTTGATGCGGTTGTCGTTTCGACACAGCACGGGGAGGACGTGAAACATCGAGACCTCAAAGAGGCGATCATCGAGGAGGTCATCAAACCGACATTGCCGGCAAAGATGATCGACAAGTCGACGAAGTTTCACGTCAACCCGACCGGACGATTCGTGGTGGGCGGGCCTTACGGCGATGCAGGCCTGACCGGGCGCAAGATCATCGTCGACACCTACGGCGGCATGGGTCGGCACGGCGGCGGCGCTTTCAGCGGCAAGGACCCCTCAAAAGTGGACCGGAGCGCAGCTTATTTCGCGCGCTACGTGGCAAAGAACATCGTCGCCGCCAAAGTCGCCGCTCGGTGCGAGGTGCAGGTCGCATATGCGATCGGCGTCGCGAAACCGATGGGCATTTACGTGACAACGTTTGGCACCGGCCGCGTAGACGACGAGAAGATCGCCTCGGCTGTGTCCAAGATGTTCGATTTTCGGCCGCGCGCGATCGTCGAGACGCTCGACTTGCTGCGTCCGATCTACACGCCCACCGCAGCCTATGGGCACTTCGGGCGGACCGAAAAGACGTTCACCTGGGAACGGACCGACCGAGCAGACGAGCTCCAAAGTGTGCTGCTGCCCAAGTCGCGCAGGTCTGGGTCGAACGGGAAACCGGCGAAGAAACGATCCCCAAGAAAGAAGCGCACCAAGACGGCTCGGTCCCGGGCCCGCACGCGCTGACCGGCGCCATGGGTGAGCCGCCGCTTTCGATGCTCTCAGGCTGGGGCCGTCACTCCGCGCCAGGGCGCGAGCGATTTGGCGAGGATCTCGAGCGCATCAGCGCCGATGTGAGCCTGTCGCGCGGTCTCGGCCGGTCCTATGGCGATGCGTCGCTTCCGTCCACCGATGCGCCCGACGTGCTCAACACGACGTATGCCGATCGCATTTTGCGCCACGATGAAGACACGGGGATGTTTCGCGCTGAGTCCGGGTTTGCGTTGAGCGAGCTAAACCGGATCTTCATGCCGCGTGGTTGGTTCACGCCGGTGTCGCCCGGAACGAAGTTCGTGACCCTTGGAGGAATGGTGGCGGCCGACGTCCACGGAAAGAACCAACATCGCGACGGCAACTTTGGCGACCATGTGACGTCCCTCAAGATGCGGGTGGCCGATGGCCGCGTGGTGGAGTGCTCTGGGGAGCAGCACCCCGACCTGTTCAGAGCCACGATCGGCGGCATGGGGCTCACGGGGCACATTCTCGAAGTGGAGTTTCGGCTTCAGCCGATCCCGTCGCAGTGGATTTGGCAAGAGAGCCGACGCATCCATAACATCGACGAGTTCCAAGAAGCCCTCGAGTGCGCCGCGCCCAATTGGCCGTGTACCATGGGTTGGATCGACGGTTTGGCGCGCGGTGAGCGGATGGGGCGCGGCACCCTCATGTGCGGCAAATGGGCAGACTTGGAGCAGGCCCCGCTACGACGCCCCACGCCCCGCTTTCGACCGAGGCTTCGATTCGACTGGCCGTCGTGGGTCCTGAACCGCGCGACCATCCGCATCTTCAACGAGCTTTACTACCGCAAGCAGTGGCGGCCCGTTTCGCAAGGCGTCGTGCGTCACGAGTCGTTTTACTACCCGCTCGACGCGATCCGCTCTTGGAACCGCATGTATGGCCGGCGTGGATTCACCCAGTATCAGTGTGTTCTGCCACGAGAATCCGGACATGGCTCCGCTCGAAGAGTTCTCGAGGTGCTGACCGCGCGCGGTGGCGCATCGTTTCTATGCGTCATCAAGGATTTCGGCCGTGAGAGTCGGGGTGTCCTGTCGTTTCCGCGCCCTGGCATCACGTTGGCGCTCGACATCGCGGTGCGCGACGACACCCAGGAACTCGTGGATTCCCTCAACGAGCTGGTCCTCAAGGAAGGTGGGCGCGTATATCTAGCCAAGGATTCGTTCACTCGGCGTGAGCATTTCGAAGCGATGGAAGGCGCGCGGTTGACGGAATTCAACGCCATTCGGGATCGCTGGGATCCAAACCGAAGGTTTCGCAGTGCGCTATCGGCGCGGCTGCTGGGGGATTGACATGAGAGTTGCGTTTTTGGGGGCAACCAAGGGAATGGGGCGCGCGTTGGCACGACAGAGCGCCGAGCGTGGAGACATGATCTCTTTGCTTGGTCGCAACCAAGGCGACCTCGAGCGAAGTGCTGCCGACCTCTGCATACGAGGCGCCGTAAGCCCGATCCCGTGTTTCTCGTGTGATCTCGAGCAAACCAGCACGTTCACCCCGGCGCTTTCCGCGGCCCGAGAGGCACTTGGGGGATTGGATGCCGTCGTGGTCACAGCGGGGATCTTTGCCACGCAGGAGGAGCTCGAAGCCGATCCGGCGCTTGCCGAGCGACTCTTACGCATCAATTTCTCGCACACGGTCATATTCTGTGAGGCCGCTAGGCGAGTCCTCCTCGACGAGGGCGGCGGTACATTGTGCGTGTTCAGCTCGGTAGCGGGCGACCGTGGTCGCAAGCCGGTCATCATCTACGGAGCCGCCAAGGCGGGACTGACTCGCTATCTCGAAGGACTCGATCACAAATATCGTGCCGACGGGCTCCGTGTCGTCACCGTGAAGCCCGGTTTTGTCAAGACCACCATGACGGCTGCGTTGTCGCCGCCCCCGTTCGCCGGAGAGCCGGACGCCGTTGCCGCGCGCGTATTGTCGGCGATGGATCGGGGCGCTCCGGTCGTTTATGCGCCGGCGCCGTGGCGTTTCATCATGGCGATCATTCGGGCACTGCCGCGTGCGATCATGCGTCGCGTCGAGTTCTGAGCGGCACGGTTGATCTCGGTGGGCCTACGGGCTGCGTGGTTGATCCCGGTCGGGCCTACGGCCCGTCAATTTGTCCCGCCCCACCGCCCCCACGCTATCCCCTAGCGTCGATGAACGCCGCAATGTCGGGTTTCGACACCCGCCAAGCGGCCCCTACGTGCAAGGCTGCGCTGATGAGACTTCCGAGCACCACGCTGGAAACCAATTCAGTCGCTGTGCCTCCATCCTGACTCGGCGTCGGTAGAGACGGAAACACCAGCTTGAGGTGGTAGACCAGGGTTGCAGTGTAGGCAACGATCCAGATGAGCTTGGCCGTGACCGCTTGCCTGATCCACCACTGAGCAAGCTTGCGGCGCCAGCTCAGCATGAAGCTTCCAATCAGGACCAACGCCGAGACAACGATGTTGGCAGCGGCCATGGGTCGTCGGTATGGGTTGGTGGCCTGCGCCTCTAAGAACTGCAGCTTCATTTGGTCCTGGTCCTGCAGGTCTTCAGGAAGCGGAGTGGACTGAAGATCGTAGGCGCCCATGAGCACCCCCGCGATCCCGAGCAGCGTCAGCAGGGTCGAGGTCAGCAAAATGGCAATCATCACCCGTCTATCGCTCGATTCGTCTGCCATTGCCTGGTCTGGTGGTTGTAACCTGGCGCGTAGGCCCGATCGACCCCAAAACAGTGAAACATGGGCCAGGACCTCAAACGCCCTCCGGTATTCGCAGAGCGAACCGCGCGCGATGACTTCAGTGCCGACCGTATTCGCTGGTTGATCTCGCTCCGCTGGTTCGCGATGGCGGGTGTCCTCGGGGCGACTGGCTTCGCCGTTGCGGGGTTCTTCCCAGGCGTCGCCTGGCCTGTCTTTGTGTTGGTGCTCATCGGGGGCAGTGCGTACAACTATTCGCTGAGTCGTTCGTCCCTTGAGCCTAGTGGGGGTCGGCGTGCGGCCGTGTCGCAGGCGTTGGTCGACCTGGTGATGTTGACCATCGTCCTATGGGCGGCAGGTGGCATCTCCTGCCCGTTTCTGGGCTTCTACGTGTTTCATCTCGCCCTCATCGGGATCCTTGGCGGCCCGCGCGCGACAATCGTGGCTACGGCGGCAGCCTTCACTGGCACGGGTTTCCTTGCGCTCACCGAGTGGATCCCCGCGCTGAAGATCGGAACGTGGGACCCGATCGCGCCTTGGGACACCATTGCAAACGTGACCGCGTTCATGATGACCATGGGCGCGGTGGCCTATGTGGTGCTTCATGCCGTTCGCGAACTGCGTGACCGCGAATACGCGCTCGAGAGCGCGCGTGACCAAGCCGAGCTCGAGTACCAGGTCATCTCCAATACGTTGGACGAGCTCGAGGCAGGCCTCGAGGTTGTTGACGCCGAGGGCCGGATCGAATGGCGAAACCGCTTGGCCGAACAGCTCGCCCCACCGCCCAACCACCAGGGCACATGGAAGTGCCCAACAGAGATTCGCGCGTGCGAATCCGAGCCCACTGGGCCGTGTCCGGTTTGGCGGGCGCGCGATGAGAACGCGCCGGGGCGGTGCCGCTTTTCCGCAGGTGACCGAATGTATGAGATGCTTTCGTTTCCCTTGGCGTCCCGCGATCGGGGGAAGCCACGCATCATGAATCTCTACCTCGACCGAACCCAGGTGCTGCACGCAGAGCGGCGTTTGATTCAAGCAGAGCGATTGGCGAGCTTGGGCCGTGTTGCCCAAGGCGTTGCGCACGAGCTAAACACACCGCTTGCGACGATCCGTACTCTCGCAGCGGACATGCGCGAGGCGATTCGTTCCCTTGGAGCGGACGAATCTCTGCAGTCGGACCTTGCCGAATCTGCTGCTTTGATCCGCGACGAGACCGGTCGACTCGGACGGATCACCCAAGCCCTACTTACGGGAGGGACGTTGCCTCGCCTTCGGCTCGACATGGCCGCCCGTCTTTTGCCGGTTGTCGAACGTGCGGAGGCTCTGGTGTTTGCCGGGGTCCGGGGCGGCCCTGAGCTCGATGTCGACGCCACGGTCGCGGAGCACAGCGTCTCGGCAGACCGAGATCGTCTCCTCCAGGTCTTGGTTAATCTCTTACAGAACGCCGTCGATGCCAACCGCGAAACCGGCCGCAAGTCGGTGCGCGTCTCCGCAAAAAGAGACGGCAAAATGGTAGAGCTCACCGTCGAAGACGAGGGCTCGGGGCTGCAACCCGACATTGAAGGAAGGCTCTTCGAACCCTTTGCAACCACGAAGCCTCCAGGTGAAGGGACCGGCCTCGGACTCTATGCGTCGTACATGCTGATCCAGACGATGGGCGGCGAATTGACGATTGAGAATCGTGAAAAAGGCGGGGCTCGTGCCTGCATTCGGCTTCCCGCGGGAGCTGACGTGCTTGCAAAGGAACCAGGGCTCGGGCACGGTGCAACGTTGTCATGAACGGCAGCGTTCTCATTATCGACGACGATGCAGCTTTCCGGTTTGCGATGGCGAAGGCGTTGCGCCGCGGAGGCTATTCGGTTTCGGAGGCCAGTAGTGGTGAAGAGGCCATCGAGGTCCTTTGCAATAGCTCCCCGCCGGAGGTCGCTCTCCTCGATCTCAAGATGAAGGGGATCGGTGGGCTGGAAGTCCTACGGCGGTGCGGGTCGATTCAGACCAACGTGATCGTTCTCACAGGGCATGGAACGGTGAAAGCAGCCGTTGAGGCCATGCAGCTCGGCGCGTTCTCGTTTCTAGAAAAGCCGGTGGACGCAGACATGCTCCAACCGCTCCTGCGGCAGGCGCTCGTAGAGAGGGGAGCCGATGGTGCTGGGGAGGCTGGGCAACCGATCCCTTTGATCGGGGTGAGTGCGATGACCGACGAAGTACGGCAGTTCGTTCGGGCCGTGGCGCCGACTGACGAAACGGTACTGGTGTTTGGCGAGACCGGGACCGGCAAAGAAGTGGTGGCTCGACAGATTCACGCCCAGAGCAACAGAAGCGGAGGCACCTTCGTCGCAATGAACGCCGCGTGTGTGCCCCGCGAGCTGTTTGAAAGTGAGCTCTTTGGCCACAAACGTGGTGCCTTCACCGGTGCGCACAGCGATCGAGTCGGGTTGTTCCGGGAAGCCGAGGGCGGAACCCTGTTCATCGACGAGCTCGCAGAGCTTCCTCTCGAGAGCCAGGCCAAGCTGCTTCGTGCGATCGAGACGAAGATGATCCGCCCCGTGGGTGAATCGGGCGAGGTCGAAGTCGATGTCCGAATCGTGGCGGCAACCAATCGTGACCTCTGGACCGAAACCCGAGCTGGTAGGTTCCGAGAGGACCTCTACTTCCGACTGCAGGTCTTTCCCGTGCTCGTTCAGCCGCTTCGAGAGCGCCCCGAAGACGTCGAGCCCCTCGCCGCGCATCTGCTGCAACGCTTGGGCAAACCAGAGGTCGCCCTCGAGCGCGAAGCCCTTGACGCGCTTCGAGAGTACGACTGGCCCGGCAACGTTCGCGAGCTCTTGAACGTGCTCCGTCGCGCTGCCCTCTTCTCGATCTCCGACAATCTCAGCGCGGACTTGGTTCGCCGGATGATCGCTGCCAGCGTGTTCGGAAGTGCTCGAGAGTCTACCCCACCTACAGGCCCCGTCAGCCAAACCAACCTCGCTGAGATGGAGCGAGAGCACATCGAACGCGTGCTGCAAGAGATGGATGGGAACATCACCCGCGCAGCATCGGCGTTGGGAATCGACCGACGAACCCTCCAGCGCAAGCTGAGATCGTACGAGATCGAGTAGCGGGCCCTGACCGTGCCCCTGTTTACCTCGGCAGTGTGACTGCGAAGGTGGTTCTTCCCGGTCTTGAGTCGACGTCGACCCTTCCCCCGTGCTCGGTGACGATTCTGCTCGTGATGGCGAGCCCAAGGCCGGTGCCGCCCTCTTTGCTCGTGAAGTAGGGCTCGAAGATCAGCGCCACACGGTCTTCGGGAATTCCCGCGCCGTTGTCTTCGACTCGAATGCGGATTTCTTCAACGCCTTCTTCCAACGTGACCCGCACGCGACCTCCGCCCGTTGGATGCGCCTTACGCGCAGCGTCGCTCGCGTTCTGCAAGAGGTTGTGAAGGACCTGAGTGATCTGGTCCGGATCGACATGCGCGTGGACGGGATGCCCTGGAAGCTCCGCGTCCACTGCGACTTCACCGGACCCGTAGAGAGACACGGCTTGCGGAACGATCTCTCGAAGGTCGGTCTCGCGTAGCGTTGGAGCGGGGAGTCTGGCGAACCGGCTGAATTCGTCAACGATGCCTCGAAGGCGTTCGACTTCTTGAAGGATGGTTTTGGTCGATTCATCAAACAGCGCATCGAAGTCACCCCGTTCGCGCTCGTGAGCCTTGCGAAGGGTTTCGATCGAGAGCCGAATGGGCGACAACGGGTTCTTGAGCTCATGGGCCAGGCGTTTCGCGATGTCCTGCCACGCGGCGACGCGCTCGGTTTGGCGAAGCTGTTCTTGAGCGTTTCGAAGGTCGCGGGTCATGCGGTTGAAGGCGGTCGCGGTCGCACGAAAGGCGCCGGGCTGGCCTTCGCGGAGGGTGGTCCCGAGATCTCCCGCGCCGATTCGAGTGGCAGCTAGGGTGAGCTCGTCGACCGACGACTGCAGCCAGCGATTGAGGTAGCCACCGAACAAGAGCGCTAAACCAAGAGCGAGCACGGCAACACATCCCATCCACAAGAGAAGTGGTGGGGCCCCTCGATCGATCCCCGAACGCCAGACCACCACGGCTATCGTGGCGCCCTCGGCATCGGCAAGATCCGCGATCAAAAGGTCTCCGTCCGTCACTTCGTCGACGACGAGGATGTGGTCCGGACTGAGGGCGCGGAGATCGGTGAATCGGTGCGCGCCCACCACGGTCACCCCAGCTCCACCGCGCTCGATTGTACACGCGTACGCCACGAATTTCTGATGATCTGGCTGACCAAGCGTCACCACGAAAGGCCGCTCTTTCGCGATCTGCGCTTGCTCGCGCAGAGCGGACCCATCACGTCCGATAATTCCGTTGTTGTGTCCTGTAGCGATGACTTCGCCCGACTTCGAATCGAGAATCCACAACGCCTGAAGGCCTGCACCCTGCATCGCTCTGCGGAACAGGCGATCGTAGTCGAGGTCTGAGGGGGCCTCTTGGCCGCGATTTACTAGGAGTTGGTCTACCACCAAATCGTCTCGACAGAGCGTGGTCACGGCAACGTCACGCCGCTCATCGAGCGCCCGAAGATGTGCGGCAGCTAGCTCAGCTTCGCGGTTCGTCTCACTCTCGCCCCAACTTGCGACCCCGAACCACACGACCGCCGTCAACGCGACTGGGAATATCGCGACCAGGGCGAAGAGCACGACCACGCGCGTGCTCAACGAGCTCATGGCGGGGCCACACCACCGAGGACGCGATCCTCGCGCCGCGTCGTTTCCACCGAAGCATCGGCATCGTCGAACTGCTCCATGAGGAACATGTTCGGATCGGCCACGTCTGGTGGCCGCGCGATGTCGACCGGTGCCGTCCCGCGAAGAAAAACTTCCTCAAGCGCATCTTCTTGCCCCTCATACGCGAGTAGCCCCGATGCCGGGTCGACCGGTACGACGACGACGCCGCTAGGCCTTGCGAAATCGGTCTCCGTTGGGGATTTGTCGGCGACCTCCATGACCTCGATCCAAATTGGGAGGGCGCTGCGCGTTCCGGTCTCCCGTCTTCCAAGGGAGCGCGAATCATCGAAGCCCACCCACACGCCGGCCACCACTGACGGTGAATACCCAATGAACCAGGCGTCACGCGCCTCGTTACTCGTTCCGGTCTTGCCACCAACTGCGCGCCCAAGGCGAAGCGCAGGCGTGCCCGTTCCGGACGTGACGACACTTCGGAGCATGCTGGTCATCACGTACGCTTCATCAGGGGTCATCACGTCCCTTGCAGGCTCGAGCGGTTGCAGTGCAATGGTGGTTCCATCCGGGCTGACGATCTTACGAATGACTCGGGTTGGAGCCCAACGCCCTCCGGCGGCGAAAGTCGCGTAGGCGTTGGTCAGCTCGATCGGTCTCACTCCGCTGGCACCAAGTGCCAATGCCATGTCTTCTTCGAGCTTCGTCGTGATTCCGGCCTGCCGGGCAAATGCGGCGACATCTTCAACCCCGAGGTCCTCGATCACTCGGATTGCCACCATATTGATCGACCTCGCGAGCGCCTCGCGGAGGCGAACGGCCCCTTGATAGTTCCACTGCTCGTAGTTGCGCGGTTTCCATTCCTCGTATACCGCAGGGGCATCCATCACCAACGAGGCCGGAGTGAAGCGCCGGGACTGGATCGCCCTCGCGTATACGATCGGCTTGAACGTGCTCCCCGGTTGGCGAATCGCCTGAGTCGCCCGGTTGAAGCCGCTTCGGGCCGCGTATCCCCCCACCAGCGCCAACACGTCCCGAGATCGGGCTTCGATCACCACGATAGACCCTTCTGGCCCCCGTTCAGGGCGTGCGACTGCCGGGTTCTCCTCGCTGCCGAGTTGGGTGATTGAGACGGGGAGCATGTCCCCGGGCTTCGCGAACTTCGATGCGGAAAGGCCGTTGCGATTGAACCTTTCGAGCCCCTGCATCGGGAGCAGGGCGGGGTGGCCCGCAACCTCGAGTCGGAGTTGGTCCTCGTCGTCGTCGGCCTTGGTCACTCTTGCTACATACGTGCGACCCATGCGCAACTTGTCGGCGGGGAGCGTGGCCTCCGGACTTCCGCGTCGGTTCTTTCGGCGGTACGGGCCTTGATATCCTTGTCTTTCGTCGATCGCACGAAGTCCGCTTTGTAGCGCCCTGCGGGCGTGCTTTTGCAACGCGAGGTCGATCGTCGTGTGTACGGCATAGCCGCCTTCCTCGAACGCTTCGTCTCCCGCAGCAGTGCGAAGAGCAAGTCTCGCCATCGCGAGGACTTCTGGTGCGCTTCCTGACGCTTCAGGAAGGGGGATCGTCTCTACTTTCTCTTCGCGAGCCGCGCTGATCGCTTTCTCGCTGAGGTCTGGCCAATACACATCCCGTTTCGAGGCCAGCTGGCTGAGCACATAGTGCTGCCTACGTGCTGCCGCTTCGGGATTGGCACGAGGCGAGAGACGGGCAGGGGCTTGCGGGACCCCCGCCAACAGAGTGGCCTCGGCCAACGTGAGCTCACTGGCGTTCTTGCCGAAGTAGTACTGCGCGGCTTCCTGAATTCCGTACCTTCCACGGCCGAAGTTCACGTGGTTCAGGTACAAGTGCAGGATTTCGTCTTTCGAAAGCTCGTTCTCGAGCCGCCTAGCCAAGATCAGCTCGCGAACTTTTCGCGAAATAGTGCGTTCCGGAGTGAGCAACATCAGCTTGACGACCTGCTGGGTGATCGTGCTCCCCCCTTGGGCTGCCCGACCGCTAACGATATCGCGCAAGATGGCGCGCAGAATGCCGGTGTAGTCGAGCCCCTCATGCTCGTAGAAATCGGCGTCTTCCGCGGCGAGCACGGAAAGGACCACGTTCCGGGGGACTTCGGAAAGCGGAATGACCGTTCGGCGTTCGGTGAAGATCTCGCCGATCACCTTTTGGTGGCGGTCGTAGACCCTGGTGGTCTGCGGGGGTTTGTAGTCGCGAAGCACGCTTACCGAAGGAAGGTCGCGGCTAAAATAGGCGTAGGTCCCGAGCGCCACCACCGCACCCGCGATCAGCGCCCCGCCGATCGCTTTCGGTATCATCGACCCGGCGCTTCGCTTCTTGCGTTTCTTGCGCTTGCGCGGCTTCGCTCGCCCCTTTTTTGTTTTCTTGCCTGCCATGGGTCCCTGCGGTCCGCGGGGCTATAGCATCCCCCGTTCCCGGACTTCCCCCTAATTCATGACACCCCGAAGACCCTAATCATTCCCGATGAACTCATCGATCACTTGGTCTGCGTTCTTAACGGAATTCATGAGGAATCTCGCCTCTAACGCGCGTTTGCGCTCGTCATTCAGTGGCGCTCGGGCCCCGGCGGCGAGGGCTTGAATCGTGATCGCTGCAGCAACCGAGACGTTCAAGCTTTCAACGAATCCCCGCATGGGTATCGAGAACGCACCGTCGGCGAGCTCAGACCATGCGGGTGAGGCGCCGCGATGCTCATTGCCGAACACGACGGCCAGGCGCGGTTGCGTTCGAAGGCTCCCAAGGTCGTGGTCCGCGCCCATGGCTGCGACGTAGATCGAATAGCCGGCATCTTTCAGCCGCTTCGCACAGGCCTCGGGGGTCTCGTATCGAACCACATCGAGCCACCGGTGGGCTCCCTTCGAAACCCCATGCGACGCCCGAAAGCCATAACTTCCCAAGATGACATGCACCGTTTGAACTCCAAACGCATCGGCGCTTCGCATCACCGCGCTCGAGTTGTGGGGGTCGGAAATCGAATCGAGCACCACCACCAGGTCGTCGGTTCGCTGTGAAACGACTTCTTGGATTCGTCGTCGGCGTTCTGAGGTCACCACCGAAGACAGCGCTTCGATCACCACGTCGGCGGGGTGGGAGAGCCTTGGCGGACCTTCGATTTCGATCACGTCGGGATCGTCTGCGCGCATGAGCGACCTTTCAGCCGGACGAGTCGGCCGACGGATTGGACCGAGCTAGGGGACTCGGGTCGTTTTCTTGGGGTCTACGGTGACTCCTACGACCAGGGTGCCACCCTTGTACGTCTGCCCTGCGACGAAGAAGGGATCGCCGGCCGAGGCCACAACCTGCAAGAGTGGCAGGTAGTCGGCTTTTCCGGGCCGGTTGATCGAGACCTTCATCTTATAGCGGCCGTCCGGCATGACTTGGAGCAAGGCGACCTTCAGTCGGCGGCCATTCGGCAGCGATACCACTGCGTCTCTTCCGGGCACGAGTTTCAGCTTGGGCTTAGACAGCACCTTCATCGAGCGAAACGAGTTGAACGGGGGGCGACGGAGTGCCGTCAGCTTCTTGAGCTCGGGATCGATCGACCCGGCTTTCTCCTCGGCGAGCACCACAAGCACTTCCGCCGGGACCCCGCCGGTGGTGGCCCGATCGGATCGCACCAGGCTCGCGCCCTGCGCCGAAGCGACCGAGGATGTCAGAAGTAAACCGAGTACGAGCATGCACCGAACCGCATTCATGGGATCGCAACCTCCTCATCGTTGATCCACACCACGCTCAACGATTGCCCCGCGCCGCCCTTGACCATGAAGACCGTCCCGGCGTATTCGCCGAAGTCCACTTCAACCACCTCGGAGCCTCTCGAGACTCCTGCCATCTCCGTTGGAGATCGCTCGCCTGGCCAGGCCAGCACCGCCAACATGATCGCCGCCGCGGCGGCGAACCCGGCTGCCATTGCGCCCCAGACCCGGCGCTCGCGACCGCCTGGAAGGACGCGTAGGGCCGGTTGTTCCTCAGGGGTGTGGATCTGCTGTTCGATGCGCGCGAATAGTGCGTTGGAATCGATGTCACCGGCCCACTCCGCAGATGCGTTTTGCATCGCGGCACGGAGCCGATCCCACTCGGCGACCTGAGCGGCCCGATCGGGTGAGCCGTCGAGGCTCCGACGCACGGAGGCCTCCTCTTCAGGGGTCAGCTCCCCATCAAAGAACATCTGGAGCTTCTCATCTTCTGTCTTCGAGCTCTCCATGACTATCCCTCGGAATGTTCCTCCCCGGAAAGGTAAGGTGCAAGCGCTGCCTGCATCTTCTTTCTGGCATGAAATAGGCGGCTCATGATCGTCCCCTTGGGCACTTCGAGCACCTCGGCCATCTCCTCGTAGCTCATCCCCTCGACCTCGCGAAGCACGATGACGGCGCGATGATGCTCCGGGAGCTCCCCCAACGCGGCTTCGATCGCCCCTCCGAGCTCGCGACGAAGCGCTGCCCGGCCTGGATTCGAGTTACTGACGCTTGGGAGCAGCGCGCCATCCCCAGCGACGTCGCTTTGCTCATGAAGCGCACGCTCGTCGAAGTCGAGGTTCTTGCGTCTGCGGGTGCGTCGAACGTGGTCGATGGAAACATTCATGACGATTCGGTAGAGCCATGTGTAGAAGCTCGAGGAGCCCTGGAACTTGTGTATGTTTTTGTGGACCTTGACGAACGCCTCTTGCACGGCATCGAGGGCATCGTCTTGATTCTTGACAACGCCCATGGACACGGCGAACGCACGGCGATGGTACTTGTCGAAAAGCGTCCTGAATGCTTTCGAATCGCCTGCTTGTACGCGTTTGACGAGATCATGGTCGTCCTTACCCGGAGAGCCGTCGGAGGCCCCTTTTGCCTTGGACGCGGTCGACAGTGGTTGATTCACCAATAGATCCTTGACGTTTTCCACGTTAGTCGGCGTCACGACCCACTTCGGAAGGGTTTACGCGCAAAACGTCCACGGGGCCAGCTTTCTCCGAATCGATGTGGGCATGACTACGGTTTTCGCCTGGTTTCCAAGGGTGGCCACGGCTACGGTCCCGCGGTGCTCGACCTCGGGTCTTTGAATCCCCGCCAGCGGGACGCTGTGGTTCACCAGGGTGGCCCGCTTGTGGTGTTTGCAGGGGCGGGGAGCGGGAAGACGCGGGTGATCACGTATCGCGTCGCGCACCTCATCTCGGCCCACGATGTCGCCCCTTGGCGGATCCTAGCCGTCACATTCACCAACAAGGCCGCGGGCGAGATGAAAGGACGGCTCCTTGGGCTTCTCGGCGATCGGGGTACCGCGGTCCGTGTGGGGACTTTCCACGCAACGTGCGCCCGGTTCCTACGCCGTCATGGAGAGGCCCTCGGCATCCCGAAGGACTTCACGATCTATGACGATCAAGACCAGCTCGCGCTGCTGAAACGTGTGTTGCGCGATCTCGGGCTAGACGAAAAGCGGTATCAACCCAAGGCGATCGCCGGCCGCATCAACCGCGCGAAGCAAGAGGTTCAAGGTCCCGAAAGCATCGAAACACCGGACCCGTGGTCCGAGGTCGTGCGCCGGGTGTACGAGACCTACGAGGAGAGGCTCGATCAAGCCCATGCCCTCGACTTCGGAGACCTGATCTCTCGGACGGTGCGAGGTCTCGAGATGGATGAATCGTTTCGGGACGCGCTTGCGGGGAGGTTCTCACATGTCCTAGTCGATGAGTTCCAAGACACGAATCAGGCTCAATTCCGACTCGTGCGATCGCTTGCGGAGGGCCACCGAAATCTCTGTGTCGTGGGGGATGACGACCAAAGCATCTATCGATGGCGTGGTGCCGACCGCCGAAACATTCTCGACTTTCGCGATTCCTTTCCCGACGCGACCCTTGTGAAGCTCGAACAGAACTACCGATCGACGCAGCGGATCCTCCGGGCCGCCAACGCGGTCATCGCCCGTAATGCCGACCGGGAACCCAAGGAGCTTTGGACTGCCAACGACGAGGGGGATGCCGTGCTGGTGGTTCGCACCACGGACGAACGAGATGAAGCACGTCTCGTGTTGCGCGGGGTGCGGGAGCTCTTGGCGCAAGGATATCGCGCCTCCGACGTGGCCGTGTTCTATCGCACGCATGCCCAATCGCGCGTGATCGAAGAAGCGCTTCGTGGCGCCAATATCGGATACCGGATTGTCGGTGGTATGCGCTTTTATGATCGTGCGGAGGTGAAAGATCTACTCGCGTATTTGCGCATCACGACCAATCCAGCTGATGACATGAGTCTACTGCGCATCATCAATACCCCGACGCGCGGGATCGGAAAGACGACGGTCACCCGGCTCCTCGACTCTGCCGCCGAGCACGGCCGAAGCCTTTGGAACGTCCTCGAGGAAGAGCAGTACGGGCCTTTGGGAAGCGCGGCACAAAAACGGTTGGCTGGGTTTCGGACGCTGATTTCGGACCTGCGCGATGTGGTGACTTCCGATGCCCCGCTCGGTGAGCTCGGCGCGGTGGTGGTCGAACGCACCGGATACGCTGAGATGCTGAAGCACGACGATACCCCCGAGGCCGACGCCCGCTTTCAAAACGTGCAGGAGCTCGTGGCTTCGATGGACGAGTTTCAGCGGGAACACGCCGATGCGACGCTTGCCGATTTCCTCGAGAATGTGACGCTTCAGACGTCGGCTGACGAGGCCACCGACGGAGATCGCGTCACTCTGATGACGGTACACGCAGCCAAGGGGCTCGAGTTCCCTATCGTCATGGTGACAGGGCTAGAGGAGCAGGTGTTTCCGTTCAAGGGGATCGATCCTTGGGAAGACCCGGAAGAGCTCGAAGAGGAGCGGCGGCTGGCGTATGTGGCGTTCACCCGTGCCAAAGAGCGCCTCGTGCTGAGCTTTGCGGCAGTGCGGCGGATCTTCGGTCAGCAGCGTGTCGGCATTCCGTCGAGGTTCTTGCACGAGCTTCCCGCCGAGGACACGAGCTGGATTGGTGCACGTTCGAGCTCGCCGTCGCCAAAGCACACCACGCCGCGTGCGGACGAACGTGCATCGACCGACAGTTACATCGACTACAGTGAAGGCTCTGACGTCACCGACGTATCGGGGCTTCGTCGAGGCATGCAGGTTCGCCACCCGAAGTTTGGCGTAGGCGAGGTTCGAGAGGTCATGCTCGGGTCCCCGCCACGCGTGTCGGTTCGTTTTCCGGGCTGGGGGACGCGAAAGATCATCGCCTCCTATCTCGAGCGCGCGAACTAACTGTCCGACTTGGTTTTCGTCGAGCTCGATTTCTTGGTGCTTGTGTCCGAGCTTGAACTGTCCGAGCTCGAGCTGTCTGAGCTGGTGGTCGAAGCGGTGCTCGAGTCGCCAGTCTTGCTTTTCGAGCGGTTGGACGGGCCCGAATACAGATCGGACTCCCAGCCGCCACCCTTGAGAATGAAGCCACTTCCGCCGATCATTCGCCTGGCCTTCAGCTTCCCGCAGTTGGGGCACTTCTTGATGGGCTTGTCGGTAATGCGTTGCTCGAGCTCGAACTCGTGGTCACAGCTATCGCAAGCATAGTCGTAGGTCGGCATGTGGAAGTCATTCGTAGTCTTCGCCGAGTGGGTTGGCGAGCTTGCGCGTCCATAGGATAGCGTCTTTTCGCCCTCTCGCTCCGTCGACTATGCCTTGTGCGAGGAGCCCGGTCTTGCGGTAGCCAGCCGCGACGAAGGCCGTCGAGAGCTCCACGTTGTCGTTCGGCGCAAAGGAAAACGCGGCCACGATGCCTCGTTCTTTGAGGTCTTCTCCAAGCGCAGTGAGACCGCCTGCGATCGCCAGCATTTCGTTTTCGGTGCTTGGCGTTCGGAGCACTTCGATCAGAGCGTGACCAAAGCAATCTTGGAACTCTGCTGAAAGAAAGTTGGTCTTGCTGCGCTTGACACTGGCTTCGTAGTAGATTCGTCCAGCATCGCGACCAAACATGTCGAACGAGCCGAGCGCTGGGTTCTTTCGCCAGGCGGTGTCGCGGGCGGCAAGGGCGTCTTTTTCGTTCGACTTCTTGACGGACGCACCGCGAACCTTTTCCGGGAGGTCCTTGGCGGCCTTCTTTGCCGCGTTAATCGTTCTATCGGTCAATTTCTCGGAAGCATCGCTGACCTCGACGGATGCGGTTTTGTCGCCAATGACACATCCGCACAAGTGGCCATCGCTGCGCTTGTAGAAACCGGGGATCGTTCCCTCTCGAACGAAGCCCACGCGCGTCCAAGAGGACACCTCGTCTTTTTCGACAAGGGTGATGACCTTCTCGACGCTCTCTTGGGTCGCGACCGATTGGATGTAGAGACGCTTGGCGGGAAGCGCTCCAGCCCGAAAATCGATCACGCGGATACAGCGCGTCCGACGGTTCAACAGCAGGCACAAATACGCGCTGTCACTTCGGAAATAGAGCTCTTCGACGGTGGGCTTCTTCTTGGCTCGTTTGGCGGTGGCAGCTTTCGCCTTGGCGGTGGCCATGCGTCAACACCTCGAAAACACTTTAGTTTTTAGCACGGGCGGGAATGTAGTGTGCCGATCCGCCTCTGTCAAAAGGACTGGGGCAGGCCCAAGCCTGGACCCGCCCCGCCCCGTTAACGCTACTTGAGCTCTTTGTCGATCGCAGCTTTGAACGCCGCGTACGGTTGAGCGCCTTGCAGCAGCTTGCCGTTGATGAAGAACGACGGTGTGCCAATGCGTGCGCCAGCCTTGGATATCGCTTGGATGTCCGCGTCTACAGCCGCTTTGTGCTTGCCCGAGTCAAGCGCGGCCTTGAAGGCTTTCATGTCGATGCCACCGACCTGTGCCGCGTACTTCTCAAGGTTCGGACGCGACAGCGCCTTTTGGTTTGCGAAAAGAATGTCGTGGTACGCCCAGAAGGCCTTGCTCCCTTTCTGTTCGAACACTTCGATTGAAGCCTGTGCGGCTGGGTGTGCTTCCTTGTGGAAAGGTAGCGGGTAGTTGCGCCAGATGACCTCGACCTTGTCGCCGTACTCCTTCATCACCTGGGCCATGGTCGGGTTCACGCGACTGCAGAATGGACACTGGAAGTCGCTGAACTCCTGGATGACAACCTTCGCCTTGGGCGAGCCTTTGGTGGGCGCGCTCTTTGGTTTGGGAATGTCGTACACCTTGTTTGCATCCGGCGCAGCGGCGGCCGGGGCTGTCTTTGGTGCGGTTTCGCCTTTGGCGATGGTCGTTTCGTAGACTTTTGCGCGTGGCGTTCCCTTCGACACGAGCTCTTTCGCCTTCTTGAGCTCTTCGTTGATCACCGTTTCAAACGCCGGAAGCGGCTGAGCACCGCGGAGGTTGCGGCCGTTGATGAAGAACGCGGGGGTTCCGCGTGCACCGAGACTCGACGAGAGCGCCTGTTGTTTCTGAATCGTCGAGGCGTACTTGTCGTCCGCGATGGCCGCCTTGAATTTCTTCATGTTCAGGCCGAGCTCCTTGGCGTACTTCTCGAGGTTTTCGGTCGTCAGCCCTCGTTGGTTCGAGAAGAGCTTCTCGTGCATGGCCCAAAAACCCTTGTCGCCCTTTTGTGCGTGGGCCTCGAGCGCGGCGTTAGCCGCAGGTTTGGCATTCTTGTGGAACGGAAGCGGATTGTTCATCCACACCACGCGAACGTCCTTGCCGTACTTCTCCTGAATCGACTCGAGCGTGGGCTCCACGCGTCCGCAGAACGGGCACTCGAAGTCGCTGAACTCGACAATGGTGACCAGTGCATCGTCCGGCCCCTTTTGCGGCTCATCTCCTTGGAGCGGCACCTTGTACACGGCTTTAGGGTCGGGCTGGCCCGGCTGCTGTTGCGGCTTGGGCGGGGCAGCTTTGGTCAGGCCGTTTTTGGTGATGGTCGCGTACATCTGGGCTCTGGTCACACCCTGATCCGTGAGCGTCTTGGCGGTCGCGATCTCTTCATCGATAACCTTCTTGAACGCAGTGAAGGGTTGTGCGCCGCGAAGGTTCCGCCCGTTGATGAAGAAGTTCGGTGTACCGCGTGCACCGATGGCGCTCGCCAAAGTGGTATCCTCTTGGATCTGCTTGGAGTACGCCTTCTCGTCCAAGGCCTTCTTCACCTTGTCCATGTCGAGGCCCGCCTGCTTCGCATAGTTCTCCAAATCCGCGCGACTGAGAGCCTTTTGGTTCTTGAACAGTAGGTCGTGCACCTCCCAGAACTTGTCATTGCCGCCCTGTGCATAGGCCTCCATGGCCAACTGAGCGGCGGGATCGGCATTCTGGTGGAAGCCTAGTGGCAGATTTCGCCACACGACGCGCACGTCATCTCCGTAAGTGTCGCTGATCTGTTTCACCGACGGGAGCACCCGCGAGCAGAACGGACATTGGAACTCACTGAACTCGACGATCGTGACGAGCGCGTCCTTTGGGCCCTTTGAAGGCTGGGCATCGCTTACGGGGACTTTGTATCGTTCGACGTCAGTGGCGACTTCGACGTCAGCGGCTTCCACCTCTGCCGTTTCGACCTCGGAACCCGGACCGAAATATATATAGGTGGCTGCGAAAACGGCGATGCCGACCACAGCCGCCAGTAGTATGGATGAACCTTTACTCATTTCTTTATCCTTCCGTCGCGACCCCGCGACGAGTGAAAAAACTCAAACGTTAGAATCAACAGACCAATTGCTAGAAGACCACCCGCAAGGGCGGCCGGTGCTAGCGAGGCGGGCGGTCGACTCTTCGTGCGTGAGCTTGTCTAGAGCCTCCGTCGACTGAGATCGCGAAGCGCGATGCCGCGCTGAGAGGCGCAGTCCATCGGTGTTGTTGATCCCAACCCATGGCTACGGGAGTCAGTGTGTGAAACGCGCCGCCGTGGGTGCTTGCTGGCATGCAACGGGGATCGTCGCCGCGCTCGCACCACATCGGGGGCAGCATCGGCTGATCTTGGGCTTCGATCTGCGCTCCAACGGTTTCGGCGCAGCTCTCGATCGATGACGCGCGATCACATGAGCAGTCCGCAGCGTCGGCGAAAGACGCTGACAGCAGCACGATTGTAGCAACGACAATGGCCGAGAAGAGGTTCCTCATGGAGGCAATCCGAACCCGCAGTCTACCGCTCGGGGAACCCCCCGCAAGGAATCGGGCGAAGGACAGCAGATCGAACAGGGGGGTGAGACCCGCATTGCGAGGTGTGGGATGAACAAGAGGAGAGAGTACAGATTCGTAAGCGACCTCACCCCCCACTCATCCGTGAACGCGGCGCGCGAAGGGGTTATTCCGCCACCGATTTCGGCACCTCAATCGAATCTGGAAAACCTGGAATTTCGGATCGAAGCAGGTTTTCGAGTGCTTCGAGCCGCTTGAGCTGAGTCAACGCGCGCCCCACGTAGACGAGGCTTTGCGGGTACCACTGTAAAAAGCTCGCTTCATTGCGCTTTCGGTCGATGAACACGAAACGCCCCGCATCCTTGAGCTTTCGATGCAAGGTTACGAGCCAGAATTCCCGACGAACCTGGTCAGCATCAATTCGACGCGCTGCGGCATATCTCTCGATCATCATTTGTTGTAAGTCGATGTCGAGCGCCACGTACGAATCGCAAAGGAGCGCAACCAGGTCGTACGTCCGGGGGCCGGTGAGTGCGTCCTGAAAATCGATGACGGTGAGGTCATCTCCTTCGGGCACCATGAGATTTCGCGATTGGTAGTCGCGATGGACGAACCCGACAGGCATAGCCTCGATCCCCGCGACAATCGTGGGAAACGCTTCGGACACGACCCGAGCCGATCCTGAGTCGAGCTCTCCGAACAATTCCTCGAGACCCCAGCGCCGAAAATGATCGAGCTCCCATTCGAGAAGCGCGCGATCGAACTTGCGCCGCGCGACGATTGAGCTTGATGGGAGGTCGTCGCAGCGCTCGTGCATTTCGGCGAGGAGATCGACCGCCTGGCTGTAGTGCTCTTGCCATTGCGCTCTTGGCGTCTCGAGCAGTCGACGTTCGAATGTCGTATCGCCAAGATCTTCGAGAACGATTTGTCCACGGTCGAGGTGCTCCACGTAGATTTTCGGTACAGCAATCCCCCGAGCGTGGAGGAGCTCCCTGACCTCCAAGAACGGAAGCCTAGTGATCTCGGGTTGGGTGCCACCCTCATCACTTCCAAGGGCATCGTCGGGTAGCTGCATCACGATGACAGACGACGGGCTTATTCCGGATTCTCTTGGCCGGACTCGAAAGTAGCTGCGGGTAGAAGCGTCTCCTTTGAGACGGTTGACTACTAGCGAGGGAAGCGGCGTTCCGTAAAGTCTCTCGAGGCTCTCGTCGAGGTCAGGCGTCGTCATCGTGCGCATCGAGCCTACGTCAGTTTGGGCAAGTTTGCGAAAGAGGGTATCGTCGGCGCGACATGCGCAAACAGCAACCGATTGGCGTTGGGACCATGTTGGCAGGCCGCTATGAGTTGGTGTCCGAGATCGCCCGAGGCGCCATGGGGGACGTGTATCGAGCAACCGACGATCAAGAGGGCTGCGACGTTGCGGTCAAAATACTCCGCGCCGAATACCTGACAAACGAAGCAATGCGCAGGCGCTTTCGTCGTGAGGGTGCGGTGCTCAAAGCCCTCGACCATCCGGCGATCGTTCGCCTCTTGGACCTCGGGGTCGATGAAACGGGTCTCGTTTTTCTGGTGACGGAGTTCGTTGAAGGCCGGACTTTCGCCGAGAGGCTCACCGAAGGCCCGGTCGACCTCGAGTCTGTGGGGTTATTGCTGACCGCGCTCTGCGACGCGCTTGCCGCCGCGCACGATCACGGCGTGCTCCACGGCGACCTCAAACCGGCCAATATCCTGTGGGTGCGTCCCACTCCTCGATTGATCGATTTCGGCGCGTCCAAGGTGCTGGGGCTCGATCGATTGACGGCCACAGGAGAGGTGGCGGGTACCCCAGCGTACATGGCCCCAGAAGTGCTGACGGGGAAGACCGGCGTGGACGAGCGGATCGACGTCTACGGCCTCGGCGTGCTGCTTTACGAGGCCCTCAGTGCTCGGCGTCCCTTCCAAGACTCACATGTTGGACGGCTGCTCATGAAGATCGATGCGGGTGACCGACTCCCTCTTGACGCCCTTGTTGAGATTCCCGGAGCGATTGCAGATGTCGTTCATCGCGCCATGCATCGGCAAAAGGAACGCCGGTTTGGGAGCGTGAGGGAGCTCAAGGCAGCCTGGCAAGAAGCCGCGGGAAAGGGTCAGTGACAGTGTCAGTGGCAGTGCCAGCGTCAGTGACAGTGTCAGTGCCAGTGTCGGTGCCAGTGACAGTGCCAGCGTCAGTGACAGTGCCAGTGTCGGTGCCAGTGACAGTGTCGGTGCCAGTGACAGTGCCGGTGGCTGTTCGGGGGTTGCTTGTTTGTGATCGATGAGCTGTGCGGACTCGTTGGCATTTCCGTGCCCGCCGGGTGGGCGGCGTATTTCGACACGGCCAGAGCCTGGGGAGCCCGAACCGACCTGACGAGCGCGGGCACCGATACCGAGCTTGCTGAGATCCTCTTTCTCGACGCCGCAAAACTGGTCCAGGCGCGCTGGCTCGAGTCAGGTGGCTCGTTGGTTGACGTCGGTGCTGGTGTTGGCGCACCGACGATTCCATTGCTTCTCGCGAATCCGAATCACCGCGCGACCTTGGTCGAGCCGCGGCGCAAACGCACTGCGTTTCTCCGATCCGCAATCGGTTCCCTCAACCTGCACAATCGTGCGGTGGTTCTAGAACGGGCCGTCGACCCCAACGCTCCCATCGTGGAGGGTGCGCCCTTTGATGTTGCCCTCTCTCGCGCCACCTTCCCCCCGGAGTCGTGGCTCGAGATCGGGTGTCAACTGGCCGGCGAGGTTTGGGTGTTTACGGCCGGCACAGACCCAACCGAGTCCGATCTGCGCTTGCGCCGCCGGGTCGACTACGAAGTCCCCTCGACGGGCGCCCGTCGATCGATCCTTGCCTACGGTGTGACTTCCACGATCTCCATCATGCCTTGATCTTCATGATCGAGAATATGGCAATGCATCACGAACTTCCCAGTGTAGCGTTCGTAGCGACTTCGAGTCACCGGACGCAGCGAAACTTGTTGATGGCTCTGGCTATCGTCGCCGGTGGGCTGGGATGATCTGAATCCGTCGTCGCATGCCTTCGCCCTGCGACATCGTGCTCACCCCGTCGAATTTTGCCAGCGACATGTGGATGACACGACGGTCGCGAGCGTTCATCGGCTGGAGGGTCACTACTTTGCCTTCGGTCACTGCGCGTTGGGCCTGACGCTTCGCGAGGGACACCAATCCATCGTCGTGTCGCTCTCGGTAGTCGCCCGAGTCCACGATTACGTGTCGACGGGCTTCGGGGAAACGGTTGACCATCTTGTTGATTAGGAACTGCAATGCATCGAGCGTTGCACCCTTCTTTCCGATCACACGCCCTGAATCCGGGCCGGTGGCGTCGAGCTCGATCCTTTCGGCGTCGGAGCGAATCTCAACCTGGACGTCCAGGTCCATTAGATTCAGAAGCTCCTCGAGAATCTCGGCCGCCTCCTCGGCCTTGCCGTCCCCTGCGTACTGCAATGGATTTTCTTGCGATGGCTGATCGCCCAGGATCAACGCTCCATCTCTTGGTTTAGTTTTAAGCTCGTCCACGGCGAGTCCTCTTCTTTCTGCGGGGTTTCGTTCGCTTGGGTGCAGCGGCCATCTCCGGCTCAGCCGCGTGATCTTCGGGTTCGTCATCTTCGACGGCGGACACGATGGTGTGCTGTTCTTTGTCCATCTTCCAATACATGTACCGCTGCTGCGTGATGCCGATGGCGGAGCTGGTAACCATGTACAGGCAGAGGCCGGTCGGAAGCAAGAGCATGAAGAAGGTCATCATCAGCGGCATCGCGTAAAGCATGACCTTGGCCTGCATTTGGTCCATTTGGATGGGGGTCAGTTTCTGCTGGATGAACATCAGCGCCCCAAGCATCACCGGAAGGACGTAGTAGGGATCGGGAGAAGACAGGTCGGCCCACCACCACACGAACGGCGCATGGTAGAGCTCGATGCTCGTGGATAGGGTCTGATAGAGGGCAAAGAAGATCGGCATCTGCAACAGCACCGGCAAACAACCGCCTAGGGGGTTCACCTTGTTCTTGCGCCAGAGCTCCATCATGGCGGCGCCCTTTTTTTCGCGATCGTCTTTGTAGAGCTCGTTGATCTTGTCGATTTCGGGCTTGAGGGCGCGCTGCTTGGCCATGTTCCGAAATTGCGGAATGACGAACGGCAAGAGCAAAACCCGAACGAGAATCGTGAGCAGGATGATCGCGACGCCCCAGTTCCCAACGAAGCCGTAGATCGTGCGGAGAAGCCAGCTCATGCCTCGGGCGATGAAGCTGAACCACCCGAGGTCGATCACGTTGGTCGCTTGATGGCCGAACTCCTCGAGCGCATCGAAGTCCTTCGGCCCGGCGTATACCGCCGTCCGGAACGTCACGCTCGCACCGGCACCGAGCTCGACGGGTGCGTACGCAAGCTCGGCTTCAAACAGACTCCCGTCTGGATCTTTGGGTGTTCCGCCACGATCGGTGCTGAGAAGATCGCACCGTTCGGCGGTATCCCCTTCGGGGGCGGCGATGATCGCGAAGTAGACACTGCTGAGCGCGATGTACTCGACGTTCGGCCCGTGCGTGTGTGGTTGCATCGGTCGCGACTCGTCTTCGCTCAAGAGCCCTTCGCGATCCTCCCGAATGGTCTCGTCGCCCACTTGGCAGATCCCGTGGCTCAGTGCGGGGGAAGGGCGCCCAAAAAACCCTCCCTTTTCGTCCTCCCTTCGGACATAGTGAGCGGACTTGATTCCGAACCCAAGCTGCCTCGATGTTTCCTGTTGGTTATGCACCTCTACGGATGAACGGAACTGGTACGGCGGCTCGGCAAGCTCCCAGACCCGATCGATCGTCACGCCGTCGCCCGACCAACGGAAGTGGATCTTTCGTTCGGACGCCTCGACCGCAGTCCACCGGGCGGTTGGGGGGATGGCAATTCCGGTGAACTCGGGTGCCAGCGGCAGGTAGCGCTCCTTGTCGGTCGTGACGAGCTCGAACGGGTTATCTTCTTCGTCGAGGTACCGATCGCCTTTGACGCGAAGACTGACTAGCCCCGTATTCAAGTCGCTGAAGGCGGCGACGACGCGATCATCTTCGAGCTGATATGTCGTTTCGGACTCGAGTCGGGTGCGTGATTCGGATTCTGACAGCTCCTCGCGGACGTGAGTCGGAGCGTCTTCGGCCGTGCCGGCGGGCTCATTGACCGCTGGCTGCTCGACCTGTGGTTCGTCGGTCTGCGCCCGTTTCGGTGCGAAGTACTGTACCCCCAACATGGCGCCCATGATCGCAATCGGGAGCGCCAACAATAGGATCGGCGGCTGTTTGCGCTCAGCCATGGGGTGCCTCGTGGCGCGGATGATCAATTTGCGGCGGTGGGTCGAACCCGCCTGGGTTGAGCGGGTGACAACGGGCGATGCGCTTGACGCCTAACCACGAGCCCCGAATCGCACCGAAACGCTCGATGCACGTTGCCGCGTAGCGGGAGCACGATGGCTCGAACCGGCAGGTCGAGCCGATCAGTCGGGACAGCGTCATCTGATAGAGGCGAATCGCGAAAAGAAGAAACGCCCTCATCATCCCCTGGGCCCGTCCTCTCGGAGCTTGCCGGCTGCGCGGCGGAGCTCGTTCAACAGCGAGTCGTAGCCGATAGCATCCGCGTCCCGTTTGGCAATGAACACGACGTCGTGGGAGGCCGGGAAGAGATGACGGTTTCGCCGGAAGACCTCGCGGACCACGCGCTTGATGCGGTTCCTTTGAACGGCGTTGCCCACTTTCTTCGTCACGGTGATCCCAAGTCGCGTGTTCTCAAGAGAATTTGGTCGGACAACGATGAGGAAGTGGGGTGTGTGTATGGGTCGCCCGGTGAGTTGTACTTGCCTGAATTCGTAGCGCTTCTTGAGCCGATCGGCGGGCCGAAGGGCGCCTCCGTTGCTCGGGTCATCCCCCGCTCCAGATGCACCCCGCATCCTTGCACCTGCTCGGCTACTTCTTGTAGCAGGAAACGGTCAAGCGCTTCCGACCCTTGCGGCGACGGGCGTTGAGCACGCTCCGACCGCCCTTGGTCTTCATGCGCGCACGGAACCCATGTGTCCGAAGACGGCGCTTACGATGTGGTTGATAGGTCCGCTTCACGGCCATGCTCCCGAAAAATAGAGTGCCCGAAGAAAGCACGGGCAAAAGGGGGTGTCAAGCCGCCCCGCATGGGCCACGTGCGGTCGAAGCCTGCGATTTTGCTCATGTAGTTGGCCACATTCCGGCATCCCGGAGGCTGGTGTATCGGCCGCTCCCGACGATGACATGATCGAGAATGCGGATCTCGAAGAGAGTGCCCGCCGTGACCAGGCGTTCGGTGAGCGCGAGGTCTTGGGCGCTCGGTTCGGGGTCCCCACTTGGGTGATTGTGGACGAAGACGGCTCCCGACGCCGAATCGGCGATGAGAATTCGAAAGACCTCGGCGAGGTCTACCTGGCAGCTCGAGCGACCCCCTCTGGCCACCTCTCGCTCGAGCCGTGGACGGTTTTTCGCGTCGACGGAGAGCACCAAGAAGCGTTCGACTGGACTGCTCATCAATGCCCTTCCGTAGCGCTTGAATACGATCTCGCTGTTGGTCAGCGGTGCCGCGACCTCACGGGGGACGAGGGCGCGGGCCCCCGCTTCGAAGGCGGCTGCGAGGCGGGCGGCTTTTGCGGGACCAATGCCCGCAATCTGCGCGAGCTCGGTTGGCGTCAGGCGAGCGAGTGCTCCGAGACTGCCAGTGCGGCGAAGAACGCTTGCGGCAAGTGAGGAGACGTTTTCGCCGACACGACCCGTACCGAGAAGAACGGCAAGCAGCTCGATGTCCGCAAGTGCGCCGACCCCGAGCCGCGCAAGTCGCTCGCGGGGACCCTCCATCAAAAGGGGAGGTGCAGGGGGCATGCCAAGGAGTCAGGCAGTGTTTCCAGGGTGTTGGCGTGCTCAGGTCGGCGACGGCAAGCCACCCCGCCGGCGGGCGACAACGGGATCGGTGGCAGTGACAGCGACAGTGTCAGTGACAGCGACAGTGCCAGTGCCAGCGACAGTGCCAGCGACAGTGTCAGTGTCAGTGCCAGTGCCAGTGCCAGTGTCAGCGACAGTGTCAGTGTCGATGACCGTGCCAGCGCCAGGTGACCGCGCCAGTGCCGCGCGCCGGGAGAAGGGACTGGCCCTTTCTTACTTCTTGAAGAACTTGCCGAAGAGGCTTGAGCGCTTGCCGCCGACGCCCGGTGGGGCGCTTGAACGGCCTCTCGATTGGCGCATCGAACCGATCCGCACTTCACGAATCGCCTCGAGGTTTTTCGGGTCGAGCCTCGCGACCTTTTTGAAGTGCTTGAGCGCCTTGTCGTGCTTGCCCAGTCGCTTGAGGAAGTGCGCACGCACGAAATGCCCTTGCACGTGATCGGGGTTGAGCCGAAAGGTTTCTCTGAGCAAGAGCCTGATCTCGTCGGCGATCACGTCTTCTTCAATCCCGTGCTTGAGCAGCAGGATCCAAGCCTTCATCGCAGGGTAGTCGGCCTCTTTGCGGACGACTTCCATCACATCGTCGCAGATCTTGAGCGCCTCTTCGTACCGCCGTCGTTTCACGAGCACGTCGACCTTTTGAAAGTTGATTGCGGCCTCGACCACTGTATTGAGCTTTCGCTCGGATTCCGGGGTGCCACCGCCTTGCATCACGGTCTTTTGGTATTCCGCACGCAACTTCTCGTTGGCTAAGGTGTCGCGCGCCATCGTGAATAGATGGAATATCTCCTCGATCCACGGTCGCAGGTCCGACAGCTCATTGGGCAGGCGGTCGGGGTGCCACTTTTTGGCGAGAGCCATGTATTTTCCGCGGATGTCATTGGTCTCAGCCGACTCCTTGACGCCCAGCATTTCGAAGTAGTTCTGGCGGTCCATCATGCCCACCACGCGGCTGACCTCTTCCCAGCGCTTGCGGTGCTCTTCCGTCAAACCAGAAGGAGGCAAGGGAGGCATGTGACGCGGTGCGACGATCTCGCCTGAAAGCTGTCGTGCAGGTGGTAGGTTGCTGAGCGAGGTAGGGAGCACGGAATCCCCGCCCGGTCCGCTCGAGTCGCGCCGGCCAGGGGGCGAAGAACGGCGCTCCCTCGGAGGCGTGCCATTGCCCGGCGAGACCGCTGTCCCAACGGCGGTTGACGAGGGCCGTCTCCCCCGCGAGGACGGTGGCACGGCTCTCAACTTCTGGCGCGAGACCGGACGGTAAACTTCGAGGCTCTCGGTGATCGCCAGTAGGTAGAGCATCCTTTTCGCGACCTTGGGATCGCCGAACTGTTCGATCAGAATTGCTGCCGTGGCCGGCTCCGCGCGCATCAGCTCGACGAACGCCTTTTCGTTGGACTGCAAAGAGAACCTTGCAAGCGGCGCGCCCTTCTTAACCCGCTGACGCTCGTCCCCCAACTTGCGAATGACCCGAGTCATCGCGTCCTTTGGGACATCGCCCCGAAGGGAAGTGGCGATGACTTCGAACACATCGACCGAACCGCGCATGGTCCCTTCGCCCTCGCCGACCAGGTCGGCTTCGTAGAACGCGTAGGGTCCGCGTTCCCTCGGGAAGATCGTGAGCAAACCGCGATCCAAGCTCGCCACGGGTTCGATGAAACGCCCGATGGCGGGCACGCCACTCCGAAACAGGATGCGATCCTGTCCGGGTTGGTCGTCATCCGGCCAAACCGCGAGTGTACCTGAAAGCCCTTTCTTCTGAATCGACAGGAGAACGTGACCGAAAGGAGTGGCGCTCAACGCACCCTCGGCGAGCGGCTTCGGAACAGAGGATGGCAACGAGTGCTCCAAGAACTATCAGAGTGACATAACCCGGCCGCGAGCGACAGATCAGGATTGCGCCCGGCCGCTGAAGCCTCCCAATTTCCGGAGCCCAGTCACCCCAACCCCTGATTGTCTCATCAGTCTGTGATGGCCCATCCCGTCCCCTCGGGGCCGTCCAAGAGCTCGACGCCCCGGCTTGCAAGCGAATCCCGGATCCGGTCAGCCTCTGCAAAGTCCTTGGACCGTCTTGCTGCGGTGCGCGCCTTGATTTGCTGCTCGATCCAAGCGGCATCGAGCCCTAGCGCCCCTGCCCGCCGGTCTCGAATCCGGCGGAGGACCTCGTCCGGTGCCCGCGTCCCCAACCCAAGCTCAGCCTCGAGTGCGGCAAAACCTGCAAGCGCCAGGTCGACGGCTTGTCTTGGCGCCTTGCCCTTTTTGGGGGATGCCTGGTCGCAGAGCTCGTTCACCGCTTTGAGGAACTCGGCGAGCTTCGCCAGCGCCACCGGCATGTTGAGGTCATCGTCCAGAGCGTCTCTCAGCGCCGCCGAGAAACCAGCGATCTCGGCTGGTGCTGGGCCGCCATTGTCGGCAATGCGCTTCGGTGGCAATTCGAGAAACCGTTGCTTCGTCTTGTAGAGATACGTGATGCGACGCTCCGCCTCTTCGAACTGGGGAAATCCGGTCACGTTCCCCACGTCGTCGAGCGTCCAATCCAAATTGAGAGGCGCTCGGTAGTGAACCGTCATCATGAAGTAACGGATCGCCTCGGGCTCCACGCGATCGAATAGGTCCCGAGCCGTGAAGAAATTCCCGAGGCTCTTGCTCATCTTTTCTTTGTCGACCTCGACGAAGCCGTTGTGCATCCAGCAGCGCGAAAAAGGTTTGCCGGTGGCAGCCTCGCTTTGTGCGATTTCGTTTTCATGGTGGGGGAACACCAAGTCGAGCCCGCCGCCGTGAAGATCAAGCGTGGTGCCGAGATGCTTCATCGACATGGCCGAGCATTCGATATGCCACCCCGGCCGGCCGCGACCCCATGGACTGTCCCAGCCCCAAGCGTCCTCCGTACTCTGCTTCCACAATGCGAAATCGGCGGGGTGGCGCTTGCGAGCCGTCTGTTGCTCGTCGAGGCGTTCACTTGCCCCGAGCCTCATCTGCTCGAGGTTGCGGTGACTGAGCTTGCCGTACTCAGGAAACGACTCGACCGAGAAGTACACATCGCCGTCCGACACATAGGCATGATCCCGATCGATCAGTCGCTGTACCAAGTCAAAGATGTCTTGCAGGTGCGTGCTCACCTTTGGTTCGACGTCGGGGTCGAGGTTGCCGAGGCGATGCATGTCTTCCGCGTATGCCTCCGCGAAACGGGCGGCCAGCGCGGTCGGCTCGGTTCCTGATTCCGAGGCTCGCTTGAGGATCTTGTCGTCAACGTCGGTAATGTTCCGGACATAGGTGACGCGCATCCCGTTGGCGCGTAGGTGCCGGACAAGGACGTCGTAGACCACGTAGCAGCGCGCGTGACCGAGATGTGCGTAGTCGTAGACGGTCGGGCCACAGACATAGATTCGCGCGTGGCCAGGCTCGGCTGTCTCGAACGGCTCTTTTCTGCTCGTCAGGGTGTTGTACAGGCGAACACTCATAGTCGGCGAAGTCTGAGCATCTTCCGGACCAAAGGGCAAGGTCGCGCGGTTGACCCCGTCCGCCGGCCGGCTAGAAACAGCAAATGCTCACGATTCACGAACGAGGGCAGGCGAGTTACGACGCCACACTCAGCTCCCTGAGTCGTCGCGGAGCCGAAGACCTGGCGCGCGTCGAGCCCGACGTGCGCGAAATCCTCGATGCGGTTCGTGAGCGGGGCGACGACGCAGTGCTCGAGTACAGCGAGCGATTCGACCGGCGTCGCCCCGATGCCCTCGTGCTCGACCGCGAGACCTGGCTTGCCGAGGCGGGGCGCGTCGAGCCTGATGTGCGAAAAGCGTTGGCCTATGCCGCGGAGCGCATTCGTCGCTACCATGAACACCAGCGTGAGCCAGGCTTCCGTTACGAAGAAGACGGCATCGAGCTCGGGCAACGTGTTCGCCCGGTCGCTGCGGCCGCGGTCTATGCACCAGGCGGCAAGGCGCGATACCCCTCCACAGTCCTGATGACGGCGATTCCGGCAACGGTGGCTGGAGTGAAGCGCATTGTCCTCGTGACCCCGAACCCGACTCCGGAGATCCTGATGGCGGCCGACGTCGCTGGCGTGACCGACGTGGTCGATGCAGGCGGCGCGCAGGCGATTGCTGCCGTTGCGTTCGGGACGGAGTCGATCGCCCAGGTCGACAAGGTCGTCGGGCCCGGCAACATCTACGTGGCTTGCGCCAAGCGGCTCGTTTTCGGCGTGGTCGATATCGATTCGATCGCGGGGCCGAGCGAGATCTTGGTGGTAGCCGATGAAGGCGCCGACCCCGAGGTCGTGGCCGCTGACCTCTTGTCGCAAGCCGAACACGACGAGGCGGCCTACCCGCTTCTGGTGACCTTGTCTCGAAGTCAGGCTGAAGCGGTCGACTCCGCGCTAGCGCGGCAGCTCGAGTCGCTTCCAAGAAAGGCGATCGCCAAGGAAGCGATCGCAAGCAACGGCTATGCCTTCGTGACTGGCGACCTTACTGAGGCGGGCCGTGTCGCAACGGTGTTGGCTGCGGAGCACTTGAGCCTCTCGGTGGAAGACCCGGACGCTCTACTCGAGCAGGTCGGGGCGGCGGGCGCGGTGTTTCTCGGCTACCACACGCCGGAGGCCGCTGGCGACTACGCGGCCGGGCCGAGCCACGTGTTGCCGACTGGCGGTGCGGTCCGGTTTGCCTCGCCGCTAGGCGTATATGATTTCGTGATTAGGTCGTCGCTCATTCGGTACTCGCCGTCGGCCATTGCCGATCAAGCGGACTTGCTCGAACTGCTGGCACGGCTCGAGGGGCTCGAAGCCCACGCGCGGGCGGTTGCGATTCGCAGGCGACGCTAACCAAGGGCCTTGCAGGTCAGCCGCGCGGCGAGTACCCATCCGGCGTGGCTCGTCTCGCTTCCGTGGTGATCCTCTCGCTGACCCTCGGCACGGCGACTGCCGCCTCCGCCCAAGCGGTCAACATCGAACGCTTTCGCCCGTCCCTCGACCGGTTTGGTTTCTTAGGGATTCAAGGGAGTGCCACGCCCGGCCATCTGCGCTGGAACCTCGCTCTGTGGACTTGGTATTCGAACAAGCCGCTTCGGGTTCGATTTGGGGACGGAACGACCGAGACAGCGATCGACCATCGGCTCACCTCGGACCTGCTTTTCCAGTTCGGGTTGTTCGGCAGATGGTCATTGGCGTTGGAGGTGCCCCTCGTTCTCTATCAAACCGGCGAAACTTCGATGCCACTCAACGATCGAACGTCGTTTACGGGCTTTGGAGTCGAGGACCCGCGCTTCACGACCAAGATCAGGCTCGTCGGGAAAAAAACGGAGAAGATCCAGAACAAACCGGACGGCCCGGGACTCGGCCTGCTCCTGAGCATGCCCGTCCCGATTGGCAGTGAGAGCCTCTATGCAAGTGAAGGCCAGTTCTCGTTCGACATCCACGCGCTTGCCGACTTCCATCTAATCGGGGCAGGGGCTGGTCTCATGGTTGGGTGGCGGTACCGTCCTAATGAGCGACGCGTCGGGGTCGACACTCTCGGTCAAGAGATGCTCTACGGCTTCTCATTAAAGCCTCCGATTCCGCCCGCCAAGAATTTGTTTGGCCTATTGGAGTTTCGCGGGTCGACGACGTTTCGTGGAAAGAGCACCAACACGCTCGAGGGCGACATCGGCATTCGCTACACGAAGAGAGACGTCACGATGACCGCCGCGTTTGGTGGGGGCCTGGTTCGCGGCCTCGGTCAGCCGAACTTCCGGGCGGTGTTTGGCTTTTCTTGGTCCCCCAAGAGCAACGATATGGACAATGATGGAATCCCCGACTCGCGCGACGAGTGTCCGAGGCTTCCTGAGGACATCGATGGTTTCGAAGATGCGGATGGATGCATGGATCCCGACAACGACAACGATTTCGTCCCAGACGCCGATGACCGATGCCCCAACGAGGAAGCACTAGAGGGGAGAGACGAAGACGAAGACGGGTGCACCGATCCGTGAAGGAGGAGGCTTGTCAGCGTCAGCGTCAGCGTCAGTGCCAGTGCCAGTGCCAGTGCCAGTGTCAGTGCCAGTGCCAGCGTCAGCGCCAGTGTCAGTGCCAGTGTCAGTGACGATGCCAGCGCCAGCGCCAGCGTCAGCTTCCGTGTCCGCGTCGCTGTTTTTGGTGGTCATCTGTACGCTTGGGTTGGTGGGTTGCACGCCTCAGGGGGATCCGGGCGTCGGGTCGGGATACGTCGAT
>CAJHXN010000410.1_pt1 | contig 62973 bp, 60 predicted proteins | sample 9198401 | NCBI WGS metagenome assembly CAJHXN01 (sample SAMEA7708334, study PRJEB35096) | sediment metagenome | biome: marine neritic benthic zone biome [ENVO:01000025]; feature: sediment [ENVO:00002007]; material: shallow marine sediment [ENVO:03000034] sea grass bed [ENVO_01000059] ... | reverse complement strand
TTTTGGCCTCTCGCGCTTCTCATCGGGGTCCCGGTCGCCGAGTGCACGACGGTGGCGACATTGCTTGGAGAGAAAGTCGTCCTCACCGAGTTCATCGCCTACCTGCACCTCTCTGAGCAGTTGTCCACAGGCGCCGCCAATCTTTCGCCCCGCACCTTGGTGATCGTCAGCTATGCGCTTTGCGGGTTCGCGAACTTCGGCTCGATCGGGATTCAACTCGGTGGCATCGGCGGGATCGCACCTGAGCGACGGCACGATCTCGCGAGGCTCGGGCTCCGCGCGATGTTCGGGGGATTGCTCGCGTCCCTGATGACAGCGGCAGTCGCCGGCATCCTGGTTTGACCCCGACAGTGACAGTGGCAGGCAGCTCGCGCGAGTGTGCGTCAGTCTAAGAGCGCCAGTTCTTCTTCCAGGCGGGCGTCTAGCGACTGGTTTTGGGTTGCTGGGGGTGGAGTGGGTGTCCGGGTAGGGCGCGCGCGGAACCGTCTTGCCATCACGAGGAACCACAAAGTCGACAATACCAGGGCAACGACCGGGATTACCCACCCCGACTTCACCGGTGGGATGCTGAGATCGAAGCCTGGGGCTCGCTCTTGCAGGCGTTCGCGGATCTCGCTCTCGGGCACTCCCTTTTTGACCCAGTCGCGTATATCCAATCGCCACTCGCCAGCTTTCGGGCTCGGACATGAGTCGAGAGTTTTTCCAGGACAAAAAGGGCTCGCTATGGTGCGGACGATCCCCTGGATTTCACGGCTTTCCTCAGCCCCACTTCCTGAAGGCGGAAGAGCACACCCCCACGCTGCCCCGATCACCACAAGAAAAGGAACTCTCCAGCTTCTCTTCATTTACAGATTACTTAAGCACCGCAGCGACGCGAGGGAACGTGACAAATTGTCGCAGCCCTGAAACAAAGGCTCTGACGACGACATCGCTTTACAGGCTGACACTGACGCTGACGCTGGCGCTGACACTGACGCTGGCGCTGCCGCCGACACTGACACTGACACTGACGCTGACACTGCCGCTGACACTGGCGCTGACACTGGCACTGACACTGCCGCTGACACTGCCGCTGTCCCTCCTGCCATTCTGACAACCCTGCTGATGCCTCGATCAGGGAATAGGCTGTAACGGAGGCGTGTTGCTCTGCATAGAACACATCAAAGAGGGGGCTCTATGAAGCTCGAGATCGACACGCCGCAACGACCGACTCGCGATACCAGTCATGACCGACTGTCGGTCTTGAGAGATGCGCATCGCACTCTGATTGCCCTGGCCGACGGGGCGGATTCGGGGGCGGCATCGCAGGCCGCAGCCGCCCTTGCGGTGCGAGAGCTTGCGCGCTGTTTTCGCAATGGAACGCTACCCGACAATCCTCGCGATTGGGAGATGGTCCTTCAGGGGATCGATCTGACTGTGTTCAAAGATCCGGTTGCCGGCGAAACGAGTGCGCTGGTCATCCTCGTTCAGCAAGACATCGTCGTCGGCGCCTCCGTCGGGGACAGTCTTGCGTATATCGTTCCCGTTGGTGGCGATGCCCGACTATTGACGACTCGCTCCCGCAATGAGCCCCGCATCGGCACCGGCATGGCCGCTCCAATCGGCTTTGGTCCAGCCCAGCTCGACGGCAAGCTGATCACCCGCCGGGCTGCGAGGATCGACCCCCGCGGGCTCCCATCCACGATCGCCGCCGCCTAAGAAGACTCAAGCTGTCCCGTTTGCGGTGCTTCGGCGCCGAACGGTTTGAGCCAAAGGATCAGGGCGGGCATGAGCAGGAAGTCGGCAACGAGCGCCGTTGCGACCACGGCCGCGACCAGCACACCAAAGCTCTTTTGGCCGTCCATCAACGAGAACAGGTTCATCAAAAAGCCCGCAATCAAGAGGACCGAGGTGATGAACACCGCACGGCCCACGCCGTCCATCGACGCATAGAGCGCCTTCTTGTAGTCTCGCGCCTTCAAGAACTCGTGATGGTAGCGGGTCATCAAGTGGATCGTGTCGTCGACCGCAATTCCGATCGCCACTGGCGCGATCAGTAGTCGATAGTAGTCGAGCGGCGTACCCAGCCAGCCCATGCCGCCAAGCACGAGAAGCACTGGCGACAGATTGGGGATCATCGAAAGCAGACCGATCTTCACCGAGCGGAAGACGAGGATCATCATCAGGCTGACCACGGTGAGTGCGAGCAGTGCACCTTGAATTTGGCTCCACGTGATGTAATCGACGAACTTGAGCCACAATGCACCGACCCCTGTCTTGCTGACGGTCGTAGCGTTCAACGGCTCCACGTCGAGGTGGGCGCTGATTGTGTCGACCACCCCTTGGAGGCGACTCGTCTCGACGAGCTTGCACCGCAGCTCGAGGCTCGTGCGGGCGTAGTCGATCGAGACGTAGTCCTTGACTTCCGCACCCCCCGACAGCTCATAGACGAGTAGGTACTGGGCGATCAGCTCCCGACTCTCGGGTACTTTGTAGTATGCGGGATCTCCGTTGTGGAAGCTCTGATTGATCTCCTTGATGAAGTCGACAACGGAATATGTTTTGGTGACTAGGGGGTTTTGCTCGGCCGCGATTTGCACGCGTTCGATCTCCCGAAGCACGGCGGGGTTTTTGATCCCGTCGGGCTCACCGCTATCGAACAGATAAATGATCGAAGACACTCCCGACATGTGGTCATCGACGAACCTCGTCGTCTGGCGTATCGGAACACGCTCGGAGAACTCGTTGAGAAAATTCGAGTCCACGGTCATCATCGAGATGCCCCAGGCGGAGGCGATGAACAGGAGAGCGGCCGCGACCAAGATAGTGTTCCGAAAACGGATCACAAAAGACGCGACGCCGTGCAACGCCGCACCGAAAACTCGGGTTTTTTTGGTGCTCGTTTGCCTCCCTTTGGAAGAAGCGGTGTCCGGATCACGGCGTCCGAACGAAAGAAAGGCGACCAGAATCGTGATCGATGCCAGGAATGCCGCGAGGACGCCCACCGCGCTGTACACCGCGAGGTGCGACACCGACTTCACCGGGGAGAACGCAAGCGAAAGGAAACCCGCGGCCGTCGTAAGGCTGGTGAGTAGACATGGGGGGCCTACCAGATAGAGGGTCTCTTGGATCGCCTTGCGACGGTCACCAAGACGCTGATGGTAGAGGCCGAACTCCGACAAGATGTGGACGGAGTCCGCGACGCCAACGGTGATCAGGAGTGCCGGCATCAAGCCGAACATGAAATCGATGCGCCAGCCAAGGATCCCGATGGCGGCGAGCGAAATCGCCATCGCGAACGCCACCACCATGAAGGGACCAATCACCCCCATCGCTCGCCGAAACACCAGCCCAAGACCAATAGCGATCACCACTACGGTGAGGCTCAAAACGATCGGAAGGTCTTTTTCGATGAAGACACGGTTGTATGTCGCGTTGATCGCTACGTCTCCGGTGTGAAAGAACTCGATGCCGGAGTACTCAGGGCGCTGAATCACAGCCTCGATCGCGTCAAAGCTGACTTGCGGGTAGAGGTTGTCGAGGCCGTCTCCCCCTTCCGGATCGAGCCTGATCTCTTCGACCGAGTCGATGCTCGAGCGGTTCATTTCGATGATGATCGCCCCGAGGTCTCCGTCGGCACTGACCAATCCACTCAAGTAGAGAGGCTTCCTCATCACCTTGTCCCGAATGATGAGGAGCTCCTCCTGAGTCTTGGGGAAGTCCGCCAAGAGGTCGTAGACGAGAATGTCGTCGGGGGGTGCCCCCTCCATGAACTCGGCGTTCGACAGGCTCGTCACCTCTTCGGCGAAAGGAACCTCGTCTTCAAGCGCTTTGGTGAGCCGTTCGATTTTGCGCATCACGTCGATGTCCCACGGGCCCCCAGAAGCGCGGTAGACGATGTACGAGATCTCGTCCGACTCGAAGTCTTCACGGAAGCGTTGATAGGCCCCGTAGGTCGGGTCGTCCGTATCGAAGAAGGACTCGAAGCTGTTGTCGATGCGTGCGCCGGCGGCCAAATACCCGCCAAGCCCCCACACGGCAACGCCTGCAATGAGCACGAGCCATCGGTGGTCGTAGGACCACGCTGAGATCAATCGAAAGACTCTGCTCAGGCCCGCAATCGCATCACGGCGCGTGTCTTTCATGGTCGGATTCTCAAACGGTGCAGATCACGGACGACCCGTGCCCGAACAAGCCTTGGTTTACCGTCACTCCTGCTTTGGCTCCTTCGACTTGGCGCCCCTCGGCTTGCCCTCGGAGTTGCCAGGTGAGCTCGCATACTTGAGCGATCGCTTGCGCGGGGACCGCTTCGCCAAAGCAAGCCAGGCCGCCGCTTGGGTTTACCGGGATACGCCCGCCGATTGTCGTGTCGCCATCACGCAACAACTTCTCGGCGTCGCCGGGCGGGCAGAGCCCGATCTGCTCGTACCAGTCGAGCTCGAGCGCAGTGGCGAGGTCGTACACTTCGGCAAGGTTCATGTCTTCGGGCCCGAGCCCCGCCTCTTCGTACGCACCGTGAGCGATCGACTCCTTGAACCCGAGCTTCGGGAGGTCCACCCCCGCTTGGGAGTCGGTGGAGAGATTTGGCATCTCGATGACCGTATTCGGGAAGACCGGGGTGACGGTCGACACCGCGGCGATCTTCACCGGGTCGGTCGTGTGCTTGCGGGCGAAATCCATGCTCGAAAGGACGAGTGCCGCGCCCCCGTCACTGGTCGCGCAGATGTCGAGGAGATGCAGCGGGTCTGCCACCAGTGCGGAACCGAGCACATCCTCGATCGCGACCTCTTTGCGGTATCGGGCGTTCGGGTTGTGTAGCCCGTGTTTTGCGTTTTTGACTTTGACCGCCGCGAAGTCTTGCGGCGTTGCGCCGTGGACATCCATCCGTCGCCGCGCATACAGCCCAAAATAGGTCGGGTTGGTGATGCCTTGTATGTGAAAGCGAAGCCAATCTGGGTCTTCGGGGCGCTTTCCACCAGTGGGCGCGAAAAAGCCCTTGGGAGCGGTATCCGCGCCAACGACGAGAGCAACTTCGCAGAGCCCAGCCAAAATGTGTGCGCGCGCCACGCTGATCGCCTGCGCGCCAGTCGCGCAAGCGCCGTACGAGCTCGACACCTTGGCGCCGGACCACCCGAGAGCCTGGGCGAATGTTGCGCCGGCGACAAAGCCGGGGTAGCCGTTGCGAATCGTATCGCCACCCGCAACGAGCTCGATGTCGCGCCATTGCAGGCCCGCGTCGCGCAATGCATCCTGCGCCGCTTTGACTCCGTAGCCGACGAAGCTCTGCCCCCACTTGCCCCACGGATGCATTCCTACGCCGAGAACCGCGACGTCCTTGCTCATGCGTCACCCGTCGTGTCGCGAGTCGGTTTCCAGTTCCAGGTATAGTAGACATGTTCGTTGTCCTGGTAGAGCTCGCGAAGGACCAGCTCCATCGGCATCCCGGTTGCTAGTGCGTCGACGCCGATCCCGTCGGCTACCTGGCCAAGGATCGTGATCCCTTCTGCTTCGAGCTCCACCGCCGCGATCGCAAAGGGTTTGAACGGGGCCTTGGCCACAAACGGCTCCGGAGGCTGGTAGTTGGCGCTGGTGTACGACCACAGCTTCCCGCGCCGGCTCAGCTGCACTTCTTCGAGGTCGCCCTCGTCGCAGTCTGGATTGCGACAAAAGGTATTCTCAGCGGGGAAGAAGAACGTTCCGCAAGCACGACACTTGGTTCCGAGTAGCCGCGGTTGATCGCGGTCCATCGTGAAGAGGCCATCGACGGCGGGGACCTCGGTTTTCATCCGGCCCTCGCGTACGTCGCTTTGGTGCGCTCGAGAAGGTCGGTGAGGTCCTCGCGGAGCGCCTCCAGGCTATCCAACGTGGCGCGCACGGTCGGTCGGTGGAGGCCGTCGATTTCTTCGACCAGCCTTTCGAGTCGCCTTGCGGTCGCCATGGCGCGCCGAATCTCTTCGATCTGCTCTGCGCCTTCGGGCTTCGGGTGAAAAACTGGATTGAAGCGCTTGCGCAGTTCGGTGACTGGGGCCCCTTCTTCGAACACCGCGTGCCTCAACTCATCAACGACATCTTCGTCGACCGCGCGCGGCTCGGTCCCTTCTTCGTGGTGGCCCTGCTGTAGTGCCTTCGCGAAATAGTCGACCGCGTCGCACGTCGGAATCCGCTCAGTGAGGCCGTCTCGTTTCAAGATCGCTGGCGCGTGCCGCCTGAGGGCGATGTACGATCCCGTCAGCTTATCTGCGGTGGCTCGCTTGATCTGCAGTTCAAGACTGCAGTAGCTGTAGAAGTCATCGTAGCCCCACTTCACGTACGCTTCGCGGCTGCGAACTTCGACCAAGGCTTGCGCCATCATGACCCAAGAGCGCTTGAATTCGCGGGCGCACCGCACGACTTGGACGCGGAGCTGATCGGCGCCCCCTGCCTCGAGCGCGTCGGCCAATTCACCGAGTTTTTGGTCTGTCCCCATCGGCGCTCTATACCACCGAACCGCCTTGTTTTATACACGCCCTTACGAGACCGTCGAAGTGTCGCAGACCACCCCAGATCGACCGCTTGCACGCCGGCGCGCGGTCACCTCGATCGCGGCATCGGAAGTGGTCCGCGACGTGGCCGAGAAGCTCGAGGGTCCGGGGATCGACATCATGCCGGTCAAGGGCGCGCTTCTTCAGCACTGGCTCTACGACGACCCCGCCGAGCGTGCGATGACCGATGTAGACGTACTGGTCGGCCGGCACCAGATTCGCCAGGCCCACCGTGTTCTTGAACGCGCGGGCTATCGTACGATCGGGCGTAGCAGTATCGGGGCATTCGTGATGCAGAGCCCGTTCGCGTTGGCGCTTGATCTGCATTCGCGGCTTTTTGATCGCGCGCGATACAACCTACCAACGGAAGATGTGTTTGCGCGAAGCGTACCCGATACGGAGCTCTTTGGTGCGCCGGTCCGCCTGCCGTCTTCGCTTGATGCCTACGCGCATCTCATCGGCAAGTTTGGAAGCGATCACCTGAACGCAAGGTCGACAGAGCGTCTCGATGAGATCGCCCGCATGTCGAGGCAGATCGAAGTGTCTCCCGAGCTCGTGGCAAGACACCTTGTGAGTTGCGGTATGCGGCGCGCGGCGCGGTATGTGCTCGTACTGGTTAGCGAAACCACCGGCGATACGTTTGACACGAGAGTGCTCGAGCATCTCCCACGGGATCGGGTCGGAGAGACGATCACTGGCATTGCGCGCCCCTTGCTAGCGAAAGCAGGACCCAACTCGCCGATAGGATCGATCACAGCACACCTGTTGAATGACTCGATTCCGCGCGGCTTGCGCTCCGGCCTCAGGTCGGTCGTGCGTGCTCGGTGAAACGGCTCAGGAGGAGATCGGCCCCATCGGGCAAGCCCCGGGGTTACCCTTGGAGGTCGGCGCCGTACAGGCCACCGCCACGGCTTCGAGCGGTTCGCGATACACGATGCGCGGTGGCTCGTAGGGCTCGCGTTCTACGGACTGTGCTGTCTTGGATTTGGTCTTGCGCTCCACTTCGCCCCTCACGGCTACAATACCGGAAGTCGGACCCTTGTGCGAGCCGACTCAATTCGTTGATGGGCCGCCGGATACATCGCCAGGGGATCACCTGTGTGCGTATGGGCCGCGCCAGGGCAAAAGTTCGCGACCAAGCCAGCATCGCCGAGGTCGGCCAGCATGCGCTGGGCCGCCTTCGTGGTTTGTCGTACGTCATCGAGGATGATCGACTCGGCCCAAATCTCGGTGACGCGGCGCTCGTGAAGATTTCCAACCGGGACTCTCCACTGCACGCAGGGGAGCACATTGCCATACGGATCGATCGTTAGTGTGTTGGAGCCCGCGCCGCAATGCTTGTCGGTTCCGCGCACCTTCTCGCGGTTCGCCGACTCGACAAACGAGTCCAGCGGGTCAGCCGATGGATCGTCGCTCTCGATCTGACGACCCACCGCGCGTTTGTACCTCGCAAGCCCGTCGGGGCTGGCAGTGATTCCAAGCGGGCTCATATCGCCGTCATCCCGCGGCTTGACCTCCGGGTCGATTTGAAGCGGGATGTCCAGCGCCTCGCACAACGCGAGCATCGCCTCGACTTCGTTCTCGTTCCAGGTCGTGAGCACGCTGTTGGCTTTCACGCGAAGACCGAGTGCTTTCATCGTTCGGATGTTGTCGACAAGGCGCTCAAAGCTACCAGGCACCCGCGTTTGTCGGTCGTGGGCAGTTGGTGTCGCTCCGTGAAGGCTCACCTCGATGATGAAGGGGTCGACCTCTTCGCAAATCCGGCGCGCCACATTCTCATTGAGTGCGTGCCCGTTGCTCTTGAGCCGCACGACGAACCCAAGCTCGCGCGCATACCCTGCGATTTCGTAGAATTGCGGATGGGCGAGGGGTTCGCCCCCAGTCAACGTGAGGTTGAGCGCTGAAAGAGACGCGAGATCCTCGAGAAGCTCTCGATATTGTCGAAGACTCAGCTTCTTCCCCTCGAGAGAAAGATCGTTGTAACAAAAAGAGCAGTCGAGGTTGCAGGCATAAGTTAGCTCGATCAGCACCGACATGAGGTGATTCCCGTTCCAGCTTCGTTTGATCGTATCGGAAAAGCTCATGACGCTTTGATCGCACCTGCCTCGAGAAGCGCCTCGATGAGGGAGTCGGCGTCGGCACGCGCGCGCGTGTGGTCGACCGCGTAGCGCTCCGTGATTTCGTCTACCACCTCGTCGATCGTTCGTTGAGCCTGGAGCTGCTCGACGATGAATGCTCCGACCGGGTTGAGCACCAGGACTTCGCCCGCCTTCTGCAAGACGAAAATGCCTTCGCCGTCGAGGACTCGAAACCGCGCGTGTGGGTCAACGCGATAGTGCTGATGGGGGTCTACTGTATTCACGATCCAACACCTTCCAAAAGGTCGCGTCTTTGGCAAACGAGAGGACACGCAACGGGACTCGCGCGATGAGCGCTATGGCACGGTCGGTCAACGGCTCGACGAGGACCGGGTCGGCGTTCACGTAGGGGCATGAGGCGACGATACGCGACACGGCTTCCGTTTGCGAGCAGGCGCGGAGGGCGGGGCTCGTCCCTTGCCGAAGACCGAGCAGGCCGGTGAGCGGGAGTGGCGGGCCGGGTAGGGATACGCGGCCGAAGTCGCCAGCGAACGGCATCGCTTGAAGTGCGAATCCCTCTCGGGAAGCCACGACAGCATTGAGCTCGTCGCTCAAGATTTCAAGATGCAACTGGTCTGCCAGGCCGCAGAGCGTGCTCTTGCCCGCACCAGATCGGCCGCAGAATAGAAAACCGCGCTCGCCGTCGGTGAACGCGGCGCTGTGCAACACCAGCGCTCCCTCAGCGAACAATCGATAGCTCATCAGCACGCGGAAGAGATTCTCGAAGCCATCAACGAACCATTCGTCGCGCATGCAGGTGTGCATCTGCGTTTGGAGGGAGCCTCGATCCAGGGTTGCCGAGAATCCAATCCCTCCGACGACGATGGCGGAGGGCCTGTAGTCCATCGAAATCCGGTACTCGATGGGGCCGCGGAGCTTGCCCATGAAGCGCTCCGGGTCGGCGCTTTGCACCACCTCGACCTCGATGTCGGGTTCGCCCATTGGTGGAGCTTCAAGCGCTCCAAAACGTGCACGGACCTGCCCCTCTTGCTCGGGAAGCAATCCGGTGAGCCGACAGCGACATTGAGCAAACTCAATGGTGAGCGCGCTCATCTCCGGCCCCCAAAGGCCCGTCCGATGGTAGCCCTGGCGTATCGTCGAAGCGCTTCGCCGCGGTTGGCCAACGTCACACGGCAGTCGATTCTTCCGACGATGGCAGCCGCGGTGCTCGCCACGTCTGCGTGTCTTGCTTTGTCTGCCTGTGTCAAAACGACGATTCCATGAGCGCTTGGTGCGTACCCCAAGAACCGATGTGCGTCCCAGTAGTTATTTCGGCGCACGACGACGACATCTCCTGGCGCGTAAATTTTGCGCCGCTCGACCCGAACGGCTTGGCCATTTGTGAACGATGGCATGCAGTCACCGCGAATCACGAAGTCGACAGCATCTCCATGACGTAATCCGAGGTCGCCTAAGCTCGATGGTCCCCCTCGCATCTCGGATGGGAAGAATACCAGACAGATCATGCCCGCACCCGGCCTCAAACGATGCGAGGCCCGAAGGTTAACTGGTTGTAACCTTTGCATATTTGTGACCAAAAATACTTCTTGACAACCGTACTCCCGAACCTTTACCGTACAACTGTCGGTGGCGGATCAACGACCCTCCGGCACAGGGCAAATCGAGATCATACTCCTTGGGGGTACAACACAACGGGCACTCGGGCGGGGTTAACACCTCGCCCGAGATTTTTTAAACCGTTGGCGCGTCTAGACGGGCGTGATGCGGCGATGCATCCGGTAGCTCCGCTGTGACGCGCCGGGTTCAAAAACGACTAGAGGCTACGCTTCTTGCCGCGAAGACCGCGCCGACTGCCCTTCGCCCGCTTGGGTTTCTCGAAGCTGCCGCGGTCGTCATAGCCGCCTCGGTTATAGCCGCCGCCGCGATCGTCGTAGCCGCCGGGGTCTCTCGGTGGCCCGAAGTCGCGTCTTGGGCGCGGTTGGCGCGGACGGTCTTCGGCGATATCTAGGCGCAGCGCGCGGCCTGCGACCTCTCTTCCGTGGATCTGCTCCACGGCTTGGGCGGCGTGCTCTTCGGCTGCGAATCGAACGAACGCGAATCCTCGGGGCCTCCCGGTTTCGCGATCTTTGGGGATGTGAACGTCTACGACTTCGCCTATTTCTCCGAAAAGCTCGCGTAGCTCTTGGTCAGTGGTTCCAAAGTCGAGGTTCCCTACGAATATCTTGCTTGAGATGACTTGCTCCGTTCTTTCAATTGGCCCTCCGTGTGAGGGGTGATTTGTGCGTCTAAGTGTGAAAGGTAGCCTAGTTTCGACAAATAGTCAGGGAGAGGGCCGATCAGTAGTGCCAGGGGAACTTTCGGTAGTCTTGCGGTCGCTTCTCGAGGAACGCATCCCGCCCTTCCTGAGCCTCCTCGGTGCCATAGGCCAAACGAGTCGCTTCGCCTGCGAAAATCTGCTGTCCGACGAGCCCATCGTCGATCATGTTGAAGCCGAATTTCAGCATCCGCATGGCTGTGGGGCTCTTTGAATTGATCGCCGCCGCCCATGACAAGGCGAAGTCCTCGAGCTCGGCATGCGGCACCACCGCATTGACCATCCCCATGTCAGCTGCCTGCTGCGCGTCATAGTCGAGCCCCACAAAGAACACCTCTCGAGCCTTCTTCTGGCCGATCTGACGGGCGAGAAGAGCGGAGCCATAGCCGCTATCGAAGCTCGCAACGTCTGGGTCGGTCTGTTTGAACAGTGCGTGCTCGCGGCTTGCGATCGTCATGTCGCAGACGACATGGAGACTGTGACCCCCGCCCACGGCCCAGCCCGGTACCACGGCGATGACGATCTTGGGCATGAATCGAATCAATCGCTGGACTTCTAGGATGTGTAGCCTGCCGAGTCGTGCAGGGTCGATCTCGCCAGCCGCATCGGTCTCGTACTTGTAGCCGTCCTTGCCCCGGATGCGCTGATCGCCACCGGAACAGAATGCCCAGCCACCGTCTTTCGGTGAGGGCCCGTTCCCTGTCAACAAGACACAACCGACATCCGGCGTCTGCCGCGCGTGCTCCAACGCGCGGTAAAGCTCGTCGACGGTGCTCGGTCGAAAGGCATTCCGGACTTCGGGTCGATCAAACGCAACACGAACCGTGCCTTGGTCCTTGGCGCGATGGTACGTGATGTCCTGAAGGTCGAGACCTGGGACCTCGGTCCATTTCGATCGATCGAATAGCTCGGAAACCATCGGCGCCTACTCGGTAAACTCGATCAGCACGGCGAGGATGATACGACCGAGAAGCGTCGCGACCTGCTCGCGACTGAATTCGCCATCGATCCAGCGCTGCACGATTTCGCCAGCGCCGCTGAGGAACATGTCGGCCAATGCCCGCGCTTCAGCATCGTCGACGCCAGTGAGCTCTCGAAGCGGTCCCAACCAAGGGGCGACGAGTTGGCCTCTGAAATCCTTGCTGATCACCGCAATCTCGGCGTCTGGAGCGACGGTTCGCATCAGCTGCCACCCTCCGGAGCCCTTGGCCTCGATCGTGTCGCATGCCGCGTCGATGAACACGCGCGCGATCGATCCGATCTCGCCGGTCTGGTCCGTAGAGATGTCTGGCGTCCTTCGTGCGAACTCCTCGCGGAAGTCTTCGAGGACACCTTTGATGAGCTCGTGGCGGTTGGGGAAGAACTTGTAGACAACAGGCCTCGTGATGCCGGCCGCCGCCGCGACGTAGGGAATGCGGACCATGTCCACGCCGTCGGCCGCAATGATCTCCGACGTCACACGAAGCAGTTGCTCGCGACGATCCTCGGGGCTCAGTCGGGTGCGCGCCTCCGCGGCGGGTTTGATCGAAGAAGAAGACATGGACGGCAACTAGGGGTGGCGTCGCAACGTCTTGTTCAGTCTTGGGCTAGGTTCATGACCTGCTGGAGGCTCATCGCCAGCGTCATGTCACCGTCGATTTTGATCTTGCCGGCCATGAAAGCCTGCATGGGGTTGATGGAGCCGTTGAGCATGCCAAGCCAATCTTCGGACGACACCGTAACGGTTGCGCCTGGGCTGTCGTGCTTGCCTTGAATGACGAATCCATCGGTCTTGCCCTTCGTGAGATCCAGGGCCCAGTCGCCGCCGCCATCGCCTGTGATGTTGAACTGGTAGACCGCGTTGGGGCTCGTGGCGGCCTCGGGGTTGGCCGCTGCTCGGCTTTCGAACTTTTCGAAGAACTCAGATACGGAATCCATGAATCATGCCTCTCTTGTTGTGTCGACGATCGACATCTGCTCTGGGATGCGATTTGTCGGAGGGAAGTTGTAACCGATATCACGGCCGCATGCACCCCCTTGAAAGGCCGAAAAGCGGAGTGATTTCAGTCTTCGACAATCGCCAAGGCCTGCACTGGGCAGATGTCGACCGCGTCTTGGGCGGCCTCGCGGAGCTCCTCGGGCGGGTTCGGGTCGATGACGATGAGAGACCCGTCGTCCGCGAATTTGAACAACTCCGGGGCCGCTCCCACGCATTGGCCGTGATTCGCGCAGAGCTCTTTGTCGTGGACGATTCGCATAGCCGTCGAAATGTAGGCGAATCCAACGCGCACGCCACCGCTTTTCAGGCGTTTGAAACCCCCCGGAAACCTTGCCCACATCCAGTAGAAACAGCGCCAGCCTAAGCTCGCGCCATTCGAGGAGGAACCGGGGATGGAAGAAGCCATCGAAGCAACCATCAATCAAGCGGACACGGCATGGCTCATGGTGTCGTGCGCGCTTGTCTTGCTCATGACCCCAGGCCTAGCGTTGTTCTATGGCGGCATGGTCAGCGAGAAGAACGTCCTGTCGACGACGATGCACAGTTTCATCGCACTTGGGATCATCACGTTGCAATGGGTTGTCATCGGCTACTCCTTAGCGTTTGGTTCCGACGCGTTTGGGGGCCTAATCGGCGGCTTGGACTACCTGTTCCTAAGCGGAGTCGGACTCGAACCCCAAGAGGGATCTACGATTCCGCACATCTTGTTCATGGCGTTTCAAATGATGTTTGCGATCATCACCCCTGCACTGATCTCGGGCGCGATCGCAGAGCGCATGAAGTTCTCGGCGTACCTGTTGTTCATCGTTTTGTGGGCGACGCTGGTCTACGACCCGATCTGTCATTGGGTTTGGGGTCCGGATGGTTGGCTTGGCGCTCGTGGAGCACTTGATTTCGCAGGGGGCACAGTCGTTCACCTTTCCTCCGGCGTAGCCGCCCTGATGTGCGCCCTCGTTCTAGGTCGCCGTAGTCGTCCAGGCCCCCCACATAACCTCACCCTCACCCTTATCGGCGCGGGCCTCCTCTGGTTTGGTTGGTTTGGTTTCAACGCGGGGAGTGCTTTGGCGTCCAATGACAACGCCGCCTTGGCGCTGGTCAATACACACCTTGCCGCGGGGGCCGCGGCCTTCGCTTGGGCGATTGCCGAATGGCTCAAGCAAGGCAAGCCCACCGCCCTCGGTGTGGCCTCGGGTCTCGTTGCGGGGCTGGTCTGCATTACCCCGGCTGCGGGTTTCGTCAGCCCTACGTGGTCGGTCGCGATGGGATTGGCAGCCGGCTTCATCTGCTACGCCGCGGTTCTGGCTAAGAACAAGTTCGGCTACGACGATGCCCTCGATGCCTTTGGGATTCACGGTGTGGGGGGAGCGCTTGGCGCGATTTTGACGGGGACTCTCGCGGCCGAGGCCTGGGGCGGGGCAAACGGGCTGCTTTATGGCAATAGCTCGCTCTTCCTCGAGAACCTGCTCGGAGTCGTCGTCGCGGCGGCATACTCCTTTGGCGTGACGTTCGTCATTCTCAAGGTGCTCGACGTCACGATCGGGCTCCGCGTATCGGACGACGAGGAGAGCGAAGGCCTCGACACCAACCTTCACGGTGAAGAGGGCTACCACATGGGAGGCTCCGGAGCGCTCGTCGAGTAGCATGGGCTTCGGTCGTTGGGTTTCCGGTCTGTTCGGCAAGAGGGTCGAGCAACCACCCTTTGCTGAGGCAGAGGTACGGGACTACACCCACGCAGAGCTCGCCGCGTACGATGGCTCGGATCCCGCGATGCCACTTCTGATTGCAGTCCGCGGCCAGGTGTACGATGTCACCCGAGGACGGAGCTTCTACGGCCCGGGTGGGCCATACGGCATGTTCGCAGGTAGGGATTGCACGCGTGCCCTCGCGAAAATGGCTTTCGACGAGGCGCTCTTCACCGGCGACATCGAAGGCCTCGATCGGGAAGAGCTCGACAAGCTAGAAGAGTGGATCGAGATGTTCGATGGCAAGTACCGGAGAATCGGCCGTTTGCTGCAGTGAGCCGCTTGACGGGCAATGGTGCAGCGACGGCCTGCGCTCGGGTGACAAGCCGACCCGGTTGACCGCGATTAGCCGCCGGCACAGATCTAACGTGTGGACAACGAGAAGATCATCAATGAGATGATGGGAGGCGGACTGCGCGTCCTCAATAAGTTGGCCGGCTCGCCTCTCGTCGAGCGCTTTGGCATGCAAGAGCGTGCGCGACAGCTGGTCTACGAAGGCGCCAAGCGCGCTGCCGAGACCGCCCAACGCTTCGTTCCGAAAGCTCCGCGCGGTGCTCCATCCGACCATTCGAAGAAGTTCGACCTACGCCTGACCGAAGAGCAGCAACTCATGCGAGACACCTTGCGCCGCTTTGCCGACGAGGCGATGCAGCCCGCGGCGCGAGAAGCCGATGACTGCTTGCGGCTCCCGGAAGGCTTTCTCGACGCGTTCTCCGATCTTGGAGCGACCTCGATGGCTGTGCCGGAGGTCTTGGGAGGCGCGGCCGAACGCGTGTCTGCGGTATCGCAAATGCTTGTCGCCGAGGATCTCGCGCGAGGCGATATGGGGATGGCGTACGGAGCGCTGTCGCCCCTGTCGTTCGTGAACGCATTGGTCCACTGGGGAAGCGAACCCCAACAGGCTGCCCTATTGCGGTCTTTTGTCGACCGGGGTCCGATCCGCGCGGCCGTCGCGGTGGTCGAGCCGCATCCCTTCTTCGATCCCGCCGCGCCCCGCACGACCGCCAAGAAGAAGGGCTCGGCGCTCTTGGTCAACGGCGAGAAGTCGATGGTGGCGCTCGCCCACGATGCGAAGTGGTTCCTCGTCTCGGCGGAGGTACCGAAGCTCGGCCCGCGGTTTGTCTTGATCGAGCGCGAGACCGAGGGGGTCAAGGTCTCCGATGACCGAGCTATGGGCTTAGGCTGTGCCGGGCTTGGACGGCTTCGATTGAACAACGTTCGGATTTCGATCGACGCGTTGCTCGGCGGCCAAGCGGCGCTTCAGCCGCACGCCCGCGAAGCCTTCGACGACGCGATCAATCGCAGTCGGATCGCCTGGGGCGCGATGGCACTCGGGACCGCGCAAGCCCTGCTCGACTACGTGATTCCGTACTGCAACGACCGCGTGGCATTTGGAGAGCCGATCTCCCATCGGCAGGCGGTCGCATTCATGATCGCCGACATCGGAATCGAGCTCGAGTCGATGCGCATGCTGGTCTATCGTGCGGCGGGCCGAATCGACGCGGGGCTGCCCTGCACCCGCGAGGCTTACTTGGCGCGCACGTTGTGCACGGACAAGGCCATGGAAATCGGCACCAATGGTGTTCAGCTTCTCGGTGGTGCTGGTTTCATCAAGGACCATCCGGTCGAGCTTTGGTACCGCCAGTTGCGCTCGATCGGCATCATGGACGGGAACCTTTTGTTGTAGGTTCGGTATGATCTATTTGGAGTTACCCAAGAGTCTTCGCGTGTTGGCCAACCAAGCCCACCAAATCGGCAAGAATGTCTTTCGGCCGATTTCGCAGAAGTACGACGAAGCGGAACACGAATACCCGAAAGAGCTCGACATGCTGGCCGCGTTGATGGAGGGCCTCGATGCCGGTGGTGGGCGCCCGGACGGCGGCGGCGTGGCGTCGCTCAAGCAAGAACGCGGCAGCGACGACGTCAACAACGGCGCGAACATGGCAACCTGCGTTGGGCTCACTGAGCTTTGTTGGGGCGATGTCGGGCTCGCTCTGTCGATCCCTCGACAAGGCCTTGGAAACGCTGCGATTGCCGCGGTGGCCAACGCCGAGCAGAAGGAGCGATTCGAAGGGGTGTGGGCAGCCATGGCGATCACCGAGCCGGGTGCGGGTTCGGACTCGGCCAACATTCGAACCACCGCCCGCCTCGACGGTGACGAGTGGGTGCTCAACGGCGAGAAGATCTATGTGACAGCAGGCAGTCGAGCAGACGCCGTGGTCGTCTGGGCAACCCTTGACCGCAACCTAGGGCGGGCGGCGATCAAGTCGTTCGTGGTTCCACACGGCACGCTTGGCATGGAAGTCGTGCGCCTCGATCGAAAGCTCGGGATTCGCGCGTCAGATACGGCCAGCATCACACTCACCGATTGTCGCATCCCGAAGGGCAATCTTCTCGGCACCGAAGAGATCGACACCAAAGAAGGCTTTGGTGGGGTGATGCAGACTTTCGACAACACGCGACCCGTCGTGGCGGGCATGGCGGTTGGCGTCGCACGTGCGGCTCTCGATCACACCCGGGAGCTTCTTTCAAACGAAGGGATCGAGGTTCGCTACCGTGGCTCGATCCATAGCAAGTCCGCGGTCGAAGCCGAGCTCATTCGCATGGAGGCCGAGTGGGAGGCGGGACGCCTGCTGATGATGAAGGCGTCTTGGATGGCCGATAACGGGATTCCAAACTCGATGGAGGCGTCCATGTCCAAAGCCAAAGCGGCCCGCGTTGCGAACGACATCACCCTGCGTTGCGTCGAGCTTTGCGGCGGCGAGGGCTACTCGCAGCGAGAGCTTCTCGAGAAGTGGGCCAGAGACTCGAAGATCCTAGACATCTTTGAAGGGACGCAGCAGATTCAATTGCTGATCATCGCCAGGCGGCTGCTCGGTAAACGATCCGCAGAGCTCCGCTGACGGAGGCTGACATGGAGATCAATGGAGTTGCGCATACCTTCTTGACCGTCTCAGATTTTGAGCGCGCGCGCGCGTTTTACGGCCAGCTGCTTCCGTTTCTTGGGATGAAACCGGTCATGGACATTGCGGGGACGTATTACTGCGTCGGTGGGCGGACGGCGGTGGGAATTCGCGAAGCGCCCGAGGACAAGCGCGAGGAAGGTTTCGATCAGGGGCGCTCGGGGCTTCACCATTTGTGTTTTCGAGCGCGAACGCGCGAGGGGGTCGACGAAGCGTTCGAGTTTCTCAAAGCGATCGGCGCCAAGATCGTGCACGACCCCGAAGAGGCCATGTGGGCCCCCGGCTACTACTCGGTGCTGTTTGAGGACCCGGAGGGGATCCGGCTGGAGGTCAACTTCGTGCCGGGGAAGGGGCTCCTGAAGAAGTAGGGCGTCGTCAACCGGTGACCCGTCCCGCCGCACGGGACGGGCGTGCTCGCGTTGGGGCCCCGGTCGCCCTTGTGGCGAATTACGGATCTGTACGCGGGCTCCTCCCCAACGCTGTGCTGCCCATCCCGCGCCGCGGGCCGGGTCACCTATTTCTATAGACAGTGACAGTGGCAGGGACAGTTGCAGCGACACTGACAGCGGCAGTGTCAGTGTCAGTGCCAGTGCCAGCGCCAGTGTCAGCGCCAGCGTCGGTGCCAGTGCCGGTGCCGGTGCCAGCGACAGTGCCAGCGACAGTGTCCGTGTCAGTGCCAGTGCCAGTGTCAGTGTCAGTGTCTAGGGTGGGGGGCAGTCTGTGTCGGCTGCGCAGTCGGCTGGTGGTGGCGGGCTTATGCGCGTGCACGCTGCGGGGCAGCAACCGTCGTCTGGAATGCGTTGAACGATGGTTTGACGCTTGCATTCGCACGCACTTTCGGGACAGTCGACGCAGACGTTTTGCACGGTTGGGTTCGTTCCGATGACCTTGAGCCCAAGCTCATTCGTGCAGGCATCGCCGTCATCGCAAGCCGCCGGGTCGTCGCACGCCGTTCCCTGAGCCGTATCGCAGTTTTCCCAATCTTGAAGCGTGCCGTCATTACAGAGACCAACGCAATCGACGTCGTTTGACGGCACTCCGGTGACGGCGTCGACGTCCATGGCCTCTGCGGGGCAGCAGTCGTCGGCGTCGTTGAATGCGCGTCGGAAGCAGCGGGGTGCGCAAGGATCGCCATTGTTCGGCGTGTCGTCCGTGCAGACCAGGCCGTCTTCACAGTCTAGCAGGGGTGCACAGTCGCCCACCTGACCCGCTGCAATGCCCGGGTCGCAGAGCTCGTCCCGGTCCCCGCCGCTGTCGACGACACCGTTGCCGCACATGGGGCCGCCCCGCCAGGGCACCGTCTCCGCTTCAAACGCGAGATATACCCAGTACCCCATCACGCCGTCGTTGTCGTCACGGGTATCGCAGTCGCCCATGCTTAGATCGGATCCAAAGCTCTGCTTGAGGTTCTGACCCCCGATGAACGCGGTCGTCGGGTCGATCAGGGTGCTCTCCGCATCCTCCTCGCTGAGGAAACCACGAATCAAACCGCCGACGATGTTCGACGCCGGGTCATCATCCCAGGTGGCTGCGATCCTAGTCTGAGAAAGCGGGATCTGTACGACCGTGCCGAGCGCAACGACGAAGTCGATCTCGGGGCTGACCCAGCATCCGTTGTCGCCGGGGACCACCGGGTTGACGGTCTGATCGGCCGTGTCGGGAATGACCGCGAGACAATCTCCGGCCGCTTGCGTAGTAATGTCAAATGGCGTGAACGACTCCGGTTGGGTGATCGTTGGGCTACAAGGAGACGGATTGACCGCAGGAGAGGGCTTCGACAACCGATCGCAGTCGGAGATCGTGAAGCTCGCCCTGGTGCTCTCCGCGTCGCCCTGGTTTTGCGGCCCGAATGTGAAGACGAACCCGAGGTCGATCAGCCCATCGAGCGCGTCGACAGGCGCAAATGTGCTCTTGTCCTCCACAGTCGCCTCGGTTAGCCCATTGTTGACCAAAGGATGAATGCCCTCGTTGCATCCAGGCGCAAACTTGATCGTCGGATCGAGTAGGGTCAGCGAGTACATGCGAAACGCGGTCCGAAAGAAGGTGCAGGGTTCCAGATCCTCAAGACCCTGGCAGTTCTCTTCCTCGACCTCGCACTCTTCGACCCCTTCGACGACGCCATCACCACATTCGGATCCCGGGCTACCCGCGCTACCACCTACGCCGCCGGTGCCCTCACCGCCTGCCCCACTGAAACCGCCCATTGCGCCCTCGCCGCCGTTCCCAGCGGCTCCAAGAATCATCTCGTCACCGCATCCACCGACAGCGAAACACAACGCTGCCACAACGCAAAGCATCGTTACTCGTCTCATCACAGCACCCCCCGTCGACGCGCGGCCGACTGCACCCCCACTCTTCAAAGTAGCGTTTCGCGGCGCGCGAGGCGAACCTCTGTGGCGGTGTCAGTGTGTGGATTTGTGGGCGTATTGCCCGGCTTGGCGACCAAGGGAGCCGTTCGCCGTTTGTGTGAGAACCCGAGATCGCCATGGCGGTGACGGGATGTTCGACACGTGGTAGTTTCGTGGGCCTTCTGCATACGAAATCGCACAAAGGCGGGTTCATGACCACACCAGGGTTCGGAAAGCTCTTTCTGACGTTGTGCTTCGTCTTCGTGTTTGGGGGCCAAACAGCCTGGTATGCAGAGGCTCAGGACTCAGCCGGGGCCGACCCGAGTGCCAAGGAGATTTTCGCGCGGTCGCTCAAAGCGATCAAGGCGGTGAATGACTATCAGGGCGAGTTCGTGAAACGCGAGCTCATTGGCGACGAGCTCAAGACCGAAAAGTTCGCTTTCAAATTCGCTCGGCCCTTCAAGGTGTACATGAAGTACATCGATCCGCATCCTGGCCAAGAGGTCCTCTACATCCGCGGCCAGAACAAGAACAGGATCAAGGCGCACAAAGGGTCGTTTCCGGACATCACGGTCAATCTCGGTGTGTACGGCCGCCAGGCGATGAAGGATAGCCATGCGCCGATCATGACGTTTGGCCTCCAAAGGCAAATCGAGATCATGGGCGAGATCTATCGCAAGGCAGCGGCGCGAGGAGAAGCGAACTACGCCGTATCCGACGGCGGAGCTCTTTTCGGCGAGCCGGTCTGGAAGATCGAAGCGCGTTTTCCAAGCACCGGCGACATCGTAAAGGTCAAGGACGATGAGAACCTATGGACGTTCGCCAAGCGAGTCGACCAAGCCATGTATGTCATCCTTCACTACAACGACGACATCAAATCCCCGAAAGACATCGACGATGGCGATGAGGTGTTCGTCCCGCATCACTACGGCAGCCGCTTGCAGTACCTGATCGGAAAAAAGACGTACATGCCGCTCAGAGAAACCTCATGGGATCACAAGGGCCGCGTCTATGAATCGTACGACTACCCGGTCCTGGATCTGAGCCCCGGCCTCACCGCAAAGGACTTCGATCCGGACAACGAGGAGTACGACTTCTAGACCCGCTCCGCGGCGGCCAAGCGGTCCCGCTCTGTAATGATCATGGGAGATTCCCTCAGCAGCAGAACGGCTGCGAGGGAGAACAACGACAGAATTGCAAAGCTCACCATGAAGGCCGGGAGATAGAGGTTGTTTCGGATGCTCATCCCGGCAACGAAGATCAATCCCGTGATCTGGCCGACCCAGAGCAGCATTCCCTGGGAGGTCGACTCCGGGGCAGGGTGGCTGACTTCTGCGGCGTACTGAAATCCGAGAGGACCCGCACTCATGATGAAGAAACCGAGAACGAAGGAAGCGGCAAGACTGATCCCGTAGACCGTTGCGGGATCGGTGGACAGATTCCCCGCAAACGTCAGCCCAAAGATCCCCGGCACCATGCCAGCAATACAAATGACGAGGAAGATCTTCCTCTTGCGGAACTTGTCGGAAAGGATCGGCAGGATCGAGGCGCCAAGTATCCCTCCGATGAGCATGAGCCCTCCGATCAATCCGTCCGAATCCTGCACGCCCGCGTTCTCGGCGATCGAGTCAGTCATGGAGCTGACGGCGTTGAAGATCCCGAGGCCGACGAGAAACAGTAGAAGGGTGATCCGCATGTCCCGCAGTTTCAGGATGTGCCTGATCCCTTTCGCGAAGGAATGCTTCTCCAAGGTTTCCGCCGACGGAGGCGTGGGAGGCCTCTCCCTGAGCAGCACCAAGGTGACTATGGCCACGCCAAATGTGAGCCACCCGTAGATCGACAACATCTCTTCGAACCCCGTTCCGTAGCCGGGTTCGGAGGGATCGGAGCCCACCATGAAGGGGGTCGCGATCATCGCAATCACGATGCCGAGGTATTGGGCAAGGGCCGAAAATCCCGCGGCCGTGCCTCTTTCTCTCAGCGGGAACCACCGCACAGAAATCGCAGTCACCGCGTTCAGGATGAAGGGCTGTGCGACGGCCAATCCGACCTGAGCGATCACGACTCCCGTGAAACTGTCCGCAAACAGTCCTTTCAACAGCCCCGCGACACCTGCGAGTCCGGCTCCGATGGAAACGCCGATCCGGATCCCGTGGGTGTCGATCACATAGGACGCAGGAAAGCTCATGACCAGGTACACGAGCATGTAGATCATGGCCAGGAAATCGATATTGAAGAAGGACGAAGGATCAAACTGTCCCGCATAGAAGACTTCCGCCGGTCTGGCTACCGCCGCATGTGCAAGCCATTGGATCTGGACCACCACCGAGATCAGCATGAAGACCGCCAGGACCACCCAGCGATAGGGATAGACTTTCGATTCAGGGCTCACGGTTTGCGACATACCAAAAGTGCCTTGCTGAGAAATCAGCAATCGGCGGTATTCGTGTCTTCGGCAAGCACCAATCCGGGATCGTCACTAAAGTTGAGGCTTCCTCGCTTTTCAGGAAGGGCGAGAAATGGTAGGAAGTGGCGGACTATGACGGAGTCCGCTGCACAGCTCAAATGGCGCCTCCTCAGGCGGATCCCGGTCCAGAAGCGCGCTCGCGATCGTGTCGAGAGAGTTCTCGATGCGGCCGCCGTTCTGCTCGAGGAGAAGCCGATCGTCGATATCACCACCGAAGATATCGCCGAGCGCGCCGAGGTTCCGATCGGTTCGGTCTATCACTACTTCGAGAACAAGCTCAGCGTCCTCGCGGAGCTTACACGGCGGACGATGGCGCGCGCAGACGCAAATACCGTCGCGGCCATCGTGGACGGGTATGAGATCATGGATGTCAACGGGATCGTGGATCGAGTCGTCGACGTTGCGATCGAGTCGTACCGCAGGGCGCCGGGGTATGCTCACTTGCTGCGTCAGTTCCGTCCGACGCCGGAGTTCCAAGAAATCGCGGACGCAGCGAGCAAACGCGTAGCCGCCGCGATTGCCTCCCACCCGCTTCTTATCGAGAGTGCGCCGCCTGGTCGTGGCGAGATCATCGCTCGAATCACGGTCGAGGTAGCGAACACCATCCAGCGTCTAGCGTTCGAGGCCGCAGAGCCCGGCGAAGCCGTGGACTACGTCCGTGAAATGAAAGCTCTCCTAGTTTCTTATCTAAGAAGCAGCCTCACTCAGGCGTGAAAGGCGGTGTCCAAATGAAGGAAGTCCACCTGGCAGAAGCGATCAGTATGATGCTGGTCGTCGGGGTCGCCGTGAGCTCGTCGACTGCATGCGAAGACTCCAGCATTGACTCGAGCCTGGTGACACCGCCCGGAGTCGGCCGCTGTGACGATTTCGATGAACTGCGCCAGCCGCTCTACGGGGACCTTCATATCCACACGTCATTCTCCTACGATGCAAACCTCGGGGGCACCCGCTTGGATCCGAGTGGTGCGTATCGTTACGCAAGAGGGGAGCCCGTTCCTGCCGCGCCCTTCGATGACAATGGCGATCCTTCCCGAATGATCCAGATCGATCGACCGCTTGATTTCGTAGCGGTGACCGACCATGCGAGTTTCTTCGGCACGGTCGTTATCTGCCAAGACCCCACGGCTCCGGGATACGACGACCCGCTTTGTCAGAACTATCGCACCGCACCGACTACGGCCTTCGCTGAGCTGAGCTCCTTCATTTCAGCGCCACCCGCAGATGTGGTTTACCCAAACTTATGTGGCGACAGTGCTGCAGAGTGCATGACGGCGGGGATGGACGTGTGGAGCGAATCCCAACAGCTTGCCGAGGATGCTTACGATCGGTCGAGCGCGTGCGCATTCACCCCACTTCTGGCCTATGAATGGAACGGCAATCCCCGGACCAACAATCTCCATCGCAACATCATCTTCGCCAACGCGACGGTACCCTCGCAGCCTGTCACGTACTTCGACGAACCTACAATCGAGGGGATCTGGGAGCGGCTTCGGGCAGACTGCATCGACGTCGACGATGATTGTGACGTCCTCACGATCCCTCACAATTCGAACCTAGGCGGCGGTTTCTTCTTCGCATTGCAGGATCGAGATGGAAATCCATTCGATCGTGCCTACGCGACCGAGCGCTCTACGATGGAGCCCTTGATCGAGGTGTTCCAGCACAAGGGCGACTCGGAATGCGCTCCAGGTCAGACCATCTCGGACGAGCTTTGCGGCTTTGAAAAGATCCCATTCAACAACTTCCGTGGTTCAGTGCTCGGTCAGCCGGCCGATCCAATGCCACAGGACTTCGTGCGCGCGGCCTACGGCGAAGGGATGAAGGTGCAGAACCAAGTGGGGGCAAACCCCTTCAAATACGGACTCGTCGCAAGCACTGACACCCACATACCCGCCCCGGGCGGTGTCAGTGAGTTTGAGTTTCAGGGCCACACGGCTCTTGATGAGCCGCCTCCTGGGCCGATCGAACCGCGCCTGTGGACCAACCCTGCTGGGTTGGCGGGGGTCTGGGCCGAAGAGAACAGCCGAGAGGCGATTTTCGCGGCCTTGAAGCGCCGAGAGACCTTCGCGACGAGCGGCCCTCGCATCGTGGTCCGGTTCTTTGGAGGCTGGGACTATCCCGACGACCTGTGCGACCAGCTGAACGTCGAAGAGACCGGGTATCAACGAGGCGTTTCGATGGGGGGTGATCTACCCGCGCGTTCCGGCAGCGGGCCGGAGTTTCTTCTTTGGGCGCTTCAAGACCCGGGGACAGCCGATCACCCAGGCACGCCGCTGCAACGGATCCAGATCATCAAAGGCTGGCTCGACGAAGCTGGGGAATACCAGGTCAACGTCATCGATGTGGCTGGCGATGCGAACAACGGGGCCAGCGTGGATCTAACCACTTGCGAGGCGGATGAGGGCAGTGGCGGGTTCTCGTCGCTTTGCAGCCTATGGTCGGATCCGAGCTTCGATCCCAACACTCCCGCCATCTACTACGCCCGCGTGGTCGAGAACCCGACCTGCAGATGGTCCGTTCGTCAATGCTTGGCGGGTGGTGTGGACTGCGACAACCCTTCGACGATCACCGAGGGCTACGAAGACTGCTGTGAGCCCGAGCACAACACTTCCATCCAAGAGCGCGCTTGGACATCGCCGATTTGGTACACCCCGCCCGCACCCTAGACCACGGACGGCCGGCAATAGGAGCCTACCTGGCCAGCTTTTTGAGTCATCATTTGAACTTGAAGAAACCTCAGTTTTCAGATACCTAGCTCGAGTGTACTTGGTGGCGAGTGCACGCCCATGGGAGTTGATCAATGCGTAGTCCATCCACGTTGGTCCTCACGGCAGCCGTCGCGGCTTCATCATTCTTACTCGGCAGCGGTGGTTGCGAGTCCTCGTCGACCACCGCAGCTCCAGACGACCCCTTCGAGGGGTTGGAGTTTGCACCTCCTCCCTGGCAGCGAACCGAGGAGCGTGAGACCTGCGAGAGCTATGACGGGCTTCGCCGACCTTATTTCGGAGAGCAGCACATCCACACGTCATTGTCCTTCGACGCCTATGGGCGCGGGACCCGGGGCGGCCCGCGGGAGGCATACGACTTCGCCAAAGGAATGGAGATCGGCCTTCCCGATGAAAACGGCGGCCAGACGCGTACCGGCTCGATCGATCGACCGCTCGATTGGCTGATGGTGGCTGACCACGCCGAGTTCTTCGGTGAGCTTCGAGAATGCATCACCGATTCGAGCGGTGCGTTCGACGAACGTATATGCGAAGCATCGCGGGACCCATTTGGAAACAGCCGTCTGCTTTGGGGCCTTGCGCCAGCGGATGCGAGCACCACGCCGGCAACGATCAAGCGGCCGGACCTTTGCAGCCTTCCCGGAGTCGATTGCGACGCCTCGGTCGTGTCGGTATGGCAGGAAACCCAGGCGGCCGCGGAGGAAGCGTACGACCGTACGGCGACCTGTTCGTTTACCGCGTTTATCGGGTACGAGCACACCGGCGATCTCGCCGAACCGATCGTCACGGACTTCCCGTACACGGCAAGCGTTCATCGCAACTTGATGTTCCGCAACGAAGTGGTGCCCGAGCGACCCGAAAGCGCCGTTGATTCGGCCATTGCCGATCAAGCCGTGACGCCTCCGACCGGCGACCCAGTAGACACCATCCGAGGGATCGACCTCCAGCTATGGGATTACATGGAGCAGGAGTGCAACGACGCCGATGATCTGTGCGAGGTTCTGGCGATTCCCCACAACTCCAATCTTTCCGCAGGCGTGCTGTGGGTCGATCCGCAGACGCGAGAGGAGGCCGAACGACGAAGGCGGAACGAGCCCGTCGTGGAAATCATGCAGCAAAAGGGCGCATCCGAATGCCGCTACGATCGTTTGGTGGCGCGGGGGTTCGCACCGCCGACGAGCTTTGTGCCTTCGAACAACAAACCGAACGCTCCACGAACAACCGTGGGGCGGACCTTCCGGTCGGCGAGTATTTCCCACGAAACCATGTTCGCAATGCGCTCAAAGATGGGATGGTGTTCGAGGAGATGCTGGGGGTGAACCCCTTCGAGCTCGGGGTCGTCGCGAGCACGGATAACCACAACTCGGCGTCGGGCAACACCACTGAAGACGAGAACTGGACTGGAATGCGCGGTGCCGGGGACGCGACGCCCGAGACACGGATCTCTTTCAACAACGTTGTCGAGCGAAGTCCGGGCGGTCTAGCGGTGGCATGGGCTGAGGAGAACTCCCGCGATTCGATCTTCAAGGCGTTCGCTCGCCGCGAAGTGTACGGCACCAGCGGGCACCGACCGTACCTCCGGTTCTTTGCTGGCGATCTTGACCAGGACCTATGTGACCGCCCCGATCTCGTCGAGTCGGCGTATCGACAGGGTGTGCCGATGGGTAGCGTCATTGGCGCGGCGCGCGACGGGCAAAGCCCGCGATTTCTGGTCCACGCCATGAAAGATCCTGGCGGCGGGAACCTGCCGGGCACCGACCTACAGCGGGTTCAAATCATCAAGGGGTGGGTCGACAGCGAAGGGCAGACCCAAGAGCAGGTTTTCGAAGTTGCCGGTGATCCAGGCAACGGCGCTAGCGTGAACCCCGATAATTGCCAACCCACGGGAGCCGGCTTTGCAGATCTGTGCGCAGTCTGGGAGGACCCGAGCTTCGATTCGGACCAGCGTGCCTTCTATTACGTGCGCGTGTTGGACAACCCGACTTGCCGGTGGTCCACACTGACTTGCCAGAGCCTCGGGGTAAACCCCTTCTCACCGACCTGCGAGGAGGACGCCGCTGCATCGGGCTCGAATCTGGCAAACTGCTGCATCGCGGAGGAAGACGAACCGTTCTTTTCGCCCATAGTCCAGGAGCGCGCCTGGTCTTCGCCGGTCTGGTACAAGCCGGACTCGATTGCCCGCGTTTCCGGCGAGCTCGTTCGGAGCGACGAGGGCGACAGCCTCGACATCCAGGTTCACGTTCGCACGCTCCCCAATTCGTTCGACCCGGCAACGAGCGAAGTGAGCCTGCGCATTTCGGACAACGACGACATCTATGCGGTCACACTTCCCGCCGGGAGCCTGACGGAGTCAGGGATGGGTCAATATGCATTCAACGATGGGTCGGGGGAGCTGAACGGACTCCGTGAGGTTTCCCTGACCATGGGCCCAGACGAAACGACCGTTCGCTTTGTCGGCAATGGGATGAGCCTGGCGAACGCCCAGCTCAAAGATCATTTCATTGGGGTCGAGGTGTCCTTCGGCAACCACATGACCCGCCTGTCGACGCTTTGGACCAGCGACGAAATGAGCACGCTTCAGCCATGAAAAACTTGGTCAAGTCTCCGCTGTTTCATTTCTTTGTCGCCGGCGCGGTCATCTATTCTCTAGTTCCCGAAGAACGCCCGGTGATCGTCGTATCGGACCCAGCGGAGATCGACGAGGAGATTCTCATTCACGAGGCGCGGAGGCTTGGCCTTCTCGACGATCCCGTCGTCTCGGAGCGGTTAGCGAGGATCGGCCGCTTTGTCGCGGATCACGAGTGCGAGGACGCCGAGGAGGCGGAGGCGATCGCCCGGGAGCTCAAGCTCGATCGAGAGGACTTGGTCATTCGGAGATACCTCACGGAGATGATCAAGCTCGCGATCGCCGCTGAATCGGATCGGGTGCTCCCCACCGAAGCGGAGCTGGAGACCCACCTCAACAAGCATGCGGATCGCTTTCGAGTCACCCATAGGCTCGAGCTCACCCACGTGTTCGTGAGCTCGCGCCATGGAAGCGACATGAGCGCGCGGGCCGAAGCGCTTCGTGCTCAGCTCGTCGACCAAGGTCCAGCGATCGCAAAGGAGTTGAGCGACCCCTTCGCCCGGCCTAACGAAATCACCGTTTCACTTGCCGACCTCGGACGGATCTTTGGTACCGAGTTCAGAGAAGCGCTCGATATCGGGGCCCGCCAAGCCTGGCAAGGGCCGATACCGTCGACATACGGGCTGCATTGGGTTTGGATCGGTCGACGAATTCCCGCCCGTCTTCCCGAGGTTTCCGAGATTCGAGGACAGCTTCTTCATCACTATCGCCGAGTCCAGCGAGAAGAGCACCTTCGGCAACGCCTCGCCGGGCTCCGAACCAGATACGAAATCGTCACAGGTGGGGATGAAGGGTAACTCCGATGAACTGGTTGCGATGTCTTGGGATCGTTTGCAGCGTGTGCTCCCTGGTGGCCTGCACCAGCAGTGAACAGACCGACACCGTGCCATCTGGCCGTTGTGACGCCTTCGATCCGCTTCGCGTGCCGCTCTTTGGTGACACCCATATCCACACGGCGCTCTCCTTAGACGCGAACGTGCGCGGCACGAGGCTCGATCCCGCGGGGGCTTACCGTTACGCCAAGGGAGAGAGCATAGGCATTCAGCCATACGACGATGAGGGCGTTGCCCAGAGAACCATCCAGCGAAGTCGACCTCTCGACTTTGTGGTGGTCTCCGATCATGCCGAGTGGCTAGGCGCCATCGTCGCATGCTCGGAACCTTCGAACCCAGCCTTCTCGACTTCCGATTGTGCGCTCTACCGCTCGGATCCGGTCGCATCTTACAATACACTCGGTCTCTTCGAGCTCCAGCCGCAGGATGGTGCGACTTATCCGGAGCTCTGCGGCGCCGAAGGGCGCGACTGCATCGAAGCCGGCCTCGACGTCTGGCGGGAATCGCAGCAGGCCGCGGAGGCCGCCAACGACAGCACCTCGGCATGCGAGTTCACCGCCTTCATCGGCTATGAATGGACCGCGACACCGCGCGCAAACAATCTGCACCGAAACATCGTGTTCCGCAATGACATCGTCCCCGAGCAAACGGTGAGTTACTTCGACGAAGGATACCTAGAAGGGCTCTGGGAGCGGCTCCGGGAAAGCTGCATCGATGCGGATACTGGATGCGATGTGTTGACGATTCCGCACAACCCGAATCTGAGCTCCGGGATCTTCTTCGACCCGATCGGCCGAAGTGGGAATGCCATCGACTCCGCGTACGCCGAAGAACGAGAGTTCATGGAACCGCTCATCGAAATTTACCAGCACAAAGGCGACTCCGAATGCCTGCCGGGCGAGACGATCTCCGATGAGCTCTGCGGCTTCGAAAAGCTGCCCTTTGCAAACTTCGCGGACGAAACCCTGGGGATCTTCCGCGAGCCTTCGCCGCAGGGTTTCGTGCGTGCGGCGTTGGGGGAGGGCATGAAGCTCCAATCGAGCCTTGGGACCAATCCCTTCAAGCACGGAATCGTTGCCAGCACCGACACCCACATTTCCGCCCCGGGCCACGTCGCGGAACGAACGTATGCGGGGCATGGGAACTTCCAAGGGGCCACGGCGACGGAGCTTCCTCCTGGGCTCGTCGATACCCCGTATCGCAGCCCGGGAGGCCTGGCAGTTGTTTGGGCTGAGGAGAACTCGCGAGACGCGATCTTTCGCGCCATGCGCAGAAGGGAAGCCTACGGGACCAGTGGACCGCACATCGTCGTCCGATTTTTCGGCGGATGGGGGTACGACTCGGAGATCTGTGACGACCCCAGCTTCGCCGAACGAGGATACGAAGGGGGCGTGCCCATGGGAGGGGACCTTCCGGCGCCTCCGAACGAAACGTCGGCGCCTACCTTTGCGGTCTTCGCCTCCCAGGACCAAGGCGGTGGCGATGATCCCGGAACACCGCTTCAACGCGTCCAGATTGTGAAGGGCTGGTTGGATGGTGGGGAGCTTCGGGTCTCGGTGTTCGATGTCGCCGGAGATTCAGACAACGGCGCCGATGTCGATCTCGCAACGTGCGAGCCTCAACCCGGGGCGGGCGGTTTTTCGAGCCTGTGCTCCACTTGGACAGATCCCGATTTCGATCCCACTAGCCCAGCGTACTACTACGCGCGCGTGCTCGAAAACCCCACCTGCCGATGGACAACCCACGCATGTGTCGCCGCACAAGTGGACTGCAGCGATGTCGAAGCGATCCCCGAAGGCTTCGAGCCTTGTTGTGAGCCGCGAGTGCCGAAGACGATCCAAGAGCGCGCCTGGACCTCGCCAGTCTGGTACACGCCGGCCTAGGTGTCGGCCGCGGCTTGCGCATTCGGGGTAGTAAAACCCCTCGTGAACGCGCGCGATTCACCCCATTGAATCGACCGCGGGCCCGAGCGTCTATCTCCCTAGAGAGAGGGTTTTCGCCATGCGACTTACGATAAATCCACGCTTTACCATGTTGTTGTTCGCGCTTTGCGCGTCGTTTCTTTCGGGCTGTATTTTGGTCGGGGAATACGACGATCACTACTACGAGCCTCCTTTGGAATCGCCCATCTATGGCGTCTGCTACGACAATATCGACTGCTTTGCGGGTCTGTACTGCGAGGAGCTGGCGTTGCCGGCGGATCCCTACACCTATCTCGTCAACGCGATCTGCACGGTCGGCTGCTACGACGACCTCGACTGTCCCTTTTCGGAATTCAACGGGCTACCCGGCGCCTGCGTGGACCACGCCTTCCTTGGAGGCCCGATCACATCGCGGGTTTGCGTGGAGCGCTGCGAGTTCGACGGCGATTGTGACGTGGCGGCCGGGTTCGGGTGCGAGTTCGTTGCCGGAAATAGGCTCTGCGTTCCCATCCGATGAGCCGATTCCAGTCGACCCCACGATAGCCGCTCCACGATAGCCGCTCCATGATAGCCTTCCCAACCAGGAGGGCTTCATGGCAACGGTAATGATCACGGGCGCGAACAAGGGAATCGGTCTCGAGCTCAGCCGGCAGCTCCGTGCGCGCGGCGACGAAGTGATCGCCCTTTGCCGCACACCCGGCCCCGAGCTCGAGGCGCTCGGCGTTCGCTCGTTCGAAGGGGTGGATGTGACCGACCGAGCCGCGCTCGAAGCGGTGTCGCGAGACCTTGGCGACACGCGAATCGACATTCTGATCAACAACGCTGGGATCTTCACCGAGGAGTCTTTCGATGACCTCGACTTCGATCGGATCCGCAAGCAGTTCGAGGTGAACGCCCTGGGCGCATTGCTGGTCACCTCGACTATCCAACACCACCTCGAACGGGGCTCCAAGGTCATCCTCATCACCAGCCGGATGGGGTCGATCGGCGACAACGGGTCAGGGAGCTACTACGGGTATCGAATGTCGAAGGCGGCCTTGAACATGGCCGGCGCCAACCTCGCGCACGACTTCCGAGCCAAAGGCATTCCGGTCGCAATTCTGCACCCCGGTCTCGTCGCCACGGATATGACCGGACGCCACGGCATCCCTGTCGAGGAAGCCGCCAGGGGCTTGGTAGAACGCATCGACAAGCTAACGCTCCAAGACTCGGGCGGCTTCTGGCACGCCAACGGCGAGCGGCTCCCCTGGTAGTCGGTCTGCCAGCGACAGTGTCAGTGTCAGTGACAGTGCCAGCGACAGCGTCCGTGCCAGTGTCAGTGACAGTGCCAGCGACAGCGCCAGTGCCAGTGTCAGTGTCAGTGACATTGCCAGCGACAGTGTCAGTGCTGGCGTCCCCGCGTCAGTGCGGCCTTTCCCTCGTTGCGAACCAGCTCCGGTATTTCTCCATTCGCCTTTGTTGGGCTTCGGGTGCTCGACGCTGGCATGTTGCGCGCTCGGCGGTCCCTTCCGACGCGCCCCAGCGGATCTCTGCGCAGTCGTTCGGGTTGTAGGCCATCTCCATTGCAGAGGTCCGGTCGAGGAGGTCTCCGAGGGTCAACTCCCAGGTGCTTCCATCGGATCTCGTGTATTGGAACGTTCTCTTGCCGAGCTCCTCCGCGAGGGTTTTCTCGACCTGCGCGACTACCGCGTCCCGCTGGCTGTCTCGGATTCCGAAGCGACCGGGGTGGGCTTCAACCGTGTCCGCGAATGAAGTGACGGCGTCGATGCTGATCAGGAGACGCATGTCCCGGGAGGGGGTCGAGTAATCCTCCCAGGGGCCCGAGGTCAGGAACAGGGCTGCACCGGACGGCATGTCGATCGTGGCGTAGCCTTCGGCCTCCATGAAGTCTTCGCCGTTTTGGACCGAGCTCAGACGCCGCTGGACCGACTCCTCGAGGGCATCGACCAGGCTCGTTTGCATCCGAACCGGGTCGAGCGCTCGGGGATTGATCATGCCCTCCATCGCGTCGTAGAAGTCGTCGGCTGTCCCCCGGTATTGCGCGTCCGACCAAGCCTTTGTGCCGTTGGCGTTTCGAAGCTGGGTGTTGTTTGCGACTTGAACCGCCCCAAGCTCGCGGTCGAGGACGACCGGACGCCATCGTTTGAAACCCGCGCCGACGGTGTCGGTTTTGGGCGTGAACAAAAACGACCCCCGCCAGAAGCGACGCCGGCCAACCGTCCCATCGGGCTGGGCATCGGCTCCGATCAACACCCCGTAGTCTTTGACTCCCTGAGGCTTCCAACGTGCGACCACCAACACGTGGCCGTACGGGTCGGCGAACACCGTTCCCGGCCGGATCGCCGTCCGGCTCAGGCGCACGGGATAAAAGTCGGTGGCCTCCTCGGTCGGGCGTGTGCGCGGGCTCGACGAGTGCACCGTGTTCGCGACACGGCGTATGAATCGACGAAAGGCGCCAACGTCGGTCGCAGCTTCTTCGGGGTCGAGGTTGCTGAAGACCGCAGGTTCACACACCGGAGGCCGGTTTTTTCGTCCGCGGCTGCATGCGCGGTAGGCGAATGGAAGCCCAAGTTTCCAGGCGAAGTACCCCCGTAGGAAGTAGGGCAGGTCGGCGCAGTCTGGTTCGAGAGAGAGCCTGGCGTCTTCGCCCTGGAGACGATAATCGTAGAGGAGATTTCGTGCCGGCTCACCGATGACCTCTTGCAGCCTCGTCCAGGTCACGTCCTCGGCCACGGGATCGCGAAACAGTTGTTCGATGAATGCCGAGTAGAGGTTTTCGGTGCTTCGGTTCCACTGCCTTGTCGTGGCCCACGCGGGGCCGGTGGGCTCGCGTCGAGTTGCCCGGGGAGCGCGGGCGGCAACTGTGAACTCACGACATGCGAGTGTCCGCTCCCCCTCACCCAGCACCGCGGTCCACTTTCCTGGTGTCGGCGCCGCGACCTCGACGAAGCGGCTAAATGGGGGCCCATCGAGCAGTTGCTCTTTGGCGTCGACCCGCTCGCCATCCGGCCCATAGAGAACGAGGGTGACGATCCCAGGGTCTCGCTCGCTCGTGGCGATCACGCGAAGGGGTTGCGCGGCGTGCGGTCGTCGCGGCGAAGGAAAGATCGCATTGCGTTGCGAGTCGCTGCATGTGCCCTCCGGTTGGACAGCCGGCACGGTTGGCCGAATCACCGCGTTGGCCGCAAGGGCGGGCCCGGGTGTGCGTCCGATCAAGGTGATCTCCGTGATTCGGCTGAGGAAATCGGTGCGTGAGCTCCCCTCGCCAAGGGAGAGGTCGCTGATCGCAACCCGGTCGACTCGATTGACCGTTTCGAGCTCGGTCCCTTCGCAGGGTGTGAGGTACTCGGAGAAGGCGTGCATCGCCATCGGCACGCCGTCGTCTGTCGTTCCGAGGTACATCATGATGTGCCCCGGAAAATGAAGCAGTGCGATCCCTCGCCGAGCCGCGGCTTCGATCAAGAGACGTTTCTCGTTGAGGTCTTGCACTTCCGAGACATCGACCAAGAACGTGCCGGCCTTGGCCTGCCGTGCGCTGTGTCGTGGAAGATCGATGCCGAATCGGCCGAAGAGCTCGAGCAGAAACCGGGAGCAATCATAGCCTCCTCCCTTTCCACCCCAACCATAGGGGGAGCCGAGCAGCGAAAACGCCTCGGTCAAAAGGGCGCGGCGCGTGAACGGCTGCAGATCGGGCGGGCGGAGCTCCTGCTCTAGAGACTCGACCGAGAGCGGTTCCGACAGATCCTCGTCGTCCACCCAGCCGAGTGCATAGGACGTTCGTGCGAGATAGACGTCGTCCGTCCAGCGAGCGAGAAGCTGAACGACCTCGCCAGGGCGAATGGTGCTGCATCGGTTGCGGTCGAAATCGATGTCGACCGGTGCGTGGTAGAGTGCTTCGGGGTGTGGTGCGCACCTTAGGGGCTTGAGGGCTTTGGCGAGCCGCCATTGTTGCAGCCATTCGAGGGGCTCGGGCGGCTCGAACGCAGACAACTCCTTTGCCCCAAGCGCTTTGCCTTTTGCATCGACCAAGGCGCCGTCGTTCAGCTTCGCGAGGAGATAGTCGAGTCGCCCGTTGAATTGAGCCAGAAGCGCCGTCTCGTCTAGGGGCGCTGAGAGGTCGGCCTGTCCAAGCGGCTCTCCGTCGACCGGCGCCTGCAGGGCGAGGTCATGCCTTTGGATTTCTTCGGGGACGAGAAGCGGCGTGTCGAGATCTCCGTACGCTTCAGCACGCGTCAGCCAATACTCGAGCTGTTGGTGCTCGGGCGCCACATTGAGGAGCGGTGGCTCGACCCGACGTACCTCCGGGCAGCTCGGGTCTCGTTGGGTTGTCCCGGTGGAGCCACCGCGGCAGCTCGCGCCAAAAAAGCAGACCACGGCCGAGAGAGCCGCGAGTCTCGTCATGTTGGCGCAAGCATCCATCGGACCACTTGGTCGTCGACCGTACCCCTGCTGCCTATACCGAGGTCCACTTTCTGAGGAAAGCCGACGTGTCCTCCTTGGTTGGTGATAACACGTCGGAGGGTCGTCCCCTTGCCGAGCCAAGGGCGCACCGTATCGATCAGCACCATCGGATCTCGTTCGGCGGCCACGAAAAGCGTTGGAGTTCTGATGTCGCCTAGGATCGTGCACGCGCTCGTCTTGGCCCAATAGTCCTGGGCTCCCCCAAACCCGTGGCGGGGCGAAATCACTTGTTCGTCCCACTGCTCGATCGTGTTGATGCGCATGGCCCTGCCAACAGAAAGTGGGACATCTCTTCGAGCGGCGACCTCTCGGTAGATCTCCTTGAGCCCGCGCAGCATGTGACGTCGATAGAAGAAGCGATGCGGCTTGTCGATCGCGCGTGCGCCCTTCTCGAGATCGATCGGCGAGCAAACCGCTGCGGCGGCCCGAACGCGTGGGTCGGGATTCCCGGCGAGGTATCGGAGCACCATATTGCCCCCGAGGGAGTAGCCGAGCAGTAGAATGCGCGCGTAGCTCTTGAGTGCCGCGCTCCGAAGTGTAGCCTCGAGGTCATCTGTCAGGCCCGCGTGGTAGAAGTCCTCGCCGAGTCGATCGGCGCCCCGAAGATTGAGTCGCAGGCTATCGAGCCCCGCCCGTGCCGCCGCTTGGGCAGCCTTGACCGCGTAGTAGCTCGTCGCGCTCCCACCGAGCCCGTGCACGATCACGACGAGGGTATCGGAGGCTTCGGTCCGCGACAGCCGGCCCCGGAGGCTCAGGCTGCCCACCACCTCATCTTCGAGGCTCGTCTCCCATTTCGTCCACCGGGGCGCCTGCGGCGGCGCCAGCGAGTGGCGGAGAAACGGGGCGAGGGTCCAGAAATGACCCCGTAGGCTCATGAATCATTGGGCTGCAGCGCGCTCACGGCAGGTGCCTCGGTCGGTCTGTCATGCCAAGCGTAGAACGGGGGACGATCCTTGCAAATCGGCCGGTCGTCGTCGGAGCAGTAGATGCGAACGTGGAAATGACTGCGGTGCGGAGCACCGTGACGCGGCTGAGTGATCACGCGTTTGGCGCGCATCAGAAGCTCTGGGTTGGCGCGTTCCTTGAGGGCTTGTTGAAGTAGCCTGCGCTTTGCGGAGTTCGCGACGAAGATGTGCTGGACGTCGGTCGTCGGGTGGCTCAGCAAGGATTCTACGAGCGCCCAGTTGCGGGCAGTATCGAACTTGTAGAGCGCGCCCCACTGTCGACCGATCCCTTTGCCATTGAAGGGAACGAATACGTGGTTGTTCACCGGTGTCGACTTGCGATCGAGCATGTAGAAGCCGAGGTCCACGTCGCGACCGCTCTGGTGCGATTTGTGGGGAACGAACCGACCGCCACCAGCCCGAGAGAGGTCGCCCACCGTGAGGCGGGAGCGCGGGTAGCGGAACGCGACTTCATGTGCGGCGTATTCGATCAATCGGACCAACTCGCCGGTGCCGTACCGAGTGTTGATAGACCCGACTTTGACGGTGAGGTCTTTATCGTCGTTGATCCGCATTCCGAAGCGCAATAGCCCTCGGTTCGGATACCCCACCGACACGCTGGGATTGGGTTCCAAATCCGACGGTGAAATCCGACGTGGCATGCGCGAGATGCGTTCGAGATCCTCGTCGCTCGGTTCGGCGTGTGTCTCCGCATGATACGCCTCGCGAAGCGCTTGATCTCCGGTCATCGGCAGCTCCGCAAGCGCGAAAGTCCCCGAAAGCCACACGAGCGACATGGCGCTCAAAGCGCAAATCGACGGCACAAGCCTAGCGCGCTTCACCCTATCGATTTCCCGGCTGCCCATCGCTTGCGTCGCGCAGTGTGGCGCGAATCCCCCCAAATGCCAGTTTGACGGCTGGAAAAGTGAAAAGCCAACTGAGAGCCCGTTCAGCGTGTGTTTTGCGGGGGTTCATCCAAGGGCAGGTTGGCCCTGGGCCGCCTTTTGAATTGGCAGGTCATTGGGAGGTGGAGCCTGGGCACCCGCCAGATAGCGTGCGAAGAGCCACCAAATGACCCCGAGCCCCCATACGAGGCCAAGAACCACGCCGCCGTCGATAATCCCACGCCAGGGCTGGGGTAGGCTTCTCACCCACCAAATCAACAGGACCAATGCGCCGATGAAAACCCAGCTCACGGTCATCTGACGACGGGTCGAATGGAAGAGGCTCATGCAAAAAGGGAGCGCCAGGACGATCCAAAGCGGCCGGGGGTTCTGGCCGAGATACACCGCGCGGGAAACCACGCGTGGTGAAAAGCGCAGCTGAAACCCCCGATATCCCTCGAGATAGGCATTGGCCACGAGCCAGCCGATGTACAGCCCCTTTTGGCCAACGGTCATGAGCCCCTCGCGCCACGGCTCGATGGCCCACGGAGTCAAACTCCAAATCGCCCGCCCAAGCAAAAGCGACACCCAGGCAATTCCCCATGTGGCGATCAGCTTTTCCCGCGTTGAGCGCATAATCGGCGCGACGGTAGCAGCCCCGCCAGGGATGTCGACTTGCCCCAGGCAGGTCTCCACCTGCATGCTCCATTCTACTGAGGCACTCTTTGAACGACGCCGCTTACGACCTAAACGAAGAGGAGAGGGCCACGAGGCCAAAACGACCGGGGCTTCCCGTCGAGCCGCGACGGATTGTGGGGATTCTTGCCGCGCATCGTAAGGAGCTGCTTCGGGTCTTCATCGGCACGGCGGTGTTCGCTTTGGTCGCTTCGTTCTTCGTTCCGCGCACTTACGAGTCTTCAGCGCACGTCCTCTACGAGGGCACACCGATTCTCGATGAGGATTCCAGCAAGGACGATCCGAGTGCTTACCTCGACACAGCGCTCTCGCCGAGTCGGCTTCGTGAGGTTCGCGAGCGGTTGGGTTGGGATCATTCGTTGGAGGCACTTGAGGCCCAGTTGGCGGTAACACAAGAGGGCAAAACCTCGATGCTGATCACGGCCCAGGCAGCCACGGCCGAGGGTGCCCAGACGCTTGCACAAACGGTGCTCGACGTCTTCCTTGCGCAGCAGGCAAGCTTCAATGCGGAACGGCTCGAGGCACTTCGTGCAGAAACTGAGGTCGCGCTCGAGAGCGCGAAGGCGCGCCGTGCCGAGGCTCTCGAAGCGTTCGAGGCGTTTCAAGAAAAGAGCGGGAAGTCGGACTTGCTTCAGGATCAGGAGCGTCTTGTCCAACGGATCGGCCAGCTTCGTGCCAAGGCCGATACAGCAGCGGTCGAGGTAGCTGCCCAGACGGCCAGGATCGAGGAGCTCAAAAGGGCGCGCGAAGAGCTCCCTCGTCAAGTCGTAGCGACCGCGACGGTGGGGACCCCCGTGGATGCGCCACTGGCTCAGGCCCGGGCAGAGCTCGCGACGGCACGCGCGACATTGAGCGAAGAACATCCTCGCGTACAGGCGCTCCGACAGCGGGTCAGCAGCCTTCAGGCGCAGCGCAAATCCCAACCGAGTCAACGCAGCGAGCAGACAATGGCCTCCAACCCCGCTCGTGACGCCGTCGAAAAGGACCTTGCAACGACGCGAGCGGCCCTGGCTGCCGCCGAGGAACGTGAGGCGGCGCTCCGTGTGCTGATCAAGGCGGTCAAAGCCGAGTCGGATGCGCTGGCACCGGTCGCGGGGGAGGCGCGGCAAGTCGTGCAGGGCCTGGCAGCGGCAGAGCAGCGACTCAAGGACCTCACCGGTCGGTCCACGCGTCTACAGGATGCGGCAATTGGGCAGATGACTGGGTTTCGCGTCCTCTCCGCGCCTTCGCTTCCAGAGGACTCCAAACGGTCCAAGGCCAGCGTCCTGACGCTTGCGGTTTTGCCGATCCTGGTCGTGTTGGTCTTCGCGTTGGTGCTGTTGATAAGGGCACTACGGGCACTGGCCGTGGAGGCTCCGCGAGAGCTCGCTTGGTGGGGGAACGGGCCCGTGCTCGGGACGAGCGTTTGGCCACGCAACCCCGGTGCGCTGGACCTTTTCGTCGACGAGCTCGAAGATCATGGTGTGCATGGTGCGGGTCGAACCTTGGTTGTCCCCGCAACAGAGACCGAGCGAGAAATTGCGTGTGCCTTCGCGATTCGCTTGTCGGAGGCGCCTTGGCTTGCCGCCGCGATTCTCGACGTGGAAGAAAGGCCGTCTCATGTCGGCGCGGTCCCTTTGGTGACACCCGCTCGCAAGCCGCGGCTCACGCCACCGGCCAGGGCCCCAAAACGGCTTTCGTCGCACAACGTGCCATCGGCTTCCTCGAAACCGCCCGCTCGCCCCACCATCCAAGGCTTTGCGCCACCCACGTCGAAACCGCCGCCGAGGTCGCCGAAGTCCAAATGGAGCTCCGCTCCCCCGCCTATCCCTCGATCCAAGGGGGGACCAAGCGAGGCTGGCACACCGACCAAACCGCCGTCGTCGCGTCCGCCCCGCAAGCAAACCATCGTTGGGTTCCCTGCCGTGCGTGGCTCGGCTTGGTCACAACCGCAGACACCCACCGAACACAAGGCAGCTCCTGCACCTGGACGCGGCGTGGCGCGGGCAACTGTCCGGATGGTGATTCATCAAGGCGACCTCGATTCTGTGCACGGGGTGTCTCGATCGCCCGACCGTCGGGGAGCCGACGAGGAGGCGTTTCTCCTCACCCGACCCGTCGCGATGACGAGTGCCTCGACGCCTGAGAGCCCGCGTGACGCTCCTGCATCCCATGCGGTCATGCGTGCGGCCGTGCGTCTCCTCGGCAACGAGAACGACGAGGTCACGGGCCTCCGCCGCTCCGATCCCCCACTGGCTACCACAAGCGGGGACACCCCCGCCGTCGCCCTTGCATGGAATGGGCCGCTCAGCGGTCCCATCCTCCGTCGCGCGGCACGCCTCGCTCACCGTGTCTTGGTTGTCGTGTCGTCTGGGATGAATGTCATTGAGCTGACCCGTGTCACGACACGTCTTGGACGTGAAGATGGGGTGGGTTACGTGCTCGTGAATCTCCAGGACGCGTACATCGACCTCGAGGATCGCGTGGGGGACGTCGAGGCGTTCTGGGGCAGCGTCCAGCAAAGCGACAAGAGGCAACCGCGCGCCTCTTAGGCGCATGTTTGCGGCCCCAAGTCGTCTAGTCTATCTAGTTTGCGCGGTGACGGACGCCCAAGAAAAACCCAACGTCTTTGCCCCATCGACCAAGGCAGAATGGATTGCCAAGGTCGAAGCGGAGCTCAACGGAGCTTCGTATGACACTCTCGGTTCGGAGACGCTTGGGGGCGTCCCGCTCGAACCGCTCTACACTGCGGACGATCTCGCAGAGATAGACTCGGCCGGCTTCCCAGGAGTGTTCCCGTTCGTGCGGGGTGCGCGGCCCCTTGGCGGATGGAAAATCCGACAAGAGTACGACGATCCTCGGCTCACGGTCTGCAGCGAGAAGGTGCGCAAGGGTGTGGAGCACGGCGTTGAAGCGTTGTGGCTACGCCTTGGCCCTCGTCACGGGTGCCGCGTTCTAACAGTGGAAGATATCGACACCCTGCTTGCGCCGGTCGACCTGCGCACGACCTCGGTGTGCCTAGACGCTGGGTCGGACGCCCTTGCGGTCGCAGCCGGGCTCGTCGCGGTGGCAGAGCGACGTGAGATTGGCGCGGCTCAGCTTCACGCATGTTTCGGGTTGGATCCAATTGGGCTCCTCGCCGCGAACGGTGGGATCGAGGGCGGCATGCGCGCGCGTCTCGGCGAGCTTCGAGACCTCGGCGCCTGGTGCTCCGAGCATGCGCCGTTGGCGCGCGCGGTCTGCGTCTCGAGCGATGCTGTCCAAAATGGGGGTGCCAGCACCGTGCAGGAGCTTGCGGCTTCGATCGCCACCGGCGTTGAATATCTTCGGCAGCTGACCGATGCGGGGCTGAGCGTCGATCAGGCGGCGCGACAGATCTTCTTCAGCTATTCGATCTCGAGCGACTTCTTTGCCCAGATCGCCAAGCTTCGGGCGGCACGCTGGCTGTGGGCCCATGTCGTGGTTGCGTCTGGAGGCGAGCCCCGGTCCGGTGCGATGGAGATCCACGCCAGGACGTCGCGGTTCACCAAGACCCAGCGCGACCCGTGGGTCAACATGCTCCGGGCCACCGCCGAGTGTACGGCTGCGGTTCTCGGCGGCGCGCAGAGCGTGGCCACACTTCCCTTCGACGTCGCAATTGGGCCTCCAGGCGAGCTTGCGGAGCGGGTGGCCCGCAATACCCAGGTCGTGTTGCGCGAAGAGTCGCATCTCGATGCCGTTGCCGATCCGGCGGGTGGAAGCTGGTTCGTGGAGAAGCTCACGTTTGACCTCGGACGTGCCGCCTGGGAGGAGCTTCAGCGCATCGAGGCAGCGGGCGGCATCCTAAGGGCTATGGCAAGCGGGCGCTTGGCCGACCCAGTCCGCGAGGTCGCTCGGACGGCCCAAGGACGTGTCGCTACACGCAAGACCCCAATCGTTGGCGTCAGCGAGTTCCCGAATCTCCAAGAGGATTCCGTCGTGCGGGAGCCGGTCAGCGTCGAAGAGATCAGGCGCTCGTTCAAGGAGGCCCTCAATTCTCTCGATCTCGGCGCACACCGGGGCAAGCTCATCGCGATTGCTCACACGCTGCAAGCCGACAATCGGGCTCCGGGTGGGCTCATGGATGTCTGCGTCGGCGCCACCCTCTCCGGCGCCGACCTGCACAGCATCGCGACAGTGCTCCGGCACGGGCAACCGGACTTCCATGTCGAGCCCATAAGGCAGTGGCGTCAAGCAGAAGCGTGGGAACGTCTTCGTGACCGCACCGATCGCCATGTGGTCGAAGCCGGTTCGCGCCCGACCGCCTTCCTTGCGAATCTTGGCCCCATTCCCGCGCACAAAGCTCGGTCAAACTGGACGAGAAACCTCCTCGCGGCTGCAGGTGTCGAGGCCCTGACGAACGACGGGTTCGACGCGGCCAACGCGCTCGAGGCTGCGTTTGCCGATTCCGGGGCGGGCATGGCGGTCGTGTGTGGCAGCGACTCCGACTACGAGGAGCTCCTCGAGCCAGCGGTCGCTTCGCTCAAGGCCGCCGGCTGCCCTTTGGTTTTGGTTGCGGGGCGTCCGGGCGATCGAGAGTCCAGGCTTCGTGAGGCAGGCGTCAGTGATTTCATTTTCGTAGGCGCCGACGTGTTGCGGGTGATGCGTCAGGTCCTCGAGGCGTTGGGAGTCAAGCGATGAGCAGGATTCCCGACTTCAGCACCGTCGCTCTCGACGCCGTGGTTTCCGGCGAGTCGTCGGGGATCCGGGATTGGGCTTCGCTGGCCGGCGATCAAGCCAAGCGCGAGTGGAAGACCCCGGAAGGCATCGGGATCAAGCCCATGTACTCGGAGCGCGATCTCGAAGAGGTATCTCACCTCGCCACCGTGCCTGGCCTTCCGCCATTCGTGCGCGGTCCGTACTCGACGATGTACGTGCGTCGACCGTGGACGATTCGCCAGTACTCGGGGTTCTCCACCGCCGAGAAGAGCAATGCGTTCTATCGGCGGAATCTGGCGGCCGGCCAAAAAGGACTCTCGATCGCGTTCGATCTGGCAACGCACCGTGGGTACGACTCCGATCACCCGCGGGTCGTTGGCGACGTCGGCATGGCAGGGGTTGCCATAGACTCGATCAAGGACATGCGCATCCTCTTCGACGGCATTCCGCTCGACAAGATGAGTGTTTCGATGACGATGAACGGTGCGGTGCTTCCAGTCCTCGCTCTTTACGTTGTCGCCGCGGAAGAGCAGGGCGTTTCGCCAAAGCAACTCACGGGGACCATCCAGAACGACATCCTAAAGGAGTTCATGGTCCGCAATACGTACATCTATCCGCCGGGTCCCTCGATGCGGATCGTTGCCGACATTTTCAAGCATACCGCGCGTGAGATGCCTCGATTCAACAGCATTAGCGTGAGCGGCTACCACATGCAGGAAGCCGGGGCGACGCAAGATCTAGAGCTCGGATACACGTTGGCCGACGGTCTCGAGTACGTTCGTACGGGCTTGGCAGCGGGACTGGACATCGACCAGTTCGCGCCTCGCGTGAGCTTTTTTTGGGCGGTAGGCACCAATTTCTTCATGGAGATCGCAAAGCTTCGTGCGGGGCGGCTCCTGTGGTCGAAGTTGATTAACCAGTTCGAACCCAAGAACCCGAAGAGCATGACGCTCCGCACGCACTGCCAGACCTCGGGGTGGAGCCTGACCGCGCAAGATGTCTACAACAACGTTGCTCGGACATGCATCGAGGCGATGGCTGCAACCCAAGGGCACACCCAAAGCCTGCATACCAACTCTCTTGACGAGGCCATCGCCCTGCCCACCGATTTCAGTGCGCGGATTGCTCGCAACACCCAGCTCTACTTGCAGCTCGAAAGCGGAACTACGAACGTCATCGATCCTTGGGGTGGCAGCTACTATGTCGAGCGGTTGACCCACGAGCTCGCGCTCAAGGCGTGGGAGCACATCAAAGAGGTCGAGGAGCTCGGCGGCATGACGAAAGCCATCGAAGCCGGGCTGCCGAAGCTCCGTATCGAGGAGGCTGCTGCGCGAGCCCAAGCGCGGATCGATTCCGGGCAGCAAACGATCGTCGGCGTCAACAAGTACCGACTCGACCACGAGGATTCCCTCGAAGTCCTTAAGGTCGACAATACGGCGGTCCGAGAGGCCCAGCTCAAGCGGCTCAAAGAGCTCCGAAGCGAGCGGGACGAAGGGGTTTTGCGGACGAAACTTGAGGCTCTGACCAAGTCGGCTGAGACTGGGGACGGAAACCTACTCGAGCTGGCGATCGACGCCGCCAGGCATCGGGCTACGGTAGGAGAGATCAGCGACGCGCTCGAGAAGGTATACGGGCGCTATCAAGCGACGATTCGGAGTATCGAAGGCGTGTACCGAAGTGAAGCTGGAAAAGATGCGAAGGGCATCGATCGCGTGCGGTCGCGCAGTGACGCTTTCCTCGAGAAGCACGGGCGCCGCCCACGCATCCTGGTCGCCAAGATGGGCCAAGACGGCCACGACCGCGGTCAAAAAGTGATCGCGACGGCGTTTGCAGACCTCGGGTTTGACGTGGACATCGGCCCGCTTTTTCAAACCCCGGAGGAGACCGCCAAGCAATCGATCGAAAACGACGTGCATATCGTCGGGGCGAGCTCTTTGGCGGCAGGCCATTTGACCCTCGTGCCCCAACTCAAGGAAGCGCTTCGCGCCCTCGGACGCGATGACATCCTCGTAGTGGTTGGTGGCGTCATTCCACCCGAAGACCATGACGCGCTCTGGGACGCCGGTGCGGCAGCGATCTTCGGGCCGGGGACTGTGATCGCAGACGCCGCGATCGAGTTACTCGACCGACTTGATGCGCAGCTCGAGGCTTCGTGAAGCTACTCGACGTGAAGTCCTACGTAGACGGTGTGCGTAGCGGTGATCGCGCCATCCTGGCTCGCACCATCACGTTGATCGAAAGTGAGAAACCCAAGCACGCAGAGCTCGCGCAGGAGGTTCTGGAAACGCTCCTGCCGGACACTGGCGGCGCCTACCGCGTTGGAATCAGCGGCGTCCCCGGGTCTGGCAAAAGCACCTTCATTGATGCGCTTGGGACGATGCTCACCGGCGGCGGTCATCGCGTTGCGGTTTTAACCGTCGATCCGACCAGCAGCGTGAGCGGCGGGAGCATCTTAGGTGACAAGACCCGGATGTCGGTCCTCAGCGGCGATCCAAACGCCTTCATTCGCCCTTCTCCGACGAGCGGAACCCTGGGTGGAGTCACGAGGAAAACCCGAGAGACGATTCTGCTATGCGAGGCCGCCGGGTTCGACGTCGTGCTAGTCGAGACGGTCGGTGTGGGCCAGTCCGAGACGATCGTCGCAGGGATGGTCGACTTCTTTTTGGTGTTGATGATCGCCGGGGCCGGCGATGAGCTTCAGGGGATCAAACGTGGGATTCTCGAGGTTGCCGACATGCTCGCGATCAACAAAGCCGATGGCGACAACATTTCTCGTGCCACCCAAGCTCAGGCTTCCTATCAAAGCGCACTTCGACTCATGCGCCCCGGGAGTGAGCCGCCTGTGGTGACGTGCAGCGCGCTCGAAAAGACCGGCCTGAAAGAGCTATGGGGCGTCGCAACCGAACGCCGTGAACAGCTCGAGGCAAGCGGAGCGTTTCAACGCAAACGTCAAGAGCAGCAGGTCCGATGGATGTGGGACATGGTGGAGGACGGCTTGCGGAGTGCGCTTCGTGGTGATCGCGAGCTGCGCGCGCTGCTTGAACAACTCGAGAAGGCAGTTGCAGCAGGAACCGCAGCACCAAGTGCCGCCGCTGCCGAAGTTCTTCGACGGTTCGCCGAACGCGCGAACAAAGTACTCAAGCGCGGCTGAGCTCGTCGGGCGAGTCTTTTTCGTCGGTGGCTTTCGTGTTTGGGCGAGATGGCTTCGGCGTCGGTCCAAGAAGCTCGGCTATCCAGTGAAGCTCCTCGCTCTGCGCAAGAGAGTGCTTGACTATCATCGTCAGCGGGGCGGAGAGAAGTGCACCGACCGGACCGAGCAGCCAACCCCACACCACCATCGAAAGTAGAACCGCCAGCGCAGAGAGTCCTAGCGCCTGCCCCATCACCCTAGGTTCGAGCGCGCCGATCACGAGGTTGATACCGCCAAAACCTGCGGCGACCACCAAAGCCTGGCCGGGGCCGAGCTGGATGAGGGCAAGCAGAATGGCAGGAACCGCAGCGATGATTTGGCCGACGGTCGGAATGAAATTGAGGAGCGCGGCCAGAAGACCCCACAGAAGTGGAACGTCAAGCCCCTGCCACCAACACCAGATGAATACCAAGACGCCGGTGATCACACTCATCACAGTTTTGGCAACCAGGTAGGTATTGACCTCCCGAACGGTCGCTGAAAGGTCTTCGATTCGACTGGGTGATGCGATTCGCGCGAGCTTTTCCCGGATCCCTGTAACCTCGAAAAGCATGAACGCCACGATCAGCAAAACGAGAACGATCTGGGAAATCAGCGAAGCCGCCGACTGGGCGGTGGCGGTTGCTAGGTTCACCATCCACGTAGGCTCGGAGAAGTCGTAGATCGACTCGAGGTGGATCCCATGCGTTGCGAGCCATGCCTCGAACGCCTCCATTCGAGCTCCAAGGCTCGAAGCGTAGAAGGGGATCCGTTCCGTAAAAGTCGCGAGCGCGCCGGCGAGCGGGAAACCAAACGCCGCTGCTGCTGCAACATCCAACAAGAGGGCCATGCTCACGGCCAGCGTGCGCGACACCCCGTGGTCGCAGAGCCGAAGGACGATCGGTGCCGTGACGACCGAGATGAACACAGCCACCAAAACCGGCACGAGAAAGGGCGCAGCCAGCTTGATCCCCGCTCCGATCACGATGATCGAGGCGATGACCAGAACGACCCGTCCTTCTCTCGCGCTAGCCATTCCGGCAATGTAGCGCGGATTGCGATCAGTTGCGATCCAACAGCTCGAGTTGGTGCCCGTTGACCCTCAGCGAGGCCGCACCGTCAATGATCGACTGTAGCTCGTGGCCCACCAGCGTTTGCCGCCATCCTTTGGTCAGCCGTGACGCGTGGTTCAGCACGAGCTCGGTAACGTCTTCGCGCGTGCCAAGCACACTCATGTCGATCTTCTCCTCGCGTGCGCGTTGAGAAAGCCAGGCGAGACAAAGGGTGATCACTCCGTCGACTTGGGGGAGGTTCTCGGGCCTCTTAGGGGGGAGGCGCAGCTGAGCCTTCGGGAGCTCGATACCTCGTCGGATCGCAGCGAGAAGCGCGTCGTTATGCTTGAAGCGCTTCGGGTCGAAGTTTCTCACCCCGCGCAAGCCTCCGACGTCACGCGCAGGGCGTTGCGCAAGCGACAGCAGAGCCATATCCGACAGCACGGTTCGCGGCGGGCGGTTTTGACGCTCCGCCACTTGCTCTCGCCAGCTCGCCAGCTCTTGCGCGACGCTCCGGGCTCTGCCGCTGAGCTTGGACTTCCCGCGGAGCTTCCACCACAACGTGTCGGGGTCCGGACGTGAACGATCCCTCGTACGAAGGCGCTCGATTTCTTCTTCAGCCCACGATAGGCGCCCCGTGTCCTCGAGCCGTTCGATGAGAACTTTTCGCAGGTCGAGCAGATGGGCGACGTCGGACGCCGCATAGCGCTGTTCCGCGTCGGGTAGTGGCCGCCGGGTCCAGTCGGTCAGCTGCGCGCTCTTATCGAGACTCACTTCCAGCAAGTCCTCGACCAGTTTTCCGAGGGAAGTCGTGCGGTAGCCTGAGAACAGGGCCGCGACCTGAGTGTCGAAAATCCGCCTGGGAACGTCACCGCAAACCAACTGCAAGATCTCGAGGTCTTGGGAGCCGGCGTGCATGGTGCAGATCGCGTCGCTTTCGAAGGCGCGTTTCATCACTGCGACATCGACCGCCAGAGGATCGACTAACGCGATGCGCTCCCGGGTGGCGACCTGCACCAGCGCGAGTCGGGGGAGGTAGGTCCGTTCCCGGTGAAACTCGGTATCCAGTGCGTACGCATCTGCATCGACGAGCTCGTCGACCAGTCGGCCGAGGTCGCGCTGTCGTGCGATCCATTCGAAGCTCACGCCGTTACCTTAGCGCAATGAGACGGTGCTGTGACGTCATCGGCAATACCTCCGCCCGGGGTGCGGTTTGGCGCGCCATTGCTTTCGCCGATCAAGCCATCGTTCTACCTCGGGGTCGAGAGGTCCCGCCGCTTGGCGCGCTTCTTCGTGGCTCACGGTTTTCGTCTCCGCTCGATCGCGTTTTGGGAGCAACGGTCGGGTTTCGATTCCCAACGCAGCCAGCGCTCTTCTTCGCCACGGGTAAATCGGGAGTGAATCCCTGCATCCTGCCTCGATGTCATCTGGGGAGCAGTAAAAGCGAAAATGAAAATGGTCATCGTGTGGGTACTCCGGTTGGCAGGTCATGTCTGCGAACCGGGCCACAGTCGATTCGGGGGCGCCTCGCTCACGGGCGTGCGAGAGCAGCAACGACCGCAAATGCTCGGCCAAGTAGATCGCCTGGAGATTGGCGGCGCTGTCCTCGATGAGCGCTCGGACGAATCGCCAGGTGCGCGGCACGTCGAGACGCAGGGCTACGTCGTCAGACGGGTCCGCGAGGTCTCGAAAATCCACGGCCGCGCCACTTGGATCGAAGAATGCCCCGACGCTCTCGATCGGTGCTCCATCGGGGCCGAGCTGATAGAAGAACACGTCGACGTCCCGTCCATTCTGATGAGAGCTGTGATGGGGGATCGGTCCACCCCGTTGGTAGCTCAAGTCGTTGATGGTCACCGGCAGACCGCCGAGTTCTTCGTCGACGATGCGGCCCGCATTGACGAGCGCTCGAACTACCTCGACCGTGCCGTATCGAGCCGCGGGGTCGCGTTTCGGATTGAACCGCAGCCCCCGAGCAGAAAGGGGCAAGGGCACCCCGCCAACCAACGATCCGTCGTTCGGGTTCCGTAGCGAGGTGGAGGAGAGAGAGCCCCAATCGATTTCGGTGGCATCGCTCGACGTGTCTGTCGTGGAGGAAGGCGTGTCGGGTGGGAGTGGCCCGCCTTGTTCTGCTCGCATGGTTTCTGGAGGGCGCGCTTCGCGACAGCCCGAGAGAGACACCAGGCACAAAAGCAGGGCCGCGGCGAGCGTCCGGCACCTCATTTAGCGTGCGACGAATGAATGACCGACCCGAGCACGTGTCCGGCCATTTGGACGAGAAGCTCGAGGAAGGCATCGGGCTCGAGCTCTTGTGTTTGCAGCCAATCGAGGGTCGAGGCTTCGAGAAAGCCGATCCAGCCGCGCAATCGGAGACGCGTTGGCGGATCGTCGACGACGCCAAACCGCGCCAACCGGGTCAGCATTCTTTGGACCAACGCCTGCCTTGTGCCTTCGAGAATCCCTGCCACTTCGGGATCTGATCCGACGCCGCCCTGCATGAGGAACAGGTACTCGGCACGGCGGCGAGAAACGTACTTGAGAAAGGCGCGGAGCACTTCTCGCACGCCTTCGGGGTCAGGCTCGGCGCCGATGCCGTGCTTGTCGATGTCGGTTTCTTCGCGGAGCTGGTCGGCGGCCGCTCTGACCGCGGCGACGTAGAACGCCCGCTTGCTGGGGAAGTAGTGGTACAGCAACCCCTTTGAGATCCCGGCCCGCCTCGCGATCTCGTCGATCGACAGATCGTCATAAGTTTGGCTTGCGAACAGCTCGAGGCCCAGCTCGAGGAGTTGCTGGCGACGAATGTCCACTTGAAGTCGTGTTCGAGCCGGTTGCATGAGCGCCGCGGAGTATAGCACCCCCGAACATTTGCGTTTTCGGGTGCAATTTCACATGCTGCGCGGGTGCGCGAAGCCCTACAGCGCGTCATCGATGACGTTCTCAATCCGCTCCTTCAAGGCGATGCAAGTACGATCGAGCTCCTGACGGTCGATGAGAACGAAGTCGTCGTGCAGGTGACCGGGCGCGCCGCGTTTGGCGTCGGCGCCGAATACGTACGTACGGGCGTTATCGAACCGGCGCTTCGGAAGGTGGTCGGGGATGAATGTGCGATTCGAATCAAGAAGACGATACCGAAGGCGAAGCGCAATTCGTGATCATGCGAGGTGTCGGCGGCGAGGCGACTAGCGTCCTTTGAAGTTGCCTTCACGGCGCTCGAGGAAGGAGCGCACGCCTTCTTCCGCATCCTCGGTGTCCATGAGCCCGCGAGCGATCGTCAGAAGCTCGTCGATGGCGGCTTGGGTGCCCTTCAACTGTGCAGTGCGCGCTGACCGAATCGTCGCGTAAACCCCAAGTGGCGCGCGCTTTGCGACAGTCTGTGCGATCTCAATGGCTCTGGCACGCAACTGGTCGGCCTCCACGACTTCCTGAACCAGCCCGATGCGCAAGGCCTCCGCAGCATCGAACCGGTCGCCGGTGAGAAGCCAGCGCATGGCGTTGCCCCAGCCAGCCACCTCCGGAAGTCGTATTGTCGCACCGCCAAACGGAAAGATCCCTCGGTTGATCTCGATCTGCCCGAAACGGGTTCCCTCGGCCGCGAGTCGAATGTCCGCCCCGAGGAGCAGCTCGATGCCAAGTGTGAGACACCAGCCTTGGGCCGCCATGACCAACGGCTTGGTCCGCTTGGGGTCGTGCAAGCTCAAGGGGTCGATGCTGTCCCGCGGAAACAGCGCTTCGCCTTCTCGCACCGCAGGCCCCACTTCCGCGAGGTCGAGACCGGCCGTGAAGTTGTCGCCATTGGCATAGAGCACCGCGCACCGCAGCTCGGGGTCTGCCTCATATTCTGTGATGGCGTTGCTGAGCTCTCTTAGCATCTGAAGATCGAACGCGTTCATCTTGTCCGCGCGGTCCAGTACGATGTGCAGCACGTGGCCATCGCGCTCGGTGGCAATGCGAGGTGAGTCGGTCATGGCAGGCGATCGTTGTCGACTTGCGACGCTGCCGCAACCGGGTTGGCTTGAGAAGGTTCGAACACGACTGCTGTACCGTAAGCCAACACCTCGATCGTCCCGAGGCCTTCATCACCGGAGGTGCTTGAAATCGTCGAGGTCTCGAGGCGAATGTTGATGAAGGCGTCAGCTTTGGGCTGGGATTCCTTCATCCGTAGAACCGCCTCGCGACGTGCGCGGTCGATGAGCGACGCGTAAGAGCGAAGCTCACCTCCGACGAGCATTCGAAAGCCACTTAGGAAGCGTTTGAAATAGTCGACGGACACGACGACCGACCCGACTGCCAGCTCCGCGCTACGAACAGATGGGCGTGCGTTCGACCGCTTTGTCGAAAGCGCTGGTTGGCCTCGAAATCTTGCTTCACGCGCCTCGATGCTTTTGTAATGGCTTCGTTCGAGGCCCGCTCCCACGAATCTCCCAATGAAGATGAGTAGAACCGGGATGCCCAGGGTGATGACCAGCTCGATCGGACTCATGCTCACTCCACCAGCACTGCTGTCCCATACGCAAGGATCTCCGAGGCGCCTTGAGCCACAGAAGATGTCGTAAACCGAACGTTGACAACCGCGTTTGCGCCAAGCTCGCGAGCTTGTGCGATCATTCTGCTCGTTGCCTCCGCACGACTCTCTTGCAGTAGCTCGGTGTAGCCCTTGAGCTCTCCGCCGACGATGTTCTTCAGGCCCGCCGCGAAGTCACGGCCGAAGTGTTTGGCCCGAATGGTGCTTCCCTGTACGAGCCCGAAGTGCTGAAGGATGCGCCGATCGGGCACGCTGTCGATGTTGGTCAGGATCATGCTGCCCCTTTGACGGTGCTTGTACCGTGTCCGCGTCGTCTTAGCATCTTTCGAGACGGCGCGATTGGTGCTATGGGTCCGCCGTGAGACTCTGCGTCATCGGCACTGGGTACGTTGGGCTGGTCACAGGTACGTGCTTTGCTGCGACCGGCCAACGGGTGATTTGCGTCGATAGAGACGCGTCCAAGATCGACCGGCTCCAGCGGTACGAGATTCCGATCTACGAACCCGGCCTCCAAGAATTGGTCGAGGAAAACGCCCAGGCAGGCCGTCTCACGTTCTCGACCGACCTCGTGTCGGCAATGCGCGATGTGGATCTCGCCTTCATCGCTGTGGGAACACCGCCCACCCTCGATGGCGAGGCCGACCTGAGTGCGGTGTTTGGCGTGGCGCAAGAGCTGGTCGAGCATGCGAGCCACGATCTCGTGATCGTCCTGAAGAGCACCGTGCCCGTTGGAACAAACGCTCGGGTCCAGCGTCTCGTCGCCGATGCTAAGCACGATGTGCAGGTCGTTTCGAATCCCGAGTTTCTCAAGGAGGGTGGGGCGATCGACGACTTCATGTACCCCGACCGTATCGTCGTTGGGGTGCGTCCGGGGCATGAGCGCGCGCGGCGTTTGATCAACCGCGTCTATCATCCGCTGAACCTCTCGAGCACGAAGATCGTCTGGATGAACCCGGAGAGCGCAGAGTTGACCAAGTATGCAGCGAACACGATGCTCGCGATGCGGATTTCGTTCATGAACGAGCTTGCCGTCCTATGTGAGGAGGTGGGTGCAGACGTACAGAGCATTCGACACGGCGTCGGAAGCGACCCGCGGATCGGGCCGCAGTTCCTTCACGCGGGCCCTGGCTATGGAGGATCGTGCTTCCCCAAGGACGTCAAGGCGCTCGTTGCGACGGCGCGCCGCCATGGCATCGAGCTCGAGCTGGCGGATGCCACCAATCGCGTCAACGTTCGGCATCGAAGCTTCGTCGTGCGCAAGCTGAAGCGACGTTTCGGGAGCGACCTCGCGGGAAAGCGAATCGCGATCTGGGGCCTAGCGTTCAAACCGGGCACCGACGACGTTCGGGAGTCGCCATCGATCACGACGATCGAGTTTCTGCTCAAAGAGGGCTGCACCATCGTCGCGCATGATCCGGAAGCCACGAAAAACACGAGAGAAATTTTCGGCGACAAGGTCGAGCTGGTCGACGACGCGTACGACGCGCTGAGCGGGGCCGATGCCCTCTTACTGCTCACCGAGTGGCGTGAGTATCAGTATCCGGAGTTCGATCGTATCAAGAAGCTCATGCGCACACCGGTGATCCTGGATGGCCGAAACATTTGGGTGACGTACCGCCTTGTAGAGCAAGGCTTTGAATATGAAGGCGTTGGCGTGCAGGTTGCCAACTCGTGATGCGACATGTGCGGTCGATACACGCTAGCGTGTTCCGACGAAGAAGCGCTCCTACGTGGCCTGCCTTTCGACGAGTTTAGCGAGACTCGGCTTCAGTTTCGGCCGCGGTACAATGTGGCGCCCGGGCAACGCAACCCGGTGGTCTATCTGTCCGACACCGGTGCTGTGCTCACCGATGCGCTTTGGGGGCTTGAACGAAGTGGCGGTGGCATCGTGATCAACGCCCGCACTGAAACCGCGGATCGCACGCGGATGTTCCGCGATGCGTTTCGCGACGGTCGGTGCGTGGTACCAGCCGACGGATTTTTCGAATGGCGGCGAGAAGGCCGGGTCAATCAGCCGTACCTCTTCCGACGAGAGGACGGAGGTATCTTCTTGATGGCCGGGCTTTGGGAGGGCGGGCGCTATGTGATCCTCACCCGCAATGCTGAAGGGGAGGTAGTCGAGATTCACGACCGCATGCCCGTTGTCCTCGAGCCAGAAGAGGCGCAGCGCTGGCTTCGTCAGGGAGAGCTGGGCCAGGGCCCGGTGCTCACGAAAACCCGAGTATCCCCTCGCGTGAACCGAATCGAGAACGACGACCCCGAATGCATCGCCCCCGTTTCGCAGCAGTCGTTCGACTTCTAAATCGTGTCCCAGCCGAAGCGCTCGGCTTCGAAGGCGTCATCGGCGAGGGCCTTGATGATCTCGTCGTCGTTGCTGTCGATCCGTCGGAAATTGCGCTTGATCCGGATCTTCGCCTCGCGGACGAACGCCTTCAAGATGTCGATTTCGAGCGTCGCGGCCTCGACCCCATTGGTATCGATTGACGATTGAACACGACTGATCGTACATGCCATCACGAAGAGGTCGATCATGATCTCCGCCAAGCGGTGGCTGGCGAACTGTTTGCCTACGATGGCCTTGCCGTGCTTGCGGAGGATCCTGTCCGTGGCTTGTGCGAGGTACCGTGTTTCTTCTTCGAAGATTTTCGCTTGCTCTTGGATCGCTTCGTCGAGCTTTTCAAACCCTGGCTCGCTTCCGATGCCTGTTCGCAGCACAGCGTGCTTCCGGGCGTAGTCCGACAACACTCCGAACCCCTTGATCGGGTGATTGAGGATGTCCTTCATGGTCGAGGACAGCTCTTGGAGTTGGCTCGCGACGTCGTTCATCGCGGTCAAGGCGATGAGCAATCTCAGTATCTCGTTCGTGCCTTCGAAGATGCGGTTGATGCGGCAGTCGCGGACGACCCGCTCGTACGGATACTCCCGCATGAACCCGTTCCCACCCGCGATTTGAAGGGCCTCGTCGGCGGTCCTCCAAAGACACTCGGTGGCGTACACCTTGGAAATCGCAGCTTCGACCTGATACTCCTTGTACCCTGCGTCGATCAGCCCGCCGACCATCGTCACGACCGCCTCCGACGTGTAACAGTCGATCACCATTTGGCCGACCTTCTTCTTGATGAGGCCGTAGCTCGAGATCGGCTCGCCGAATGTCTTTCGCTCGTTCGCTTGCTTGGTGCTAAGCGCGATCAGTTGCTTCATGGCGCCAACCGAGCCTCCGCCAAGACCCGTACGGCCGCTGTTCAGGATCATCATGGCCACTTTGAACCCTTGGCCGACTTCGCCGAGGACGTTTGCATCCGGGACACGGACGCCGTCCAAGTGGACAGTCGTGGTCGAGCTCGATCGAAGGCCCATTTTGTCTTCGTGGGGACCGATGCTGACGCCTTCCATGTCCTTGGTGACGATGAAGGCGGTCATCTTGCCCCGACCGCCTTCTTCAGGGGTCTTTGCAAACACCGTGAAGAAGTCCGCGATGCCGCCGTTGGTGATCCAGAGCTTGTTCCCGTTGAGCACCCAATGCTCGCCCTCTTTGACAGCCGTTGTTTTGACCGCTGCCGCATCGGACCCGGCGCCAGGCTCTGTCAGGCAATAGGCAGCGATCATTTCGCCGGTGGCAAGCTTTGGCATGTAGCGCTCGTTTTGCTCTTCGGTGCCGAATAGAAGCAAGCCACGCATCCCTATCGAGCTGTGCGCTCCGATGGTCACCGCCACGGAGGCGTCGTACTTGCCTACTTCTTGCAGGGTGCGCGAATAGGCCATGTTGCCAAGGCCCATACCGCCGTGGTCTTCCGGGATGACCAAACCGAACATGCCGAACTCTTTGAGCTCGTCGATGAACTCCTCGGGCAGCTCTCCCGCGGCATCCCACTTGCGGAAGTCCTCGGCGCGCGGCCCGAGTAGCCCTTCGAGGGCGCCCGAGATGTCGGTGAGAGTCTCCCGTTGTGCGTCGGACATCGTTGGGAACGGGCAGATGACGTCCTGTTCGATGCGTCCCATGCAAAGCGAGCGCATGAAGCTGGTCGTTTCTTTGTCGGCCACGGGTTGCTCCTTTTCGAGGGCCCATCATGCACGCTTGCTCAGCGATCGTCCATGGGGCTTCGCCAGTTAGTTCATGACGCCCCAGAACGACGTGCCGACCCAGATTCGCCAGGCGAACGACACGTCCGCGGTCCCGCCGCCAACGCCGATGCCAGGCCCGAGCTCAAACAAGACGAAGGGTGAGACATGGGTGCTGGCCTTGATTTCGACTCCCATCCGAAAGAGCAGCGGGATCAAGCCGCGCGTCCCGACATTCCTATTGCTGAAATAGATCGCGAACGGGATCGTACCACCGGTGATGACGCTGACCCGCTCGTGGACGTCGAGCGACACCGGGGCCGCCGCCTCGGCCTTGATCCCAAAGGTGAACGAATCGAAACGGTTTCCTGCGAGGAGGATTCCCGGGGTGAATCGAAATGCCACATCGTTGGTGGCCTTGGATCGGTTCTTGGTCGAAAGGTGCCAGCGCAACGGCGCGCTCAGACCAAAGCCGATCCGGATGAACCGGCCCCTGCCGTACACCGCCGCCCAGTCCCCATACACGAGCGCCCCCTTGAGAGCCCAGTCGAGCCTTCGTGGGCCCGTGTTCCACCACTCGTAGAAGAGGCTCGGGTATCCCACACCGATATTGTGGACGTTGTCGTTTTGTAAACGCTTGCCGCCAATCGTCGAATTGGTGGGCCCCGCCAACGCTGGGCTCGCCATTGTCATGGCCATCACGAGCGAAACTGCGCCAACTGTTCTCTTCATCGTTCCCCCTGAGAAAAAGGGGACTGCCCCCAAAAGAACAGTCCCCTGACGTCAGCTCCGGCCTCGCGGTCTATTCGACTTCGACCTCTTCGACGATGATGACGTCTTCGCCACCACCCGAGCTCGAGCTGGTCTTGTCCTTGTTCTTGCCGAGCACACCCCAAAACGTGGTGCCCGCGCCGATTCGCCATGCAAACGAGGCGCCCGAAACCCCCTGGCCTACATTGATGCCGGGGCCGAGGTCGAAGAAGAACCAAGGTTCGACGTTGTCATTGGCTTTGATCTCCACGCCTAGACGCACGAGGAGCGGGATGAGCCCGTTGTCGGGTCCGTCCCGGAAGAAGTAGGTAAAGGGGATGTAGCCGCCTGTCACCACGCTGACCCGCTCATGGACGTCGATCGAGACCGGCGCACCCACCTCGGTCTTGATCCCGAACGTGAAGTTTTGCCCGGTTATAAAGGCGGAGCCTTTCCCGATCAGGATGCCCGGCTTGAAGAGAATGCCAACGTCATTCGTGACCTTGGGGCGTTCCTTTTCAGCCAGGTGCCAGCGGAGGAGTCCGTTGATGCCGAGGCCAATCCGGATGACGCGAACCCCAACGCTCCCGAAGCCGGTTCGACTGGTGGTTGCTGCGCCCCAGCTGCCGCCATAAACCAAATCGCCCCCAAGCCCCCAGTCGAGCTTCTTCTTGCCGTTGTTCCACCACTCGTAAAACATGCTCGGGTAACCGACGCCGCCGCTGTGGACCATGTCGTCTTCGAGCTTCTTGCCGCCAATGGTCGAGTTCACCGGCCCGGCCAAGGCAGGGCTCGCCACCGCAAGCACCAAAACGAGTACACCGATTGCTCTTGCTGTCATTTTCCAGCTGCTCCTTCCCCAAAGGTGGGCCAAGACTAGGCGACAATCGCAGACCTCGCTAGTGAATAACTCACCTATGAATTGGCCGTCCAAAAAGCCTCCTCCTCGAGGGTCGTCGACGCAGCAGAGCCACATCTAGCCCTTGACCTGATGGGGTCGATCGCCCTAAACGCGCCTGGAGGGAATCCATGCGAGCTATCACCATTGTCGTTGCCTTGGGCTTGGTTGCGGGATGCGAGAACCCAGGAGAGGAAGTGGAGAGCGCCGTCGTCGAGGCGCCCTCTGAGCCCACGCAGGCCCCCGAGCCGGCTGACACGATCCCTGCCAAAGCGGGCGCCCAACTTCCCATCACGCCCGAGAACACCAAGATCGAGTTCGTGGGCGCCAAGGTGACGCAGAGCCATGAAGGCGGATTCACGAAGTTTGCGGGAACGGTTGACCTACGAGATCCAATCGAAGACAGCATCATCGAGGTCACGATCGAGACCGCTTCGCTCTATGCCGATCGCGACAAGCTCACGAAGCACTTGAAGTCGCCGGATTTTTTCGACGTGGCGAAGTACCCTTCGGCGAAGTTTCGTTCGACCAAGATCGCGAAAACCAACGGCGGGCACACGATCACCGGCGATCTCACGCTTCATGGTCAAACCAAGTCGGTCACGTTTCCGGCTACCATTAGCAAGGGCGCCAACGGGGGAGTTTCGAGCAGTGCCGACTTCGCGATCAACCGTCAGGACTTCGGGATCAGCTATCCGGGGATGCGAGACGATCTGATTCGCGACAAGGTCGTCATCAAGCTCAACTTGAAGCTCCCGCCGCAGAGCTAGTCCAGGTCGCTGCGTCGGGCCATGGTTGAAGGCCGCGAAGGTCATTCACGTTGACCTTGCCGGTTTCGATCACACCGGTTGCGGCGTCGGCGATCGTCCAGTCCATCGTGGGCCTCCCGAAGGGTTGGGACTCGACGAAGATGCAACGAAGCTCGCCCTCTTCGAAGCCACACTGCTCCTGCACCGCCCGCAGGAGCTGCAGGTCGTGAAGGTGTCCGTCGCCGAAGTTCCACCCGATCACAATTCCGGCCACGAGCTCGCCGTCGAGGAATTCGTAGTCGTCGATGTTGTCGACGGCCTTTGGCAAGAGGAGCTGAATGGCGCGACCCTGTAGGTGCATCGCGCGAAATGCCAAGACCTTGGATACGAGCGCGGTGATCGTATCTTCATCGTAGAGGTTCCCGAGCTGGTCTTGCATCCGGGGTGAGGTCTTCGTCAGATGCTCATCGAGCTTCTTCGAGCAGTCTCCTTTGAATAGCCACACGCCATAGGGCCAGTTGCCAGCGTAGTACCGCATCGAGCAAAGAAACGAGACCCTAGACGGCACCAGGTTTCCGATCAGTGGCATCAATACCACCGAGAACACCAGGAACGCGATCAGAAGGGGGGAGCTGATCGAGAATGCGCTCACATCGGCGTAGTGTCCGAACAAGACGAATGCGCCGTACACCATCATCACGTTCCACTCGATTGGAACCCCCATCGGAATGCTGCTGGTGATGAAGGTATGGAACAATACCATCGTCACGAGGGCGATCGTCGTTGTCGTTCCTCCGTCGCTGAACACAAGAACGAGAGGGAAGGTGAGCTCTATGGCCGTCCCGACGTGGGCCATCACGCGGGCAAGCGTCGAAGGGCGGAGATCATCGGGGTAGCTCCGAAACAGATGCTTCCGCATCGACCCGAAGTTCGTGAGCGGGCTATTGCTCTGCATCACGGCGACGACCGAGGGGAAGTGATGATTGAGCTTCGAGGTTGCCGCCCACATCCAAACTGCCACCCACACGATCTTCGAGCCGGCGATCCAATCGGAAGCAAAGAGGAAGACGACCAGCGCTGTGTAGTAGTGCTCTCCCCGAGATGCCAAAAAGATCGTTTTGTCCGCCAACCCGAGGATTGGGAGAATGATGACTGGAGTGAGCAGAAGCTCGAGGCTGAGCTCAGGCGCGATCAGGGCGCGAAACAGCGCTACGAGGTAAGCGACGTAGAGGCCGACGTCGAGGATCGAGCGCCTGGAACCACCCAGCACTGGAAGGGCTGGATTGAACGACATCTTCGTGGTCCCGGGACGCAAGAAGTAGAGGGCACCGCCGAGGGGAGGATTGTACCGCCCCGTGAGTGGACCGCTCCCACAGCCGAGCCCAATGGCTTCGAAGGCCATGCTCCAAAGCACCGCTTTTTGAAACGCGATCGGCTCGAAGTACCAGGAACCGAATGTGCGGAGGTCACCAAGCCCCGTCGTGAACGAGCAGAAGAAGCTCCACGCCCAAACGTAGAATACGATCTTGAGAATGTAGACGATGTAAATCGCCGCGGGCGTTCCGTAGCCCTGAAGAGCCCACGACTGGCAAACCATTCTGACGCGTTCGGGGAAAGGCTTCTTCTGCCATTCGCCGATGTCATACAGGGGGAGCTTTGGCTTCAACATATCGCCGCAACCATCGCGCAGAGAGTCGTCGGAAACGCTGATAAGCGCAACGGCCGTCTGGCGAAAAACCTGCAGTTGCGCATCGCCTAGGAACGGGTGCTAATATTTTTGAACGATGAACAGGAAACCACTCGAAGCCGATCAAAAGCCGCCTCGTAAGCCAAAGCTCAAGAAGGGCGCATACAACAAAGCCATGTCGGGCTTACAGATCGAGCTCGTTCGCCTTCAAAAGTGGATTCGCATCGAAGGCCTCAAAGTCGTGCTGATCTTCGAAGGTAGGGACGCGGCCGGAAAAGGCGGCGCCATCAAGCGGATCACCCAGAGCCTCAACCCCCGCATCTGCCGGACCGTCGCGCTCGCCAAACCTACGGAGCGAGAGGTGACGCAGTGGTACTTCCAACGCTATGTCCCGCATCTCCCGGCTGCCGGCGAGATGGTCTGCTTCGATCGGAGTTGGTACAACCGTGCGGGGGTTGAAAGGGTAATGGGGTATTGCACCGAGGAAGAGTACCGGGAGTTCTTGCGTTCGTGCCCGGAGTTCGAACGCATGCTGGTGCGTTCGGGAATCATTCTGATCAAGTACTGGTTCTCGGTCAGCGACGATGAGCAAGAGCGTCGATTCTTGAAACGCATCGACGACCCTATCCGACGATGGAAGGTCAGCGACATCGATCTGGTGTCGCGCACGCACTGGGTGGACTATTCCAAAGCCAAAGACGAGATGTTCGCGCACACCGACATCAAACAAGCTCCCTGGTACGTGGTGCGGGGCGACGACAAGCGGCGCGCGCGACTGAACGTGATCTCGCACCTCCTCAGCATGATTCCCTACCAAAATGTGCCGGCGCCTCATCTCGAGCTCCCCGCGCGGCAGGACAAGTACAAATACGTCCGCCCTCCGGTCAGCGACCAGAACTTCGTCCCCGAAGTGTTCTGAAGTCCACGGCGTGCTTTTGTGGCAAGCAAGATCTGCTTGAATTTCTCCGACGATCGGGCGACTCTCGATTCGGCTCGATGCGTTTCCGTTGTGCCAGCCTGTGCGGAGGGTCGTCCCGCCTACTATTGTGCTGCGTCGTGTTGTGCGTGGCTTGCGGGGACGACGTCCCTGTTGATCTCTCGCCGCCCAACGAGCAGGTGCGCGAGCAAATCGCGAGCCTGGCGCCCTCGGCCAATATTGGGCACCGCGGGACGGGAATGACCCGTCCCGGACACGCGTTGCCAGAGAACTCGATCTCATCGTTCGTGGCTGCCATGGCAGCGGGTGCCGACGGCATCGAGCTCGACGTGGAGATCACCCAGGATGGCCAGCTCATCGTGATGCACGACGACACGGTCAATCGCACGACGGACTGCATGGGGTGCGTCAGCGAGATGACGTTTGACGAGATTCGAGCATGCCGCCTGCTGGACGGGGCAGGGCTCCCCACCGAGGAGCAACCTCCGACTCTCGAAGAGGTGTACGCGGAGATCCCGAGCCCAGCGTTGATCAATGTCGAGCTCAAAGTGTTCGACGCATGTTTGACCGAGACGACTGGGCCTGACGCGCTCGTCCCACTGGCCCTCGGCGAGGTGGCGCGCCTTGGTGGGGAGAACCGGACCTTCTTTTCGTCATTCGATCCCGTGGCCGCCGAGCTCGTCAAGCTCGAGGAGCCCGAATACTATTCTGCGTTGCTTCTCCTGGTGAGCGACTCCGAAGCTGTACAAGAGGCGTTGCTGCTAGGGCAAGATGCGATCCATCCGCGTTCCGTTCTCGTCGATGCCGAGACCGTCCAAGAAGCGCTCGATTCGGGTCTGCAGGTCAATGTTTGGACCGTGAATGAGGAAGAGGAGATGGTGGCCAACATCGAAAAAGGCGCTACCGGCATCATCACCGACGTGCCCCGCGTGCTAGCCGACCTCCTCGCGAACTGATTGCTTCCGCCTCCCCTCCGCTCCAAACTACGGAGATGCGTCGCTCGGTCGTGCTGTTGGTCGTCTTGGTGGTGGCCGTCGGCTGCACCGGCCTCATGCAGAACATCGGGGCGCGGATCGTCACCCGGCAGCTCGCCGAGGAGTTCGATCTCGACGATGCTCAGACCGAGGCAACCCGGGCGTCGGTTGACCGACTGATCGCCAAGGCTCCGAGTGTCATTGCGCCAAGTGTGGATCTCATCGTGGCCACCACCGACCGGGCCATCGCGAAGGGCCTCACCGACCGGGCCTTGATCGGCGTGTGGCGGCAGGTCGACAAGCTCCTCGACGAAGTCGTCACGCATATCATCGCCGAGGCGGCGCCGGTTCTGGCGACCTTGCGGGACGAGCAGATCGATCACGCCCACGCGCGCTTCGAAGAACGTTTCGACAAAGTTCGAGAGAAGCTTGCGAAGCCCGCGGACGAGCGGCTGGAGAAGCGCCAGGAAGCTTTCGTCTCATCGATCGAAGAATGGACCGGCGATTTGAGTATCGATCAAGACGAGGCGCTGCGGGCGTACGTGACCCGCTTTCCGGACGAGGGGGCTCTTCAACTAGCGGCCGATGAGGGACACATCGGCGAAATCGAAACGGTGCTGCGGCAACACCCAGGTGCCCCAGCGATAAGGGAAGTCCTTTGGAAGACCTGGAAAGAGCGCGAGGATTGGGGCCCCGAAGCGCGGACTCCCGCCGAGCGGCGCGCGCAGAGCCGACAAACGATTCTCTACGTATATGGCTTGATGGACGCCAAGCAGAAGGACCACGCAAGCAGACATCTCCACGACCTTCACGACAAGGTGAAGCGCTTCCTCGGCATGGCGGACTCGTAGGGATTCAGCCGTTCAGAAGAGCCAGCCTAGAAAGAACCTGGTGACATGGGTGTTGGTGCGGAAGTCGGTCTTCGTCGCGCTATTCATGCTGATCGTGTAGTTGAAATCAAAGTTCAGGGGGCCGAGGTCGAATTGAATGCCGAAGCGCGCGCCTGCCACGTAGATTGCCAGGGGGTAACCAGGCACCTCTTTGGGTCTGAACTTGAGTGACTTTCGTCTGCCGTTCAGGTCAAGGAAACCCCTGAGGTTGAACGTGTTTGCCCAGCCCGCATACAAGAAGAGCTTGAAATACGGATTGGCGTAGGGGACATAGCCCGCCGTCAATGGCAGCTCGAGGGAGTTCATCTGGGCGCGCTCGCCTATCACTCCGTCGGGAACCTCTTCTCCCGCCGCTTCTGCGATCAAGGCCAGCTCGTCCCCAATCGTGAAGTAGAACCGACTGAAGCCGATCCCGATCTCTCCGAAGACCTTGCCGGCGCGGACGCGTGCGGCCAGGTTCATTCCCCAGTTGCCAAACGTGGCAGGCTCACGTCCGCCTACGGTGCCCAAAAACATGGAATCGGGCGGCGGGGAGAACAGGGCGATCGTTGGGAGCCGAGACACGTAGGTCGTGCTGCCGACGCCAAAGGCGATTTTGACGTCCATCTTGGGTACGGCGGACGCGGAGCTCGGCGCAAACCAAATCGTTGCGCAAAGAGCGAGAAAAGCTAGCGCTGGAAATTGTTTCTTCACGGGTGGTGTCGATCGGGGGTTGGACGCGTTACGCGGGGAACAAGTATTCCTTGCCGTCGAGCACGAACCTCTTATCCATGATGCGGGGCCACATGGGTTTCGTGCGAAGCTTCTCTTGTTGCCATTGCTCGTGCTCCTCTTTGAGCTTCTCGTAGAGTTCGGGCATCTGCTCCTTGAGGTTGATCTTCTCCGACTGGTCGGTCTTCAGATTGTAGAGCTCAGCCCAGCCGTCGCGGGTGCTCAAGATGAGCTTGTAGTCGCCGTCGCGAAGGGCCCAGATGTGATCGGCGCGCCAAAAGAGAGCTTGATGAGGGCGTTCCTTATTCTCGCCGCTGACGTAGGGAACCAAGTCGACCCCGTCATATTCTCGGTCGTCGGGCAGCACGCCACCTGCCGCCGCCACCGAGGTCGCATAGATGTCGGTCGACGAAACC